>Ga0310690_10001935_pt1 | contig 35357 bp, 28 predicted proteins | sample AusTroGonzalo_MG_2_FD_207661 | JGI IMG/M metagenome (GOLD analysis project Ga0310690, IMG submission 207661) | Bovine rumen microbial communities from tropical cattle in Woodstock, Queensland, Australia - Gonzalo_04 (v2) (version 2) | ecosystem: Host-associated > Mammals > Digestive system >...
TCGGCAATGTTGTCAGAAAGCGTTTTAATCTGCTGTTCCTTTTCTTCCAGGACGGTATTCAGAGAGTCTATCAGCGTGTTTTTTTCTTCCAGACTGGTTTCCAGGGAAGCGATCCTGGAATTCATACCGCTGTTTTCCGCTGAAAGCGTATCATATCCGGTTTTTTGCTCTTTGAGCTCATCGTTCAGTGATTTGATCAGCAGTTCGTTTGAGGTCAGATCGGCGTTGAGGGCGTCGATCTGATCGGCCTTTTCTCTCAGGACTGATTCAAGTTCACTGATCTGCATATCCTTTTGTTCCCCGGCAGACACAAGGGATTCGATCCCGGATGCTTTTTCACTGACCGTATTATTCAGGGCCTGAAGCTGCTTATCCTTATCCAGAATATCGTTATTCAGTGAATCGATCTGCCTGGCTTTTTCCTCCAGCTCAGCCTGCAGGTCGCTGATTAAACTTTCTTTTGAATCTGTTTCTGAGGTGAGGGAGAGGATGTCGGCTTTTTTTTCAGTCACTTCGTCAGTGAGTGAGAGAATCTGCTGTTCTTTGTCAGCAATGTCGGCATTCAGGGAGTCGATCAGGGCAGTTTTCTGATCTGCTTCATCGGTAAGCGTTTTGATTCTGGAAGCCTGTTCCTGACTGCTTTCTGTAAGGGATTCTATCTGTTTGTTCAGCTCTGAAACGCGATTGGAATACTGGTCAATCATGTTTTGTTTGTCCAGAAGATCAGCTTCATACTGCTGCAGCTGAAGATCCTTGCCGGAAAGAAGGGCGTCCGCTTCGGATGATGCTGCCTCAAGCGAATGAATCTGAGTATCTTTTGCCTCAAGAGTCTCATTCAGGCTGTCAATTTCTGTATTGCGCAGAGATAAATCTGACTCAAGATTTTTTATATCCTGAGAAAGGACGTCTATATTTGCGGAAAGAGAATCAATTTTCCGGTCTTTATCCTGATTGCCTGAAATGTACAGAACACAAAAAACAACAGCCAAAACAGCCAGCATGGCGATCAACGTATACTGAAACCCTCTCTTCATCGGAAAAACCTCCCGGTCAGGCGCGTGATATTCAGAAAATGAGGGATATTAAGAAGTGTATATATTATCTCATAAGCATCGGAATAAAGTCAAACAATGAAGAAAGGAAAGAAATTGCCTTTTAGGGGTATGATCATAAGATATCCACAATATCATGTATTGACAAGACAAAAATAAGACGTTATAATACATCTGATTTTTAGGGTGATTTTGTTTATTTCAGACAATGTATGTGTAACCGATAAGGAGGATAGGAAATGGGCAGATATTTCGGAACAGATGGATTCCGCGGAAAAGCAGGTGTTGTTCTGACGGCTGAACATGCATTCAAAACAGGACGATACCTGGGATGGTATTATGGTAAAAAGCATCTGGATGACAAAGCCAGAATTGTTATCGGCAAGGATACACGCCGCTCTTCATATATGTATGAAAGCGCGCTGGCAGCCGGTATTACTTCTTCCGGCGCGGATGCCTACCTGCTGCATGTTACGACAACTCCGTGCGTGAGCTATATCACCCGGACGGAGGATTTTGACTGCGGCGTGATGATTTCCGCAAGCCATAATGCCTTCTACGACAACGGCATCAAGTTGATGAACGGTAAAGGCGAAAAAATGGACGATGAACTCCAGGATGCCATAGAAGACTATATTGACGGAAAAACGGAAGAACTGCCCTTTGCGGCTGAAGACCGGATCGGATGCACGGTTGACTTCTATACCGGCAGAAACCGCTATATCGGGTACCTGACCAATCTGGCTACGCGTCCCTTTGATGATCACAAAGTGGCGCTGGACTGTTCAAACGGCAGCAGCTGGATGATTGGTCCCGCGGTATTCAATGCACTGGGGGCAAAAACCTATGTCATACATAACAAGCCGGATGGCCTCAACATTAACCGCAACTGCGGCAGCACCCATATCGAATCCCTGAAGGAATATGTGAAAGAGAACAAGCTTGACGTGGGATTCGCCTTTGACGGTGATGCTGACCGGTGCCTGGCTGTTGACGAGAACGGAAACGAGGTAAACGGCGACAAGATTATGTACATCTGCGCCAAGTACCTGAAGAGCAAGGGACAGCTTCCGAGCAATACGGTTGTAACCACGATCATGAGCAATTTCGGCCTTTATAAGGCACTTGATACGGCGGGAATCAATTACGAGAAAACAGCCGTCGGGGACAGATATGTTTATGAAAACATGAAAGCATATAACCATCTGATCGGCGGTGAACAGAGCGGCCATATTATCTTCCGCAAACATGCCCGGACAGGAGACGGACTGATTACCGCTATTATGCTGATGGAAGTCATGATTGATACACAGCTTCCGCTGTCTGTCCTTGCTGAACCCTGCAAAATGTATCCGCAGGTTCTGAAGAATGTCGTTGTGGATGATAAAGACGGCACACTGGCAGAACAGAAGGTTATGGATGCGGTGAATCATTGCACGGAAGAACTTGGCGATACGGGACGTGTTCTGCTTCGCAAGAGCGGAACCGAGCCGGTGCTGCGCGTGATGAGCGAGGCAACCAGTACCGAGGAATGCGAAAAGTATGTTGATTTCATTATTGAAGCCATGAAGGAAAGCGGACATCTGATTGAGGTGAAAAAATAATGCTGAAAACAAAAGATCTGTATGACCTGACCCATACGCGGGCAGCATCCATTCTGGAAAATACCGAGTATCCCTGGGAAGCACTTGGAAAAATCAAGGATTTTATCATTGAGCTTGGGAAAACCCTGCCAAAGGACGAGTTTGAAGAAGTCAGCGAGAATGTCTGGATTGCCAGGGACGCTAAAATCTATCCCAACAACTATATCGGTGCACCTGCAATCATAGGACATGAAACCGAAGTGCGCCCCGGCGCATTTATCCGTGGCAGCGCGCTGGTCGGTGATCACTGTGTGGTAGGCAACAGCACAGAACTGAAAAACGTGATCCTCTTTGACAATGTGCAGGTTCCGCACTACAATTATGTCGGAGACAGCATTCTGGGATACAAGAGTCATATGGGCGCGGGTTCCATTACTTCCAATGTAAAGAGCGACAAGCTGCTTGTGGTTGTCAGATGCGGCGATGAAAGAATTGAAACCGGCCTGAAAAAGATCGGCGCCATGCTGGGAGACCGGGTGGAAGTCGGCTGCAACAGCGTGCTGAATCCCGGTACGGTTATCGGTCGTGACTCCAATGTGTATCCGACATCCTGCGTACGCGGTACAATCCCGGAAAAGAGCATCTGGAAGAACAACGGCACGGTCGTTGCAAAAAAATAAAACAGAAAAATCATTTCAAGGGGGAAATGAAAATGAAGGTTATTATCGCAAAGGACTATGAAGACGGCGCGCGCAAAGCTGCGGACATTATCGAAAAGATCGTAAGGGAAAATCCTGAATGCACACTGGGCCTGGCAACCGGTTCCAGCCCGGTAGGCATGTACAGGGAACTGGCAAGGCGCTGCAGGGAAGAGGGACTGGATTTCAGCCGCATTCACAGCGTGAACCTGGATGAATATGTGGGTCTGGATGGCACTCATGACCAGAGCTACCGCTATTTTATGAATACCAATCTTTTCGACCATATCAACATTGACAAGGCCAACACCTATGTTGCCAAGGGAACGGGCGATGTAGCAGCAAACCTGAAAGAGTTCAATGATGTGCTGGATAAAACTGAAATCGAAATCCAGGTCCTGGGCGTTGGTCCGGACGGCCATCTTGGCTTCAATGAACCCGGTGAAACACTGTATGACGGCGCCCATGAGGAAACGCTGGACGATTCCACGATTGAAGCCAACAAACGGTTCTTTGCGAGCAAGGAAGACGTTCCCACTCATGCGGTAACAATGGGTATGGGCAATATCATGCGGGCGAAGCGCCTGATTATGATTATTAACGGAAATAAGCAGGAAGCGGCCACCAAACTGCTGATTGAGGACAAGATTGATCCCAAATGTCCCTGCACCTTTATGCGGCTGCACAGGGATGCAACGGTCATTATTGAACAGAAGCTGGCTGACGAAATCGGCTATAAGGCATAAGCCATGTTTCAGACAGAGAAAGTATTTCCCGGAGTGACGCATATATCAGACGCCATGGGTGTATCCATGACGCTGATTGAAGGGAAAGAACGTGCCATTCTGTTTGACACAGGATACGGAACTGAAAATGTAAAAGCCTTTATACAGACACTGACAGGGAAACCTGTCAGTGTGCTACTATCTCACGGCCATCATGATCATATTCTTGGAGTCAGGTGGTTCGGTGAAAGCAGAATATGTTCCGAAGACCTGGATGAATTCAGACAGCGGACAGGCGTCCTGCAGAGGAAGAAAGTGTCAAAGCAGGCGGAACAGAAAGGCGTATCGCTGCCAGAGGACTTTATGTCCGTGTGCTACAATGAACCGGGATCAATCTTTTTTGATGAATTCCTGGGAAAATTTGAGCAGAAAACAGAAGATCTGGGCCAAATGAAAGTTCAGGTGATTCACGTTCCTGGACATACGCCGGGAAGCATTGTCCTGTATATGAAGGATCTGAATCTGCTTCTGACGGGCGATGACTGGAATCCCTGTACCTGGATATGGTTTCCTTCATCCCTGCCAGTGCGGAGATGGCGGGAAAACATGATGGAACTGATCAGCAGCCTGGAGAGGGAATCAGGACAGGAAATCAGGTATGTGCTTTGTTCTCATCAGCCGATGGTAAGAGAGGCTGAAGAACTGAAAGCGTTTCTTGCCTATATGGATGACGTGAGGCTGGAAACTGCACCGGCTGTGGATATGGGAGTGCCCATAAAAACCCACGAGATCCGGAAGGAACCGGAAGGATGGACGCTTCTTTTTGACAGGGAAAAAGCATAAAAAACAGGCTGCCGGAAGGCAGCCTGTTTTCTGATGAATCAGATGCTGAACAGCAGCTCATTGTATGTGGGGAAAGGCCAGTAACTGCGTTCTGTCAGCTGCTCCAGGGCATCAGCAGATGCTCTCAGATCTGCCATGGCGGGCAGCACGGTGTCATGCATATAGCGGGCGGCTGCCAGCAGGTCGTCTCCGGCCGGGAAGACGCTGACAGCTGATTCAAGCATTGTCAGATCACGGTTCAGCTGATCAGTCGTACTGCAAAGGGTGGACACAAGTTCGGAACCGCTGGCCAAATCAGCGCCGATTTCCCGGATGTTCCTGGACGCAGCGGCAATGTCACCGGTAAAACGGAGTACTGCCGGAAGAATCTGTCGACGCGTCATCATAATCATGGTTTTGGCTTCAATCATGATGATCTTGGCATAGGAATCCAGGCCGATATCACGACGGGAGCGCAGTTCGGATTCAGACAGAACCTTATGGGTTTCAAAAAGCCGGATATTCTTTTCCGCCGTGTAACAGGGCAGTGCATCCACGGTGGAATCCAGACGGGCAAGGCCGCGTTTTTCCGCTTCCTCCACCCATTCGTCCGTATAATTATTTCCGTTAAAGATAATGCGTTTATGATCATGAATGGTTCTGACGATCAGATCATGCAGGGCAGAACGGAAATCAGCCGCATTTTCGAGTTCATCCGCAAACTGACGGAGGCTTTCGGCAACGATGGTGTTCAGCACAACATTGGCATCAGAAATGGAATCAGACGAGCCGAGGGAACGGAATTCAAACTTGTTACCGGTAAAAGCAAAGGGAGACGTCCTGTTGCGGTCTGTGGTATCTTTCGGGAACTTTGGCAGAACATGAACGCCAATGGTCATGTCTGTCTTTTCGCGTCCGTTATAGATAGAACCGGCTTCCAGCGCTTCAAGAATTTCGGTCAGCTCATCCCCAAGGAAGATACTGATGATGGCAGGAGGGGCTTCACAGCCGCCGAGACGATGATCGTTTCCGGCAGATGCCACCGATGCACGGAGAAGATCCTGATATTCATCCACAGCTTTAATTACGGAAGTCAGGAACAGCAGGAACTGGGCGCTTTCATGCGGGCTGTCACCGGGATTCAGCAGATTGTAGCCGGTGTTCGTAAACATGGACCAGTTGTTATGTTTGCCGCTTCCGTTGACGCCGGCAAAAGGCTTTTCAGACAGCAGGCAGTGAAGTCCGTGACGGCGGGCAACTTTCTTCATGATTTCCATTGTCAGCTGGTTGTGATCGCAGGCGACATTTACAATGGAATAGATCGGTGCCATCTCATGCTGCGCGGGAGCGGTCTCATTGTGTTCGGTTTTGGCAAGTACGCCGACTTTCCACAGTTCCTCGTTGAGTTCAGTCATGAAAGCCTGAACCCGGGTTTTGATCGTGCCGAAGAAATGATCGCCCAGTTCCTGACCTTTGGGTGCGGGGGCACCGAAAAGGGTGCGTCCAGAGAAAATCAGGTCGCTTCGCTTGTCATAAAGCTCTTTTTCGATCAGAAAATACTCCTGTTCAGGACCGACAGTAGGCACCACCCGGGTTGCATCCAGGCGGCCGAACAAACGGAGAATCCGTACGGCCTGCTTGTTCAGCGCTTCCATGGAACGCAGCAAAGGCGTTTTTTTATCCAGCGCTTCTCCGCCGTAGGAGCAGTAAGCGGTCGGAATACAGAGAACATGCTCCTTGATAAAGGCATAGGAGGTCGGATCCCAGGCGGTATAGCCGCGGGCTTCAAAAGTGGAACGCAGGCCGCCGCTGGGAAGAGAGGAAGCATCCGCTTCTCCGCGAACCAGCTCTTTACCGGAAAACTCCTGAATAACCTTGCCACCCTGTACCGGGGTAATGAAAGCGTCGTGCTTTTCAGCAGTGACGGAATTTAAAGGCTGAAACCAGTGCGTATAATGCGTGGCACCCCTCTCAAGCGCCCAGTCCTTCATGGCGTTGGCAACAACGCTGGCAACCTGGGGATCAAGACGGCGGCCTTCGTCAATTGTTTTATGAAGGGTTTTGTAAGTTTCCTTGGGGAGACGCTGGCGCATAACGGAATCATTGAATACATTGATACCGAAAATCTCCTCGACTAACGCCATTGGAATCCCACCTTTCATCATCATAAGTATATGTCAGTTTAGAAGAGATAAAGAAGCGTGTCAAGGGTTTATTCATAAGAAACACAGGGGTGCAGTGGAAGAAGCTGCACTTCATTAAAAACGTAACAATATATACATATTATTTTGAGTAGATTTATGGTATCATATATTCGCACGCTAAAGTGTGAAATTGAGCGGGAAGTGACGTTATGTTTGAACCTAAAATCAGAAACAGTCAGACCGATCTGCTGATGAAGGCTATCCTCACGCTGAAGAGCGAGGAAGATGCGTATCGCTTCTTTGAGGATATCTGTACGATTCCGGAGATCAAGAGCATCAGCCAGCGGCTGGAAGTGGCTTATCTGCTTGACAGAAAAGAGACTTACCAGAAGATCGCGGAAGAAACCGGCGCGTCCAGTGCGACGATTTCCAGGGTCAACCGCTCGCTTTCATACGGAGCGGACGGCTATCGCCGTGTTCTTGATGCAATGGGAGAAGAAAAGTAAGCATGGATCTGACGACATTAAACCCCGAACAAAGAAGAGCAGCAGAGACACTGGAAGGTCCTGTATTGATCCTGGCCGGAGCCGGGAGCGGTAAAACCCGGGCACTGACTTACCGGGTAGCAAATCTGATTGACCACGGTGTCCCTGCCTGGTCTATTCTGGCACTGACGTTTACAAACAAGGCTGCAAAAGAAATGAAGACCCGGGTGCAGAGCCTGATTGGTGAAGAGAAGGCAGAAGAAGCCTGGATCAGTACTTTCCACTCCACCTGTGCGCGGATTCTTCGAAGAGATATTGAAAAGATCGGATACAGCCGGTCTTTTACGATTTATGATGACGATGATCAGCAGAGGATCCTGAAGGAAATCCTGAAACAGCAGAATATTGATGACAAATTTCTGCCGGTCAGGGAAGTAAGGGCCAAAATAAGCGACGCCAAAAACAAAATGCTCATGCCTGACGAATGGTTTGCCAAGTCATTGCGTGACAGAAGATCCTCCATGATTCATGACGTCATGACTGAATATGAAAAGCGCATGAAGTCAATGAATGCGCTTGATTTTGATGACCTGCTTCTGAAGACGCTTATTTTGCTGGCGGATCATCCGCCGGTTCTGGAGGTTTATCGCAGACGGTTCAAATATGTTATGGTTGATGAGTATCAGGATACCAACCGTACACAATATGAACTTCTGAGACTGCTGACAGCAGAAAGCCGGAATCTCTGCGTGGTCGGCGATGATGACCAGAGTATTTACGGATGGCGCGGTGCGGATATAAGGAATATCCTGGAGTTTGAAAACGATTATCCGGATGCGGCGGTCATTAAACTGGAACAGAATTACCGCTCCACCGGTAATATCCTGGATGCAGCCAACCAGGTCATTGCCCATAATGAAGGGCGAAAGGACAAGACGCTGTGGACGGAGCATGGTGACGGAGAAAAAATTGTCAGCTACTGCGGGCAGGATGAGCGGGATGAAGCTGCCTGGATTATCCAGCAGATTCAGGAACTGAAAAAACAGGGAATAAACTACGGAGAAACGGCCCTGCTGTATCGTACGAACGCGCAGAGCCGTATTCCCGAAGAAGTGCTCATGCAGGCAGGCATTCCATACAGGGTTTTCGGAGGCCAGAAGTTCTATGAACGCAAGGAAATCAAGGATATCCTTGCTTATCTACGCGTCATTGCCAATCCGGCAGACGACATATCGCTTACCCGTATTATTAACGTACCGAAGAGATCCATTGGCGATACAACGGTTCAGACACTGACAGAATATGCAGCCAGACAGGGAATGCCGGTGTTTGCAGCAATGGCAGAACTTCCTGAGGAAATGAGCAGCCGCGCCAGAAACAGCGTGACTGAGTTCTTCCGCCTGATGACGATGCTGTGCGCCATGAAAGAGACCATGGATCTTGAAGCTTTTGTGGACATGATGATCCAGATGACAGGCCTGGAGGAACAGTACCGGAAGGAAGATACGGAAGAATCGCTTAACAGAATCGAAAACATACAGGAGTTCAGAGGTTCCGTACATGAGTTTGCAATGCTGGGTGATCAGCCTAGTCTGGAGGCATATCTCGAAAACGTGGCGCTTGTGACTGATCTGGACAGAGCTGAAGACCGGAACGGATATGTCACGATGATGACCCTGCACTCTGCCAAAGGCCTGGAATTTGACAATGTTTTCATTCCAGGTATGGAAGAAGGCATTTTTCCTTCCGCCAGAAGTCTGGAGGAAGACAACAGACTGGAAGAAGAAAGACGACTGATGTACGTCGGCATTACAAGAGCGAGGAAACGGCTGTATCTTTCGCGTGCGTCAGAGCGGATGATGTACAACCAGTACAGTCATAATCCGCCAAGCAGATTCCTGGAGGAAATACCGGCCAGGCTGATCCGCGAAGAGTATTCCGCAAACAGCGGATACGGATACGGGCGCAGATCCGAAAGAAGTGCAAAGCGTACGGAAAGCATCAACAGCTGGGAAAGTGATTTTTCCGATACCGAAACTGTAAAACGCATCCCGCTGGCTTCTCTGGGGAAACCAAAGCTGAAACTGAACGGGCAGAATCTGAACAGTATACCGGGGGTTTCAAGAGGATTTACGGGCAGTGCCGCAAACGCGTTTGCGGGATCGGCCATGCAGAAGCTTTTCAGCCCGGGAGAAAAGGTCAGACACCCGAAGTTCGGATTCGGTGAAGTGACAGAAATTACCGGAAGCGGAGCAGAGGCGAGAATCAGAATCAATTTTGAAACGGCCGGTGAACGCGAATTATCACTGGCTGTAGCTCCGATTGTTAAAGTGGGGGATCAGGAATGAATGAGGCACGGGAACGGATGGAACAGCTGATCAAACGGCTGAATGAGACATCCTATGCCTATTATGTGCTGGATAATCCCATTATTTCCGATATGCAATGGGACCAGCTGTATGATGAACTGAAAAAGCTTGAGCAGGAGACAGGAATTGTATTACCGGACTCCCCGACAAAGAAAGTCGGCGGAGATCCCTTGAAAAGCTTTGAGGAACACCGGCATATCACAAGACTCTGGTCTCTGGATAAAGTGCAGAGCCTGGAAGAACTGGAAGCCTGGATACAGCGGACAGAAAAGCTGGCAGAGACAGAGAACCTCCAGTACTATCTGGAATACAAATTTGACGGACTGACGCTGAACCTGACTTATGAAAACGGAAATCTGGTTCAGGCGGCCACCCGGGGAAACGGTATTACGGGTGAGGCAATTCTTCCGCAGGCCCGTACGATTCATTCGGTTCCCAAATCGATTCCGTATAAAGGACTGCTGGAAGTGCAGGGTGAATGTATCATGAGGCTGAGCACCCTGGAAAAGTACAATAAAACGGCAAAAGAACCCCTTAAAAACGCACGGAATGCAGCTGCTGGAGCCCTGAGAAATCTGGATCCTGCAGTTACGGCTTCCCGTCATCTGGATGCGTTTTTCTATCAGATAGGCACAATTGAAAACCCGCCTTACGACAGTCAGCCCGGAATGCTTGATTTCCTTCGACAGAACGGGTTTCAGGTCAGCCCTTATCTGGGAAGCAGCAGGGGACGTCAGGCGCTGGAAGAATGTATCCTGGAGGTTGAAAAACGCCGCGGAAGCCTGGACTGGCTGATTGACGGTGTGGTTATCAAAGTAGGCGATTATTCCCAGCGGGAACGGATGGGTTATACGGAAAAATTCCCGCGATGGGCTGTCGCATATAAATTCAAGGCTGAAGAATGCGTGACAAAGCTCCTGGACGTTACGTGGGAACTCGGACGTACAGGGAAACTGACGCCGCTGGCCCATGTGGAACCGGTGGATTTCTACGGGGTTACGGTGAAAAAGGCCACGCTGAACAACCTGGGAGATATCCAGAGGAAAGATGTTGCAATCGGCTGCGATGTGTGGATCCGGCGAAGCAACGACGTCATCCCAGAAATCATGGGACGTGCGGGGGAACCAAAGGAAAACGAGAAGCCGATTGAAAAACCGCTTGTATGTCCGGCGTGCGGCAGTCCTTTGATTGAACGCGGCGCTCATCTTTTCTGTATGAACCGCGAAAGCTGCCGGCCCCAGGCTGTTGCGCGTCTGGCTCATTTCGCTGGGCGGGAAGCAATGGATATAGACGGATTCAGTGAAAAAACGGCCGGTCAGCTGTATGACCAGATGGGCGTGAGGCAGCCGGCTGACCTGTACACGCTGACACCGATGGATTTCCTGATGCTGGAAGGCTTCAAGGAAAAGAAGGCCGGGAATCTGTCGGAGGCATTGGAAAAAAGCAAACATTGTGATCTGGACGCCTTCCTGTTTGCGCTTGGTATACCGAATGTGGGAAGGAAAACAGCCAGGGATCTGGCCCAGCACTTTGGATCTCTGGAAAAACTGAAAGCAGCTGATGAAGCTGCGCTGACAGCGATTCCGGATATCGGGGGGATCGTTGCCGGCAGTGTGATTGAATACTTCAGTTTTCCGGAAAACAATCAGATGATAGACAGATTGTTTGCCGCGGGTGTTCATCCGGGGGAAATGAAATCCGCTGAGGAAGGAGTATTTTCCGGCATGAGCATTGTTGTGACAGGAACGCTTCCCACGCTCAGCCGGAAACAGGCGGAAGACCTGATCCGCTCCAGGGGCGGAAACGCTTCCGGGTCGGTCAGTAAAAAAACCGCGTTCGTTGTGGTCGGAGAAGACGCGGGCAGCAAATTGACCAAGGCCCAGAGTCTTGGGATTGAAACCATTGATGAAGCTGAACTGCTCAGAAGAGCTGATGCATAAGGAGATATAAAACTATGTTTTCTGGTATTACGTCGATGCTGGAAGAGCTGAGGATGGATCCGGGCGGAACAATTATCACATTGCTATATTTGGCTATCTGCCTCTTATTCAGCTTGATTATCCATGAATGTGCGCACGGTTATGCCGCGCTGAAATGCGGGGATTCAACAGCATGGTGGATGGGTCGCCTGACCCTGGATCCTCGCAAACACCTGGATCCGCTTGGTACGATCTGTATGATTTTTCTGAGGGTTGGCTGGGCGAAACCCGTACCGGTCAATCCCCGGAATTTCCGTCATTACAGAAGGGATTACATCATTGTTTCCCTGGCGGGCATTGTTACGAATCTTATCATCTGTATCCTGAGCCTGATTGTTTCGGCAATTCTCGCAAAATTCATTTGGGGAAAAGAGATTGTTTCACAGATGAGTGATAAATCCTTGCTGATCAATATTTATAAAGGATATTTCCCGTATTATATATATTCCGGTGAGCTAAAGGCTTTGGCTGATTATGCCCAGATCCCCTGGCTGATGTATGTGCAGAGACTTTTCCTCATGCTGGCCCAGATGAATCTCGGACTGGCAATCTTTAACCTGATTCCCGTACCGCCGCTGGATGGATTCCGCTTTATGGATCAGTTTGTATTCAAGGGACGATTGGCATTGAGCGCCCAGACAATGCAAACCATCCATGTTGTTTTTCTGGTTATATGTATGAGCGGTGCTCTGACGGGCGTGCTGACCACAGTGAACACCGCGGTTATGGGTGCCCTGACATCTGTGATTTCCCTGATTATATAAAGACGGAGAAGATGAATTATCAATGATCACTCTGGCTTTTAAGCTGAAGGATTTTGACGGTCCGCTGGATTTGCTGCTGACATTGATCGGCAAGGCTCAGATCGATATCCGGGATATTTTTGTCAGCGAGATTACAGATCAGTACCTGGAAATTGTCCGGAATGCGCCCGATCTGGATATGGACGAAGCAAGCGATTTTCTGCTGATGGCGGCAACGCTGCTGGAGATCAAAAGCCGGGCCATGCTGCCGCGTCCGCCCAAAAACGAGGATGAAATCGACCCGGAAACCGAGCTGATCAGACGACTTGAGGAATATAAACGCTTCCGTGAAACGGCTGAAAGCATGAAATCCTTCGAGGATGCGGCAAAACGTGTGTTTACAAAGCTTCCGGAGGAATACCCGCTTCCGCCGCAGGAGGTTGAACTGACAGGCCTGACACTTCAGGGACTGCAGGAAGCATTCCTCCGAATCTGGCAGCGCCGGCCGCAGCTGGACGATGATCCGGAAAGCAATCATTACGCGCCGCGGAATATTCACAGGGACAGCCATACAGTGCAGGAATGCATGCTGAATCTGATTTACCGCATCAGGAAGAAAAAACGGATGCGGTTCGAGGACGCTTTTTCAGAAGCGCCCACGCGGGAAGAAGTCGTTACCTATTTTCTGGCGGTCCTGGAACTGCTAAAACTGGGACAGATGCATGTGAAACAGGACGCGGTATACGGCGGGATAGAGCTGATCGCCGGAAAAGCAAGGCATAAAAAGACGCCTGAAGATCTGACGGAAATGACCGGGGAGGTGACGAAGACCCTTGAACAGTGAAGAAGGAAATCTGAAAGGCAGAATTGAAGCAATTCTGTTCGTGGCAGGAGAAGCTGTCCCCATCAAAGAGCTTGCAAGGGCTCTTCAGACCGGAGAAAAGGAAATCCGTGAAGCAATCGACGGACTCAGGGACGAATATGATTATGAGCAGCGTGGATTTTTGCTGAAGAAATTCGGTGACAATGTACAGCTGGCCACAAGACCTTTGTACTCAGGAGATGTTGTTCGCCTTCTGCAGCCGGTACAGCAGCAGAGCCTCAGTCAGGCGGCGATGGAAACACTGGCAGTGGTAGCCTATAAGCAGCCTGTAACCCGTGCGGAAGTGGAACAGATCCGCGGCGTCAAGTGTGATTACAGCCTTCAGAGCCTGATGCTGAAAGGCCTGATCCGCGAAGCAGGGAGGAAAGATACAATTGGACGGCCTATCCTCTTCTGTACAACAGATGAGTTCCTGAGCCATTTCGGACTGGAAGATCTGAACGGACTGCCGCCGATGCCACAGCCGGATGATGAGGAGAAGCAGGATGATGCGGAAGAACTGATTCCGTAAAAATATAATATACTGATATACGAACCATATGAAAGGAGAAAGAACCATGGACGAGCAGAGAAAACCCAGATCCCGGGAGAAAAAGGTTGTCAATGAAGGCAAAGGCGTCGAAAAACGCGGTGAAGGCCTCGGTACAGGTCCTGTTAACAATACGGGAAGCTATGAAGACCGGCGTCAGCAGCAGAATGCTTCGCAGGCGTCTCCTTTCAGCAATAATAACCAGCGGCCTGCATCCGGGCAATCTGCTTCCAGCCGTCCGGTTCAGCAAAACCCTTTCGGACAGCAGCGCCCTGCCCAGAGACCTGACAGCTCCGCTTTTCCTTTCGGGCAGAACGGACAGAAGACCGGATCACAGAGCCCTTACGGGAACACAGGCAGGCCGACGAGCGGATCATCCAATCCATTTGGAACACGGCCTTCCTCCGGCCAGACAAATCCCTTCGGAACACGGCCTTCCTCCGGCATGAACGCGGGCGGGCAGGGACAGCATCACTACGGAGTGAAACAGAACGGTACAGGAACCCAGCGTGCTTCCGGCAGCGGGTCCGGAATGGGCGGCGGCAAACTGCTGCTGATTATTGCCGCACTGGTGTTGCTGCTGGGCGGCGGCGGACTGAGCGGTCTTTTCGGCGGGGATGACAGTGGAAATACCGTATCGAATGTACTGAACACGGTAACACAATCCTCCGGAACATCTTCCAACACCGTCGCCTCATCAGGCAGCGGGATGGATATCAGTAACCTGCTGAGCTCTCTGATGGGATCCGGAAGCACGGCCTACGACTATTCCGGAAGCGCGGACAGCCTTTTCTCCGGATTGACGGGAACAGGCACGGTTTCGAATCAGAGCAGCGCGGCTCCCTATTTCACTTCATCAGGCGAAAACAACACCACTGCATTGGATGAAACAGTTTCTGCAAAGGCACGGGCCAAGTTTACCGAAATTGCCGGAAACAAGCAGGACGAAGTGACTATCATGGTCTACATGTGCGGCACTGACCTGGAGAGCCAGCAGGGAATGGCTACTTCCGATCTGAAGGAAATGGCCGCGGCCACCATCGGTGACAAAATTAATCTGATTGTGTTTACCGGCGGATGCAGAAGATGGCGGAATAATGTCGTATCCTCCTCTGTAAATCAGATTTACCAGATAAAGGACGGAAAGTTCCTATGCCTGGAAAAGGATATGGGCAGCGGAAGCATGGTCAATCCGGAAACGCTGACAACTTTTATCAAATATGGTAAGAAGAATTTCCCTGCGAACCGGATGTGTCTGATTTTCTGGGATCACGGCGGCGGCTCAGTCAGCGGATTCGGTTATGACGAGAAAGTCGGACATAATCAGTCCATGACACTGGCAGGGATCAACAGCGCCCTGAAAAAAGCTGACGTCAAATTTGATTTTATCGGATTCGACGCCTGCCTGATGGCCACCGTGGAAAACGGAATCATGCTGAGTCAGTATGCCGACTACATGATCGCCAGTGAGGAAACAGAACCCGGCGTAGGCTGGTATTATACCAACTGGCTGAACAGCCTGAACAAAAACACAAGTATGCCGACCATTCAGATCGGCAAACAGATTGCCGATGATTTCGTGGAAGTCTGCAACCGCCAGTGCCGGGGACAGGCGACAACCCTCAGCGTTGTGGATCTTGCAGAACTTCAGGCTACGGTTCCGGAAGAACTGAAACAGTTCAGCATCGATACGAATGAACTGATCCAGAACAAGGAATATAAGACGGTTTCCAAAGCCCGGAGCAAAACCAGGGAGTTTGCCCAGTCCAGCCGTATTGACCAGATTGACATGGTCGATTTTGCAAAAAACATGGGTACGGCTGAGGGCAAATCCCTTGCCAAAGCCCTGCAGGAAGCTGTGAAATACAACAGAACCGGCGGAAGCATCAGCCATGCCTACGGATTGAGTATATACTTCCCCTATCAAAGGGCAAATAAAGTAAAACAGATGGTGTCTACCTATCAGGCAATTGGTATGGATGAAGAATACACCCGGTGTATTCAGGAGTTTGCCAGCCTGGAGGTCAGCGGTCAGGTCAGCGCAGGTACATCCCTGAGCAACTATGGAAGCGGTGCATATGCATCGCCGGACCTTCTTGGAAGCCTGCTTGGACAGGGCGGCGGTTATACCTCTTCCTATTCTTCAGGAGGACTGACGGAACTGCTCGGCGGCCTTTACGGGGGCGGAAGCAACAGCGGTTCCACGGGAAGTATCCTGGATCTTTTCATGGGACGCAGCATGACCGCGGAAAATGCGGCTGAATATATCCTGGACAATCATTTTGACGCTTCACAGCTGGAATGGAAAGACGGGAAAATTACCCTGGACAAAGACCAGTGGGATCTGGTGACATCCCTGCTGATGAATGTGTTCTACAATGACGGAACAGGATTTATAGACCTTGGCATGGATACCACCTATGAGACTGAGGGAAACAGCCTTCTGTCCGATTACGACGGCACGTGGCTGTCCATTAACCGCCAGCCGGTGGCATATTACTATCTGAACTCCGTGGATGACGGTGATAATTATGTAATCACCGGATATGTTCCTGCACTGCTGAACGGTGAGCAGGTCAACCTGATCCTGAACTTCGACAGTGAACATGACGGAGACGGATATATTGCGGGTGCGCTGAAAAAGTATACAGATAACGAATCTGACACCCAGGCGAAGGAACTGATTGCAATCGGAAAGGGCGATACGCTTCAGTTCCTGTGTGACTATTTCGACTATGAAGGCGTTTACCGCGATACTTACAAGCTGGGCGAACCGATCACGCTTGGTGACACAGTTGAGATTGCCAATACACCGATTGACAGGAGCAAATGCCAGGTCACATTCCGGCTGACTGATATTTATCAGCAGAATTACTGGACGCCTGTAGTCAGGTGAGAAACAGAAAATGGAGCATCCGAATATGGATTTAAATGACAAAATTGAGAAAATACTGGAAAAGGTTCAGAAAGCTCCCCGATATACCGGCGGCGAGATGAATACAGAAGTGAAAGGCTGGGATGAATGCCCGCTTCACTTCGGATTCTGCTTTCCGGATACTTATGAGGTTGGCATGAGCCATCTGGGTATGAAGATCCTGTACGGGCTGATTAACCGGGAAAGCTGGAGCCTGTGTGAACGGTTTTTCATGCCGTGGACGGACATGATCGCGCTGATGGAGGAAGAACAGCTTCCGCTTCTGTCCATGGAGAGCAGGCATCCCTTGAATGAATTTGATGTCATCGGTTTCACTCTCCAGTATGAAATGAGCTTCAGCAATATCCTGGCCATGCTGAAGATGGGCAGGGTTCCGCTGGAAAGCAGGGAACGGGGAGAAAACGACCCCATTGTAGTAGCCGGAGGTCCCTGTGCCTTTAATCCGGAACCGCTGGCTGATTTCATTGACGCGTTTATGATCGGCGACGGGGAAGACGTGATGACGGAACTGAACCGTGTTATCCTTGAACGCAAGGAAAAAGGACAGAGCCGGGAAACCTGCCTGAAAAAACTGGCAGGACTGGATGGCGTTTATGTACCTTCGCTGTATGACGTAACATACAATGAGGACGGGACGGTGGCGGCTGTCAAGCCCAACTGCGCGGAAGCTCCAGCAACTGTCCGGAAACGGGTGGTTGTTGACCTGAACAGCACTTACTATCCTGAGCAGTTTCCAGTACCTTATACCGAAGTGATTTTCGACAGAATTATGCTGGAAATTATGCGCGGCTGTACAAGGGGCTGCCGTTTCTGTCAGGCGGGTATTCTGTACAGGCCTGTACGGGAAAGAAGCATGGAAAAACTCATTGACCTTTCTGAAAAACTGCTGAATTCCACCGGATATGAAGAAATCAGCCTGAGCAGTCTTTCCAGCGGGGATTACAGCTGTCTTCCCGAATTGATCCGGGAACTGATGAAACGGCTGAAGGAAAAAAGAGTATCCATTTCTCTTCCCAGCCTGCGGATTGACAGCGTCCTTAAGGAAAGCCTTGAAGAGACTCAGCAGGTCAAAAAAACCAGCCTGACTTTTGCGCCGGAAGCCGGAACACAGCGTATGCGTGACGTGATCAACAAAGGCGTGACGGAAGAAGATCTGCTTGGCAAGGTGAGAGATGCCTTTGAAGGCGGATGGAGCAGCGTAAAACTGTATTTCATGTCCGGCCTGCCGACGGAAACCACAGAAGATCTGGACGGTATCGCGGACCTGGCCAGGAAGGTTATTGCGGAATACTTTAATGTTCCCAAGACGCAGCGGGCAAAAGGCCTGCGTGTGACGGTGAGCGTCAGTGTGTTCGTGCCCAAACCCTTTACGCCGTTCCAGTGGGCCGCCCAGGATACATTGGAGAAGATTATCGCAAAGCAGGAGCATCTGAGACAGGTGCTCAATATCAAGGGCGTGACATTCCACTGGCATGAGCCTTATGTCAGTTTTCTGGAAGCCTGTTTTGCCCGTGGTGACAGAAGAATGGGCCGTGTGCTGAAATCTGCATTTGAAAAGGGATGCATCCTGGATGGCTGGAATGAAACATTCCGGTATGATCTGTGGATGGAAGCATTCAGGGACTGTGGACTTGATCCGGCTTTTTATGCCCACCGGGCCAGGACAAAAGAAGAAATACTGCCCTGGGACCATATCGACAGCGGCGTTACAAAGCAGTTCCTCTGGCATGAAAAAGAAAAGAGTGAACGCGCGGAGACGACGAAGGACTGCCGGAAGGGATGCAACGGATGCGGTCTGCAGCGCTGGAAGGGAGTATGTTCATATGCGAATGCTGGCAGTGTTTGAAAAAGGGGAAAGAATCAGGCATATCGGACATCTTGATATTCAGCGCAGCGTACAGCGCGGACTCCGCAGAAGCGGTCTGCCGGTTGCATATTCAAACGGATTCAATCCCCATATCCTGATCACGTTTGCAAGTGCTTTATCAACCGGAGCCTGCGGAACCCGGGAAATCATGGATGTGACCATGGCAGAGGAAGTCAGTGAAGCAGAGTTCCTCGAACGGATGAACCGTGCCATGCCTCAGGATATGCAGCTGTCAGAAGCCAGGGCGGTTGATCAGAAACATCCTGCGCTGATGGCCAGCCTGCGTGCGGCTGAATATGATTTGCTGATCCGTGATCCGGACATAGCAGAGAAGCTGACGGCAGCTATTCCTTCAATGATGGCAAAGGAAACAGTGACCGCCATGAGAAAAACAAAAACGGCGCTGAAGGAATGCGATATCAGACCGCTGATTTATAAACTGAAGGGAGAAGGACAGCATATTCTTGCAACGCTGGTGCTGACAGAACGCGAGGCCTGTAAACCGGGCATGCTGATTGAAGCGCTGGCCAGGGAAGCCGGGATAGACGAAGAAGTCCGAATGCTTGTTACCCGGACCGGATTGCTGGGGATGGATGCTGAAGGACGGCTTGTCCCGCTGGAGAGACTGTGAGTATGGAAAGAAAAATCTTATGCGGGCCCGGATTTTGTGCTGTCACGGAAGACGGCGTACTGGTTGAATACATACCGGAAGATCCTTCGGACCAGTGCGGAGACATTCTGCTTGGGAAAACAGACCGACTGATGCCCGGAATGAACTGTGCGTTCGTTGATATAGGACGAAAGAAAAGCGCTTTTCTCCCGCTGGATGAAAACAGTGCCAGTTTCACCGGAGGGAGAATCCGATCCGGTGAAAACATGACAGTGCAGATCAAAAAGGAGGAAGTCGGTACAAAAGGGGCGTTTCTGACCCGTGATATAACCCTTCCCGGAACAACGGTCATTCTGATGCCGATGAACCGGTATATCGGTGTCAGCAGCAGAATAACCGATGAGTCTGTACGTGAACGGCTTAAAAAAGCGGGAAGGGAAATAGCCGCGGACCGCTTTGGGCTTGTCATGCGAAAAGCGGCAGAGGACGCAGATCCTGATGTGATCCGGCAGGAGACGGAATCGCTGTATGAAACCTGGCGGATAACAGAAGAAAAAGCTTCACAGGGCGGAAAACCGGGAAGACTTCTTTTTTCGGGCGGTATTGCTGACCGGCTGATGGAAGATTATGCCCGGGACGGTGTATATACGGTCCAGGAGAAAGTGGAAAACGGCGCTTGTATCGCCAGACAGCTCATGCAGGCGAAAGAACGGACTGTGCGCCTTCCGGGCGGCGGAAATATTGTCCTGGACCGGTGTGAGGCAATGACGGTGATCGATATCAACACAGCCTCCGCTGCAGATGCCGGCTCCAAAGAGCGGACAGTGCTGGAAACCAATCTGGAAGCATGCAGTATGATTGCACAGCAGGTGCGTCTGCGCAATCTCAGCGGTATCATCCTGATCGATTTTATTGACATGGACAGGGAAACAGACCGCAGTCTGGTTATGGACAAACTTACTGAATGTTTCAGCATGGACAGGATCAAGACAGTCATACACGGATGGACAAGTCTGGGATTGATCGAAATGACAAGAAAGCGCACAAGAGCAGAAATATATGGTAATCTATTGAAAGCCTGTCCCGCCTGCGGAGGAACAGGATATGTACTGAGGGAGCAGAAAGAATGAATACAAAGGAGATCCTGGTTACCAAAGAAGAGCAGGAACGTCAGGAACAGTATACAGAGCTGGTCCGTGAGCTTCCGCACAGACCGCAGAGTTATTATGTTGTCACATACGGATGCCAGATGAATGCCCACGATTCTGAAAAAATCGCCGGCATGCTGGATCGGATGGGCATGAAACCGGCGGAAGAACGCGAAACTGCGGATTTTGTGATATTCAACACCTGCTGTGTGCGTGAAAATGCTGAAAGACGGGCACTGGGGAACGTCACATGGCTGAAAGAAGTCAGAAAAACAAAACCGGATATGATCATTGCCGTCTGCGGATGCATGATACAGGAACCCGGGATGGCGGAAACCATTCTGAAACAATACAGGTTTGTGGATCTCGCTTTTGGTACTGCCAACCTGCATAAACTTCCGGAAATGATGTATGAAACGCTGAACAGCGGCATTCAGCAGGTCTGTGTTGAAGATAAGGATGTCATTGCAGAAGGCCTTCCGGTACGAAGACTCAGACAGGATGCGGCTTATCTTACAATCATGTATGGCTGCAACAATTTCTGCAGTTTCTGTATCGTACCGTATGTACGCGGCCGAGAACGGAGCCGCGAAATGAGCAGTATTCTGCACGAGGCTGAAGCACTGGCACAGTCGGGTGTGAAGGAAATCATGCTGCTTGGTCAGAATGTAAACAGCTACGGAAAAGGGCTGCCCGGTAACCCGACTTTTGCGTCCCTGCTGAAGCAGCTTGATGAAATCGGTATTCCGCGGATCCGTTTTATGACGAGTCATCCGAAGGATCTGAGCGATGAACTGATCGATGTGATGAGCTGTGGAAAACATATCCTGCCCCAGTTTCATCTGCCTGTTCAGAGCGGCAATAACGAGATCCTGGAAAAGATGAACCGTCATTATACGCGGGAACAGTATCTGGACAGGGTACGAAAACTACGGGAAGCGATTCCCGGAATCGGTCTCAGTACAGATATTATCGTCAGTTTTCCCGGTGAAACAGAAGCGCAGTTTGAAGACACCATGAGTCTTGTACAGGAAGTCCGCTATGACAGCGCCTTTACCTTTATTTACAGTCCCCGGAAGGGTACGAAGGCGGCAAAAATGGAAGATCTGATTCCGGAGGAAGTATCCAGAGAGAGAATACAGCGCCTGATTGCGCTGCAGGAGGAACTGCAGCAGGACACATTGAAACGGTTCATCGGATCAGAAGAGGAAATCCTGGTCGAAGGACTGAGCAGAAGAAGCAAAACTGCAGTATCCGGAAAAGGCAGGCATGCAATATCCATTACGGTAAACGGCAGTGAAGAAGATATCGGACAGATCCTGAAATGCCGCGTAACCGGATTGAAGAATAATACGCTGACAGGCGAAAGGGTATAAGGAGAACGGAAGATATGAGAGAAGTTATGATGAAAGCCCAGGAACTTGCGGAGGCTATCCTGAGCAGTGAAACATATCAGAAAATGAAACAGCAGGAAGGGGCTGTGCGTCATGATCCTGATGCCGCCGCGGCATTGGGGGACATGATCGAAAAGAGACAGCGTGTGGAAACAATCCTGTCATCCGCAGATATGGATGCGAACGAACTTGCCGAGGCAAGCCGCGAAATGGAAGAAGCGGAAAAGCGGATGAATGAGAATGAAATGATCAGTACGCTGAAACAGTACAGAAACGATTTTCAGACGATGATGGATAATGTGAACAAGATCCTCAGGCTGGTGATTACCGGCGAAGTGGAAGAGGAAAACGGCGGCAGCACGGGATGTTCCGGCAACTGCTCCTGCTGCAGCGGATGCCGCTGAGAAAGGGATCGACATGGCACTTTCACCTATGATGCAGCAATACCTGCGTATTCATGACCAATACGCAGATTGCCTGCTGTTGTTCCGGCTGGGGGATTTTTATGAACTCTTTTTCGAAGATGCCAAAACTGCCTCCAGAGAACTTGAACTGACCCTGACCGGAAAGGACTGCGGTCTGGAGGAACGCGCACCGATGTGCGGCGTTCCTTATCATTCCGTGAATACCTATATTGAAAAGCTGATTGCGAAAGGATACAAGGTTGCCATCTGTGAACAGATGGAAGATCCTGCATTGGCCAAAGGCCTCGTGGACCGTGATGTGGTACGGGTGATCACAGCAGGCACAGTGACAGATCCTGCCATGCTGGAGGACAAGGCAAACAACTATCTGATGTGCGTCTATCTGGACGGAAAAAAGACGGGAATAGCTTACGCAGATGTTTCCACAGGTGAATTTTTCGTCATGGAACCGGAACCAAATCTGCTGAGGGCCCAGATTGTTCGTGTAAATCCGATGGAAGTTATCTGCAATGATCCGCCGCAGCTGACAGCACTGACAGGCGGCGAGGTCAGGGGACTGAATGGTCAGCCGCGGATCTGGTTTCAGCGGAAAAATGCAGAAGAGACGATCTGCGAGCACTTTCACCTGAGCCAGCTGACTTCACTGGGATTGAACGACAGAAAAGAAGCCACCTGTGCGGCAGGCGCGCTGCTGAGGTATCTTCATGAAACGCAGAAGAACAGCCTGGAGCATATCCGTACACTGAGAATTGCTGAGAACGGGAAAACAATGCTCCTGGATCAGAATACCAGGAGGAACCTTGAACTGACAGAAAGCCTGAGAGGTGAACGCAGAAAGGGAACGCTTCTTGGATTGCTTGATATGACAAGCACGGCAATGGGCGGAAGGCTGCTTCGCAGATGGGTTGAACAACCTCTTCTGGATGAAAAGGAAATCAATAATCGTCTGGATGCCGTACAGGAACTCGTTAATGACAGGATCCTTGGCATGACGCTGGCAGAAGAGCTTGAAGGCGTATATGACATGGAACGCCTGATGAATAAAGTCGCATACAGGAATATGAATGCACGTGACTGCCTGGCACTGTGTGCGAGTCTGAAAAGAATTCCCGGTATCCGGAATCTGCTCTGCAATGTGCAAAGTGCAGAAATGATCCGGATCCGTGACGAGCTTAATCCGCTGGAAGAACTGACGGATCTGCTGGACCGGGCAATTCATCCTGATGCACCTGTTATCATTACCGAAGGCGGGATTATCCGCGAGGGATATTCAAAGATTCTGGACGAATACCGTGAAGCACAGACCAGCGGGAAACAATGGATTCTGGATCTGGAAGCCAGGGAAAGGGAAGAAACGGGCATCAGAAACCTCAGGATTCAGTACAATAAGGTATTCGGCTATTATATTGAAGTTACCAAGAGTTTTCTGAGTCAGGTGCCGGAAAGATATATCCGGAAGCAGACGCTCACAAATGCAGAAAGATATATGACACCGGAACTGAAAGAAATCGAACAGAAAATCATCGGCGCACAGGAACAAAGCGTTCGCCTTGAACTTCAGCTTTTCAGTGAGGTCCGGGATCGCATTGCCGAACAGATCGGAGGAATTCAAAGAACTGCGCAGGCATTGAAGGAGCTGGACGTGTTCCAGAGCCTGAGCCGTGCAGCCTCTGAAAACCGTTATGTTCGTCCATCCATCACAACAGACGGAACGCTTTCAATTGTTGAGGGCCGACATCCCGTAGTGGAAAGGAATATGAAGGATGGCGGATTTATTCCCAATGATACGCTGCTGGATGGGAATGAAAACCGGATGATGATTATCACCGGACCGAACATGGCTGGTAAAAGCACCTATATGCGTCAGGTGGCACTGATCTGCCTGATGGCGCAGATCGGAAGCTTTGTTCCTGCCAGGGAAGCCAGTCTTCCTGTCTGTGATCGTATTTTTACCAGAGTGGGTGCCAGCGATGATCTGGCAAGCGGTCAAAGTACTTTCATGGTTGAGATGAGTGAGACCGCACATATTCTCAGGAATGCAACGAAGAACAGCCTGATTATCCTTGATGAAATCGGACGGGGAACCAGCACCTTTGACGGACTGTCCATTGCGTGGGCGGTGGTGGAATATATCGCTGACAAGGAACGGATCGGTGCGAAAACCCTGTTTGCTACTCATTATCATGAATTGAGTGAACTTGAAGGCCATCTGGACGGAGTAAAAAACTTCTGTATATCTGTAAAGGAGCATGGAGAAGACGTTATTTTCCTCCGGAAAATTGTCCGCGGCGGCGCAGATAAAAGCTTTGGTGTTCATGTGGCCAGGCTGGCAGGCGTCCCTCATCCTGTGATTGTGAGGGCACATGAAATCCAGGCCAGGCTGGAGGTCAGCGAAATCAACCAGAACACCATCGGTCAGAATATCCTGGGCGAGGAGACAGCTTTCAGGAAGAATGAGCAGATGGACCTGTTTGAATATAAAAAGGATGAAATCATCAAGGAACTGCAGGAAATTGACGTGATGGCGATAACGCCAATGGATGCGATGAACACGCTGTTCCTGCTGCGGGAAAAGGCACGCAAGCTGTAATCAGATGAAGTGCAGGAAACCAAATGCCCGGAAAGCACAATTGAAAGGGAGAACACTATGGGAAAGATCAGACCGCTGAGTGAAAACCTGATCGGTAAAATTGCCGCGGGCGAAGTGGTGGAAAGACCGGCTGCAGCCATTAAAGAGCTGATCGAAAACAGTCTGGATGCCGGTGCCACAGCCGTAACGGTGGAAATCCAGGAAGGCGGACTGACAAGCATACGCGTTGCCGATAACGGCAGCGGTATCGATGAAAGCGATATCCGCATGGCGTTTGAACGTCATGCCACAAGTAAAATCAGCAGGGAACAGGATCTGGATGCCATTGCAACACTTGGTTTCCGCGGAGAAGCTCTTGCCAGTATTGCAGCTGTATCAAAGATAACAATGACCACCCGGACTGCTGCAAGTGAAACGGGTCTGAAAGTAAAAAACGAAGGCGGAAGGATTACCGACATACAGGAAATTGCCTGCCCTGTAGGAACAACCATTCAGGTGAATGACCTGTTTTACAACGTTCCTGTCCGTAAAGGTTTTATGAAAAAGGCCGGACAGGAAGCAACGGCGGTGCATGACCTGATTGTTCAGCTTTTACTGAGCCGTCCTGATGTCAGTTTCAGGTATATTTCAAACGGCAAAACGGAGTTTCATTCACCCGGAGACGGACAGACGGCCACAGCGCTTCAGACAGTTTACGGAAGCTATGCCATGAAGTTTATGAAAGAAGTAAACGATCATGGGAACGGGTTGGTTATCAAGGGGTATGTCGGCATCGGTGAGAACGGAAGGGGCAACCGGAACCAGGAAATGTTCTTCATCAATGGCCGTGTCATGCATAACAGAATCCTGAATGAAGCACTTGAAACAGCGTGCAGGGAGCGTGTAATGATCGGTAAATTCCCGGTCTGTGCACTCTATATCACAATTCCCTATGAGGCTGTGGACGTCAATGTTCATCCCAATAAACTTGAAGTGAGATTCAGGGATGAAACCGGGGTTTACGAAGCTGTTCTCAGTGCGGTGCTGATGGCTTTAAAGGAGAAAGACGCTTTTGAGCATCCTGTTGAGATGAATCTGGGCCCGAAAAAAGAATCTGTTCCGGTAGCGGAAGCCGCGCCGCCGACAATAATGCTCCGCCGGCCTTTGCCGTCTCCGGATGAATCAGTTACTGTCAGCAAAAAGCTTCCGGACAGCGCGTCTGCTTTTTCACCTGTTCCCAGACCGGAACCGGTTTACAGGGAGATTCTGTCTTCGCCTATTCAGAAGACTGCAGCGGAACCTCTTCCGGTTGAATATGAAGCTCCGCCTGTACTGAAGGAAAAAGCAGAACAGGTGAATACCATCCTGAATACAGTACAGAAGCCGATGAAGGTGTTCGGCGCACTGTTCAATACATTTATTCTGGTTGAATATGAAGATCAGCTTCTTCTGGTTGATCAGCATGCCGTCCATGAACGTCTGCTGTTTGACAAACTGATGAGTGAACATTCGGAAAAGGCTCAGGCCGGACAGGAGATGCTGGTTCCTGTCGTGCTTGGGGTTACCAATGCGGAACAACGCCTTCTGGAAGATAACCGGGATGCACTGGAAAGCATAGGACTTGTGGTTGAAGCTTTCGGAGAAAAAGACGTTGCGGTCAGAACAATACCGGTGATTCTCGGCGAGGCACAGACAAAGGATTTTATACGTGATGTGATCAACGATCTTCAGACCGGAAAAGATCCGACTTTTGAGAAGAAACGGACACAGCTTCTGCAGACAGCATGCAAACATGCCGTAAAAGGCGGGGAAACACTGTCAGAAGAAGAACTGCGGAGCCTTCTGGAAACAATGATTGAACAGAAGGTGACGCCCACCTGTCCCCATGGAAGACCGCTTGTGGTTTCCATCAGCCACAGGGAACTGGACAGGAAATTCAAACGCATACAGAACTGACCGGTGAACACTATGAAAGAAAAGATTGTATGCAGGGCTGTAACGGGGCCTACAGCCAGCGGGAAAACAAAACTGAGCGTCCGTCTGGCGCAGGAACAGGGCTGGGATATTCTGTGTATGGACAGCATGCAGATATACAGAAGAATGGATATCGGCACTGCAAAACCGACAAAGGAAGAAATGGGCGGTGTGCCTCATCATCTAATGGACATCTGTGAACCAACGGACGCATACAGTGTTGCTGATTACAGGGATGCTGCTGAAGAACTGATCCTGCATCTTGCAGAGGAGGGAAAAGAAGTTCTTTTTGTAGGCGGTACCGTACTTTATCTACAGTCTCTTATGCATCCCATGGGAATGGGAATGACGCCTGCCAATGATGAACTCAGGGCTGAACTGAATGCTATGGCCGAAACCGGGAAAGGCCGGGCAGCGCTGCATGAAAGACTCCGGCTCGTGGATCCTGTTACTGCACAGCGTCTCCCTGTAAATGACGTCAGAAGAATTATCCGTGCGATTGAGGTTTGGGAAGCCACAGGGATTCCTTTTTCCGAACAGCCGAAACGAGAGAACGAAAATGACAGCCGTTTCTGCTGGAAGGTTGTGTCCACGGATATGGACAGGGCTTTGCTGTATGACCGCATCAATCAACGTGTGACAGATATGATCCGGATGGGGTTAAAGGAAGAAGTGGCATCCCTGCTGGAAGAAGGCGTGCCTGAAGATGCCAGGAGCATGAGCGGACTGGGATACAAGGAAATGATTCCCTGTATACATGGTGAGTATTCTGTTGAGGATGCGGCTGAAATGATCCGGAAGGGGACACGCCATTATGCAAAACGACAAATGACTTTTCTGCGCAGGGAGGAAAGCATCCATTATGTCAGGACAGACAGGGAAGACGCTTATGATGAACTCAGAAGATATTTACTGTGAGGGATTAGGATGAATCGTATTGAAGAGATGATCCTGAAGGCGGAGGAGGAGCTTAAGGAATCCTTTGCCAGGATTGAAGAGAATGAAATGACAAGGACAAAACAGGTACTGGACCTATTCCGCAATGAAGGGGTCAGTTACCGGCATTTTGCGCCATCCACCGGTTATGGATATGATGATATCGGCCGCGACACACTGGAAAGGATTTATGCGGGGCTGTTCCATACTGAGGCGGCGCTTATGAGGCCGCACGTAGCCAGCGGAACTGCTGCCCTGAGCCTGACGCTCTTCGGGCTGACAAAACCCGGGGAAAAAATCGTCAGTGCAACCGGTATGCCATATGATACGCTGCTGGGTGTAATCGGAACAGGGAAAGGAAACCAGCCCGGATCACTGAAGGAAATGGGTGTGGATTTTGACTGCGTGGAACTGAAAAACGGAAAAATTGACGTCCGGTCTGTTGAACAGGCAATTACAAAAGAAACGTCATTGGTAATTGCCCAGCGGAGCAGAGGATATGCATGGAGGCCAAGCCTGTTTCCGGAAGATTTTGCGGAACTTGCGGAGATGATCCACAGCAGACATCCGGGGGTAACGCTGATGGTCGATAACTGCTATGGGGAATTTGTGTGCAAGGATGAACCGACAGACTACGGTGCGGATATCTGCGTCGGCAGCCTGATCAAAAACCCCGGCGGAGGGATTGCGCCAACAGGAGGATACGTTGCGGGAAAACTTGATAAAGTGGAACGTATTGCAGGAAGGCTGACCGCTCCGGGACTTGGCAGGGAACTTGGTTCATACGCTGCTTCATACAGACCGTTTTATCAGGGATTGTTTATGGCGCCGCATACAGTAGCGCAGGCACTGAAGACCGCTCTTCTGGCATCAAGGCTGTTTGACAACCTTGGTTTTGAAACATCACCTTCATCAAGGGAAGCACGGGCCGATATCATTCAGGCAATCAAAATGGAAACACCGGAACGTCTTGTGGCATTCTGTCAGGGTATTCAGACGGCAAGTCCCGTGGACAGCATGGCTATGCCTGAACCCTGGGATATGCCGGGTTATGATGATCAGGTTGTTATGGCTGCGGGAACGTTCGTAGCGGGTGCCAGTATTGAACTGAGCGCTGACGGTCCCATACGGGCTCCGTATACCGCTTTTATGCAGGGTGGACTTACGTATATTCACGGACGAATTGCACTGTCAGAAGCACTCCGCAGAATGACGGAAACAGGGGCGCTCAAGATGCCGTAATTCTTGACAATGACGGGAGCTGCTCATATAATATTTTAATGTTTGAACATTCAGGAAATTACATGATCGGAGGGACGGAAATGGATATCCAGACACTTGAAACATATGCGCGGCAGGTGAGAAGAGACATCATCATCATGACTGCCGCTGCCGGCGCAGGGCATCCTGGCGGATCTCTTTCCAGCACGGAGGCTATGGTAGCGCTTTATTTTGATGTGATGAACGTTGATCCCAAGGACGATAAAAACCCTGATCGTGACAGGTTTGTACTCTCCAAGGGACATTCCGCCCCCGCTCTCTACGGAACGCTTTGTGAACGCGGCTTTTTCGGACGTGAAGAATTTGATCATTTCCGTCAGCTCCATGGCATTCTCCAGGGACATCCTGATACCAAGAAATGCCCCGGTGTTGATGCTTCCACAGGATCCCTCGGACAGGGAATCTCCATTGCTGTCGGTATGGCGCTCGGAGCAAAGCATACTGGAAAAAAATGCCATGTTTATACGATTATCGGCGACGGAGAAAGCCAGGAAGGCCTTGTCTGGGAAGCCAGCATGGCAGCTGCACACTATAAACTGGATAACCTGACCGTTATTCTGGACCATAACGGACTTCAGATTGACGGAACGAATGATGAGGTTATGAGCCTCGGAGATATCAAAGCAAAAGCCCTTGCTTTCGGATATGATGTTATCGAAGTGGCGGACGGAAATGACATGAAACAGGTCGTTGACGCTCTGCATGTGCCTGCCTGTCCCGGAAAACCGAGATACATTATTCTGAATACGCTGAAGGGCAAGGGCGTCAGCTTTATGGAAGGCCAGGTCGGCTGGCACGGAAAAGCTCCCAATGCGGAGCAGGCTGCCCAGGCACTGAAGGAATTGGAGGGCTGATAAAATGGAAAAGAAAGCAGTTCGTGTAGCATATGGTGAAGCCCTTGTCAAACTGGGCGAAGAAAACGAGAAGGTAGTTGTGCTTGATGCTGACCTGGCCGGTGCAACGATGACAAACGGATTCAAAAAAGCTTACCCCAACAGGTTCTATGACTGCGGTATTGCTGAAGCAAACATGGTTGACGTTGCTGCCGGCATGAGTACGATGGGACTTATTCCGTTCTGTTCCACATTTGCTGTTTTTGCGGGACGGAATTATGACCAGATTCGTAACGGCGTCTGTTATCCGAAATTCAATGTCAAATTCGGTTTCAGCCATGCGGGCATTACACTCGGTGAAGACGGAGGAAGCCATCAGGCGATCGAGGATATTGCACTGATGAGGGTTCTTCCGGGAATGACCGTGTTTGTTCCTTCCGATGCCAATGAGTGTTATCAGTGCGTGGAAGCGGCAGCCAAAATCGATGGTCCTGTTTATATCCGTACAGCCAGGCTTGCCACCCCGGTATTTGATCCCAGACCTTTTATAGTAGGAAAGGGAAACGTCATTCGTGACGGAAGCGACTGTGCGATATTCACATGCGGTATTATGCTTGAGCACGCCATTGAAGCTGCTGATATTCTTGCAGGCCAGGGTGTGAACGCGGCGCTTGTTTCTTTCCATACGATCAAGCCCTTTGATGAGGAACTCGCTCTTCGTTATACAGCAAAATGCAGGAAAGTATTTACTGTTGAAGAGCATTCCGTCATTGGCGGACTTGGAGACACAGTGGCTTCCGCCATCATCGGAAACGGTGTTGAGAAGTTCCTGAAGATTGGTATCAACGATGTGTTCGGCCAGAGCGGAAAGCCGGCCGACCTCCTGAAAGAATACGAGCTGACCGGTCCCCAGATTGCAGAAAAAATCCTGAAGAATCTGTAATGCAATTCCCCCCTTTCCTGCGGCCTGAATGACATGCGGAAAGGGGGGTTCTGCAAAGATATGATTTATATTTTGGGTGATGAGTCATGTTATTTGCTTTTATTGTCAATCCTGCGGCTGGAAACGGATATTCCCTGGAAATCATGCAGAAACTGGAAGAAACCATGAAGGCCAAAGGTACGGAATACCGCATATACAGAACCGAAGGGCCGGGACATGGTACAGAGATTGCAAAAAAGCTTGCGGATGACGATCTTGTATCAGCGGTTGTGTCTGTCGGCGGAGACGGAACAGCTGGTGAGATAGCAGCGGGGCTGACAGGGACAGGGAAACCCATGGGTATTATTCCTGCCGGTACAGGTAATGATTTTATTAAATCAGCGGGCATTCCCAACGATCCGGATAAAGCGCTGGAATTAATACTGACAGGACAAGCCAGACCTACAGACACAGGCACGGTAAATGATCAGTTCTTCCTGAATGTCTGCGGCACAGGATTTGATGTTACAGTCCTGGAATATGCTGAAAATGAAAAGAAAAAGCACAGAGGACTTACACCTTATTTTCTTGGACTGATCAAGGCCATTTTTCATTATCAAAGCATTCATCTGAAGATTACCGCGGACGGCAAGGAACAGGAAGGTCAGTATCTTATCTGTTCTGTAGCAAACGGCCGTTTTATCGGTGGAGGTATTCCCATTTGTCCCAAAGCTGATATTGAAGACGGCAAACTTGATCTGGTTATGATTCGTAATGTTCACAGGTGGCAGATTCCGTTTTACCTGCCAGGCCTGATGCTTTCAAAAGATCTGAAATTCAGGATCACGAAGCACTTCAGGGCTTCAGATATTCTGATTGAGGGAAGCAGACTCAGAATCAATGTGGATGGAGATATAAAACCAATGGACAGCGTCGGCTTCAGAATCAATCCGGGATCCCTCATGCTCATTCGGTAAAAGCCTGCTTAAAGATCAGGTTCCTGCTCATTCAGGCGGTATAAGGAGGACAATGCATTGGCAGTCAGAAAAGATATACGGGACAGGGCGAAGACTCTGTGGATCAGGGGAATGAAAGCGATCGGCAATACTGCCGCCAGCATCGCAAATAATACACGGTATAAAGTGGATGAAGTTACGATCCAGAACCGCAGAAGGGAAGTGCTCGGGGATCTGGCAAATAAGGCCTATGCCTTATGGCTGAAAGGAGAACGGTTTCCCGAATCAATGACCAAGATGCTTGGAGAACTGAAGCAGCTTGATGAACAGCTTAACGATATAAGGGCTGAAAAATATGCCGCCTCTCTTTCCGGTTCAGTCTCTGTTCCCGCAGAACAGACAGATGATGACAACAGCGGAGAAACAGATGAGGAAGAGGAAGATGAATTGTCGGATTCAGAAAACAATTCATCTGTCAGTGCTGAAATAAACGGTTTGTTTGATAACAACGCTTCAGTGGGGAAAATGGCTGAACGGGTTAATTCAACGCTTAATCAGATGAGCGAAAGGATAAACAGTTTTCCCAGGGACAGCAAAGATGATGATCAAAGGCAGGAATGAAGCAGGAATGAAAACACGTATATTGAGCATTTTTCTGTTTGCTGTGATTCTGTTCTGCTGCGCATCTGCAGCCAGTGAGCATAATGCGGAGATACAGATCAACGCCGGCAGTGATGAATGGTCATGGGATCCGGGAGCCTATAATCAGTTTTCAGGGAAAATTGACCTGACGGAGTTTTGCGGCAGGGAAATAACGATCAAAATGTCTACTGATCTTTCATACGGCGGAGACCCGGATGAGGATCACAGCCCGCTCTTCACAGTGGTTAACGGACATCGCATCACAATGCTGAAACAGAAAAGCTCAGCTGTTATCACGCCTGATCAGGAAAACACTGCACTGGAGTTTTCAGCCAGCATTAAGCTTCCTGAAAAAGGTCATGTGCGAAGTATCAAGCTTACTTTCAGTATTCTTGACGAAAACGGCACGGAATTGCGGAATCTTCAGGATGTCATCAGCGCAGGAGACAATGCTGCCGGAAGGGAAAACGGAACGTTCTATATTCCCTATGATATCCGTACAATTATCTGTATCATCACAGCAGCTGCTGGTGTGATCTGGGCAATTGTACTGATCAGGGTCGTTATAAAGAAAAGAAAGAATAGGAGATAATCATTATGCAGATCTATAACAGCATGACCCGTAAAAAAGAAACTTTTCAGCCGATCCATGAAGGAAAAGTGGGTATTTATGCGTGCGGACCGACTGTATATAATTATTTCCATATCGGCAATGCACGCCCTTTTATTACGTTTGATGTTTTAAGAAGACAGCTTGAACGGGAAGGATACGAGGTTACCTTTGTACAGAATTTCACTGATATTGACGATAAAATGATCAGAAGGGCAAACGAGGAAGGTATCACCGTAAAGGAACTGGCAGACAGGTTTATCAATGAATATTACAAGGATGCCAAGGCACTGGGAATTCGCCCCGCTACTGTTCATCCCAAAGCAACTGAACATATTCCCGAAATCATTTCGCTGATTCAAAAGCTGATTGAAAACGGTCATGCTTACGCGTCACCTTCAGGTGATGTTTATTATCGTGTGTCCGCATTTCCCGGATACGGAAAACTGTCCGGTCAGAATGCGGATGACAGGGAAACCGGCGCCAGTGAAAGGCTGAATGTGGATACCGACAAGGAATCCCCTGAGGATTTTGCATTATGGAAGGCACAGAAACCAGGAGAGCCCGCATGGGACAGCCCCTGGGGCAAAGGAAGACCCGGATGGCATATTGAGTGCTCAGCCATGAGTATGAAATACCTCGGGGAAACTTTTGATATCCACTGCGGCGGAAAAGACCTGTTGTTCCCTCATCATGAAAATGAAATTGCCCAGAGTGAAGGTGCTACCGGCAAGAAATACGTCAATTACTGGATGCATAACGGGTTTATTAATGTAGATAACCAGAAGATGAGTAAAAGCCTGAACAATTTCTTTACTGTAAGAGATATTGCAAAGGAATATGATCTGGAAGCAGTGCGCCTGTTTATGCTCAGTGCACATTACCGCAGTCCGATTAATTTCAGCCGTGATCAGATTGATTCCGCGAATGCCAGTCTGAACCGGTTATATACTGCAAGGAATTCTTTAAAATTCCAGTTTGAAAACGGAGAAGACAGGCCGCTGAACGAAAAAGAAAAAGAATTCATTGAACGTCTGAAAGGGTATGAAAAACGCTTTGATGACGCTATGGATGATGATATGAATACAGCTGACGCGCTTGGCGCTGTTTTTGAGCTGGTGAAAGACGCAAACGTGACTGTGGTTCAGGGCTCTTCCAGGGAAGTTGCGCAGGCGGCATTGAAAAGCCTGGAATCGATCTGCGATGTGCTGGGTATTCTGAGCAAGAAGGAAGAAGAGCTGCCGCCTGAAATTGCCGAACTTGTAAACGAACGGGCAGAAGCAAGGAAAAATAAAGACTGGGCCAGGAGCGATGAACTTCGCAACCGGATTATACAGGCTGGGTATATTCTTGAGGATACGAAGCAGGGACAGAAAGTCAGAAAAGATGTCTGATATAGCGAAACGTGCAGCAGGGATTGTTCTGATTGTATCAGGAATAATGCTGAGCATATTCCATGTTCATGGATCCGTACACGAATACAGGACAGTATACAGTACAGGAAACCGTAACTGGCAGCTTAACAGCATTCCTGTAAAACAGGACGGTACAGTCAGAATCAATACTGCTGATGAGACTGAGCTGGAAACGCTTCCCGGGATCGGCAAGGTATATGCTTCACTGTTGCTTGAAGAAAGGAACAGAAACGGCTCCTTTTATTATCCGGAAGATCTGACAGCAGTTCACGGAATCGGTAACGCAACATTGAAAAAGCTGTATCCGGATATTGATCTGACGATGGAATAATGGGAGGAAAAGATGGCATATCGTGCACTGTACCGTGAGTGGAGACCAAAGGATTTCTCCCACGTTGTCGGACAAGCTCCGATCATCGGGACACTGCGAAATCAGGTTGTTACTGACAGAATCGCACACGCATATCTGTTCTGCGGCTCACGCGGAACAGGAAAAACCTCCACTGCGAAGATCCTGGCAAAAGCCATAAATTGTATGCATCCTGAGAATGGCGATCCATGCGGGAAATGTGAGAATTGTCTGCGTGCAGACAATGAGGAAACCCTGGACGTCATCGAAATCGACGCGGCCAGCAACAACGGCGTGGATGAGATGCGTGAACTGAGGGATACTGTCAAGTATCCTCCGCAGTATGGAAAATATAAAGTCTATATAATCGATGAAGTGCATATGCTGTCTACTTCAGCATTCAACGCACTGCTGAAAACGCTTGAAGAACCACCGGCTCATATTGTTTTTATACTCGCAACAACTGAACCGCAGAAACT
>Ga0310690_10001938_pt1 | contig 35326 bp, 27 predicted proteins | sample AusTroGonzalo_MG_2_FD_207661 | JGI IMG/M metagenome (GOLD analysis project Ga0310690, IMG submission 207661) | Bovine rumen microbial communities from tropical cattle in Woodstock, Queensland, Australia - Gonzalo_04 (v2) (version 2) | ecosystem: Host-associated > Mammals > Digestive system >...
GGGGAAGCCCCGCACATGCACGGGAAAGAGGACGGGGGATCAGAAGAACCACTTGGCGCAGGCCAGGAGGCCCTGCTTCCAGGGCACGCGGTGCGAGACGCCCGACTTGCCCCTGAACTCGCCGAGGTGCCCGACGTACCAGTCGTAGTTCCTCACGAGCGCCTGCTTGTTCGAGTACCGCGGCCTGAAGTCGAGAACCCTCTCCGCCTTCTCGATGGAGACGAACGAGTCGGTCGACGCCGTCTCGTACACCCACGGGTAGAGCGGCGAGAGGCGCAGCTTCTCGAGAAGGCGCAGGACGAACACCACCGGCTTCACCGGCGTGCCGCGGATCTTCTTCCCGTGGCCCGCGCGGTCCAGCACCGCCTGGTAGTCCTCGCGCATCGTCGTGAACTCCTTCGCGCCGACGTTGAACTCGGTCGCGACCTTGTCCTTCGGATACGTCATCGCGTTCCAGATCGCATGGTCGAGGTCGTCGACGTCCATGAGCTGGTAGCGGTTGCGGCCGCTTCCGATCATCGGGAAGCCGTGCCCCGTGTACGCCCAGTCGTAGAAGAGCGCGAACACGCCGAGCCTCTCCGGGCCGATGAAGCTCTTTGGCCGGATGATCGAGACGCAGTACCCGTCCCTGATCGCCTCGCGGCAGATGTCCTCCGCGTCGATCTTGGCCTGTCCGTAGGGCCCGACGCCGACGAGCGGGTCGGTCTCGCAGATCGGATGCTTCTTCGGGACGCCGTACACCGCCGTCGAGGATATCTGCACCATCCTGTCGCAGCCGAACTTGCGGCACGCCGCGAGCACGTTGCGGCATCCGTCGACCTCCGTCGTGTAGATGTCCTCCTCGCTGTAGAGCGGAAGCGCCGCCGCGCAGTGCACGACGACGTCGCATCCCTCGACGCACCTCTCGACCGCCGCAACGTCGCGGACGTCGCCAAGGGTGAACTTGAGCCAGCTCTCGCCCTTCTCGGGGTAGTCGAATTCGGCGATGTCGAGGACGCGGACCTCCTCCACGCCCTTGTCGCGGAGGAGACGAATGAGGTTGATGCCGAGAAAGCCCGAGCCGCCGGTGACGAGGACCTTCATCGCCCACCTCACTTTGCGGCGGGCGCAGGCGCCTCGGGCGCGGCGGGCGCGGGCGCAGGCGCAGCGGGCGCGGGCGCAGGCGCGGCGGGCGCAGGCGCCTCGGGCGCGGCGGGCACGTCGGGAACGGCCGGAATCTCGGGCGCCGACGGAAGCGCCGGCGCGGACTCGGCCGCGGGCTCCGCCTCGCGCGCCATCAGGCTGCGCGAGTGGACGGTCGAGGTGAGGCGCGCGAGGACGAGGGTGTTGAGGAGGAAGATCGCGCCGAGGATCGCCGTCGTCTTGATGAGGACGTTGCCCGCATCCGCGCCGAGCGCGGCTTCCATCATGCCGCCGCCGATCGCGCCGCCAAGCCCGCCCTCCTTCGGCTTCTGGAGCATCACGACCATTGCCAGGAGAATGCAGACGACCACTTCGACCACATAGAGAAAACCGATGAAAATGGACATTTCCTATTCCTTTCGTTATTGAATGGATATTATAGCGAATTTAGGCGTCGCTCGTCAATGCCTCGAGTTCCGTCGCCGCCGACTCCCAGTCCGCCGTGTAGCGGTCGATCTCGAACTGGAGCGTGCGCACCTTGCGGTTGGCCTCCGCAAAGTCCGTCTGCGGCGTCGGATTGAACAGCTCCGCGCTCGCCTCGTCCAGGGCCTTCTGGAGCTCGTCGATCTTGCGCTCCGCCGTCTCGACCCTGCGTTTCAGCTCCTTCACCTTCGGCGCGACCTTCGCCCGCGCGTCCGCCCTCTGCTTGCGAAGGTCCTTCTTGGACAGCTGTCCAGGCTCCTGACTCTCGCCCCCCTGGCCACTATCCCCCGACTCCTGCCCCCTGACTCCTGCCCCCGACCCCTCTGCCGCCTTCTTCTCGCAGTAGTAGTCGTATCCGCCGGGAAACTGGCGTATCCCCTCGCGGGTGATCTCGAGGACCGACGTCGCGACGGCGCGCACGAAGTCGATGTCGTGGGAGACGAGGAAGACGGTGCCCTTGTACTTCTTCAGCGCGTCTTCGAGAAGCCGCCGCCCGTCGAGGTCGAGGTGGGTCGTCGGCTCGTCGAGGAGGAGGAAGTTCGGCGCGGCGAGGAAGAGCCGCAGGAACGCAAGGCGTATCTTCTCTCCGCCGGACAAGACGCCCGCGGGCTTGTCGACGTCGTTCTCGTCGAAGCCGAACGCGCCGAGCTGGTTGCGGAAGGCCTTCTCCGGCCCGCCGCCGTGCGCGTCCCAGACGTTCTTCGCGTTGCGGTAGACGGTGAGGTCGGGCGGAATCGTCTCGGCGAACTCCTGGCTGAGGTACCCCGGGACGACGTTGTGCCCGATGACGGCCCTGCCCTCGGTGGGCTTTCGCGTCCCCGCCATGATGCGCATGAGCGTCGTCTTGCCGAGCCCGTTGTAGCCGATGAGCGCGACCTTGTCGCCGCGCGTGACGCCGAACTCGAGCCCGGTGAACACGTTCTTCGCGCCGTCGTAGCTGAAGCCGAGGTTCTCGCAGCGGAACATCTCGATGCCGCTCGGCGGCGGCTCGGCGAGACGGAGCCGCCCGGAGTTCGTGTACCGCTTCGGGAGGACGATCCGCGCCTCGTCGATCTTGTCGATGAGCTTCTGGCGGCTCTGCGCCTGCGCGGCCTTCGTCGCCTGGGCGCGGAAGCGGTCGACGAAGCGCTGCAGCTGCTCGCGGTGGTGGTCCTGGTTCTCCTTCGCGGCCTTGAGGTGCTGGTAGCGGACCTCGCGCTCCGCCAGGTAGTAGTCGAGATCGCCTTCGTAGCGCGTCGCCGTCCCGGCGTCCACCTCCACCGTTACGTCCGTGAGGGTGCGAAGGAGGTAGCGGTCGTGCGAGATGAGCATGAGCGTGCCGTCGTACGCCTTGAGGTACTTCTGCAGCCAGTCGACCGCGGGGAGGTCGAGGTAGTTGGACGGCTCGTCGAGGAGGAGGAGGTCCGGCTTCGAGGCGAGGACGCGGGAGAGCTCCGCGCGCATGCGCCATCCGCCGGAGAACGACCGGAACGGCTTCGAGAACTCCTCCGTCGCGAAGCCGAGTCCGCCGAGCGCGACCTTCACGCGCGTCTCGATGTCGTATCCGCCGAGGTGCTCGAACTTCGTCTGCAGCTCGCCAAGCTCGCTGAGGAGGCGTTGAGGGGGTTGAGAGGGCTGAGATAGCGCGTCTTGAAGTTCATTGATCCTCGCCTCCATCTCAGACAGTCCCGGGATGCCCCTGAGCGAATACTCGAGCAGCGTCTCGCCCGGACTGTCGGGCTCGGGGTTCTGGCGCGTGAAGCCGATGCGCGGGCTCGACTCTATCGTCAGCTCGCCGGAGTCGACGGACATTTCGCCGAGGACTATCCTGAAGAGCGTGGACTTCCCGGACCCGTTGGGGCCGACGACGCCGACGCGGTCGCCCTTGTTCACGCGAAACGTCACGTTCGCGAGGACGTCCTGGTGTCCGTAGTGGACGCTGATTCCCTTGAAGTCCAACATTGCGTATGCCTCTGCCGCGCGGCGGCCGCACCTTCCCGGCCGCCGCGTTTGCCGGGTATTATACCAAAACCGCGGCACCCCGATCCCCCTCCGGGGACCCCGCGATGCGCGCCGACGGCTTCGGACGGGGAGCGTCAGGGCCGCCCGAGGCGGGAGAGGACGCCCGCCGCATGGGCGGCGAGGAAGCCGCGCACGTCGCGCGCGTAGCGCTCGTATGTCGCGCGTCCGCGTCCCTCGCTGTCGCCGCACGCAAGGAGCGCGCGGGCGAAGGAAAGCTCCACAAGCGAGCGGTCGACGTGCGGCCCCACGCCGTAGCCGCCCATCGGCGGGACTTCCGCCGCCGTGCGCATGTCGTGCCCCGCGACGCCCGGGCGCGCGAGGTGCGCGGCAAGCGGAGGCGCGGCCGCCGGGTCCCCCAGCTCCTCGAGCCCGACGCAGGCCGCGCGGACCTCCGCAAGCGCACTCCTCTCCGTCAGCCGCGCGAGGTTCGCGAGCAGCGCCGCGCGCGCCGCGCCGCCGCGTCCGCGGCCGAGCGCCTTCGCGAGGCCGACGTCGGCCGGACGGCGCGCGACGGCGCGGGCGAGGACGTCGGACCCCGTTCCGTCGCCCCACAGGCCGAGCGTCTCGGCGTAGGGAAGCCGGTCCTCGTCCGTCTCCGCCTCCGCATAGGCCGCGCGGAGGAGCGGCAGCGCCCGCTCGCGGCAGCGCCAGAGGACGCCCGCGCCCCTGAAGCCGTCCTTCAGCGTCCGGGCCGCCTCCGCGAGCTCCGCGTCCGTCGGCTCGGGGTCGTCCGACCAGCCGAGCACCTCGGGCCGGAGCGCGCCGACGTCGACGAGGCGGCGCTTGAGCCCGTCGACGTCGACCTTTCTGAAGTCGCCGTCCGCGTAGCGCGCGGCGCGCGCCGCCGCCTCGCCGGCGGCGTAGCCCATGTTCATGAGGTCGGCCTGCATGCGGACCATCGGCATCACGTCGCGCGCGACGCCCGCGCCGAGCCCGACGACCGCGATGTTCGAAAGCCCCTTCGGCAGCAGCGAGCGGAACGGCACGTTGAGGTCGCGCGGCGTCCGGTCGCTCTTGCGCTCCTGGACGTGCCAGTAGTCGTCGACGAGATAGCCGTGGGAGTCATGGCGGCTGCGCGTCTGGACGACCGTGTCGGGGAACGGGCGGCGCGCATCGACGTCCCAGCCCTGCATCATGTAGTCCGAGACGACGCGCCGGCGTTCGCGCGAGTCGAGGATCTGGCTCATGTCCCACGCGTCGAGAGCGCCCTCACGCGCCTTGAGCGAGAAAAGCCAGACGTCGAGCGCGTCCGTGTCGTTCACGTAGCCGAAGTCGCTGTTCGCGCAGCGTCCGAGCCGGTACGGCGCCTGCCCCGCGCTCTGCAGCGCGAACTCGCGCCCGCCGCCGAACTCGGTGGCCGCGCCCGCGGCGGCCGCGATGTCGGCGTTCCCGGTCGCGTCGACGACCGAGCCCGCGAGGACGACGCCACGTCCGAACGGCGTGACGACGACAACGCCGCGCACCGTCCCCTCCTCGTCGGTCCACGCGCCCTCGCCCGAGCAGCCATACCACGCCTCGACGCCGGCGTCCGCGAACATCCTGCGCCAGGAGAGGATGCGGCGGTACATGGCGACGGGGGTCTTCCAGGTCGCGCACAGGCGGTTGAACTCCTCCACGGGCCCGACGCGGTTCCCGTCGTAGTAGCCCACGATGCCGCCCTCGGTCCCGACGCCGCCGGGGACGTACCCGAACTCGACGCCGATCGTCTGCGCGCCCGCCCGCGCCGCGCCGACGGCGGCCGGCGCGCCCGACGTGCCGAGCCCGACGACGACGACGTCCGCCCGCGCGAAGACCGGGAGCGCGCGCGCCCGCGCCGGAACCGTCTCGCCGCGGCGCCCCTCCCACGCGCGGAAGCCTCCGAGCGGCTCGCGCGTGTCGCCCGGCGCCGCCGGGACGCCGGCGTCCTCGACCTCGACCTCCACGCCCTCTGGCGAGGGGCGCGCGCGCGCCGCGGCCGCGGCCGCGCGGCCCGCGGCGAGCCCTTCCGCGATGCGCGCCTCGAGCGGAAGGCCGCCCGCCAGCGGCAGGACGTGCGCGCGCGGGGGCGCGGGCGGGCACGCGGCGAGCCGCGCAAGATCGGCCTGGTCGAGGACGTCGTCCGTCCAGGTGAGCGCGTCGGAGGCGGACGCGGCGCGCAGGAGCGAGCGGACCGACCCGTCCGCCAGCGGCAGCTTGTAGCGGTAGCGCCAGAGGCCCTCGGCCTCGTCCGCCGCCTCGAGCGCGGCGCGCGCCCCCGCCGGGCGCGCCCCCGCCGTCTTGACGACGCGCGTGAACGCGACCTCGCCGCCTACGCCCGGCAGCCCCCGTCCGAGGCGCGTGACGCCGTAGGCCGTCGCGTCGACGACGACCTTCGCGCGGACGGCCTGGCGCCCCGAGCGATTCGCGATGACGGCTCCCGCGACCTCGCCCCTCGCGTCGACGAGGAGGTCGGAGACGGGCGACGAGGTGATGAACCCGATGCCGCGCGAGACGAGCTCCGCGTCGAGGAGGCGCTTCGCCTTCAGCGGCGTCGGCGCCTCGCGCCCCGCGCCGGGGTCGGCAAGCGGAAAGCGGATGCGGGAGACGAACTGGCAGGTCGCGGCGGGGTCTTTCTCGAAGTCGAGCCGCACCTTCCGGAACGAACCCCTCGCCTCGGCGGAGAAGACGACCGCCTTCGCCTTCCCGCTCTTGTAGTCGCCGTCGACCCAGATCGTCCCGGCCTTCCCGAGGCGGAAGGTCCGGCCGGCGAGGTCGCCGTCGAGGACCGTCGCCGTCACGGACGCCGTGCGGCCGCGGCCGCCCTTCGCGGCCGACGCCCGCGCCGCGGCGTCCTGCGACTGGTCGGCGGGCGGCGTCAGGTCGCGCCGGTCGAAGCAGACCGCCTCGATGCGGGCGACCTCGTCCGTTCGGACCAGCGAGCAGAGGACGGACGTGTCCGCCGTGTGGCGCATCGTGTCGCGCGCCGTTCGCGGGTCGGAACTCTCGGCGAGCTTCGCGCCGAAGTCGTTCTCGTACGTCCACGGCCCGCCCGGCTCGCGCGTCGCGCGGTAGGTGAAGGGGGCGAGTCCGGAGGAGGGGCGCCAGAGCTTCCTCGCGAGGTCCGACTGCGGCGCGGCCGACCCGTCCAGTCCGAGCTCGAGCGTGGCCGCGAGGTCCTCGCCGAGGTAGCCGTGCGCGCCCGCGAGATAGACGCTCGCGCCCGCGTCCTTCGCGGCCGCGGCGGCCATCACGCCGGCGGCGGTCCCCCCCGCCACGAACACGTCGACGTCGGCGACCACGGGAATGTCGCGCGCCGACTCGCGCACGCGCCCGTCCGCGAGCGCGACGAGCGGCAACACGGCAATCGCAATCAGAAGGCTTCTCATGGCACGACTCCTTTCCTCCGTCCGGCCCGGCGGCGTCATTGCCCGGACTTGCCGCGGACCGCGAGAACGCGATCGACGTAGACGGCCGCCGATTGGCCGGCACAGGGCTGGACGTAGACGAGATGCTCGTCCTCCTGCGCGTAGGTCGTCGGACAGCCGGGGACCTTGATCCAGTGGTACGCGCCGTCGCGCAGCTCCCCCGACGTTCCGGCGTTGAACCGGCCCATCGGCGGGGAAAGGCCGATGCGGACGGCCGGGGCCGCGTCCGGGACGCCCTCCTTCGGATCGATTCGCACGGACACGTACAGGTCCCACTTCCCCTCCTCGGGAAGCTTGTAGCGGCGGAACTGGGCCGCCCAGACGCTGCTCTTCCCGTCGATGCGGATCGCCGCGCCGTCCGAGGCGGCCGCGTCCGCCACGATCTTCGCCCCGTAGCGCGTGAACGAAAGGTCCTGGAAGTCGATCCAGTCCGACTCGGGCAGCCCCTTCGCGAGGTCGGGGACCTCGGGCGCCCTGCGCTCGATCGCAACAAGCTCCTTCAGTTCCCCGACGCTGCCGCCCTGGACGTACTCCCTGACCTTCGCCGCCTCGCAGTTCGCGAAGAGACGGACCGCTCTCCGCGGCGTGTCGGCGGACCATTTGAGGCCGCGCCGCCGCGCCTCGGCCTCGAACTCGGCGCGGCGCAGGAGCGCCGGGCAGTCGACCGCCATGCGCGTGGTCTCGACATGGCGCAGGTAGTCGGGACTGCCCTTCGCCGCTTCGTGCGCCTGCGCGAAGAGACGGTCGGCCTCCATGACGAAGTCGAGGTTGACATAGCGGTTCTGGGCGGTCGTCTTCTCGCGGAAGGTGTCGTGCGTCCTGGCCATCGACGCGTGCGAGAGGTCGATGTAATCCATGATGTACTTCCCCGCGGGGCCGTAGTAGCCGTCGACGAACTCCCTGACCAGCGCGCGCGGATCCCGGCCGGGGTCCCACAGCAGATGCGCGATCACCCACGTGCGCAGGGCCGCATGCTCTGCGCCGGGCGTCATCCAGGAGTCTTCGGCGAAATAGCCCGTCACGGGATCGAGCGTCGACAGCCACTTGATGGACTCGCAGATGGGATAGAGGTTGGGCGTCGGCTGGAGGAAGCCGAAGAAGTTGACGGTATGGTCCCAGACCAGAACCTGCTTCGAGATCTTCGTCCAGCCGACGAGGTCCTCGGCGAGCTTCTTGTTGGGGGCGCCGCACAGCGGCGCGCTGTAGTCGACGTGGATCGTCATGGGGAACGGGATGACATAGTCCGGGACGGTCATCCCCGTCGGCGGGGTGAAGCTCCAGTGGTAGGGGTTGAACGTAAACCTCGCCTCCGGCAGCTTGGCGCGCACGCGTCCGGCGATGTCGGCGACCATGTCGAGCCGGGGGGCCGAGGGAACCCCGCCGTGGCGCTCCGCGAACTTCCGGCTCTCCGCATCCATGTCCCAGCCCCAGTCCATGTCGTGGATGTTGAAGGCGACCGACCTGTAGTCGTCCAGCCTCCTGAGGCGCGCGACGATCTCGTCCGCCATCGCCTGGCGGATGTCGCCGTTCATCATGGCCACCTGCCCGCCCGCCTTCCATTCGGGATGGGCCTTGAGCTTGTCGCCGAGGAGGTCCCAGAAGTTCGCGTCGCCGCCCTTCGCCGTCCACCACGACTCCCAGTCGTCGATCTCGGGCGCGGAGGGCCTGTAGGAGCGTCCGTGCGAGCGCCCGTTGAGGAGGTTGTGGGCCGCGTAGGCGTCGTCGTGCCCCTCGCTCGAGAAGACCTCGCGGTACTTGAACCGCGGGACCTGCGTCTCGCGGAGCGCGGAAACGGCCAGCGTGGGCTTCTTCGGGACCACGGTGAAGTCCGGCGCGAGCCACTTCACGCCGACCATGCGCTCGAGGAACCAGTTCACGCCGTACATCGTGCCGCGCGGCGTCGCGCCGGCGATGACGAGATGCCGTCCGACGGTGCGGACCGCGAAGCCGTCCCTGCCGAGTCTGCCGAACGGGATGTCCGGCTTCAGGGCCTTCACGACGGCGTCCCCGCATCCGACGACGATGCACGGTCCGGCGGGAACGGCCTTCTCGTGCGCGAGCGGCGCGAACGAGGCTCCGGTCGCCCGCTCGAGATAGCGCGCGAGCTCGACGGCCGCGTTGAGCGAGACGAGATCGTCCCTGTCGGCGACGTAGATCCGGCACTTCGCCTTTCCGCCCTGCGCCAGCGCAAACGAGCCGGACGCACCCCCGGCGGCGAGCGCGCGCGCGGACCCTCCCGGCGCCGCAAGCCACTGCGCGGACAGCTCGTCGCGCCGGATCGAGGCGGGGGTGCTGGCCGGCGCGTCCGTCGGCTCGACCGACACGTCGTCGAAGAACGCGACGCCCGCGGCGCCCCTCTTGCGCAGGTAGACGAGGACCTCGGACGCCTTGGCGGGAGTGGAGACGACGACCTCGAAGCGGCGCCAGCCGTGCGTTCCGCCCGTCGCCAGCACGACCGGCTCGGAGCGCCCGCCGAGATCCAGCAGGCGCGGCCCGTACCACTTGGGGCCGAGTCCGCCGCCGCGGAAGCTGAGTTGGACGTAGACGGACCCGGGGTCCGCGCCTTCGCTGCGGATCCGCATGGAGATCCGGCAGTTCCGTCCGCCCGAAACGGGGCGCTTGTCCTGGCAGACCCAGTCGGACGCGAGCCTCAGAGACGATCCTCCGCCCGCCGAGCCGTCGGGCGCGACGGACGCCGTCTTCTTCCCGACGGCGTCTCCCCACCAGCCACTGAGACCCTGCTCGAAGTCGCCGTTCACGACGGCGTTCGCCCCCAGGGCGTCCGGCGACACCGCCGCGACGACAAGCAGGAGCGCAGCCGGGAGCCACGCGTTGAACCGCACTCTGTCCATCTTTTCTTCTTTCATCTCTTCGATCTCTTTCCTGTGAATTGTCAGCGAATGACGAGAATCGTCGCATACTGCCGTCCGCTTGAGACCATGAGCACGCCCGTCCCGGCGAAATGCGAGTCGTCGACGAATTTCGCGCCGCTTCCGGTCGCGCCGTATGTGCCCGGATACCGCAGCGATCCGTTGATCGTCAGCGTCTTGACGGTTTCGGACACGCCGCCCGCGAGATCGATGACGCCGCAGGAATCCCCGTCGGAAATCGACACGCCGGCCTCGTCGTCGATCGCCGAGCCCGTGTCCAGGCCGAGCGTGGCGCCGGCCAGGACCTCGACACCGCCCGTCCCCAGTTTCCCGCCGGAAAGGACGGTGAGTCTCCCGCCGGAGACCGCCGTGCCCCCCGTGTAGGCGTTGGCTCCGGAAAAGCGCGTGACATACCCCGCACTATTGGCCACGGTGACGGATCCGGCTCCCGAAATGACGCCGGAAAGCGTAAGCCCGTTCCCGGTCAGGTTGCTGTTTCCGACGACGACAGCTCTGTCGATCTGGACGGTCCCGGCAATGGACGAGGCGGACGTGCTGCCGGCGAACGTCCCGATTTTCGCCTGTCCCGTTCCGTTCGCGGTGAAGTGGAATTTCCGGGACGCGTCCAGCGAGATGCCGTACCCGACGTTCACCGAGACGTTGCCCGAGCCCGTTCGCCCGTCGCCCAGCACGACCGTTCCGGCGGAGATGGCGCCGTTGTGCTCCTGGAGCAGCAGTCGCCCCGCACTGACGACGATATCCCCCGTCTCGTTGTCGTAACGCGACAGCCGCAGGCTGCCGGACCCGGTCTTGTAGATTCCGCCGTAGCCGTAGATCTTGCCCGTCAGTCGGATGTCGGCGCTCGCATGGTCGGCGTTGACGACGAGCTGGCGCTCGATCCGGACCGCGTTCTTGAACTCGATGGAATTGGCGATGCCGAAGTAGACCGCCACGGCGTTCGTGCTGTCGCCGAAAAGGCGGATGCCGCAGTGGTTGACCGTCGAGAGGTTGTCGGCGGACAGCGTGGCAGGGAGCGCCCCGCCGCCCAGCGTCACCCAGAACATGCCCTTGATCGCATCGCTGTGGGAGATCTGGAGCGTGCCCTCCTCGACAAGAATCCCGCCCTTGAAATGGTCGCCGTTCGGATGTGCGAGGCGGAACGTGCCGGCGCCGGTCTTTCGGATGACGTTTGTGCCTTCGAAGAATCCGACGTTGAGCGTCGTCCTTTCCGCGACGGACACGACCGAGGTTCCGCCGCCAGAGCCGTCTGGGTCGAACTTCAGCCACTCAGTCTGGCTGTTGCTGGACATCGTCCACCGGCGCGCGTTCGCATTGAGGTTCGTCACGGCAAGGTGTCCGACAATCCGCGGAGACGCGTCGGGCGTGACGGTCCTCTCCCCCGCGAGATCGGCGACGAAGGCCGCCGTGCTTGCAGGACCGCCGGCGACGACTCCGCCCTGCCAGTTGTCCGCATTCGACCAACCGCCGTTGGACGAGGACGTCCAGACGCCGTTGTTCGAGGGCGTGTTGCCGATCGCCACCTCGACGCCGGCGGGCGCGGTGTAGTTACCGGGGGCGATGGAGACGACGAGCGAGGTGGACTCGGATGTCGCAGCGTCGATGAGCGGACGCACCGTGATCGTGGCGGAAGTCTCGCCCGCGGGAATCGTGACAGACCCCGCGTCGTCAACGTAGTTCACGCCGGCGACGGCCGTCCCGTCCGTGAAAGCGTAGTTCACGACGAGCGGAAGCGGATCGCCGCTCTCGCGGGAAACGACGAGCGTCGCAGGCGAAGGACCGGATTCGGATCCGTCGGAGACCTTCGCGAGCGCAAGCGTGCCGCCGTAGATCGTACCGAGGGAGAGTTCCACAGTCTCGCCGCCGGCGTTCTCGGCCGTAAGCAAGACCTCGTAGGTGGTATTGTCCGTCGGAGCGGCGAACGTGCCCGTCGCCGTGGAACCGGCGGCGAACGAACCAATGCCGAGCGCGACGGGCGTCTCCGTCGTGGCGGAATCGCCGTCCGAGAGGGTGTAGGTCACGTTCGCTGCACTCTGCGCGAGCGCGGCGGACGCAGTGTAGCTGCCGCCGGAAAGGGAAAGCGAGCCATCTGAAAGCATGGGAAACGTCGTTGAAACGTACAAGATGTCGCCGATCTCCGTCCCGACGACGATTTCGTCCGCCCGGAAGTAGCCCTTGGTCGAGCTGTTTTTCGTGCCGTAGGGCCCGGCCACGGCCATGCAAGTCGGGTAGTTGGCGTCCGTGATCAACTCGACTTCGACGGAATCGTTTTCCCCACTGAGCGCCGCCCAGGGGACGTTCGTCGTGTAGGCGCCCACCGCCATTGCGCCGGCGCGAAGAATCTCCTTGCCGTCTGTTCCCGCGCCGACCTTGACCTCCGCATAGCAGAGGTAGGTCGTGCCGAGTGTGATATCCGTGACGATCGGGTAGGACGTGAACGTTGATCCAGAGGCCGTCGTGTGGACGAATGAGAGCACGTACTGGTTGGACGAGTTCTTCCAGATCACGAACGAAATCGCCGACTGCAGGTGCGTCGGCGCATAGTAGTCGTTTTCGCTCGGCGACTTGCCGAACCCGAATCCGAAGTAGCCGCCGTCCTTCTGCGCGAGGGCGTCGCCGGCGGCCAGCTTCTTCGCGGCCGTCGAATCGAGATTGAGAAGCATCCGGAAATAGAGCGTCCCCGACGAGGCCTTCAGCGTGTTGGCGGCCAGGTTGTGGCTCATGGCGCGATGGGCCGTGCTGTCGTTGTCCGGATTGAGGCCGATTGATCCGCCCTGCGCGGCAAAGCCCGCCGCGGCCATCTCCGCCGGGAGCGCGAGTCCGAAGTCGGCTCCGTAGACCGTGATTTGCGTGCCGCCCATGGCAGTCCAGGCGCCAGTCACGACGTTGGTCGTGTAGTTCCCGGTCGTGTTTCCCTTGTCGGCGGATTGGGTTCCGGTTCCTGTTGTAATGCCGTAGTCGGCCGGATGGAACCCTTCGTAGACAAGGACCTCGCCACGTGCGGACGGCGCGGTAAGCAGGCAAAGCGAAACGGCCGCGGCCAACGCATGAAAGGCGACCGGGGACATCGTGCTGGCAGGGGTCTTTTTCATTGGGCGTTTCCTTTTTCGGTGCTGACGGTGGAGCCTCGGACGCACAGGCGCGGAAGGACGTGCCGCTGGTGGCGCAAGGCCGCTGGACGTCCGTCGAAGCGCTCCAGCAAGATGCGGGCGGCGTCGGCGGCCATCCGGGCGAAATCCTGTTCCATCGTGGTGATGGCGGGAGAGCCGTACAGGGCGGCGTCGATTCCGTCGTATCCCGCGAGGGCGATCTGTCCGGGAATCGAATAGCCGCGCCCGCAAAGCCAGTCGCGGACGGCGATCGCCAGCGAATCGTGCGAGGCGAAGAGGGCCGTCGGCGGATCCGGACGCGACAGGACGGATTCGAGGGCATCGCCGAGTCCGGCGTACGGGTCGGATTCTGAGCCGACCTGCACGACGCTCTCCGCGCCGAGGGGAAGTCCCGCCTCGATCATGCCGCGGACGAATCCGGAAAGCCGGTCGCGCAGAGACGTGCGCGTCGGAGGCCTGGTCAGGTAGCAGATCCGCCGATGCCCCAGTCCGGCAAGGTGGGCGACCATGCCCGCCGCGCCCTCGATGTTGTCGCCCACCACATAGTCGCAGTCGACTCCCGGCACATAGGTGTCGATCAGGACGATGGGCACGTCGGATTCCGACAGCTCCCGGATCAGCTCCGTCGCGCGGGGGTCGGGCAGGGGCCAGAGCACGGCGCCCGCGATCTGCGGATCGCGCACGCGCCCGAGGCACGCGACATGTTCCTCGGCCGATCCGTAGAAATCGACGCTGACATGGTAGCCGATCGGACTCAGGATCGAATGGAGGCTGCCGAGGACGTCGTCGCGCAGGCTCTTGACGTTCGTTTCGTGCCCGGGACTGACATACTTGATGACATTGCCGCGCGCGACGGGACGTCCGTGGACGGGAACGGCCGTCGGCGAAACGCCCTTGACGACAAAGGACCCCCTTCCCTTGTGGCGGCGGACCGTACCGTCCGCGACAAGCGGCGCCATGGCCTTTGCGACCGTGAGTCGGCTGCAGCCGAATTCCTGCTGCAGTTCGCGCTCGGGCGGAATCCGCTGCCCGACCACGTACTGGGCCGTCTGAATTCGCCTCCGCAGTTCCTGCGTAATCGCCTGTTGCGAAATCCCGTCTGGCACGTTTGACTCTCCTCTCCTTTTAAGTCAAGTTTGAGCCGATGAACCCAATTAATCCAAAATTGATAACATTAGATTATCATAATTGGCTTACGCTGTCAACAGGGCAATCCTGTTCAACATTGAGTCCATTGACCCTCTGGAGGCTCTGTCGCGGCGAATCCGCGCCTTTTCCGGGGAGGAAACCCGCAAGTTTCCGATCTTTCAACCCAAGATGTCGTATGCAAGCGAGACGACGGGACGGGCGTTTCGAGCCTGGGGCTTGTGGATTACCGTCGGACGACGCTCGCGCCGAGGCGCGAGAGCTCGGCCTCGACAGAGACGTAGCCGCGGTCCACCGTCTCCGCGCCGAGAATCGTCGACTCGCCCTTCGCCGCGAGCGCGGCGATGACGAGCGCGATGCCCGCGCGGATGTCGGGCGAGGTGGCCGTCCCGCCGTAGAGCTGCGACGGGCCCGTCACGACGACGCGGTGGGGGTCGCACTGCACGATCTTCGCGCCCATCTGCCGGAGGTGGTCGACGAAATAGAGCCGCGACTCGAACATCTTCTCGAAGAAGAGGCAGGTCCCGCGCGTCTGCGACGCGAGGACGACGAGGACCGACATCAGGTCCGACGGGAACGCCGGCCACGTGCCGTCCGCGACGGACGGGATCGCGTCGCCGAGGTCGTACTTCATCTTCAGCCGCCTCTTCGGCGCGTAGCGCAGGACGCGCGCGCGCGCGTCGATCGTCCACGTCACGCCGAAGCGCGCGAACGCGCCCTCCAGGACCTCGAACGGCGCGGGGTCGACGTCCGTCAGCGTCAGCTCCCCGCCTGTGACGGCCGCGGCGACGATATAGCTCCCCGCCTCGATGTAGTCGCAGCCGACGGTCGCCTCGCAGCCGTGCAGCGACTCGACGCCCTCGACCTCGATGCGGTTCGTGCCGGCGCCGGCGATCTTCGCGCCCATCGCGGAGAGCATCGCCGCGAGGTCGGAGATGTGCGGCTCGCACGCCGCGTTGAAGATGACCGTCCGCCCGCGCGCGAGGACGGACGCCATGAGGACGTTCTCCGTCGCGGTGACGGACGCCTCGTCGAGGAGGATGCGCGCCCCCCTGAGCTCGCCCCTGAAGCGGAGCGCCTTTCGCCCGGCGACGGCCTTCGCGCCGAGCGCGCGGAAGCCCGCGAAGTGCGTGTCGAGGCGGCGGTGCCCGATCTGGTCGCCGCCGGGCGGGGGCAGCGAGGCGCGCCCGACGCGCGCGAGGAGCGGTCCCGCGAAGAGGAAGCTCGTTCGGATCCGCGCGGCGAGCGCGGCGTCGATCTTCGCCGTCCGGACCTTCGGCGTGCGGAGCGTGACCGAGCCCGCCTCGAGGTCGCGCGACACCTTCGCGCCGAACGACTTCGCCGCGTCGAGCATCGCCGCGACGTCGGAGATGTCGGGGACGTTGCGGATCGTCACCGGCTCGGAGGTGAGGAGCGCGGCGGCGATCATCGGCAGGGCGGCGTTCTTGTTCCCCGAGACGCGATGCGTCCCGGAGACCCTCCTCCCGCCCTGTATGACGAACTTGCTCAACCCCTCGCCTCTCAACTTCTCAGCCACTCAACTTCTCAGCCACTCAACTTCTCAATCCAGCGCGTCGATCTTGCGCGTCTCGCCGAAGACGATGAGCTTGTCGTCCGGCTCGAGCCGGTCGGTCGGCTGCGGGATGACGATCCGGCGCGGCGTGTTCGGGTCCTCGTCCGCGCGGCGGATGCAGAGGACGGTGATCCCCGACTTCTTGCGGAGGTCCGCCTCGGCGAGCGTCATGCCGCGCGAGCCGTCGGGGACGTCGATCTCGGCGATGGAATACCCCTCCGCGACCTCGAGGAAGTCGACGGCGTCGTGGTTCGCGATGGCGCGCGCGAGGCGGTTGGCGCTGTCGCGGTCGGGGTAGACCACGCTGTCCGCGCCGATGCGCCGCAGGATCTTGCCGTGCAGTTCGCTCGTCGCCTTCGAGACGACCTGGGTCACGCCCAGTTCCTTGCAGTTCGCCGTCGCCATCATCGAGGCCTCGATGTTGGAGCCGATGGCGACGACGACGACGTCGCATTCGCCGAAGCCGGCCTCCTCGAGGACGTGCGGCTGGGTCGCGTCTCCCTGGAGGGCGGTCGCGAACTCCGACGCGCTCTGCATCGCGGGGCGGTTGCGGTCGATGAGGACCACCTCCGCGCCCGCGTTCGCGAGCGACTCCGCCAGGCTCATGCCGAATCTTCCGGCGCCGATGATTCCAATGCGTTTCATGCCGTGTATTTTACCATATTGCGGCGCGCGTTTTCGACGGCGCGCCGGTAGATTTCCTCGAGCGCCTCGAGGCACTTCCTCTCGCCGCGCCAGAACGGCACGGGGCCGAGGCGCCTCAGGACGGGGGACTCAACCTTCATAGAGCTCCTCCTCGCGCAGCCCGCGGAGCTCCAGCAGGGCGAGCGGGCGGCGCGCGACCTCCTCGCCGAGGACGAGCAGGACGGCCGAGACGTGCTTGCACGGGTTCGCGTAGTCGGGACAGCTGCACGCCGTCGTCACGTCGTAGCGTCCGGGCGCGAGCCGCCCGCCGGGGAAGAGGTCGCAGCCGTTCGCGCGGAAGATCCCCTCGACGGCGGTCGGGAGGTCGTCCGCCAGCATGCGCGCGGCGAGAATCGGCTCGGCGCGGATTGCGCCGACGATCGCCGCGCGCGCGTCGCCCGCGGGCGTGCGGAAGTCGACCGTCACGCGGTAGGGCGCCGCGCGCGTGCCGACGACGGACGCCTCGACGTGCGGGCCCGCGAGGCGCATCTCCGTCACCTGCCCCGAAACGGCGTAGCTCTTTCCGCGCCCGAGGCGCGCGCCGAGGCCCATGCGCTCGAGCGTCTCCGTCCAGCGGCGGCCCCACCAGGTGCGGCCGCCCCCCGCGCGCGGCTCCTGCGCGCGTATGCCCGCGGCGTGGCGGGGGATCCGGGCCGGATAGCTCTTCCTGGACATGGCGCCATTATACCATAAACCGTCAGGCGCCGGGGGCGTCGGGGCCCTTCAGGCACTCCGCCCGCTCCAGCTTGCGGCCCTTCCGTCCCTCGAGCCTGACGTGGAGGCCGAGCAGCCGGCGGGCCGAGTTGGCGATCGTCTGCGCGTGCGGCGCGTCGACGAGGACGCCCTTGGCCCTGTCGTACGTCCCCGACAGCGACTCCAGCGCGCGGCCGACGTCCTCGAAGGCGGACAGGAACGCGTTCATGCGGGCGAGGAGCTCGCGCGCCGCGTCGACGATCTCCCGCTGGCCGCGGGCCTCCTTCTCGTGCTGCCAGGCCAGGTAGACGAGCCGGAGGTAGGCCATGAGCGCCAGCGGCGTGACAAGGACAACGTTGCCCTCGGCGGCGCGCTGCCAGAGAGACGGCTCCGCCTTCAGGGCCTCCGCGAGCGGCGCCTCGTAGGGCACGAACATGGCCGTCACCGGCAGGTAGTCCCTGTCCCGGTTCTCCTCGGCGAACACCTTCGGGTACTTCTTGCGGGCCAGCTGGTCGATCTTCTGCCGGACGCTCGCCACGTGCTGCGCCAGCTTCTCCGACCGGACCGCCTCGTCCGTCGCGGCCGCGTACTCCATGTAGGCCGTCAGGCTCACCTTGCTGTCGATGACGAGCCAGCGGTTCTCGGTGTCGCGCACCTGCGCGTCGGGGCGGTCCGTGTCGATCCCGCGCTGGAGGAAGAAGCTGACGTTCTCCTCGAGCCCGGACTGGCGCAGCTTCTCGGCGAGGATCTCCTCGCCCTTCCGCCCCTGGAAGCGCGTGTCGGAGGAGAGCGCGGTCGCGACGTCCCTGAGTCCCCTGGCGGCGTTTCCGATGTCCAGCGCGTCCTTGGCCATGCCGACGCCGAGCGCGTGCGCCTCCCTCTGCGCCTTCTCCGCCAGCTCCTGCAGGACCTTCACCTGGTCGCGGACGGGGGCGAGGAGCCCGTCCAGGCTCGCCCTGTTCGCCTTGGCCAGCCCCTCGCCCTGGACCTTCATCTGCGACAGCGCGATGTTGCCGAACTGCTCCCTGAGCGTCTCGACCGCCGCGGCGAACGCCTTCTCCTTCGCGCGCAGGAGCCAGGCGAGGGACAGGGCGAACGCGGCGGCGAAAAGCAATGCGGCGACAAGGGCGCCGGCGATGACCGTCGTTTCCATTTGCCGTATTCTACCAAATTCCCGGCCCGTCCTCAACGCGCGGCGACGCGAGGACGGCGGGGCGTCACCGGAGCAGGCTGTCGAGCATCCCGGCGACAATGCGCCCGGCGAGGAGGAGGGAGGCCTCCGAGACCTTGTCCATCGTGTCCTTCTCCGTGTGCCAGTAGTCGTTCAACCCGGGGGCGCTTCCGAACTCGAAGTCGATGAGGTCGATGGCCTTGAAGCCGGCGTCGAGGAAGGCGACGTGGTCGTCCTTGACGAGCATGCCCGAGCGCGCCACCTTGTCCGCCGCGCCGGCCTTCGCGGCGGCGGCGAGGGCGAGGTCGGCAAGCTCCGGGGAGCCGTTGCGCGGAATCGAAATCGAGAGATCGCGGTCGCCGAGCATGTCGACGCAGATGACGGCCGCGACCTTTGCACCGGACTCCCTGAGACGGCGCGCGGCACGGCGGGAGCCCCAGAACCCGTCGTCTTCGAGGTAGGCGTCCATGCACTCCTCGCCGTCCGTCCACAGGAGCATCACGTTCCCGCGGGGCTCCTTCCTGTCGCGGAGGACGCGCGCGAGGGCGACGAGCAGCCCCGTCGTCGAGGCGCCGTCGTTCGCGCCGGGGCAGTTCGTCCCCGGCTTCGTGTCGTAGTGGGAGACGACGACGACCCAGGGCGCCGCGGGGTCCGTCCTGAACTCGGCCGACAGGTTCGCGAACCGGCGTTCGCCCTTCGGCGTCTTCGCGGAGAAGCGGTCGAGCCGGACGTCGGCGCCGGCCGCGCTTGCGGCGTCGAGGATGAAGTTCGCGGCGCGGCGTCCGCCCGGGGTGCCCGCGTCGCGCGGCGTGTGCTCCCCTACGAGCCGGCCGGCGGTCTCGCGGGCGAAGCGGGCGTCCGCGGGCGTGAAGGCGAGCGAGGCCGCCAGGAGGAGCGGGAGCATCGTCAGTCGATCTCCACGCCGACCATGCGGATGATGCGGTCGAGGTCGTCGTTGTCGAAGAAGTCGATCTCGACGACGCCCTTCGTGTGCTTGCCGTTGGCGTGGGTGACGCCGCTCGTGACGCGGACGGCGCAGCCGAGGTGGCGCTTCATCTTCTCGGCGAGCGACCGGACGTAGGAGTCGGGCAGGTCGGGCTCGCCGCGCGTCCGCTCGGCGACCGGCGCGTGGAGGCGGGCGACCTTGCGCTCGAGCGCGCGGACGGTCAGCTGGCCGTTCACGGCGTCGCGCGCGAGGAGGATGCGGTCCTTCTCGGAATCGACGGAAAGGAGCACCTTCGCGTGGCCGACCGAGAGGAGGCGTTCCTGGACGAGCGCCTTGACCTCGTCCGGAAGCTCGAGGAGGCGCACGGCGTTCGCGACCGTCGCGCGGCCCTTGCCGACCTTCTCGGCGACGTCGGCCTGCGTGAGGCCGAAGCGGTCCTGGAGCGTCTTGTAGCTGACGGCCTCCTCGATCGGGTTCAGGTCCTCGCGGTTGATGTTCTCCGTCGTCGTCATCGCGGCGGCCGTGAGGTCGTCGGCCTCGACGAGCGTGACGCGGATCCTCTTCCACCCGGCGAGCTGGGCGGCGCGGAGGCGCCGCTCGCCGGCGACCAGCTCGTAGCGGCCGGCCGCGTTGCGGCGGACGGTCGGCGGCTGGACGAGGCCGTTGTTCTTCAGCGACTCGGCGAGCTCCCCGAGCTCCGCCTCGCCGAAGTCGCGACGCGGCTGGAAGGGGCTGCGCTCGATCTCGAGGATGTTCAGCTCGAGGGGGGCGCCGGGCGCCGGGGAGGGGGCGGGGGGCGCCGCGGGGCGGGCCTCCTTCGCGGGCGCCGCGGCGGGGGTGTTGGACGACAGAAGCCCGTCGAGGCCGCGCCCGAGCCCATGTCGCTTCCTGCCATCAACGGACGCGGGGGCCTTGCCGGCCCCCGTCGCCTTCTTGAGAAATGGATTCGGCTTGCTCACTCTTCGCCGCCGCCGAAATAGCCGTTGACGACCGGGAGGATCTTCACGCGGTTGTCGAGGATGATGTTGATCAGCCCGAGCTGGAAGCACCAGTTGCTGCACCCCTGCGCGATGTTGATGACGCCGATCTGCACGCCGTGAAGGTCCTCGGCGCTGTTGATCGTCGCGGCCTGGAAGCCCTTCTCGTCCTTCGCCATGTTGAGGGCCAGCGCAAAGCTCGCGCCCGTGCAGTCCTCCTCGGTGAAGTTGCAGACGCAGGAGGTCTGCCAGCCGGTGAACGACTTCTGGTAGGACGCGGCGAGGTTGACGTCCACGCCCTTCATGGCGTTGCGCATGCCGAACGTCGCGACGTCGATGCCGTAGACGTCGCCGAAGCCGAGGTTCGCGCCGAGCGTGATGCTGAGGCCGCGGACGTCGGCGTCGTTCCAGTTGCAGAGGCCCGTGATGAGGATGCCGTCCTGCTCGTCGCGCGCGCGCCCGGCGAGGCCGGCGATCGAGAGCCCCTTGAGGTAGACGTTCTCGCTGTAGAAGAGGTCGAGGCCGAACCCCTTGAGGTCCCAGTCGAAGCCCCACGGGAACGAGACGGGCGCGCAGAGGCCGACCTGGACGGGCGTCCAGCCGACGGCGCCGACGCCCTGGTCCTCGCCGGCGGCGTTCTCCGCGGCGAAAGAGGAAGTGATGGCGGCGAGGGCGGCGGCCGCGACTCCGAGCTTGAGGTTCTTCATTGTTCTCTACTCCTTAGTGATGTTGAAACGCCTTGTTGGGCCTGAGGAAATCAACTGGTGAGATTTTACACTTTCGCGGCCGCCGCGTCAAGTGCGCGCGCACGCACGCGGAGGAACACGAGTCCGGTCACCGGAACGGTGAGGACGTAGAGGACGCCCATCACGCCGACGGTCATCCAGAAGTTCGAGATCATGAAGGCGACGACGAGCAGCAGCGCCGCCATCACCGGGAGGAGGAACCGGCGGCTGATGTGCAGCGACTTCAGCGAGACCGTCGGCAGGCGCGAGGCCATCAGCGCGCCGACGAAGAGCAGCATGAACATGCCGAAGAACGGGTTGCGCAGCGCGTCCTGCAGCGCCGGGTACTTGTCCTTCGCGTCGAGGGCGAGCGCGAGGACGGCCGGCGTGAGGACCATCCAGCAGCCGCCCGGCGCCGGCACGCCGGTGAAAAAGTGCCGCCAGTAGGGGAGCGTCGGCTGCTCGAGCATCGTGTTGAAGCGCGCGAGGCGGAAGCATCCGCACATCGCGTAGAACAGCGAGCAGCCGAGGATCACGCGCACGAGGCGCGGGTCGGCGACGAGCGCCGCCTCGGAGCCGAAGTAGCGCCCCGTCATCCAGAAGAACATGAACATCGCGGGCGCGACGCCGAAGTTCACGAAGTCGGCAAGCGAGTCGAGCTCGGCGCCGAGCTTCGAGCTCGCCCTGAGCAGGCGCGCGATGCGACCGTCCATGCCGTCGCACACGCACGCGACGAGGAGCGCGACGAGCGCGTGGAGGAACCGCCCCTCGCTCGAGAGCGCGATCGAGGTGATGCCGGCGCATGCGGCCATCGACGTGACGAGGTTGGGGACGATCGCGCGGAGCGGTATCCTGTCCGCGCGCTTCTGCTGGCCCCTGTTCCGGCGCCTCCTCCCCCTCAAGCGGAATCTGCCCATCTCGCCCTCTTCAGCTCACGGAGATGCGGATCGCGCCCGTCGACGCGCCTTCCGCGCGGGGCGGCTTCGGGCCGTTCCTGCGCGGCGGGCCGATCAGCGCGCCGAGGACGCGTCCGAGCGTCTTCGGGGCCTGCTCGACGAAGCACTCGTCCTTCAGCTCCCCGAGCACGCGGTTGATCACGTCCTCGCCGAGCTCGCGGTGCGCGTTCTCCCGGCCGCGGTACTGGAGCGTCAGCTTCACCTTGCAGCCGTCCGCCAGGAAGCCGCGGATCTGGTTGAGCTTGTAGTTGAAGTCGTTCGTGTCGGTGCCGGGGTGGAACTTGACCTCCTTCACCTTCTGCACCTTCTGGGCCTTGCGCGCCTGCTTCGCGCGGATGGACTCCTCGTACTTGAACTTCCCGTAGTCCATGATCTTGCAGACCGGCGGGACGGCGTTGGGCGTGATCTCGACGAGATCAAGCCCCCTCTGGTCCGCCAGGCGCTGGGCCTCGCGGGTCGGCATGACGCCGAGCATGTTTCCCTGAGCGTCAAGAACGCGGACCTGCGGTACGCGGATCTTGAAGTTGACACGAGTGAACTGTGCGATAACTCACCTCTTTTCTGGGGTTTATGATTCGGTATTATACCATAATCACGCGCGGGGGTGGGAGGAAAAATAGGTGTCCTTGAGTCGCTCCACCGAGACGTGGGTGTAGATCTGCGTCGTCGAGAGCGACGAGTGGCCGAGCATCTCCTGCACGCTCCGAAGGTCCGCCCCCGCGTCAAGGAGGTGCGTCGCGAAGCTGTGCCGGAGCTTGTGGGGCGAGAGGTCGGGCGGGAGCCCCGCCCCGGCGAGGTAGCGCTTCATTCGGCGCTCGACGAACCGGGAGGAGGCCGGGAGCCGCCTGTCCGAGAGGAAGACGGCGTCTTCGTCGCCGGCCGGGGACGCCTCCCGGAGCCGCCCGAGCGCGGCGAGCGCCTTCGACCCGAGGATGACGAGCCGGTCCTTCGCGCCCTTTCCGGTGACAATCGCCGACCCGCGCCGGAAGTCGACGTCGCGCCACCGGAGCGACACGACCTCGCCGATCCGGCAGCCGGTCGAGTAGAGGGTCTCGAACGCCGCCGTGTCGCGCAGGAACGCGTATTCGCCGATCCGCCCCTCGGCGAAGTCCTTCGCGGGCTGCGCGAGGAACCGCTCCACGTCGCCGACGGAGAGGACCTTCGGCAGCGTCTTCGCCTTTCGCGGGCCGCGGAGGGTCGAGAACGGGTTGTCGAAGGCGATTCCCTCGCGCTGGAGGAAGCGGTAGAACGTCCGCAGCGCCGAGAGCTTCCGCCGCGCCGTCGTCGCGCGCGCCGCGCCCGCGCCGAGCGCGGAGAGGAAGCCCCGCGCCGCGTTCTCGTCCGCCGACGCCCAGTCGAACGGCGGCGCGGCGGCGGCGCCCCACGCGAAGGAGGCGAACTGCGCGATGTCGGAGGCGTAGCCCTCCATCGTGTTCGGCGAGACGTTCCGCTCCGCGAGAAGGAAGGTCGAGAACCGGCGGAAGGCCGGGTCCTCCCGCGCGTCAGGGCTCGGCCTCGGCGGCATCGATCACCTCCGCCTTCTTCTCGCGGCTCGACGGGATGTCCTTGAGGCCGAGCGCCGCCGCCGCCTCGGCGTAGCCGGGGATCTTGTCGCGGTACGCGACGGCGACGCGCTTGAGGGCCATCAGCTGCCGGGGGGAAAGCGAGCGGCGGCGCTCGTACTGGTCCGCCAGCGACTTCACGAACGCCTGGTCGTCGTAGACCTTGCGGCCCTTCTTCGAGACGGGGCGCCACTCGGCGACCTTCGCCATGAGCGCGAGGAGGCCGGGGACGGTCGGGTCCTCCGCGCGCGGCGCGCCGAAGCCGCCGGGGACGAACTCGAGCAGCCGGTCGCGGACCTCCTGGCAGTCGGGGAGCGTGCCGGCGTTCTCGCCGACCGAGCGCGCGAGGATCGCGAACTGCTTCGTGGAGAGGCCGCGTCCCCGCTCGAACTGGTCGCGGAGGCTCTTGAGGAAGGGGTTCCGCATCATCCCGCCGATGCGGTCGGACGTGTCGAAGCACCACTTCACGAGCTCGGCGTCGACGGTCTCGGCCTTCGGCGCCGCCGTGCCGGCGAGCCCCGCCTCGCGGAGCGCCGCCGCGCAGTCCGGGATCTGCGCCTCGTACATGAACGCCATCCGCACGAGGTACTCGAGCTGCTTCGCCGAAAGGGGCTTGCCCTCGTCGTACTGCCGCCGCACGGACTCGACGAACGCCTTGTCGTCGTACGTGTGCCGGCCGACCTTCTTCGCCGGCTTCCAGTCCCTCACCTGCGAGAGGAGGCCGAAGACGGCCTCGAACTTCCCGCGGTCGGGGGCGGGTTCCGCGCAGCGCGCGAGCGCGGCGAGGAACTTCGCGTAGAAGTCGCTCAGCATCGCGTCCATCGGCTCGCCCTCCGACTCGACCTTGTCGAGCTCGGCCTCCATCGCCGCCGTGTAGCCGACGCTGAAGAGCGCGTCGAGCTTCTTGACGAGCCAGTCGCACACGAGGACGCCGCGCTCGAGCGGGACGAGCTTGCGCTTCTCCGTCTTCGCGTAGCCGCGCACCTTCAGCGTCTCGATCGTGGCGGCGTAGGTCGACGGACGGCCGACGCCGTTCTCCTCGAGCGCCTTGACGAGCGACGCCTCGGAGTAGTGCGCGGGGCCCTTCGTCTTCTTCTCGTCGGCGAGCCAGCGGGCCGCGTCGAGCGCCTCGCCCCTCTCGAGGCGCGGGAGCGAGGCGACCTCGTCGGTGTCCTCGTCCTCCTCGTCGTCGGCCTTCCTCTTCCGGAGCGAGAGGTTCATGACCTTGAGAAAGCCCTCGAAGTCGACCTCGGTCGCGCTGGCCGTGAACGCGTAGGAGTGGGCGAGCGCGGGCTTGCGGGCCTCGAGCGACACCGTGCGCACCGTCGTCTTCGCATCGGCCATCTGGCTCGCGAGGAACCTCCTCCAGACGAGCTCGTACAGCTTGAGCTCGGCCGCGTCCATTCCCCCGCCCGCCGCACGCCCGGGATCGAACGCCGCCTCCGTCGGGCGGATCGCCTCGTGCGCGCCCTGCGCGTCGGCCTTCGACCTGAAGACGTTGGGCCGCTCGGGGCAGAACGCCGGGCCGAACGCCGACTCGACGTAGGCCTTCGCCGCCGCGCGCGCCTGCTCCGAGACGTTCACGGAGTCGGTTCGCATGTAGGTGATGCGGCCCCGCTCGTAGAGCGCCTGCGCGAGCTTCATCGTCTTTCCCGGCGAGAAGCCGAGGACGCTCGACGCGGCCTGCTGGAGAGTCGACGTCGTGAACGGCGGCGGCGCGTGGCGGGCCTTCGGCTGGACCTTCACCCCCGTCACGACGAGCTCGGCGCCCGCAAGGTCGAGGAGGACGTTGTCCGCCGTCTGGCGGTCGCGGACCGCGGGCCTCTCGCCGTCGAGGCGCGCAAGCCTCGCGACGAACGACGCCTTCTCGGAGCGCTTGCGCGCCTCGACGCCCATGAGGAAGTAGGTCTCGGGCGTGAACGCGTCGATCTCGCGCTGGCGCTCGACGAGGAGGCGGAGCGCGACGGACTGCACGCGCCCGGCGGAAAGCGAGCGGTTGTTCGGGCACGAGATGTTCTTCCAGAGGAGCGGCGAGACCTTGTAGCCGACGAGCCGGTCGAGGATGCGGCGCGCCTGCTGCGCGTCCACGAGCGGCATGTCGATGTCGCGCGGGCTCGCGACCGCGCGGAGCACCGCCCCCTTCGTGATCTCGTTGTAGGTGACGCGGAGGAACGGCTTCGCGCCCGCGGCCGGGGAGAGCACCTCCTTCAGGTGCCAGGCGATCGCCTCCCCCTCGCGGTCGGGGTCGCTCGCGAGGTAGACCGCGTCCGACGCCTTGACGGCCGCCTTCAGCTCGGAGACGACCTTCTCCTTGCCCTCGGAGATCTCGTAGCGCGGCGTGAACGTCCACCGCCCCTCGCCCGCCTCGTCGATGCGGATCGCGCCCTTCTCGGTCGGCAGGTCGCGCACGTGCCCGACCGAGCTCTTGACGACGAAATCCCCCCCCAGGTACTTCCCGATTGTCTTCGCCTTCGCCGGCGACTCCACGATCAACAGCTTCTTTCCCATGCTGGCTCAAGCCCCTCTCCGTTTCACTTCTCCCCCTTTATTTCCGCCAATATTACAAAACCTGCACCGGATTGTCAAGCGGCGCCCTATTCCGCCGCGCGGCGCGCGGCCTCGCACACCTTCCGGTGGGCGGCCCTGAGGACCTGGGGGTCGAACTTGCAGACCTTGCGGTCGTATGTCATGATGCCGTTGATCTCGATCTCGACGTCCGTCGTCTGCGTGTAGACGGAGCCGCCCAGCCCCTTCCCGGCCAGGTCGCCCAGCTTCGCCATGAGGCCGAGGTACGTCCTTTCGAGGCCCTCGCGCGTCTTCGTGTCCTCGATGCCGCCGTAGCCCCAGTTGCCCTTCCCGTCCTTCGACTCGTTCCAGAGGTGGCCGGGGACTGGGTGGCCGAGGCCGCCGAACTCGCCGAGGAAGCTTACGCGGCGGTCGTTGACGGGGAACATCTCGGGCCCGCGGTAGAGATGCATGTCGACGGTGTCCGCCGCCTCGCACGCGCCGGCGGGCTTGTGGCTGCTCCACACGCGGTCGTTCCACCCCCAGCCCCTGGGAAGAAGGTGCCCGCCCTCCCAGTCCCAGCATCCGCTCGGGCCGTTGACGAGGCGCGTCGGGTCGTGGCGGCGCGTGAAGTCGAGCATCGCGTGGGTGAGGAACTCTCCCGGCTGCGACCACCCCTCGTTGTACGGGTTCCACATCACGATCGACGGGAACGTCCGGAGGCCGTCCATCATCTCCTTCATCTCCTGGCGCTGGAGATGGTAGCGCTTGACGACGTCGGCCCCCATCGGGGCGGACGGGTTGCCGTCGCCGCTCGGGAGGTCCTGTATGACGAGGATGCCGAGCCTGTCGCACATCGCGTAGTACTGCTGCGGCTCGACCTTGATGTGCTTGCGGAGCATGTTGAAGCCGCAGTCCTTCAGCACCTTCACGTCGTATTCCATCGCCTCCTCGGAAGGCGGCGTCAGGAGACCGTCGGGCCACCACCCCTGGTCGAGGGTGCCGATGAGGAAATACGGCCTGTCGTTGAGGAAGAACCTCAGGACGCCCTTCGCGTCCGCGCGCTTCTCGAACTTGCGCATCCCGAAATAGCCGCGTATCTCGTCCTTGCCGAAGCGGGCCGTGAAACGGTAGAGATTCGGATGTTCCGGCGACCACAGCGCGACGGGCGACGGCAGCCGGACCGTCGTCGGCTCGCCGGGGGCGAAGGTCCCTTCGGCGCAAAGACGCGGAGCCGCGGAGGGCGCGGGGGCCCCCTCGGCGAAGTTCACGGGTTCTTCGATTTCCAGCGTCCCCCGTTCCCCGGCCCCGCACGCCCCGCCTTCGACGCGCAGCTCGACCGTCACCTCGCCCCTGTCGACGTCGGCGGCGACCCTGTAGCCCGCGATGCGCCTCTCGGGCACGGTCTCCATCCACACCGTCTGCCAGATGCCGGAGACGCGCGTGTAGTGGCAGCCGTGCGGCTTGAAGCACTGCTTGCCGCGCGAGTTGACGAAGTCCTCCGTCGGATCCCACACGCAGACGGTGAGGACGTTCTCGCCCTTCTTCACGTAGTCGGTGACGTCGAGCGTGAACGGGTTCTGCCCGCCCTCGTGCGGGACGTCCGTCACCTCGTCGTGGCCGATGAAGACCATCGTGCGGAAGTCGACGCCGCCGAAGTGGAGGAGGATCCGCTCGCCCGGCTTCGGGTCGCAGACGACCTTTCGCGTGTACCAGAGGAACTCGTCGGGCCGGAGGAGCCTCCCGACGCCGGAGAGAGCGCTCTCGATCGGGAACGGCACGAGGATCCTGCCGTCCCACTTCTCGGGGCGGCCCGGCGTGTTCGTCACGCACGTGACGGCATACTCCCACTCGCCGTTCAGGTTGGTCCAGTTCGCACGGACCATCTGCGGACGCGGATAGCCGCGCCACGCGTTGGCGGGCGTGACCGCCTCGCCCCAGGGGGTCGACAGCGGCGACGGCCGGCTCTCCCACGCCGCAACAGGGGGGACCGCGCAGGCGACGGCGATGGCCGCGGCCGCCGGAAGGGCAATCGTTCTTGCTTTCATGCGTTTATTGTACCATACGGAAAACGCCGGAACCGTGAAAAACGCGCACGCGGTTGCAGGCCCGTCAGGGGGAGCGGGACTGGCGTGCGGCGGCCGCGAAGTGGACAGGGCGGACGATCCCGCGCTTGGCAAACACCCACGACTCAACCATCCTTCGTGTCGAATCCAAGAACTACACGATCTCGACACAACCATCCTACATCCACGATTCTCCAACTCCAACCGCTATTCAACCACAATTCAACCTCAACCACAAAAGCACGACAGCGATCTTTCCCACGAGATACGAGCCGAAATGAGTCCCAGGCCCTGCTTCAAGGTGCAGTTTCTGCCGCGCGTCGTCCACGCAAATATCGCGTAGCCGCGTCACGTTCGTTATCTTGCCCGCGACGCGCCGCAAGCATCGACGGGATGACGCCCCTCGCTGACACAAGCGCAGCAAGCGAGGCGAACATCGAACATCGTACATGCTAAGGACTGACATATCCCATCGTATATCCCATGCCTTACATCAACGCATCCACAACTACACATAAATCAATGCGGCCAATGGAAGTGCAAAGAAGAACAACAGTAACACAATTACAATATTCGTCCCAATAATCTCACCCCAATTTATTTTATTGCCTTTTAGAAATGGCGACCGAGAAGGTGGCTTGGGAATGTGATTCTCGTCCCAGAAAGCTTTTTGCATCATATCTATATCACCACCCCCCTCTGTGGGAGACCTGATCTCCCTAATTCTCGCGACAACACTTATATAATACTTCTTGTTCCAATGCATTCTACTGACCATTACAATCCAATTGCCTATAAACCACATAACGCATATCGCAAAAGCAAGCCCATAACCAATTCTTCCAAGCCACAAAAGCGTAGACGTCAACCAATATGGTAAATGCCAGAGAAGACTTACGGGTTGACCGACTTCCTGATAGTCAAATATCCTCATCTCGCCTTGCGTGAACGGGTCTGCGTTTGAATAGAATCTCGGTGGCAAACCTGCACCCGTGCCAGACGCTCCCTCACAGTATGCCTTGATAATGCAGACTTGATTGGGACGCCACTTCTCAAATGATAGACACAATTCTGTGTCACCATTATAAACTTCGGCTTGGAAGTCCGACATTTCTATCTCTGCATTTATGATCTTATAGTCATCAGATACTGCCAATACTAGATTAGAATACATTAAGTCATGTCCGGGCAAACCAATGATATTCCGTTTACATTCATTGGCGAATCGCATCTTTGAAACCCATAGATTATTTACTTCTCTATTATTAAAGCTAAAGTTGCAACAAAGATTCGAAACAGATGCGACTTTTGTTAAGCATTGATTGTCCAGCACCCCTAAGGTAACGAGTGGTAAAGAACGCTCCTTGTCAACAAATGTATAGATTGTGATTGTGCCAGCGACAACTCCTAAAAAGGCCAATATCCCCGCAAATGTCGCCCTTGCAAAACGACCAGCAAAGGAGGGAACTGTCGGGGGCACTTTCATATACTCATCATTATGCATATTCATTAAATGTTCTCCTTCAACCATTCATTATTGCACATAGTATTATGCCATGCCGCAACATGCGCAGTCTGAACAACAAACAGCCTATCGCCAGTGCGCATATGGCTTGCCAATGTATCACGAACATCTACGACTGTTCTATCTGTTCGTATGGCCCAGCATGATTCCGTAATCTTGGCCCAAATTCCATATGCTGTAATAGCTTGCCGTAAAGCTTCACTCACAGCATTATATCCTGAATCTGATACTATGTCATATGATATTACAAGTGAATTCATCATTGTTCCTCCTAATTGGTGACTGTATAATATGATGGATAGAAAATATATTCCCACTAATATCTCTCTACCACAGCCCGTTGTCCCAGATCTGCTTGAGGATAAAGTCGCAGTCAAGGGTCTTGTTGGTGATGGATGACTTCTCGTGCTGCGCCTGGACATCCGCGGCCGTCTGCCGCGGAAGGAACTCGTCGCGGAAATACACCCATCCTGGTCTTAGTTCCGAGAGAAGATTTGTTATCGCCGGCTCGCTCGACGCATCCATCGCGCCGATCAGTCGCGTCACGGAGTTTGAAATGGCGGGTATATCCGAGAACAGCACATCGTATGACACCACAAGATGTGCGCCAACGAGGTCATTGGAATTCGCCGCAAGCCGCGCCTGCGCAAGTTCCAAAACATTCGTCCACTTGCCGACATACCAGTCGTTCGTGACCGCCGAGAAGGTATTCTCAGTGGGAACGGCGCGTGCTGATAGCACCATCGCCAATGCCATTGCCGCTGTTGCCAATATCTTCATGATTTCCTTTCTGCTTGAGTTTTCTGTTTTCACCGCACTCTTCCCTCAACTACACCTGGCGAGCAGAAGTTGTAGTTGAAGTCGAAGCTTGGAGAAAACACTGCGTGATTGTCGGTGGGAATGGGGTTCGGCCATAGCCGCCTGACTTTGACGTCCGCATAATCCCACATGTTGGTAGAAAGCAGCGTCACCGTTGCCACGACACCAGTACCGGAAGCTACAAGCGTCCCTGCGTCCCAGCTCATCGACGCAGTTTCGTCGTTGAATGTGCCAAGCCCCTGCGACAACCACTGTGACACGCCCCACACGCCAAGGAACTCCGTTCCGTATCCAGCGAGAAAGTTTCCAAGCTTCGCCATCCGCATGGGCACGCCGTAGAAAGACGCAACAGCCCCCATCCCGCTGATGTCGTCAACCTGATTGTAGAACCACACGGTCGGACGCGAACTGTTGTCGACACGACCAAGATAATCGACAGCGCCGCCGTCGTTAAACCACCGGTTTCCGAAGCTCGGCGTCTGCCTTTCAAATCTGCCCGTTCGCGCGTTGAGATTCGACATCGCGGCGGCATAAACGGCGAAATCGGCCTCGAACACTCCGCTGACCTCCGCGCCCGCAAGCGGCAGCACGATGGTCGCATAGGTGTCCGACGACCCCGCGACCTCTGCCTTGAAGCGGTAAACGCCACCCTGCTTCGGATTTACAAACCGTGCCGCCATGCCGCCGGATTCCACAAGTGCGCCGCTCATCTGCGGCGTGGCCTCCACTACGCTCCATGCCGCCGACAGGCCGCTCGTCGAAACTCCAGACGGCTCCAATTCAAGATTCATGTCGACATGGAAGTCTGCGATGCTGAATCCGTTTGTGTCAAGCGTCGCCACATTCTCAAAAGGAACAACAAGATGCTTGTCAGACGACAGACTGTTCGTCACTGAGAAGGTATAGTCCACACCCGACAGGAACGGCGGAGGATTCGTGCTCACGCCAGCAACATCCGAGACGACGTTCATCTGCTTGACGCGAGCGACCGTCATGGAGCGCGTTATGGTGCGCGTATCATCCCCCTGCAATGCAAGCTCATATTCAAACACAACGTCGCCTACGCTTCCACTCAACTCCACGCCCTCGACAAAGATCGCAGCACCACTTGACGTTGCCGCGCTCCACGTCATCGGCAGCGTAACGGATTGCGTCTTGCTGGCATCCGTCCAAAGCGCGACCTTCCCAGATCCCGCCGTGCATCGCAATGTCACGGTACCCGACGGCGCTCCGTAGGGATCGCAGCTGGCCGATAGAACGCCCATGTCACCATGAAGCATCACGACTGGCGAGACGGACATCCCAAACCACGCTTCAGGATGCTCCTTGTTGTACTCCTGGCACTGGCAACCTTGCTCCCATAGAAACCTCTGCGTATACCCCTCCCATGTCGCAGCCGCGTCAAGACCAACATGCGAGAAACCGCCACACGAGCAATTCGGGCCACACGTCCAGGTCAGCGACACGCCGTCAAGCACCGCCTGGCAGCATCCTTCTGTGAAGCACGAAATTGACGCACCAACGTATGGCAAAGTGTAAAGGACAAGGTTTGGCGCTGTTCCTGTGAAGCCAAGGCCTACCGACCTCTGCACGTAGAAATCCGAGCCCTGCACAGCGCCACCCCTAAGAGGCACCGAAGTCGTTATCTCCGCATCTGCGTCGCTCGCCGCCACGCCAGACAGCAGACCTTTTGCCGCCACGTGGTAGCGCGGCCCCATCAGAAGAGGAACCCGACATACTTGATTTGAGTTTGCGATCACCACCATGTCCCCGAGATTGCTCTCGCCCTCGCAGTCTATCGTCACGCGCATGGCGTCGGATAGCGTCGAAAACTCAAGCCAATAGTACGCGCCCGCACACACATTCGTGTGCCATGCCACAACGGGTTCGCCATTGGTCCCGGCGCTGGCGGAGAGCACCGCGCCGCAGTTCGCGTTCAGCCAATCCACCCCAGTCCCGAAACAATCACCGCCGCATACGGTCGGCTCGGGGTCTATCTTATTGTCAAGACCGTCGCCATCCCAGTCATTAGGATCAACCCTCTTGTAGACATGCGCGACATCGTTCGACCACGTCTCAAAGTCGCCGTCACGACGAAGCACAATCTGGATGTTCACGCTGTCGTTGGTGTCGGCATTCGGAAAGACGTTCTCCCACCCTACAATCCGCTCGTCGCCATCTCCGGGAGCCCACCAGATGCGGCTCTCTCCCTGTACTGCGACGACGTTGCTCGCACCCGACGATATCTCGCCCGAGGGATCGCGCGGGCTCATCCTGATTCGGCCATCGTGAAACCACCAAACCGACGAATATGAAGCGTCGTTTGATCCAAACGGGAAAGACCATTCCCCAAAGTCAAGTCGGTTGCGCCCAAAAGATGACGCTGCGCCGTGTATGTGCGCGTTGCCGAGGTAGGCGGCATTGGTCGGCATGGCGGAGAAATGCCCCGCGTCATTGGTCACATACCCAAGCCGATAGCCACGCGCGATCTCCTCCTGTGTCACAATCGCAGGAAGCTCCGCAATCTGGCGCATCAGCGCTCTCATCGGGGAGTTGGTCTTCTCTGCCTCGACCGCCGCGATGATGGAGAACGACGCAAATACGATCAGTAATCCCCTCGGCAGCTTCTTCAATATCTCAATTCCACGGCTCAGCGGCTTCAGCAACAGTATGCAGTAGAATGCAACCGCGGCGCATACCCCAACAACTCTCCAGTCGATTTGCATGACGACCTCCGCGCTACCTGATGGTTATGTCAAACCGCTTGTTTAAGATAGTCTCTACAACCGCCTCGCCGACCGTCCCCGCGCCGCGCTTCACGACTTTAGCCATGTTCCATGCGGGGTCAAAACTTCGCCATCCAACGACAACCGTCTCGCCGACAGTGTCGTCCACTGTGCCGGAAATATAGTCCACGAAATACCTCGCCCCGCAGTCGTAGCCGAAAACGAATGCCGTCTCGTCAAACGAAAGATCGCCGTTCCTGTCGGCATCGCAGCCAATTGCGACAAGCACCTCGTTTGAGACGCAGTTCCCCGCGTCCAGAGTCAGACCGAATTCCCGCACTCTCTCGGCCTTGACATGCAACGGGAGATTCGTCGACACCTCCGTATTCGGCATAACGCCGTCAGGTAGTTGCGGCAGCGTGTATTCCGTAGCCGCGCAGACCATCGGCGCGAGGTGCGCGGCGGCGGCAAAAAGAGTCGTCAAAAGCATCTTATTCATCCCCTGCACACTCCTTCCCTGAGAAGTCGCTGACAGTATACCATCAACGAGGGGATGTCAACTTATCGTAAACTTTTCGTTTGCAGGAAAAACGACTCAGAAGTTATCGTCTGCGATAACTTCGTGGTGCATGGCGAGGCAAGGCGCCTCTTAAATTAGGAGATGTGCAGAGCGCGGCAAATCCACCGCGCAAGCCGGAAGCAACATGCAAACATGGCTTTTACAACTGTCTCGCGGGAGCTGCCCCCGACCGCTTCTCATAATGTCGTTCGCCTTTCAACAAAATCAGGCGGAATTGCATCCCTCAAAGCTCGCTCGTCGATTGGCAAATCAATCAAGAGACCATTTTTTAGATAGACACCTGTCCGCGCCCTTATCTCATAACGATTCTGAATGAAAACTTGTATTTCGCCAATAGCCTTACAAAACTCGCTGGAATCTCGACACGCACCTCTTTACTGTTCACATCATTATAGAACGAAAACACTATAGACCTCCCAGACTTTGCAAAAACAGCGATCTGTTCGGAAAATGTCCAACAATTCACTAGATCGCCTTCGTGGCCGCCAAATTCGTCTAACAGGATTCCAACCTGCAACGAGGGATCGCAACCAAGTTCCCTATATCTCCTCATTTCCCTGCGCAGTTTCCTGTCTTCTGAAACTACCCTTCGGAAACGAGCTTCAAATGCCTCAATCGTTTCATTGCGTACCTTCCCTATCTCATACTTGTAAACCCTGGAGGCGACATACTTGCTTTTGTACATCCCCATAAATTCAAGGATGTCGGTTTGTTCATCAAGACCTTGCAGAATACCGGCAAAAACAATCTGGGAAGCTACGACAATCGCATTGTTCTGTTTCATCTGATGTCCTTTCAAGTCATGGATGGACTCTATGCCTCAAAATCAATATGCTATAGCGAAATGATACTTCGACAGGAACTGTATAAGACTTGCCGGAAATTCAATTCTTGTTTCACTATTCTTAGATTTTGAAACAAACGACATGCCCAGACTCATTCCCTTCTTCGCCAACTTGTTGATCATTTCACGAGAAACCTCGGTGTTACTGCAAGACATGTTTCCAGACGCAAGAGAAAAGGACAATCTCGGAAAACTACCCTTGCTCTCCAGCCGCAAAATCTCCTTCGCAAATTTCTCTTCTATCTCCTTTCGGAAATACGCCTCAAATTCCTCAAACGTTCCGCCCTGGCTGTTTGATTTGCTGGGGCACTCGAATTCATCATACACGAACACAACCTGTCGGCTCCCATTCAAACCGTCGATTTCAACACGTTCAAATACATCAGATTGCTCTGTTATGGGCAGAGCATCAAAGCTAATTTCAGCAAAGCAAACTTTTGCCATTCGTTTCATCCAACCACCCCTCCATCTTTAGTTTTCTGAGCTCAAAAGGGTCAGAGCTTATTGATACAGTCTTGTTGATACAGCATCTCATGCCAGCGTGTACTCCTGGCTTGGCGACATCGGTTTGTCGGGATCGGTTCTTGCGACAAGCCCCTTCTCCACCAGCGGCGTCATGTAGCAACGCGAGAAATGGACGCGGCTCCTGATGCCGACCGCCTCCCGCAGCGTCACCGCGCGGTCCTTCTCCTCGCCGTCAAGGAAGAACGCGCGGTGCGCAAAACGGCTGATCAGGTGGTAGCACCTGTCCTGCCCTATGAACCTGTTTTCCCTCATGCGGGCATTATACCAAAAAATCCTGTGACTGTATCAACAACGCTGTATCAATATGCTCTGACCC
>Ga0310690_10001939_pt1 | contig 35317 bp, 44 predicted proteins | sample AusTroGonzalo_MG_2_FD_207661 | JGI IMG/M metagenome (GOLD analysis project Ga0310690, IMG submission 207661) | Bovine rumen microbial communities from tropical cattle in Woodstock, Queensland, Australia - Gonzalo_04 (v2) (version 2) | ecosystem: Host-associated > Mammals > Digestive system >...
GATTAGGAGAACTGTTAAGAGAACTAATAAGATTGAGAATGGTAATTATATCCTTGCTATGTTATTAAAGGATATAAGAGATGGAAAGGTTGTTGATTTGATGGGGGTTGTTAGGTGGTGTTTTGAAATGATGAGGACGGGGAGATTGGTTGAGAGTGTGTTGAAAGATAATAAAAAGGAGAGCGATTAAGCTCTCTTTTTTTTTATTATCCACTATTTTAATTTTATCTAAACTATTTTAGATTTATCTAAACTATTTTTATTAAAGTATTTTAGGTTTTTCTAAAATAGTTCATTTTTTATTAAAAATATTGTGAGTTTAGGTGTATGCTTATTTTCGAGACCTAAAATTACGGTTTGGCGTTTACCACAGTTCTTCGTATGAAATCGTCTCTCCATCAGCGTTTCCAATAACCTCTTCATTCATTTTAGATTTTTCTAAAATATTTCCACCAAATATATTTATCTCATCTGTAAGTCCATCAAGACATATATCACTAAATTCATACCAATGATTTGCGTCTGTATATATCTTATGTACGCACGTCTTAGTGCATTTGGGATTAAGTATTGTATTATCCGTCATAGGATAAAGTGAATCTACTGTAAATAACTTATTATCCTCACTAGCCTTAGTACATAAATACCAACGCACTTTTATTTTCTTGTCGTCTAAATTCATCATATCACTCCATTTGTCCATATTTTTCGTTTTAAGCGGTTTTATATTATTTGCACTATATTGTACTTGAAGTGCAATTTTTGCACCTTAAAACGGCTCATAATTGATATTTCTAAACCTTGTGAACGATTCTCTTTTCATTCTGTCGAACTGAATTACTTGGTCATCTTTAATCCAAACAATCCAAAAGTCATTATTAGAACCTGCGTAATGCTTAATGATATTCATGTAATAAACAAACGCTTCATCATAAGTGTCAAATACTGCAAGAACTCTATCAACATCATTATTTTCATTCCCAAAGTTATGGCTTATTAAATACTCATCATATCTACATACAGCAAATTTATACATTCTCTTTCTCCTAAAAAGGGTAGCTTATGCCACCCTTTATTTTACATTTAAGTTAATATTCTCTTTGATATATGCGCCTTTAACTTCCTGTCCGTTTTTAATAGCTTCTCCGATTGCTTTCTTATCAGCGCTTACTTCTGTTTTAACTTTAACAAAATTCTTATCGAGCTGTTCAATATCGGGAACTTCAACTGATTTTGAGCGTCTGTAACCAAGAATTACTTTAGCAGTCTTAAATCTCCATTTAGCTCTCTTGTTATCATCTTCTATTGTCGCTGTAAGATATCCATTAAGATAATTCTTTAAACCCTCAATTTTTCTCTCATTAGTTGCCCTACGCTTTTTAAGATTTTCCTCTTCGTTCTTAAGAGCTTCATTCTCCGCTTCAAGATTCTTAATAAAGCATCCAATATTCTCAATCTTTGTGTCAAGGTCAAGCTGAACTTCGTCAATCTTCTTTGCAAGTTCCTCATCTGACTCAAAAATAATACCGTCTTCTGTGTCGAAATGTTCTGATATAAGCATTTCAAGCCTACTATTTATATCATATATATTCATTCGTCGTCATCCTCCTCTTGTACATTGTCAACTATCATAGCGATTCTATACAAAATAAAAACTATGTTAATTAGCATCAATATCATTGCAATATTAGCAATCATCCCCTACTTTTCTCCTCTTTTATGAATTTTTTATACTGATAAATGACCTCTCTAGCAATCATTTCCATATTAGGCTTGCACTGCTCATAGCAATCAATCTTCTGAGCCTTTTCCTCATCTGAAAACATGCCATTAACCAAGATTTCATATTCACATCTAGCCCATTCTTCGCACATGATAATTGAGTCGAGTGTCTTAACAAACGCTTCAAAGCCATAATAAACATTTTCTGAATGCCAACGTTTGAATTTGAACTTAGATGGCGCACGAAGATATTTTCTGACAGCTTTCGCAGTTTCACCATTTACATATACATTTCTGAAAATATTAAACGGCTCAATTTTGCGCTTGTTAAAGTCGTCATTCAGAACATAATATTCAAACTGCACTTTCTCATTGTAATCAATCATCTTTTACTCTCACTTTCTGATAATACTTTCTAGCTTCTTTCTCGTCTCTAAATATCTTGTCGGCATTATCAATTCCAATTGTATGAGCTTCACCCCTGTCTACCCAAGCTATCATAACCTTGCTATAAACAGTTCCGACATAAAGCTCAAGCAATTCTTTTGTGTGGCACAAGTCATTTATCTCAACATAATAAATCTTTTGCCCTCTTTCATAGTCGTTTCTAAAATCTTCTTCCCAATTTGTCAGCCCACGTTCTTTAGCGCGTTTAATCATATTGTCTGACACTTCATCTTCTCCTAGCGAACCACTGTTAAATAAATGACCTCTATCAACATCTTTATTCTTTGTTTCTTTCTTGTCGCCTTTGTCATAATATCCATCGGCTATAAGTTGAGCGCGTGTTCTTCTTACTCTCTTTGGCTTACCATCATTTTGAGGGCTTTTTGGGGCATTTTTACCATCATTTTGATGGTCAAAGTTCAAAGTCATTTGGTTAAACTCCATTTGAAATCTCCTTTCTGCTTTGATATAATCATTCTACCACAGAAAGGAGATTTTGTCAATAGTTTATTTAATCTTCATCGTTGATTACGAAACAAGGCACAAATTCATGACAGAATCCACCTTGATATTTACAAGCAGGAACTAAAAAATCCTTAAATTCGGGATTTGTCTTTAATACTTCATCCCTAATCATTTGAGCCACTTGTCTAGTTTCGGGAGATGCTTGATTGCAAAGTCTCTTACGCATGATATACATAAGCTCTTGAGCATTCACATAAAGGATATGTGATACAATTTCTCCTTGCGGTTTATCCGCTCTCGAAATTGTTTCTTCGGGGTGTCTATCATCTCTCTGTGTTGATACAAAATGGTCGCACATTTTATGCCTACAGAAATGTACTGAGACCCAATAAGGTATCTCCATTCTAAACGCAAACCACAACGTTCTAATTGGACTATGCTCAGACTTTAGAAGTTTTAATTTCCATTCGTCTGTTGGTAGTTTGGAAGTCGTCTTTCCAATGGTGTTAAGTGTACATTGCCTACAGAATAACCAATCCTCATCTGTAGGGTGTTTAATCATTTCAACCTTCATCCCACTTATATCCTACCATTTCGTGTACATATTCTCTGAATCTGTCAATTGTTTCAGCATCCTCTACATAGAATCCGTCCGTTCCGTACTTTTTAAGATGCCACGAAAAGAAATTAAGCATCAATTGTGTAAAACGAAAATCGGGCAGGTACTTTTTGTGTAGAAACTGTACATCACTGTAAAATTCGTCTAATCTCTCAGCTTTCCTCATAATCTTCGTCCTCTCCTTCATCTTCATCATCAGTTTCTTGATTATACTGACTTGTTTTTAATAAATTGATATACGGTGGTAATAATATCATACCATCTTTTTCGCATTGTTCTTCGAGATAACTTTGCCAACGTTCATATTCTTCTTTTGACATGTCACCATAGCTTTCGTCTACTTGAAATATTAACATAATTTATACCTCTTTGTCAAGATATCCTTTCCGCATATTGATTATTACTTGCAAGCTTTACACCGAGCACATCATCATAATGCGGAGTTTGATTTGGTCTATATCTGCCAAATTTGATAATAATATTAGGGAATTTCATAATATCTTTAATTAAATAAATAAAATTTTCACACTCTTCTTGTGTATACCCTGTCCAAATATAAATATCATCATTATTATTTTGTCTAAAATAATATATAAACCATAATAATTGTTTGATATTATCTAAAACTTCTAACCCTTGAAATGTAATATTTTTAGCAATATTTTGTTCATTATATCGTTGTATAATTGATTTAATTGAACTTCTTATTTTTGGACTTTTAGATAATGCACTATTTTGACATATTTGTGGATTATTTTTACAACATTTAAAAGTGCATGATATACCCGAATAAATTGTAAATGTAACATTTTTATTATTAACAATATCACATGTATTTATATCAAAAACATCAATAATATCACTACTACAATCATTAACAATATGTGAATTTTGCATAATTTGTTCTATGGTACAATTTTTTTTATCAATATAATCTATACGCAATAATGGAATATTATGCGTAATACAATAATAATCTTTATACCAATCTTTTGTTTGTTGTGAAATAAAATCCTTATACATTTGGGCATCCGTTTTATTATTATTAAATTTTATAGGCGTAAAATGTTGTTCTCCATCATATTCTATTAAAAATGGAGTGTTTTTATATAATTTATTTTGATATTCATATTTAGGTATATAAAAATCAAATTTTAATTTTTGTTTAAATACACAATCATCAAATGTTTTTTCGGTTTGAACATTTTGTAAATGATATAGCGAACTATTTTTTAATGTTTGATATATAATATAAGCATTATTTGACATTGATAAACATCCACAACTATATTGAGTATCTAAAGCGTGACCACTTATAGAATATACCTTTTTACAGTTTTGACATTCCACTATATAATATGGCATTTCATTTTTTGAACAATCATATTTAATTACTTTTAGTAATCCATACTGTTTGCCAACTTTATCTTTTCTTAATTTTTCTGATATTAAACATCCACAAGATTTAGTGTGTCCACTTCTTAAATTACTTGAATTAACAATTACATAATTGCCACAATTTGTACATTGACATAACCATTCTGCTCTATTGTTTTTAAAACCAACTAAGTATAAAACTTTTAAAAAATTATATTGTTCGTTAGTTATGTCTTTAAAATTATTGGGCTTGTCCCCCACATAACGTGGAGGACATTCTTCAATTGTTTTAAAAATTTTATCTAATCGTTTACCCATTATATTTCACCTTTTAAATTGGCATAACTGTACCATTGCCTTGTATCAAATTCCTGCTTGCGAGCTTTTGAATATGTTCTACGAGGTTCAAGAAATCCTACAATTCTTTGATATGTGTCCATAACTCCTTTACCACAAACAGGGCAAACATCTGTTCCTACAAATCCATGATGATTTTCACACTCATTGATTCTTGTATTGAAAGCGAAATAAAATACATGTTGCTTTGCAATATAATTTAGCATATCCCATGCTACATCAGTGTTCGGAAAATTATTTTCAAGGTTAATATGTGCTATTGCTCCCCCCGAACATTTAGCATCAAGAATCGAACTAAGCCTAAGTTTTTCTTGAATCGTGCAATGCTCTGAAAGAGGAATCCACTGGTTTGAATAAATAAATTTATCGTTTTGCTCATACAATAAATTATCTTTTTGACATAAAATTACCGCCGCTCTCTCCGCAGGGACACTTTCAATATTGAATGAATATTCTGTTGTGAAATTATCTTTTACATCATTAAGAACCTTAAAAATTTGGCTTGCAAATTCCACTCCTTCATTGGTGTATGTGACATTCCCAAAAACGTCTTTTTGCGTTAAACCAAAATATTCAATAACCTCATAAAGTCCAAGTATTCCAACTGTGCAATATTGTTTAGATAATTCAATTCCACCGTCACAATAATTAGGCAATAATCCCTTCTCAATATTACGACTAATTATATGTCTTATTACATCAAGTGTTTTACAACAAAGTGTAGTGCGCTTTTTTAAAGTATTTAAGTAACTTGTTTTGTTTTTATCAGATTCATAAGCAATACGCATTAAATTAATAGTATTAACTTTAATACTGCCAATAGATAATGCTGTACCACCAATTGAGTTAATAAAAGCGTCAAGTTTAGTAGTATCTGAAAGAAGTCTACAACAATTGCTCAATGTTCCAACATTATCACTTTGAAAGAAATTGCTATCATTCCATTTTGTGTTGTGGTCTGAACACCATCTTGCAAACGATTCATCTACAAATTTACCATCTTTATACAACAATGAAAATGTCAAAATAGGAAATGTAAAAATATTATTTTCTCTAATTTCCGAGATAACTTCCATAAAAATCTTTTGATGTTCTATAAAATCGTCTTCGTAGTCAATAGCAAATGTTCCGTCGGGGAATTGTACTCCACCAAATAACGATTCAAAATAAGGTCTGTCGAAAATCGAACAATTTACAAATGCACTTTGGTCAACTCTTAGAAATGGTTGATTCATGCGGTAAATAAATTTTTGAAAACATTGTCTAAGGTAATAGTCTTTGTCTTTAATATAATAGCCCTCTGCTAAATCTTTTTTGTAAAAATAAAATGTCCATAATAGTACATTGGGTATTCCACAAGCTCCCGAACTACGATTACTCATAAATGATATATATTCGATAACGTCATCAAGGAATGTAGTTAAGTGTTGAGGTGGTTGATTATTATAATCATCAAGAAAGAATAATCCTTCTGTTGCTAGTCTCGTAAGGTCATAAGCATAACAATATGGCTTAAACGTTGAACTTGGGGCATCGTGCAGATAAAATGCGCCATTATATTCTGCTTCTAACCATTCTTTAGCTACACGCAACCCATATTTCTTTTTAAGTTCATAAAAAATTTTATTAAAAGCAAAAAGTTTGTCCTCTGATTTGCCCTTTTCTCCCATAAGACTACAAATATCCTTGTGATGAGCATTTGCATTGCCATCAATCGTAGCGTCTGCAACATTTTTATCTATAAAACCATCAATAAAATCAGAAAAATTTAATTGAGATTCATGAAACCCATTAAGAATTTCAAAATCTTCCCCATATTTTCCTTCAATATTTTTTAATGCATTTTCAAAATCTTTGTTTACTTTAATGTTAATATTCATCGTGTCACTCCTTGCTGTTAATCCAATTATTTGCTTTTACAAAGTCTAGTAGTTCTCCATCTACTTCAAGAACTGGCACAGACATTATTCCCAATGATGACATATAATCAACATCCATATTTTCTTGATATTCAATACCTTTCTTTGCAAGTTTAGTTTCCAAAACTTTACATTTTGGACAATGCGTAGTATATAATGTTATCATTTTATTCCCCTTCATCCTCTAAAATTAATATACATATATCGCGTTCAATATTGAATCCGCAATGTTCAACTCCCAACTCTAACATCCATTCTGCCATAAATTCGGCATCTTCACTTGCTACAATAGTTTCTTTACCATTGTAGTCAATAAGAAAATAATCAACTAAGTCTTGATATTTTTTAATATAATCCTTAACCATAAGTCAATCTCCATTAAGTTAATTTTAATCACCTCCAAGAATAACATTGATATTATAAACACGATATTCTTTACAAGGCGAATCCCATTCATCGTAAAGATTTGAACAATCTCCCATTATTCTACAAGTCTCATCTAGGCGTTTGATGTTAACAATAAATTCTAAGCAACATCCGTTTCTAGTAAATGTATTAGACTTGTCTGTATCTTTGTCAGCTTTAATATCACCAACAACACATTCTATAATTGTTCCATTCTCTAGGACAACATCTAAATATTGTCCTACACTTGCGTCAAAAGCTGTTCCCACAGCTACGCAATAACGGTTATTAATTTTTCTAAAACCGTTTTCATCAGTATTAGCTTTTTGCTGTAACTTATACTGATAACTTGATTTACTTGTTAGCGCCTTATAGCTCATATAGCTCTTAAGACCACTATGATTATTGACTGAATATTTTGTATATTTAGGAGCTGTCAAATCAGTCTCCTTGATTTCGTCAATATTAATATCTGCAATAAATTTTGAAAAACCCGCAGTAGGTAATTCGTGTTTGGTTGAATTATCGTTTGCTTTTGCTGTTATTGGTGTAAATAAAATACTTAAAGCTAACAGCAAGCATATTGTCATTTTTCTCAAATCGTTAATCCCTTTCTGTTATAAATTTGATGTTACAAGTGTCGATGAACCGACATAAGCCATCACTCCTCTCTAAATTTTTATTCTGAAATCATTATACCACAGATTTAGAAATTTGTCAAGCTTTCATCTTACTCAACTGATAAAATTCTGCTATTAAAGCATCTTCGTCGAATGAAAAATCGTCACAAACTGACATAATATAATTATAAACATTTTCTAAAGTTTCTCGATAATTAGCACACACAATAAAATATGCCAAATCCATAATTTGAGCCAATTCATTACTTGCTCTATAATAAATTTTATTATATGTTTTCTCAATATTTACAACATCTTTACCATTGCTTTTTAGTGACAATATGACATATTTTTCATATGCTAATAATATAATATTCGCAATACACTTCTCAAAATCATTGCTAATATTATTTATTTTTGTATACATAGGGTCTATATAACATATAACATTATCAATATTTTGCGTCTTATCATATTCTTTTTGCAGTGCAAAATTATGATGTATTCCTTTTTGCAAATCTCTAATATGTGCTCTAAGTCTACTTGAATAATTTATTGTCTCTCCAACGTAATATACATTATTGAGCTTTAATATATAAATGCCAATATAACTTGTATCATGTATATTACTCATATACCTATAAGTGCCCTCTACCTCTTTGATATTAAATCTCATAATTATCTCCTTTATATTTATTATATATTATAAATATATTTTATCACATATATTATATTTTGTCAAGTATATAAAAGTATATAAGAGTATATATTTATATATAATCAGCCATATATAAATATAATATATTTTACTATGCCTCCAAGTGAGCCTGCGCGGCGTTTGAGCGCATATATATTAAAAACTTTTTTAAACGTTAGTTTAAAAAAGTTTTTAATAATACTTTAAAGTAATATATCTAAGTAATAGATGTTTTTCCAATTGATAATTAAATTATATGGTTATATACTCACTTACGTTCGTATATAACCATATAATTATAATTATCAATTGGGGGTAATATTTAAAGTAATATTTTAATAATATATATTTATATACCCTATTGACAAATATAAAAATATATGTTAAAATATATTATTATATATATAATATATTAATATTATTATATTATATATTATATTATTATATATTAATATATTATATTATATATATATTATTATTATGTATCATAAAATTATAAAAATATCAATAGTTAAAATATAACAAAAATTATTACTATTTTTTGTGCACTTTTACATCCCACAAAAAGGGTATTGACATTTTAGCTTTATCGTGCTAAACTGATAAAAACAAGAAAAATAGTCGTGCAAATACGACGGAAAGGAAGAGAAAGAATGACACATCAACAAAAGAGACTTAGAAGAGAGTACACGGAAGATAATGGAGTACCATTCAGTGAGAAGACTTGTGATAACAAGAAGATTAAGTTGGAGTATTATGGTACAATCCAAGAGTTGTATGATAATGAGTATAATTACGACAAAGATAGAGAAGATTATTAAGAGAGAAGAGAGTAGAAAGTAGTTTATGGCGGGAATTAATGTCAAACAATTCCAAGTATTTAAAATTGGCACAGACATTCTCAAGATGGCTAATTGGGATTTACATATCTCTAAAGACAAGGCTATGTCTTTAAATATGCTAGTATCATTATTTGACAGCCAAATGTTTGAGTTGATTAGACAAATACTTGAGGAACGCAATTTAAACATCCCTAAAAAGGATTATACTAAGTATGTTATTTCTGTTGTAAATGACGGTAAGGGCAAAAACAAGAAAGACTTTAAAAGAGCGTTAAAGGGCTTTAAGGTTAATGGAGTAGAGTTTAAGAGATTTGTAGGTACTACAGGTGGACTTAAGAATAACTCGGTAATATTTGTTAACGCCAAGATACTTGATGAACTTAATAGGCGCTGTGAGTGTGGAAGAAATACAGAAATTAAAGTTATACCTGCCAAGTATGAAGCATATAAATCACTTACTTGTTCTGCAAGTCAAAAGATTTGCGAACCTAATGGTATACTCGTAGTAAGTGATTGCTTGGTTAATATTAACACGGACGTTATTGATATTGACGAGGGCGAAAATGGAGAGCCGATTGTGGCGTATAAAAAGATAGATGTGGAAAATAACACGTCTGACGGGTTTAATCTTTGTACTATTGACTACATGAAACGTATTTCAGAATCGCTCGGGCTAAATTATACAACAAGTGGTGTGTGCTTAAGAAACGCATACTGTAAGGGAATGCTATACGCTTTCCCCATTGTTGAGTTCTGTGAGAAATATTTAGGTGGGTATATCGTAAAAGACATATGGGGTCACAATGTAGACATTCGTACAGTTGATATGATACTTACAGAAAGCTCATTAAAGTTTTGGACGAGTTATACTAGTTCTGAGGATTATATTGAGAAATATCGTGCTCATGGATATGGATTTAGAGTCACTAAAATAATTGGCGAACACCTTGAGGACACAAGAGAGCTTAATTATCAATACCTACAGTCATATGAATTTACAGACAAGGATATTGAGGAACTTTGTAAACCTACTGTAGATTACTTGACAGGAAGTCTTTGCGGGAATTATCAAGATACGCTGAAATTTCTTGGTATTAAAGATGGAGATATCCCTAAAGAGACTTGGCAGAAAGCCTTACTTGCGAGTGAAGATATGATAAATGATTCATATATCATTTATAACATTAACAAGCTGATACGCAAAAAGATTGATAATGCAAAAATTGGAAAGTTAATTTGCAACGGGAACTATCAGCAATTAAGCGGAGACCCTTTTTTGTTAATGCAACATATTTGTGGGTTAGAAGAAACAGGTTTGCTTAAGGCACATAAATGTTATTCTAGCTATTGGACTGAAAGGAATGTTAAAGACTTGGTTGTATTCCGTAGTCCGATGATTGGACATAATAATATTCGTAAAATGTCTATTGTGGATAATAATGATACAAATTATTGGTATCAATATATGAATAACGTATTTATTCTCAATGGATTTGATAGCGCTTGTGTAGCCCTAAGCGGGGCAGACTTCGATGGGGACTCTGTTTTTAGCACTAATAATGATGTGCTTGTAAGGAAATATGTATACCTTCCTGCAATTAAATGCGTTCAACATAAAGCTGAAAAGAAAATTATTACAGAAGATGATATTATACAATCCAATTTTAACGGTTTTGGTAATAGTGTAGGGTCGATAACAAATAGAGCTACGGCTATGTTGAGTGTACAATCAAGGTTTGAAAAAGGGAGTAAAGAATATAAAGAACTTGAATATAGAATCCTTTGTACTCAAAAACAACAACAGGATGAACTCGACAAGTTAAAGGGAATTAAAGCTACCCCAATGCCTAAATATTGGTACGATTACAGAGCTTGCAAAGGTAATGAGTATCAAAAGAATATTTGTTGTGAAAAAAAACCATATTTCATGATTTATCGCTACGAAGAAGAACATAAGAAATATAGGGCTTTTATCAAAGAACATAATATACAATGCTTAAGAGATTTTGGAGTTGATATTGAAACATTGTTAAAAACTCCACAAAATCAGCTTACTCAAGAACAAGCGACAATGATACATTGGTTTAATGTATTTAACCCTGTTGATATGGGAATGTGTACAATCAATAAAATTTGCTTTTATATCGAGAAGCAAATTGGTACATATAAGTCAGAGCTTAAAGAACGTGAAATAAATTGGGAACAATTTAAAGTTAAAAGACGTTGTACACAAGAACATAAAGACAAACTTCAAGAATTGATGAATGTATATATTAATAGACTTACAATAGCAACAGACACAGAAATGGAATTATTGGCAACAAAAACATGTATAGACGAATATATACAATCAAGAGCCAAAGAGATATGTCCTAATGACGATGAGAGAAAAAATATCATTTTGGATTTATGCTATGGAGAAAATACAAATAAGTCTAATAAAGAATTTTGTTGGATTATCATAGCGGATATAATTCTTAAAGAAAGGGGTTTGATAGATGAATAAGTTGATTTTTAACGAAAAGACATATATTGAAAATATATTAAAGACACATGACAAAAGTGCACTTGAAATAAACAAATTCCAACTGACACAGCTTATTGCTATATATCTATATCAAGAATATAATATTGATGATAAAAAGCAATTAGAAAAAAGTGTAAATGCCGAATTAGAACAATTTGATTTCGATGGATATTACTATGAGGGATATTATCGAGTAATAAGACAAATAATTGATAGTGTTATTAAGTATGACTTAAAGCTTAAAGAGGCATACAATATTCCAATATATCAAAGTGAGTACGATGTAATTAAGTCTTGCGGAGATAAAAAACATCAAAAGCTTTTGATAACATTATATATTATGGCTAGATGGAATGATAATGAATTTGGTTGGACTTCAAGTAAGTGTAAGTCACCACACATGAAGAAGAGTGCAAATCTGAATATATCTAATCTTGATTTTAATTTGCTATTCTATAATTTACAAAAGGATGGATATATCAAAGGCACAAAGAAAGTCGGTAAATTCTGTTATCAGATGTTGCATTATAATACCGACAAAAATGAACCTGTGGCGTTTGTCGTAGATTCATTTGACAATATTGGAAACAAGTTTATAGCTAGTCAAGGAAACACTCACATATCGTGTAGCCTATGTGGCAAATTGGTTAAAAAGACTAGTCCACGCATGAAATATTGTCCTAAGTGTGCAAAAATTTTACATCAAAAACATGATAGGATATATCAAAAAAATAAATATGAGAAAAAATGAGAAACTGATTTTTCTCGACTTTTTAAAAATCGTTCAATCCCTTGGTACATCTTGGGTTTGGGCGATTTTTTTATAAATTTTGTGTGCTATGTATACGGTGGTATATAATACGTGGCTTATTAATCATCCTTCGGAGAGTACCATAGTACGCCTGTAAATTAATCTAAAAGCGATGTGGTGATTGCCATTGGTTCTACGTTATATGACCACAAAATATAAACTACTTTCTCTCTCTTTCAAATTCGTGGGTGTCTTTCTCGGACACCCACACATGGACGTTTGGTGTAGCTCGGCGCATTAAATCGGGATGAATATCCCGAGATTGGCGTAGGTTCAAATCCTACAGCGTCCTAATTTTTAGAAAAGAGAGAAAAAGTATTGACAAACGAGAGAAAATGTGATTTAATATAATCAAAGAATCCGTAGTTAGAGAGAAGGAGATAGAAAGTGACAAAGAAAGAGAGAACAGCGATGGACAACCTATGTACAGATGACGTATGTAGAATTGTTCGTAAGAAAGCAAAAGAACGTGGTTATGACATAAGTATTGACGAAATCAAGTTGGTCTTTGAGATTTATGTAGATATTATTTACACTTGTCTACTCAACGGAATTAGAGTAACCTTGTTTGGTCTAGGTGAATTTTACCGAGATATCAAGAAAGGCAGAAAAGCAGGTTACTATAATGTTCCCAATTCAAGAGATGACCATACAGCCTTTGACAAGAATATGACTTGGCATAAGGAATGGATGGAAAAAGCTCCCGATTGGGGGAAAATTAAGTTTGTTGAGTACCCAAGGGTAAAAAATAGATTCAAGAACGATACATTAGGTAAAGTAAATGGCTAAGAATCTAACATATCAAGACATATACGAGATTTTGTCAATTAAGTGTCACGTATCAGAGATTACAGTAGAGCGTGTGTTAAAACATTTTATCACATTAGTTGCTAATGAACTGCAAAACAACTCTTATATTTCACTTACAAATATAGGCAAGTTCTCAACAGAGATGCGTGGAGGGTCGGACGAATGGATTGAAGACGCGTTTGGAACTCTACGCAAAAGATATGTTGAACCTTTTCAATATATCAATTTTGAGCCATCTAAGCACTTATTAGAGGTTGTTAATGGCGAAAGCATAAATTATCTGTTTAGAAAAACAAGGCAAAAATATGACAAACCAACGTCATATGCAGAAGCAGTTGATGATAAGATGAAAGAAGAAGATGATATTTCTGATATCATTGAACAGACGCTGAATAAAAGCAAAAAGAAAAAGAGGAGACGTAAAGACCTCCAAGGTGTTGTGCCAACGAACTTAAAGAAAATAAATGAACAGACACAGCAACCTATATTGTGTAAAAATAATAATGTGATTTATCCATCGGTACATAAAGCCGCTCATGACTTGGGCTTGGCTTATACGACTTTAAGAGCACATACGGTTGGAGAGAGAGCCGACTTAAAGTTGAATGGTTATGAATTTAAATTGTTGGAAAATCCAAACAAAAAGAAAGAAGAGGAAGAAAATAGTGGCGAAGTTTAAATTTTCAGATGCAAGAATAACAGATATTGTAGCAATCTTGGATAGAGACGAAGAAGGAAAGTTCATTCTCACTCTTGAAGATGAGCAGTTTGATTTTGAGAAGATACTCGGAGACCATGTAGGTGACGTTTGTGCGATTAAGTTCACACGCGACATTGAGTGAGGTATGGGACAATGGATATGATTTGGAAGAGATTTGAAAACGAAAGCGACGAAGAATTAATCTACAGAGTTTGTCAGCATAAAGATGAAATCGGAACATGGGAAGATGTTGCCGATATTCTTAATGAACTCTGTGGAACAGAATATACATCAAGTAAATTCCGTAAACAGTTTCAGTCTTTTGAAAAGATGTTCAAGGCTACTGAGCATAATTTTTTGGATGATGACAAATACCTCCAAGAGCTTAAAATTCAGAGACAAGAACTTCAGAAAGAAAAACAGAAGCTGTCGGATGAAAGAACTGAACTTAATAGAATTATTCGTGAAGAAGCTAGAAAAGAGAGTTATCTTGATTTAGTTCGTAGAATAATTCTCGAAGAAACACAGCCTATGAAGATAGAGCGCGATAATAGTTGTGATTATGCTTGGACAGAAAATTCACTTATTGTGCATCTTACAGATATTCATGCGGGCGAGGAAGTAGACATTTACTCCAATAAGTTTAATGCCGACATTCTCAAGCAAAGAATCGAAGATTATACGAATAAAGTTTTGAATATTGCAAGACTTCATCAATCTGAGAATTGTTATCTGATAATTGGTGAAGTTGTATCGGGAATTATACACAATAATCTTAGACTTCAAAACAACATGGATATGATGGAGTCATTTAAGCTTATATCAGAGCTTATTTCGTCAATGATAGCCGTTTTAAGAGAATCTTTCAACGAAGTACATATATATGTCACAGAAGGAAATCATAGTCGCATTTCGCCAAGCAAAGAAGATTCTTTGAAAGGTGAAAACATGGATATACTACTTCCATTTTACCTTGCGGCTAGACTTCAAAATTTTGACAATGTTCATATCTATAGCAATGAAGACCCTATTGAGATTGCAAGATTTGATGTGTATGGCAATCATATTATGGCGGCTCATGGTGACAGAGACAATCCACAAAACGTTGTTCAAAACTTTACAATGATATTTGGTATTAAACCCGATATCGTATATCTTGGACATAGACATACAAACGGACTTTCTACAGTATTTGGTAGTAGAGTAGTTGAAAGCGGTTCAATTATTGGAACAAATAACTATGCTCAAGATATTAGAAAGACAGGTAAAGCTGAACAGACTGTATCTGTAGTTGATAAAGACGGATTGGTTTGTTTATATGATATAGTATTGTAACTTTAATCACACTATAAGAGAGAGAGTAAGAGTGCGTATGAAATTTTATGATACAAATGCCTTAATTAAATTATTGGACGATGTTTTAGCAGAGAATTTTGCTATATCTTCTATCACACTAGAAGAGCTAGAAGATATTAAAACTAATAAAGCCAAAACAGAAGAATTGCGGTTTAAAGCGCGTAGAGTCGTACATATCTTAGACGAGAACAGAGATAAGTATGAGGTTGTTATCTATAACGGTGAACATGAAGACATTCTTAACCGTTATGGTATCGAGAAAAACAACGACAACAAAATATGTGCTTGCGCCAAAGAATTAAGCTATGACGTTAATAATTTGGTTTTTGTAACAGATGATATATGCTGTAGTGTAATTGCTGAAAGCGTGTTTGGACTTGAGGTTGAACATGCTAATAGTGCCGAAAAGCATATGTATAAGGGTTACAGACAAATTGAAATGTCAGAAGAAGAAATGGCATACTTTTTCAGCAACCTTAGTGAAAATATATACGAACTAAAAATCAATGAATATTTGATTATATCAAATATTGATAAGTCAAATGTATACAAGTGGAATGGTCAAGAACATGTCCTTGTTACACCAATATCGTTCAAGAGTGATAACTTTGGAACGATTAAGCCCTACGATGATATTCAGTTATGTGCTTGCGACTCTATAGCAAATAATCAGATAACAATGCTATATGGTAAAGCAGGTAGCGGTAAAACCCTACTTCCTATGGCATATGCTAATGCTATGATTGACAAAGGTAAGTATAACAATATCACTTTTGTTTATTCATATGATACGCTTAGAGGGGCAAAAGACTTAGGATATGAAAAGGGCGACCATACTACAAAATTATTGAATTATGGTGCAATAGGTGGTATCCTTTCTACAAAGTATGGAGATATGTATGAAGTAGAAAAGAAAATTGATAGTGGAGAACTTAATATCATACCTACTGCATATATTAGAGGTATATCACTCAATAATTCTATAGTTATTGTTACTGAGGCTCAAAACTTAGATACATATACACTTAAAACAATAATTCAGCGTTGCGAAGATAATTGTAAGTTAATTATCGAGGGTGATATGATTGAGCAGAAAGATACCAATATAGACATTTCTCAAACAGGAATGAAGCGCTTTTCTGAGGTGTTTAGCGATACTGACGTTGCGGGTATCATCAAGCTTAACAGCAACTATCGTTCAAAGATAAGTGAACTTGCTGATAGTATGTGATTTTCGGAGAGAGAGGTAAGGCTTATGGATTTATATAAAGGCATTTTGATAGGAATAGTCGTAGGGATAGTTGGTGTTATGTTTGTAATGCCGATACTTCAAGAACTTGCAACATTGATTACTAATATCCTTGAGGTATTTAGCGGATACGCTATGCGCAACATAACAAAACGTAATGCAGAAATGCAACTTATCCAAGCAGAGGTTGAGGATAAATTACAGCCTGTAGGTACAAGTTGTATGGGATTTGAAGTCCCTAACGATGGATATATTTACGGTGATGAATGTGATGATAAAGAATGTGACTGCAATCACAAAGCGATAACCGATAGGTGTCCTATCGGATTCAAATAGTTATTTGACAAAGGGTACGATTGGATGGGTCGTACCCTTTGTGGTACATAAGGAGAGAAGAAAATGGCAGTAAAGGCAAAAGCTAAATCTGTCACTATAGGTTATTGTGTATTGGATAGTAGAGAATATCCGTCAGACAGATTTTATGAGCACAATAACGCAGAGCTGTTTCCTAAAGGATACGTGCCTTACTGTAAAGACTGTTGCAATTCAATGCTTAATTATTATTTGCAAAAGACAGGCACGTTGGAAGCGTCTATGTGGTATGTTTGCGCTAGACTAGATATGCCTTTTATTAAAAAGGTATTTGAGAAAGCACAAAGTCAACAAGTTAAGACTGAAAAATTTATTGAGACATATTACAATCTTTTATGGGGTAATCGCTCCATGAAAAAGGCTTTAGAAGTTTGGGAAAGTTTTGCGGATAGTGACGTAAGTTTTGAAGAAATAAATGTTACCGTCAAAGACGTTGATGGTATTAAAGCACAGCAACAAGAACTAGAATTAAAATGGGGTGTTCAATCCGAAGAATCTGATTATCAGTATCTTGAATACCTTTATGACAAATATACTCAAAATATTAACATTGAAAATCCACAACAAGAAGATTTATATAGAGATTTATGTTTGGCTAGATTAGAAAAAAGAAAAGCTGAGCAAGGTAAGGTTGACACAGATATTACTAAAATACAAGGTCGCATACTTACCTTGATGAATAAGCTCAAGCTTGATGATTTTGAAAGTGGCAAACCTAAAACAATAAGTGAACAGCTTATGTTTGCCAAGATAGCACAAATTGAAATGTTACAGCCTTGTGATTTATATAAAGAGCCTAAGAAATATAAAGACTTTAATAAACTACGTAAATATTATCAAGATATTTGTTTGAGACCTCTTAAAAATACACTTGCGGGTACTAGAGACTTTAATATTGATGTTGATAACCTTCAAGACTATCAACTAGAAATAGAGGACGAAAATGAAGCTGACAAATAAGGATATTCAAAGATTAAATAAGTTGTATTATGAGAAGTACAACACAATGTCAGAAGAACAGAAAACCGCAAATATTATAGAGTGGAATCATTTTTGGAAAAATAATCTTGATATATTTTGTGAAGATTTCCTTGAAATACCTTTACACCCATTTCAACATAATTTGTTGATTGAGATACAAGAAAGTGACATAGCCACTCTTGTATGTAGTAGAGGTTCATCGAAATCTTTTTGTACTGCAATAGCGGCTGTATGCTTTGCTTTAACAAGGTCTAATTGTAACGTTCTTGTAGTTTCAATGACGTTAGCACAATCTAACCTTCTGATTTCGTCTAAGATTGATAAAGAATTATCTAACCCCAAAACAGGCATATCTCCTGTGCTTAGACAACTTAGGCAAGATGGTTGGATGACAATTAAAAAGATTAAAGAGTCGGATGGTTTAGTTGTAGAATTTGACAATGGGTCAAAGATATTTAGTGGCGCATTATCAGAGTCCATTCGTGGTAATAGAGCACAAATTGTTATACTCGACGAAGCGGCTATTTGTTCTAAATCACTTTATCAGCAAGTTGCAGAACCCACGCTGACGCAACGACAGTTCAAGGGTAGACCTGCCGACTATAGTGAAGAACCTAAACAGCTCATGCTTTCATCTGCAAGAAATCGCACCAATTGGCTGTGGAAGTTTCTTGTAAATACTGTTAATGGATATTTTAATCCACGAAGTCGCACGAAATATGGTTTTATGTGCGTAGATGTATTATCTGCAACTGCGGCAGGTATTCAATCCCCTTCGCAATACTATCAGCGTAAGAAGAACACAAACGACCTTGATTTTCAGCAGGAGTATTTGAATATTTTCTTGGGTAGTAGTGAAGATAGCTTGTTTAAGTATGAAGACTTTGAAATTAATCAAGTATTATCGAACGCATTTTATCCGAGAACTCTTGCTCAGTTTGTAGATAAAGAAGAAAACTCTTACGAATATAAAGATACAGATATAAGATTTATAGCTTGCGATATCGCTGTAGCAACGGGAGAAGAAAATGACCTCACATGTCTTATATGTGGTAAGCTTAATACAATTACAGGAAAGTTGACTATTGAGTATTTAACAACTTATAGTGGCTTAAATTCCATAGACCAAGTAGTTCGTATGAAACGATTGTTTTATGAATATAAAGCGTCGTATTTCATACAGGATACGAAGGGAATTGGCAACGTAACGTATGACTTGCTTACGGTTGAGACATTTGATAAAGAATTTGGCGTTACTTATCCTGCATGGACAACTAACACGGATAAAGAATTACAGATTAGTTCTGATATGGTTGTAAATGACAAAATAGAACGTACTATGTCTAACGATGCACAAGCCGTAATTATACCATATGCAGGAACTTCTGAATTAAACAACATTATGCATCTTACGACACGTAAATATCTTAAAGATGGTAATATTCAGTTGTTAATTGATGATTATGACAAGCGTAATCAACTTGAAAATATTGACCCGACGTTTATTATGAAATCAGCAGAAGAAAAAGCTGATATATTAATACCATTTGTTCAAACGAGATATATGATAAACGAAGCTGTTGCACTAGAAGTAAAATTTAGTGAAACAGGTTTAATTAAATTACAAGAAGCCAAAAGAACAGCAACCAAGGATAGATATATGACATTTGGCATGTTCTGTCTGCTTGGTGATAAACTATATAACAAATATTGTAAACAAAATAACGATGATGACGATATTGATTGGGATAATATTTCACTTGTGTTCTAATCTCTATCAGAAAGGAGAGGAAACCGTTGGCACGACCAAGAAAGACTCAAAACTCAAGTCAAAGTGAGTTAGAATATCTTTCTGAACAAGAGCTTATGGATGTATTGAAATTTGCCATGCAAGTTTATAATACAGACCCATTTGGTTACTTTACACCAAACCTTAGTAACCAAAACCTTATAGATTTAAACAATAACCCCGAAGTTCCATCTAAGCAAAAAGTCAAAGATGCACTTACGGACTATAAGAACAATTCAGAAAGACTTCAAGCATATTCTGAGTTTATGGAGTCGTTCGATATGATTTATAAACGTATCGTTGAATACTACTCCAATATGCTTGCCTTTGACCTTGATATTTCTTGTAGCAACGCTTATGCTCCCGAAAGAGATTTTAAAAGCGATGAATACAAGGAAGATTTGCGTAGAGTATATAAATTCTTAGATAGTTTTGACTATAAAGCCGAGTTCCGTAAAGTCGTTAAGGAAGTTATAAGACGACAGAATTACTTTACTTGGTTTAGAGATAGTCAAGGTACATTCAAGGAAGGGACAATCGACCTTAATGATACTACTAAGCACAAAACATCAAGATACACTCTACAGACAATGCCCCAAAAGTTCTGTAAGATTACAGGGGGTTGGGAATATGGATATCTGTATGACTTTGATATGACATATTTCACAAGAGCAGGTGTTTCACTTGACTCATATGACCCTGTTTTCAGAAAATACTATAAAAATGTTTTTGGTGATATGAGTAATGACAAATATTCACCAACTACACCATTAAAGGATAGATATGGAGAGTTTGCTTTATGGACACAGACAAGTCCCGATGACAATGCTTGGGTGTTCGTAATGGATGAAAGTAATATTGCTTCATCTCCATTCTTAGTGCCTAATATCTTTAATTTCTTGACAGATAAAGAAATTGAGGGATTACAGGCAGATAAAGATATGATTTCAGCTAGAGGTATCTTAGCGGGTGAAATTCAGCTATTAGATAAACAAAAGAGTGGTCAATCAACTGATGCTATGGCATATAACATGAAAACACTCATGAAAATGCTTGCATTGGTCAAGAAAGGACTTACTAATAATATCAATGCTGTTGCTATGCCCGCCGCTAGTCCTAAGTTTTATCAATTTGCTGACAGCAATACAGATATGGTTAAGAATACTACAAACAACACTGTAGGACAGGCTGTGAGCGCAAGTAGAATTATTTATTCTAGCGACAAAATGTCAGAAACAGAAGCTAAAAACGCTCTTGTGACCGACTATAATATGATAGCTAAATTATATCCGCAGTTCAACCATTTCTTGAATTTCTTTGTAAACAAGAAAACAAGAAAGTATAAGTTTGAATTTAATTTTAGTGGCTCAACATATCCTTTTATGAGAGAAGATACTATTAACAAATATATGGGATTCTTAGACAAGGGTATTGCTCTTGCTACAAGAACATACGCTAAAGTATTAGATATGACTCCTATGGAATTTGATAGACTTCTCGAAGAAGGTAAACATACTGAGTGGACAGATAGGTTAACATCAATGATTCAATCTGTTTATACTCAAAGTAGTAAAAGTGGAGCTACAGGTGGTGGCGGTAGCTTAAACGGTGGTGGCAGACCACAAGCTGATTCAAATGAGATTAGCGATAGTGGTGCTAGTAGCCGAGATTATGAATGAGGTAAATGACAATGCTAATTAGTGAAGAAACTTCAAAAGCACTTGATTTACTCTATAATCAATTCTTTAATCTCAATGCACTCTTTGATAACGCTGTTTCATATATGCTGAATGAGTGGTGTATGCCAAACGCTAGTGAGATTATACACCATAATCTTGCTCATACATTCCCTGTTATGGCAGATATGGTTTCGGAGATTAAAGACAATTATGATGTTAAATCAGTGAGAACAGCTATACCCGCTCATGATGAAGAATATGAAGATTTATTAGATATGACTAACACAATGTATGAATATTGTGCTAATACATATGAGATGCTCAAGACTGCTAGTAGGGTGGCTATGAATAATGGTGACCTTAACGTATTATCAGACTTAGTAGAATTTACTTCAAAATTCAATAAAATCATGGGTCAAGTAATTACACTTAAGGGTAAAGCTGAACAAATGCCTAATGAATTTGATAAATTTGACAGGCATATTGATAAGTGGAAGATTGTCGGATTGGAGGTATAATTATGATTATACGTGGTACTCCAAAAGACACAGAACGCTATATCAAAGTTTATGATAAGGATAATATCTATAAGTTGAATGTGAGAGGGTTATACGCTACATATATTGACGATGAATGTGCTTATTTTGAGTACAATAAAGATATTATTCGTGCTATTGTAGAAATTATCCAAGAGCTTAATGAGGGGGTATGATATGGACGAATTATTGATTAAAATGTCGTTATCTGACATGCCTAGATTTGTCAATGACGATAACCCCGAGTTAGCTATAGCAAGATGTATGTTCTTGTCAACACGTCCTAATAGTCATGGATTAGTAATCAGCGAAGAAGTATTAGCTGAATGTGCTAAGACTATTCTAGGAAAGTTCCTAATAGGTAATCTTAACCTGTGGGAAAATGATGTGACAACACACTTGCAAGACCCCGATATTTTTGGTTATTTTCCTACGGAGCAAGAGATAGAATTTGTCAGAGCTGATGATGGATATTTGGATGCTTATGCTAATGCCGTAGTTTCTAAGATATATGCAACTAAGGTTTATGATTTATTTACTAAGGATAACTTTAGAAATGTATCTGTTGAAATGACTGTCACATATGCAAATGAAGAGGATAAGATAGTATCTGCTTTCCGAATAAGCGGACTTACGGTACTTGCAATTTCAGTAAATCCGAGCTGTCCGAATGCTCATATGGAAATAATTAGATTTTCTGCTGATGAAGCCGAGAAATACTATCAGCAAAATTCCGTACTTGGCAAAATGGAGAAATTGGCTAGTGTAGGTAAGAGATATAAAGTCAATAAGACAGCTAAGGCTATGTCTAATGACGATTGGTCTAATGTTGACAAAACCAAGCTTAGAAATACTATACTTGAAGCTCAGAATACAGCTTCACTAGTTAAATCCGTGTATCTGAAAGTAGAAAAAGGTTGGGAGGATGCACCAAGTGAAAAACTAGGTTATCCCGTTATGCAATTAAAGGGTGACACCTTTGTTTATAATAGAAATGCTTTAGCTAACGCAAAAGCTAGAGCAGAACAACAAAATGAAACAGAGGTATTGAGTAAGCTCAGCTCAATATATGATAAACTAAATCTCAACAATGAAACTAGTAACAAAGAATCGGAGGAAAAAATGGCTAAACTCGATGAAAAGGAAAAAGATGTAGTCATGGAAAAGCCTACTGATGAAGAGGAAGTAAAGGCAGAAGCTCCCAAGGACGAAGAAGTTGAGCCTACTGAGGAAGAAAAGGCTAGTGACGAGGAGTCTAAGGAAGAAGAAGCTGAAAAGCTTGCTGAAGAGTCTGACGAAGAAAAGGACGAAGAGAAGGACGATAAGGAAGAAGACGAGAAAGATGAAAAGGAAGAAGATGACAAAGAGAAACTTTCTTGTGAAAATGCAAAACTTACCGCTCAAGTAGCTGAATTTGAAGCTAAAATGTCCGAGATGGAGTCGGAACTCGAAGAACTCAGAAAGTTCAAGGCTGACACCGAAGAAGAGAAGAAAATGTCTATTGTTCTTAATACTCTTGCAGAGGTTAAGGAAGTAATGGACGAGTCTTCTTATGTTAAGTTTGAAGAGACAGGAAAAGAGTGTACTCTTGAGACTGTTAATGCTTGGCGTAATGAAGTTCTTGCTAACGTGACTACTGTGCTCATGTCAAAGAAAGACGAAGAGTCTCATCTTAGAATGGGTGTGGAACAAGAATCTAAATCTCAAAGTCTTTGGGATAGATTTTAATAGAAACCTATAAATTTTTGTAAATAAAGGAGATAATATATATGTCTGCTGTAGTTATTAAGACTAGAGTGCAAGCTGAGAATATAGATGCGCTCAATCGTAAAGCCGTTTATACATCTGCTGATGTTGATAACGGTACTGCTGTAACTCTTGCTTTCCCTGCAACTGCGGGCGACGAGGTTTTCGTAGCTACTCTTGCACAGAGTGGAGTAACATTTGATATTGGAAGAAAAGAGCCTGTTATCATTGCTAAAGGTTCAATGCTTGAGTCAGAGCAGGAAGATGCATGGCTTCTTGAAGTAACCGCAGGTGGATGGATGGCTATTTCACCCGAGGTTAACAAGGACGTTATTGGAAAGACTTACAAGGGACTTGACCCTCGTAGATTTACAAACGAGGCAGGACTTCCTTTCGACGTTGTTAAGCTTGAAGTTGGAGATATTATCCAAGTTACTAAGGACTTCTTCCAAGCTAGCTATGACCCCGATACAGTAACTGGTGCTGACGGTGTTGAGCTTACAAGCGGTAAGTTCCAAGCTATCGTTAAGAACTGATTGTAGTTTATTGATAACATTATTTGAAATTATAAGGAGATTTTGAATATGCCTATGATGGAATCTATTGTCACTTTCGCAGGTGGCAACGAAAACGCTCTCAATACATACAAAGGAATGAGAGATTATTACTTCCACTACATGAGTACTGTGGAAGGTAAGAATGGATACGGCGATTTTGATAATACTGTATCCCTTGACGAGAAAGAACAAAAGATGCACAAGGCTCTTCTTGCAGAGGTTGAGCGTGTTGGTGGATGCCCTAGAGGCGATATGTCATTTGAAGCATGGTCAATGTCACCCCAAGTTAAGTGGGCTACATTTGCTGTAGTTAATGCTATGATTGACGCCGTTCTTCCCGATACAATTATTAAGTCTATTGGTATTTATACAGAAATGAATACTGTTGGATTCGGTGAGACTCTTGAGTTTGAAGTTCAGCCCAACTCACTCTTCACAGTTAGCAAGTCTAGCAACTCCCAAAGAACGTCATTCAACAAGAAACAATTCGCTATTAACGCTACTCTTCAAGCTGTAAATCACCAAATTACAGTTCAAACACAACTTTATAAGGTTCTTAGTGGAAAAGAAAACCTTGCTAGATTCGTTCGTAAGGCTATTATTTCTATTGAGACAGCTATGCATAAAGAGGCTTATCAAACACTTGCTTCTCTTGTAGCTAATGGTTCGTTCCCTTCAGCTCTTAAAGAGACAGGTTATACTGCCGCTAAGGCCATCACACTTGCACAAACTGTTGAAGCTTACAACAATGGTGCAAAGGTTGCTTTCGTTGGAACAAAGAAAGCTATTTACCAAATGCTTCCCGATGCTTCAAAGGGTTATAGAATGATTACTGATGCTACAGCTCCTCAAATCAATATCGTTCGCGGTATCTTTGATTGGGATATTATTGAGATTCCTCAAGTAGCAACAGGTGATGATTCAGATTATGGTCTTGCACTTGCTGATAATAAGGTTTACATTATTTCTATCGGCGCTGAGAAGCCTATTAAGGGCGTCCTTGAAGGAAGTTCAATTTCTTATACTAGCGACTTCTATGATAACGCAGACCTTTCATCAAGCGCAACAATTCAGAAGAGATGGGGCTTTGGAGCTATCTCAAATTCTGTTATGGCGTGCTTGACCGTATGATAAAAAAATAACAACGAGTTATCGTTTAATCGCGTGAGGGGTTTATCCCCTCATGCGAGTACATAAGAGAAAGAAAGAAAGGATTTTACAATGGCAGGAAGACCAAGAAAGACGGCAGTTGCCGAAGAGAAAAAGGCAACCGTTGATGTTAATGAAGAACTCATGAAACAGCTTAAAGAGATGCAGGAACAACTTGCAAAACTCAAAGCCGAGAATGAGTCACTTAAAGAGAATCAAGAGGAAGAGGAAGAAGAACTTAACGGAGATACCGAAATAATGGTTATCTCACAGACCATTGGTGGACTTACAATTTCTACTGAGGGAAATGGTATCGGAACTAATTATAGATTCGATAAGTTTGGAGATGTTCAAGATATTCCGTTCTCAGACCTTAAGGAAATTGTTAAGAATAAACCCAACTTTGCAAAAGAGGGTGTATATTATATCGCTAATGAAAAGGCTGTAAAGAAGCTTAGACTTACAAATGATTACAAGAATATTATTAGCAATGACCTTTTCTCACACCTTCTCGACGAAAAGCCCGATGTGGTTGTTGAAGCTTATAAGAAAGCTCCTAGATTACAGAAAGAGCAGATTGTTGGCATGATTGAGGAAAGACTTGCCGACAAGAAGGAAGTTGATGGTAACGTACTTGTTAAGATTGGAAAGCTTTGTGGAAAAGATTTCCTCAGAGAAGAAGACGAAGAAGAGTAAATAAAAATCTGAGAAAGGAGTAAATAATGACAGCTTTCACAGATATCTATGACCAAGCGTTAGTAGTAATGCAAGATTATACTTTAGATAACCTAGCTAATACAAATTATGATGCCTTTCTCATTTTTATGAAAGGATTACTTAAGAGCGGAATACCGTTCTTTAACTGTTGTTTAAATAGCTTAGATTATGAGGATGTAGAAGAAACTGAATTAGACGAAAATGGCAATCCCATAACAGTGACTAATACTTATTTCACTGCTGACTTAACGTCCAAAGAACAGTCTATACTTGCTATGTGTATTGTCTATGAATGGTTTAAGCGTGATGTTAATGACGCTAGACAGTTCAGACAGAAACTTAGCACAAGAGACTTTAAGATTGAAGCGTCTTATCAGTCTTTGCAAAAGCGTAGTGAATATCTCGATAAGATGAAAGAACAGATTTGTCAAGAGATACAAAACTATCAGATTGCAAATATGGACTCGCTGTATGATGCATATGGGGGTCTGTGATGGGAAAGATGACTTTTTATTCTAATTATCTTAATCAAGTTGCTCAGTCACCTAATCAAAATTGGAGACAGACGCAACAAGCTATCATTGATGAGGCTTTTGATAATTCAACGATAGCTTATTATGATATTTACGAAGAAGGTTATCCGTTTGACTTTAAATTTGTTAATAATCCTCCATGTTGGGTTAGTACAGTATTAGATGTTACGACAGGTATTACGAAAGATTCAGACGACTATAGGAGTTTGTATTTTAAAGATACCGCTCATGAAGCAGGACGTGGTAGATATTTCAAGTGGCATGATAATTATTGGATTGTCTATGAAACTACCACATCCGAGCTTGAGTCGATTTCTACATGTAATATCAGACGTTGTAATAACTGGCTCAGATGGGTTACTGACAAAGGTGAGTTAGTTGAATATCCATGTGTTATTGAGAATGAACTTACGAGTGGTAACGCTCAAGTTGCTAAGACGATTACACAGGCTAACTCACATATTAATGTTATTATTCAAGGCAATCCCGATACTTTGAGTATTGGAAAGGACACTCGAGTAATATTTTCGGGTCAGCCTTTTAAGTTCTATTCGGTAAACAATTATGCGCAAGTTGATTTTACAAATGATGATGCACCACTATTGTTTATCAACTTCTATTTGGATATGACAATTGATGAGGATAATCTCAAAGAGAATATTGCTAATGATACGCGCAAAGAGTATCATGTTGAATATGACATTAAGCAGATAACCAATTCTAAGGGTAAGGTTGGAAAACTCGAACCCAAAGTATATCATAATAATCAACTTATAGATGACGTTAAGATGGAATTTATATCGACAAATACAGATGTGGTTACTGTGGATGAGCATGGTAACTATGAATTGATAGATGATGGTGTAGCTGTAATTATTACACAGATTAAAGGAAATCCTACTTCCGCAGTTTCAATTCCTATCTCTGTTACGGATAGTATTGTACCTACGTACAGTATTGTCGTTAATCCTAATATAAATTACATAAAACAAGGTCGTTCAGTGGTACTAACAGGAAAAGTAATTGATAACATGAATAATGTTACTAATGAAAAAATTATGTTAGTAATAAATGGCGATACTAAGTATTATAACGTTGTTGATAATGGAGATAATACTTGGACGCTAACCAATAAACTGATGTGTAACGACCCTATTACGTTGACATTTACTAATTCTACATACAATTTGACATATTCTATGCAAATAGAATTGAAAGCTATGTTCTAAGGAAAGGAAGAATAAGATGGCGTTTAATAATTATACCTCACTTCCTTCTGTTCCATATAAGATAATATCTTACCTTGCTGAGAATAATCAAAAGTTATTCAAGGCATTGTATTATCAAGATAGTAATGCTTTATCTCAGCCCGATTTGACGTTTGAGCAAATCATAGATATGATTTACGTTGATGAAGGAAAAGAAATAGATAAGCATATCTTTTTGAAACCTTTGGTCGGTGATGAAATGATTGACTCGGCTACACAACTTAGGTTGTATAAGTATGGAATATCACCTACTAGTTCAATGGTTTCTGTTATCAATTACAGATTCGATATTATTACAGGTTCTAAAATATCATTGGTATATGATGATGGAATTCCTTGTAATAGACTCGATATAATTGAGACTGAATTACTTAACACATTAAACGGGATAGACCTCTTTGGTACGGGAAAATTTCAATTTAACAGAGACTTATCTACGACTGACAAACAAATATTATCATTATCCAATTCTAAGGCTTTCTTCGGAAGTATTCTAATGATGAGCGTTAGATGGGTAGGAATTACAGGTGATGAATGTGGACAATGATAAATTAAATTATTATTCTCGGTATTATTTTAGTAGTAATAAACCCATTCCGTTTAAATTAAAATATAACGACTATATTATACATATTAAACCTGTCACGGTTGAAATGTCGGCATTTTATCATGATAATGTTGGTATTTTACTAATAGATAAAAACGTAGAGAGTAGTGTTGAGATTATCTCTATGTCATATTTACAGTATCTTGTTGACATTCTGTTTAAAGTAGAAGATTATCAAAGAATGTTAGTAACTATTCTGAATATATCCTTGGGTGATGAGTATACATATACTATGGGTCACGATGAAAAGGGTAAAGTTTATTTGGGAATTGTGAAGGATAATGAAACTATAAGTAGGATTACACCAAAAGAATTTGATAAGATTTCAGATATAATATTAAATTATAATGACCCTAACTTCGACAATAGGCGTATATCAAAAGATATGCGCGAAGCTATGGAAAAATATTATAAGCTGAAATTTAAAAATCAATACATGCCAACATTAGAAGAAAAGAAACTTTTTGTGTCATTCAAGAGCGGCTTGACACTTAAAGATATAAATGAAATGTCATATAGGCATTTTGAGATTATGTATAATCAGTGTGTAAGTAATGACATATTTTTCTCGCAGAAGATTCTTCAAGCGAGTGAGAAATATAAAATAGATGATTTAGTTTACCCTCTGTTTAGGAAGAAAGAATCACGATTTGACTTCTTGCAAAAAGCCGAATCCTTTGAATCAAAGGTATCTAAGGCGGCGCAAGGATAATAATTTATAGAAAGGAACTTAAAATATATGTCATATTTAGTTGCGGGCGTTGGTCGTGTTGAACTCTTCGACCCTAGCACAAATGCGCTTATTCTTACATCTCAGACTCTTACAGAAGAGGGTTTGAGTTTTAGTTCGACCGCAGAAGAGGCTAGAGGTGGAATAGGAAACTCGCTTCTTGGTAAGTATTACCACGATTCTAGTTTCAACCTTACACTGACAGACCAACTTTTCGATTTACAATACCTTGCACTTAACTGCGGTGGTGCAATCACAGCTTCGTCTGATGTTATGACTAACGAGCAGGTTACAGTTGCTAGTGCGGGACAGATTGATGTTACACAGTCTCCTGTTGCATTCAATGGCTCAGTTGTTGGATGGGTGAAACGTAGCACAGACAGTGACACAAAGTATCAGCTTGTTTCATTCACAGGCAAAACAGCACTTGTTGATGGTGCTCAAGTTGGTGACGTTTATTGCGTTAAGTATTTCACAACAAATGCTTCCGCTAGAAAATTCGTTGTAAATACAGCTTATGTACCTTCTATCGTTCGTGCGGTAGCTACATTCCCTCTTTTCAAAGCGGGAACATCACAAGACCAATATACAGCAAGTTCACAGGTTGGTGAGGTGCAGGTTTTAATCCCCAGCTTCCAACTTGAAGGAGCACAGGAACTTTCCCTTACAGCAGGTGGTCTTTCAACAGCATCTCTTAACGGTTCTGCACTTTCAACATTTGACGGAAACGGTGGATGTTCTAATGGCGGTTACTACGCTATTATCACAGAAGTTATTTACGGACGTGGAGTATTTGATAACGTAGTTAATATTGCTGTTGCAGATTCAGACCTTGACCTCGAAGTAGATGAGGGACAATCACTTGTTATTTATGCTATTTATTCTGATGGCACAGAGCCTACAATAATTGATAACTCACTCCTTACATTTACATCTAGTGACGATTTGATTGCTACTGTAGATGATACAGGTAGGGTTGTCGCTCAAAGTGCAGGAACTGCTCAGATTGAGATAGTTGCAACTGACGTTTCAACACTTAGCGCTTATGCTGTTGTCACAGCTACAGCCCCTAGCCCTTAATGATTATTAGAATAAATTAGCAAATTCATAAATTCCTAGAGACCATTCTTTTGAGTGGTTTCTAGGAAATTTTTTACGGATTTGGGTACATAAAAATTTTATAAAGGATGACGTTAACGATGTGTGAGTACGCTTATTATAATGACAAAGAAACTTTTAGAGCAAAGTTATATTGTGGATTACAAAAAGGCAAACCTTGTATCTATTCTAGGTTTTGCGTAAGGACGAATAAATTCGTTCCTAATGATAAAATGGAGACTTGTTTTATGGCAATAGAAAAGAAAAAGAAAGATATCCCTAATGAATCTTATTATGTTAGGTTCGTCAGAAAGGGTTACTTATACGTAGAAATTGACGGCAAAGTAGTTAAAGTCAAAGATACTATAGGAAACGTAAATAACTATGTCTATTTGCGTGTAAAAGATGGTGGTTACGAAGCGTCGCTTACTCCGTTTGTGGAAGAAGTCGAGGTAAAGGACGTGGAAACTGAAGATATTAACGACGAGATTAATACTGCGGTTATTGTTGGAGAGGGTTTAACTTATAGTAATACTGATATATCAATTATTGATTATGGCGACGACAAAGAAGAAACAAAAGAAATAGAGACAGAAGAAGAAAAACCCGAAGAAGAAGTTGTTAAACTTAAGAAAAAGAGACGTTATAACAGGAAAAAGAAATCAGATGACTAAGAGAGAGATATATCAAGGACAAATTTATATTTGTGACTTGGGAGAAAGTATAGGTTCGGAACAAAGCGGAGAACGACCATGTTTAGTCATACAGAATAATATATTGAATGCTACAAGTAATATAGTAATAATTGTTCCGATAACCTCAAAGAGAAAGAAAAGACTTCCTACCCACTACACATTAACTAGTCAAAAATATCCTTTCTTGATTGGAGAAAACACAGTATTATGTGAGTGTGTCAGAAGTCTGTCTGTAAAGAGACTAGGGAAATTAGTTGGTCAGATTGAAGATGATGACCTAGAAGAAATTCTTAAAACAAATGAATATGCTTATAAAAACGCCAATAAAATCACCAAAGAAAGAAAGGTACATGAGTGGCAGTAGATATTTACTGATGTTAAAGACATATACCCTCATTTGACGTTTTAAGGCGATTTAAGACGTTTTATGTTTTATTTGATAGTTTTATCATAAGGCTACTAAAAATTGAAATTAGACCCCAAATTTTATCATTTGGGGATATATTTATAGGAGATTAGAATATGGCATACACAATAGATAAAGTTGGTGGTTCATCAGAAGCAAAACATGCTGAGATATTTGGTGTATCATCAGATAATAAGCCTACTGATGTTGCGCTTAATGACCTGTTTATCGAGCTTGATACAGGTGATGCTTATTTTTGGAACGGCAGTGCTTGGCAACAAATTGGTGGTTAATGGTAAAAAAAGGAGATTTAAAATATGGCTGATATGGTAACATTGGCGCTTGCCAATACCTATACAAAGAAATCCCTTGAAGGAGCAGGAGCTTTAAAAGGTGATAAAGGTGACTCTGCCTATCAAATAGCCGTTAATCAAGGTTATGATGGCACGGTTGACGAATGGCTTGCATCACTTAAAGGAGAAAAGGGTGAGCAAGGTATTCAAGGCGACAGAGGACTCCAAGGTGCTCAAGGAGCTACAGGTGCTCAAGGACTCCAAGGAATCCAAGGTATTCAAGGAGAAAAAGGTGACGACGGTTATCCGTTCTTGATTTATAAACAATATGATGATATTAGCGAGTTTAACGAGTCAGATTTCCCCGAGATAGGTCTTATGTTCATGATAATGCAGATGGACTATGACCCCGAAGACCCAACAACTCCTATCGGATATCCCGTATATAGATATACAGGAGAAGGAAATCCACCTTATTCACTCATAGTTCATATGGCTACTGAGGGAATTAAAGGTGACAAAGGAGATAAGGGCGACAAGGGCGACCAAGGTATACAAGGTGAAGCGGGAGTTGGAGTTCCCACAGGTGGTAATGCAGGTCAAGTATTAGTAAAACAGTCGGGAACTAATTATGATGTAATTTGGGCTGATGAAGATGACGCTCTGACGGCTAATGTGGTAAGTAACACAGCAGTTGGTGCGATTCCTAGCGGAACAACGCTTGCTCAAGGAACTACATTTACAGAGTTCGTACAAAAATTGCTCGTTTCTGAATTAGCACCCACCGTATCATTTTCAATTAGCAATAGTGGAAATAGAGAATGGGGTACTTCATATACCGAAACGTTTACATTTAAAGTAACTAATATGGGAACATCTACTAAGGTTAAAAGTGTTGCTTACTATGCTAATGATGTTTTAATTCATACAGACCCCATAAATACCACAACAACAGGTACATGGGATTATATTTCTACGCCTGTAGATACTACTACAGTGTTCAAGGCTATAGCTACTTATACTAAGAGTGATGGCTCTGATGCTACGATAACTAAGACAGCTAGTATTAACTTCTATTACAATAAGTTCTATGGAACGGTGGATAGTCTTACACCCGATGAAGCAACCGTTGAAGCGCTTACAAAGACACTTGCTACATCAAGAAGTTTGACAACAAGCTTTACAGTAACAGCAGGAAGAATCTGTTATGCTTATCCTAAGTCTCTTGGAGCTTTATCAAGCATCAAAGACGGCAATGGATTTAGTTTATTCGATTCATTCACTCAAACAGAAGTTACATATACTCACAATATTAATGAAACGAGTGTAGCATATTATAGATACGTATTAACAGACCCTACTACGGTTATGAACTATAATATTACATTTAATTGATATAGAAAGGATAAAATATGGCAGGCATACCGATAGCTGACAATTTCAATATACAAATGCAAAAGCCAATAGACGGTAGAATGGCTTATTCCACATTATCCTCGATGAAGTCGCAAGCCGATACGAGTATATATGATGGATGTTTAGCATATTGTTCAGAGGACGATAAATATTATAAATTTTTGTCTACTAATACAGTAGACCCCGATACAGGCAAGTGGAGAGAACTTCAAACAGGTGGTGGTGGAACTACTTATACCGCAGGAGACGGCATTGATATTACAAGCGACGTTATTTCAACACAGCAGTCACAAGCAGGTGATATAGATGAGATTATAGACGTATACCCTCAAGTTGGTAGTCTTGTGTCTATAGCTAGTGCTTTCAACAAGAGTGATATTTATTCTACTAGTGAGAGAATGATTGGTCAGTGGATAGACGGGAAACCGTTGTATCAGAAGAGTTTATATGTTCCATTTAGTTCTTTTACAACTAGTGGCAAATTTAAAACATATAATTTATCAAATAATCTACCATCGGGAATAACAATCCGAAATGTATTCGGATACGCAAAATCTGCAACTTATGGTATATGTACGATAGGTGCAAGCAATTTTGGTGGAAACGCTGATTTTAGTGATGAGTGGGCGGTAGGGTATTATTATAGTAGTGTGTCCATGTATTCTAAAGTTAGCGTAAGCCGAATGGATAATGATATTAAACCCGATTTATATGCCACTGTTCAGTATACAAAGGACACAGATTCCGCAGTATCTATAGGCAATGATACAGATTACAGCACTACAGAGAAGATAATTGGTACTTGGATTGATGGTAAACCTATTTATCAGAAGACGTTAAGCAAGACAATTAACAGCACAGCAGGTTCATGGACTGATTTTGAAACAATGGCTAATGTGAATATGCTTGGGTTTGTCGGATATGCTACAGACGGAAGCCAAAATTATCCTGTACCATACTCAAGTGGAACTGCTTACTTAACGTTCAGACATGAATCGGGTAAGATTCAGTATATTACAGGCGATAGCAATTGGATGAATAATAACACTGTTTATTTGACAATTATTTACACCAAATCCACAGCATAAGGAAGGAGGAATAAGAAATGAGTTTAACAAATCCAAAAACACCCATAAGTCAGCAAGACTTACAAGATTTTTACCATAAAATACTTCCTTATATCAGTGGAGGCGGTACAACCTACACAGCAGGAGACGGTATTGACATAACTAGTGATGTAATATCCACAGATAATTTACAGAGTGGAGATATGGATGATGTAGTAACACCGTTACCCGCAGTGACTACAAGAAAAGAGTTTATTAAATATAGCACAGATGAACAGATAGTTGGTGAGTGGATAGATGGAAAACCTGTTTATCAGAAAGTATTCACGGGTTTGAGTTGTACTATACAATACACAAATACTTGGGTTGTATTAACAAATATTCCTAATTGTAAAGAAGTAATTGCTATAGATGTATACTATTATAATTCGACATTTCAACATAATAATACGGCTTCAGTTACAGAAGTTGAGGTTTTAGCCAATGGAGATGTAACGATTTTAGGAACAGTAGCCGGAAGAACTTATGATTCAGCCGTTCTCCGTTACACCAAAACAACCGATTAAAGAAAGGAGGTAAATAAAAATGAGCGTACAAAATCCAAACAGAGTAGTAACAAAGCAAGATTTAGCTGATTTTTACGGTGAGATACTTCCTTATCTTGGCGGTATGCCCGAAATGTTGGCAAATAAATTCAGTAAAGGTGATTTATATAGCACTGATGAAAAGATGATTGGACAGTGGATAGATGGGAA
>Ga0310690_10001940_pt1 | contig 35312 bp, 20 predicted proteins | sample AusTroGonzalo_MG_2_FD_207661 | JGI IMG/M metagenome (GOLD analysis project Ga0310690, IMG submission 207661) | Bovine rumen microbial communities from tropical cattle in Woodstock, Queensland, Australia - Gonzalo_04 (v2) (version 2) | ecosystem: Host-associated > Mammals > Digestive system >...
ACTTTGATTCGCTCCCAACGTTTATCACGGTCCATCGCATAGAAACGACCGATGATAGAAGCGATATGTGCACCGTTCGCGTCGCATACTTGCTGCAGGTCGGCGATGAACCCTTTACCGCTACGCGGATCGGTATCACGGCCATCCATGAAACAATGCACGAAGGTCTTATCGGCCACGCCGAACTCTTTGGCAATCTCCACCAGTTTGAACAGATGGTCCAGGCTGGAATGCACACCACCAGAAGAACAGAGTCCCATCAGGTGCAGTTTCTTACCGGCTGCTTGTGCGGCTTTGTAAGCGGCTACAATCTCCGGATTCTCCATGATGGAGTTATCGCGGATGGAACGGTTGATTTTCACCAAGTCCTGATAAACGACGCGACCTGCACCGATATTGAGGTGACCAACCTCCGAGTTACCCATTTGACCGTCAGGCAAGCCGACGTTCTCTCCGCTGGCTTGCAGTTGCGAATGCGGATAGGTGGCTAACAGGGCATCCCAATTGGGAGTAGGGGTACAGCTGATGACATCGGCTTTGCTCTTATCACCAATGCCCCAACCGTCTAAAATCATCAATAATGCTTTACTCATAGTATAATTGTTTTTAAATTTCGCTTGCTCACAATTTTGCGGTGCAAAATTACAAAAAAAAAAGCATATGTGCAAGAAAATTATAAAATAATCGTGCACAAACTAAGAAAAAACGCACCGAAATGCGTTTTTTCATTCTTTTCGTAAAGTATCTTCTGCTTATTGTGGAAGGGCATCCAGGCCTGCAGAGAGAGCAAAGAGCGTCACATTCCAGTTGATGGTCACTTCGTTAGAAGCGTAACTGGGTTGGTAATCCAAGTAACTCTCATCGGCCGGAACATCCTTCGGGTACTTCACACCATCGGTAGCGGCATCCTGACGGGCAGGGTTAGGTCCTCCGGCTAAGAAACCGGGGATTGTACCCTTGGGATGCGAATAAGAGAGACGATGATGCGGATGGCTTGTCGGATGCGTACCAAAGCCTGTCACGTAGCAGAAACCGGTAGCGTTTTGTCCCAAGATATAATCGAGGCAGCGCTCAGCATTCACTCGGTATTGTTCATCACCTGTCAGTCGATACGCATAGAGACATTCGATGCCTCGCCAGCAACAACCCTCTGAGTTACAACCCCAGAAGAAATCGGACTCGCGGTTTCCGTAAGGGGAACGGAAAGCGGAGGTTTCCACTTCGTCTATAAAAGGTGCGAGGTGAGCGGTGAGCGGTGAGAGGTTGTTCTCTATTCCATGCATTAATAGTTCCAAGTACGCCAATTCGGCTACATTCCCCCAAACAGCAGGAACATAATTGGTGATTTGTGATTGGTAATTGGTGATTTCAGATTTATACTTCTCGTCACCGGTCAGCAGATAGAGCTCCGTGGCTGCCCATAAGAACTCATCCCGCACGTCAAAGTCGTCGTAGGCACCCGTCGTAATAGCTGGCTTAAACTCCTCATTCATTTTCGGCTGGTCGTAGTAGACCGCAGGGTTAGCCTCTGCCCAAGCGTAAGCACGTAATGCGGCTTCTTTCGCTTGTGCACAGAAGTCGGCATCGAACGGCGCATAGACACGAGCAGCAAGGGCCATCGTAGCCGCAAAATCGAGAGCGGCCGCGGTGGTCTTCATTACTACATAACGCGGTTTTTTGCATTGGTCCGGGCGAATGAATCCTTCGAAATCGGGTTCCGTCAATTTATGGTACACTCCACCGTCCGTATCTTGCATCGTCAGCATCCAACGGATGTTATATAGGGCTTCTGCAAGCATGTCAGGGCATTGACGATTGGACGATTGACGATTGACGATTGATTCCGGAATGTTTAGATGGAGCGAATCGAAATAGGCTTTGTTCATCTCATACGCCATCAACCATACGCCCATAGTGAAGCCGGAATTGACGATGTATTTGTTATAATCGCCCGCATCGTACCAACCTCCGGGGGAAGAGATAATCGTTCCTTCGGGACGTTCAACTGTGGCTGCCGAAGCATGTACAATCACATGATCATCCGGATGGCCTGCCGGTCGCGCGTACCCTTCTGCAAACGGTTCTTCCGTCGCCATCGAAGCGCGTTGGTGATAGTAGGCACGCAGAGCCTGGCGGGTTAACTCGCGGTAAGGGTGTTCTTTAATTGAAAATTGGCAATTGACAGTTGACAATTGCGTTTTCGCATAGAGGGTATATGTCCCCGGGGTGTCTAAGGCGGAGAAATCAACGATCTGACATGTCTTGCCGGAAATGGGATTTGGCAGAGTCACCGCCGGAACACCTATCCAAACCGTATCACCCTTTTCGTTCAAGATAAAGACTTCCTTTACCGGTTCATCCATCACGATGGTAGCCGTCATCTCCTGCATAGGACTATAGCCTACTTGATTTAAACGAATCGGACCGTTATCCGGGTTCTTATACGAACATGCCATCATGACTAAAGCACACGTTATGACAATAATCTTTCCTTTCATAATGTTCAACTACTTCTTAAGTGGGAATTTATATGCCAAGAGAGCCATTAACGAAGCAATCGTTGCAGGGAAGAGAGAGAAGAGTGCCCAAACCATCGTTCGGACGGACTCCTCATTAGTGATGACTACAATCGTGTCTCCGGTCAGCATATCCGTATGGCTCACCAAACCGGCAACGCCTAACAGGAAGGCTACCAGACCGCCGGAAATAGCTCCACCCAGTTTCTGCGCCATCGTACCGGAGGAGAAAATGAGTCCCGTGGAAGAGGTTCCATTCTTCTCCGTAGCGTAGTCCGCTACATCCGCATACATAGACCATAACAGCGGCGAGTACAATCCTGCACCTACAGAAGTGAGCATCGAGACGGCCACCATCACCCAAATATACGCAGCATCCATCGGCACGAAGAAGTACCCTACGGAGCAAACGCAACAGATAACAGACGCCCAAACGAAGGCCATTCGTTTAGAACCAACCCAACGAGTGAAGGCAGGACTGATAGCTCCGAAGACCATACAGGTTACTTCGCTGAAGGCCATAAAGACGGTATAGTTGATAATGAACTTACCTACCGTGACATCACCGCCAAGACAGTACGTCATCATATACCCTGCCACGGCATAACGGAAACCGTTGAAGAAATTGGTGCAGATAGCCACCAAAGTCATATAGATCCACGGTTTATTGCGGAAGAGGTCGACGTATTGCTTGAAGCTGAATTTCTCCGCGCGGATAGGTTCATGACGCTCTTTGGTGAGCAGTCCGCATGCCATCGTCATCAGCATAGCCAACAGTCCGAAACCCGCACCGATAACGGCATATTGGTGCTGCTCCGTACCGCCTATCATTTTCTGAATGTACGGGAAAGAAAGGAGGGTAATGAACCCCATCGCATACGCACCTACCATACGGAAGGCAGAGAAGCGGTTACGTTCATCAGCGTCTTCCGTCATCACATTCAGCAACGAACCGTACGGCACATTGACCATTGTATAGCATACCATCATGATGAGGTAGAAACTATATGCCCACACACGCTTACCGGCAGGGCCGAGGTCAGGCGTGAAGAGTAGCAGGGCAAAGATGAGGCCGAACGGAATCGAACCGAAGATGAGCCACGGTCGATAAGTGCCCCAACGCGACTGCGTACGGTCGGCAATAGAGCCCATGAGCGGGTCAGTCACTACATCGAACAGACGTGCGATGATCATTAGCAGCGCTGCATCGGCAAACGAGAGGCCGAACACATTCGTGAAAAACAGCGGGAAAGCGATGGACATGATCTTCCAGGTAATGCCGCCAGAAGCGGCATCACCCAGAGCATATCCGATTTTTTCTCGGAGAGGGATCATTATTTGTCGCAAATTATTTGTTTAATCTTCAATCCATTACCCACTACGATAAACGCACCTGTTTGTTCTACTAAAGCCTTGCAGTGGTCGTCATAAGTGAAACTAAACGGACTGCCTAACTCCTTCACATCCATTTGCGGAAGGAGATCATCTCCCCACCAAGGTGTGGTAATACGCATTGCATAATACTCCTGGTCTTCCAATGTCTCAAAGAAGAGCATAATTTTAGCACCGGCAGGAACAGATGCCATTTCTTCTTTGGATACCTTGATGGACTCATCCCAAGCCAAATTATGCGGACCATTCCACAACGTGTGGGGCTCCACAATAATCATGCCTGTACGCTCCGTCCGTTTTTCCTTGGTAGTCACAGCTTCTATAACCAGATTGTGGAAACCTTTAGCAAAGGTCATGTCAATCTTGGTGCCGGTATGTACCAACGTACTATCTACATACCAATTGACAGTCGTGTAGCGGGAAGGAGTTACTACTACCGAATCCACCATAGGTGTTGAAGCGGTCGCCAACGTATATATGAACGAACCGGTTCCTGACTCGTTGTAGGGCTTAAGAATCAGCGGGGCATCATCTTCGCTCTGCGTGTCAAACGGCTCTTGTTTCTCGCAAGCGATGAAACAGAATGTCAATGCTGCTAAGAGCAATAAATATTTAGCTTTCATGTTCATTAAACTTTAAACTTTCAACATTAAACATTACTTCGCATCCCACCAGAGGCGAGCGTGCCATGAATAATTAGCCACACGGTCTTTGGCTGCTTGGTACTCGTCCTTGCTGTAAGTCTCTTCCTTGATCGGATAGCACAAACGAACAGGAATAGTAGCGCCATCGATAAGCGGGTTCTTAGCTCCTGTAGGAGGAATCAGCACGGGATAGTCAGCACGGCGGATGTTCGCCCACGCCTCAGCAGGGTTATGGAAATGGAGGATCCAAGCCTGCGTATTGATCTGACGTTTCTGGTTCTCGGCATCATCAGCAAACTTGATAGCGGGTTGATTTATATAGGCCTCATACTCAGCCGCCGTAATACCGGAACAATCGTAGTTATCTACCAGGAAGTCCATTGAAGCACGGATACCGGCTTTGTACATTTGCTCCGCTTCATCGGCGGTCCAACCCAATACGGCAGCCTCAGCGCGGAGGAAACAAACCTCTGCATAGGTCATCAGCACACCCGGATTGTCCGAACGCAAGAAGTTATTCGCCAACTTAGGCATCAACCACCGCGGATTTTTACCCGGTTCATAACCCGGATGAGCTGCTTGCACTTCGGCTACTCTATTGGCCAAGGCACTGCCCGGCAGATCGGTATACGAAGGCCAATTATCCCAAGAGAACTCACCCGGAGCAATCTCGTAGATAATAGCCGTTCCCGGATTCGCTTCTTGTGTAGCCAGTACCGATTCGGTCATATCCAAACGACCGTCACCCGTAGTGAGCGACATGAAGTCATCGATATAGAAACGGCAGAGACGGCTCGTACGCGGGTCGTTGTTGTCATACAACTGATTCCATAACGTTTGGCAGATATATGTCGGGTTGTTCGCAGGGTCGTTGCCGAAGAAATACTTCGCCATCGCATTGCCGCGGAAGTCCTTATACGACTCCTGACCGAAACTGTAACTAACCTTCAAGTGTTTCACCAAAGCGTCATCGGCTGCACTACTCATCACACCGTCTGCGATAGCTGCCAGAAACTCTGCTTTCGCCAAATCCGGCAACACATCTGAGATACGCATTGCATAGCGCAGACGAAGGGAGTTCGCGAAAGTCTTCCATTTGTTAATGTTACCACCGAACAACGGATCACTCGTGATCGCATTCGCATTGATGTCAAACAACTTGGCAGCACCTTTCAGTTCGGAAAAGAAGAAACGATAGAGTTCTTCCTGCGTGTCGTATTTCGGTTTGGTCTCACCCGTGATATAACCCAGACCAGCCTCGCTGAAAGGCACGTCACCGTAGTAATCGGTGAGCAAACCGCCTACATACACTCGGAAGATACGTAGCGCTGCATAAACATTGGTCTGTTCAGGAGCGTCCTTGGTTTGGTTGATTGCATCCGTAAGGTTACGGATAGCAGCCGGATAGAGGTTATTCCATGGACGAGCCATCTCATTATCATCCGAGCGGTGTTGACCACCGTAGTTAGTGGTATTCCAGCAACCCATCAGGTGTTGGGTGAACGCATAGGTGTAGAGACGATGTACGTCCACGTAGTTCATATCGCCGAAGATCTGCAACTCAGCGTATGTCAGTTGCGAAGCCGGGTTGATTGTTGCGGCTTTCGTCGGGTCAGTATTGATCTCCTCGTAAACCTTGTCTGAACAAGAATACAGAGTACAGAGTACAGAACACAGACCGATTATGATAAATAATTTATTCTTTTTCATAATTTTCATCGATTAACGAGGTTAGAACTTGATATTGAAATTCAGACCGTAGCTACGGCGGCTCGGGAGCGAACCGTACTCCAGACCGAGACCGGAAGTATTATACTGTGCATCGGGGTCGATATCCTTGATATTCTTCCAAACGATGAACGGGTTACGCGCTACGAAACTGATACCTACATGTTTTACGATACCTTTCTTATCCAGCCACTCTCTCGGGAAATCGAGGGTGAGGGTCAACTCACGGCACTTGATATAGGAATTATCATAGATGAATAGTTCCGGTGATTTACGGCTTACTTCCATCCAGTAGTCCTCAGGATTGATGTAGATATTGTTCTCACGATAGGTACCGTCTCCGTTGTCGATGACACCGTTTACGAGGTATCCGCCTACTTTATCGCCACCTACTTGACGCCACTCGTCAATGCTGGTTACACCGGCTGCTTTACGTGCCTCTTCGGAAGCGTACCATTCCGCACGGCCAACGAGGGTCTCTTTCGCCTTACCGGTCTCATAGGCCGAACGCTCGGACATCGAGAAGATATCAGCGCCTACTTTGATATCGAAGAGGGCACTGAGGCTAACCATCTTATAACGTAGGGTCGTACTCAGACCACCGGTCCAATTCCATTGTGCATTACCGAGCACTTTATTCTCCGTAGTGAATTTCGGCAGACCGGTAGCGGCATCTACTATCACGCGTCCTTCATCATTGCGCAGCAAAGCAGGACCACAGATAGCGCCGTAGTTCTCGCCTTCCTTAGCGGCTACATAGACGTTACACCAGGTTGCTTTAGCAAGCTCCAGTTCGTTGGTGCCTTCCGTCAGTTGAAGCACTTTGTTGGTATTCTTTGACCAGTTAAGTCCCAGATCCCAAGAGAAGTTCTTGGTTTGTACGAGACGAGCGCCGAAGGTGATTTCAAAACCTTGGTTGAGGATAGCACCGGCGTTAATCATTCGGTAGTCATAACCGCTGGTAGGCGAGGTTGCCATGCCTATGATTTGGTCACGGGATACCTGATGATAGAAGGTAAAGTCAAGACTTACACGGTTGTTTGCCCATTTGGTTTCGAAACCGGTTTCCCACGAACGGGTGCGAGTCGGTTTGAGTTCCGCATTCGGAACGGTGTTGCCATACACATAACCGATGGTATAACCCGAATAGCCGAATTGTGACTTCGTGTAACGGAGCGCCAATTGATACGGATCGGTATCACTACCTACCTCAGCCCAGCTGAGACGAACCTTACCATACGGCAATACTTTGCGGTTGGATTTGATGAGTTCTGAGAACACCCACGAACCGCTGACAGACGGATAGACATACATGTTTTTGCCAGCTGCCAGTGTTGAAGACTTATCGCCACGAACGGTAGCATCCAAGTACAACATGTGACGCCAACCTAAGTTAGCCGAAGCAAACACAGAGACGATACGTTTGTTATAAGTACTCTCCTCTACCGATTGCTCCTCGAAGCTGGACATCGCGATCACCTCGCGAATACCCATGTCGGTTCCGGTATTGACAACGGTTTTGTTTTTTACGTCATAGACGTTAGCACCGGCTGTAGCGGTAAAGTCGAAATCACCCCATGTGTCGGTATAAATACCTAACAACTCCGCGTTGATCATACGGTTGTTGAAATAGCTGTTCTGCAAACGACCAGACTCATAACCCGGAGTGGTCGGATATTTGAAGTCCGAGAAATCAAAGCGGTTGATTTCAGTACCGACAGTTGCTTGAATCTTTAATTGCGGGATAATATTATACACAATTTTACCATTCATACGAAGGAGGTTCTTGTACGATTGGTTCTTGTTCTTGTTGATATCCCAGTAGGGGTTCACGTTGTACGGATCCATACCGTTCCAGTTCTGGTACTCACCGTTCTCATCCTGGTAGTTCTTGAGCCATGCTTGGTCATAGGTGGTAGACAGTGTCATCAGGTTCTTACCTACGTTCGATTTGTCGTCACCTAAGGCCGGACGGTTCTTAACATCCTCGTGAACGAAGTTCACATTGAAATCCAAATCCACCGGACCAAGACTCGTGTTTGCTCGCAGATTAAGGGTGTTGCGGCTCATGTTCGAGTTTGGCAGAATGTCGCGGTTTCGCATATCCGAATAGGAGAAACGGATACCTGTCTTACCGGTATTCATCGAGACAATAGCGGTGTTGTTGGCTGTCAGACCGAGTTGGAAGAAGTTCGCCGTGTTATTCGGAATGATAAGGAACGGATGCTCCTGACCGTCGAAATAACGAAGGGTGAGTCCACCATCGGCTTTCGGACCCCATGACTTGTTGGTGTTGGATACTGCATCGATATTGTACATACCGTCCGAACCCATACCATACACTTGTTGTACATTATCCCACTGGCTGGATTGGCAGTCAAAAGTGAGCGTACCATTGTACTCTACGCCCCATTTGGCATCACCAGTGTTGGCTTTCTTGGTAGTGATGAGGATCACACCGTGGCTGGCGCGGCTACCGTAAAGAGCCGCTGCGGCCGGACCTTTCAGCACCGACATCGACTCGATGTCATCAGGGTTAACTGCAGAGATACCGTCACCGAGGTCGTAACCACCTTCTGTGCCGGCTTGACCAAAGCTGGTGTTATCCATCGGCACACCATCTATGACGTATAGCGGTTGGTTGTTACCGGTAATCTCTGTGGCACCACGGAGCATGACGCGGGTTGAACCCGATGCGCCACTGGCTGTACCTTCCACTACGAGACCGGCTACACGACCGGCCAAGCCGTTGGCAACGTTCGTCTCCTTAGCTTTGGTCAGTTCATCACCTTTCACTTCGCCCACCTCATAACCGAGGGCTTTGCGGTCACGTTTGATACCCATAGCCGTTACTACGACTTCAGACAACACTTCCGTGTCCTCTGCCATTGTTACGTGGATAGGATCACCGGTGACCTTGATGGTTTGAGCACTGTAACCCATGTAGGAAAACTCCAATTCGTCGCCTACATTCGCTTCAATAGTGAAATTACCATCGAAGTCAGTGATGGTACCGCGAGTGGTACCTTTGACGAGTACACTGGTGCCAATCAGCGGACCGTCAGCGTCTTCAACTGTACCCGTTACCACATTCTGTGACCATGCTGTCAGCGTTCCTGTCAGGAACAAGAGCAAACACGCCACGATTCTAAATGAATGCTTCATGATTGATTGTTTGTTAAATGATTAATAATGATTGGTATTGTTGTTTTGTTTGTTGTCTGCTTTGGTTCGCGTACTCTGCGGTGCGGAGTCATAGACCGATTGGAGCGTGTACGCAGGGTCAGTATTCTCCCAACTATCCACCATTGCACGAACAGCTTGTTCACCATTACCGATATACTTACCGGTGGCATGATTAATCACACCAAAACCGTCATTGCCGCCTTTGCTATTCCCATTATCCCAATACAACGCAGGAATTCGACGATCGCGCATTGCCTTGCAGACATAACGGAAATAATACAAACGGAAGGGTTCGTCTGCCGCTGAGGCTCGACGAACGGCACCAAACTCACCGAAATACACCGGAATACCACGGCGCACGTACATATTGAACAAACGGTTCAGCATACCTACGTACGCATTCTCATCGCTGTTCGGCACTACATCCACGCCTGTATGTCCCCACTCCTGGTATTGGGCCGACCCTGCGAAATCCCACGGATCATAACTATGCACCGCTACCATCAGACGGTTCTCTACGATATCTTCCGGTAACACCAAGTGCTCAACCGTCAAGTCGGGATTGGTCACATAACCCGGTACGCCGATAAAACGCGTCTCGTTCATACCACCGGCTGCGCGAATTGCATTCACACACACTTGGTTCCACTCGTTGAGCACACGGTATTGCGCTCCGCCGTCGGTACGATTAGCACCGCCGCCCCAACCGCCGTCTTGGATCTCGTTCAGGGTCTCGAAGATAAGCCAATCGCCGTAGTTAGCAAAACGCTGACCTATCTGCAACCAAACCATCGTCAGTTCTTGTTTGGTACGTTGGTTCACTTCTTCATCTGCAACGGCGGCAGGCAAGTCAATCCAATGAGCGCCGGGACTCGGTGTATCAGACGCACCGAAACCGTCATGGTGAATATTGATTATAACTTTTAGACCGGCCTTATGTGCCATATCTACCAGTTCAGCCACGCGGTCCATCCATCCTTTTTCAATGGTGTAAGTGGGTGCATTACCGATATGGCCCATCCATGTTATAGGAATACGAACGGACTTAAAACCTGCTTTAGCTACGCCGTTGAAAGTCTGCTGCGTGGCGGCTTTGTTACCCCATCCTTCTTCGTACGAACAGCCACCGTAGTGCGCATCCATCTGGTTGCCAAGATTCCAACCTATACCCATCGACAGCGCAAATTGAATAGCTTCGTTGTCCATCGGACGAGGTTTCGCAGATTCTTGTGCTTCACAGGCAGTACAGCCTACCATAAAAGCTACTAATAGCATCAATGTGAACTTTTTCATAGTATTATGAATTTAAAATTAACAATCTAAAACTGAAATCTTACATCTCCACGATTACTTCATGACGACCTGGTTCGTAGGGCAGTATAGTCGGTTGATCCGCGTGCTGTTTGCCGTTGGGGTTCTTGACGGTAATCACATATTCCGCATCGCGCCATTTACGGGTCACCTTGAATTCTTTCAGGTCTGAAGGAATACACGGGTTGATCATCAGCCCTTTGTATGTCGGACGAATACCGAGGATGTGCTGGCTTACTGTTAACCAGTTCCATGCAGCGGTACCGGTTAACCAACTGTTTTTACCTTCTCCCGGTTTAGCCGCCTCTTTACCGGCTACCATCTGACAATACACATACGGTTCCACTTTGTGTAAGTCTTGGTCTTGAATCCATGCGGGTGTAATCTTACGATAGAGGTTCCACGCATCGTTTCCCCGACCGGCTTCGGTCTGTGCAATGATTACCCAAGGGTTATTATGGCAGAAGATTCCACCGTTCTCTTTGTAACCGGCGGGGTAGGTACTTTGTTCGCCTAATTCGATATGATAGGTCGTATAAGCCGGCCAGTTAAGCACCATTCCGTGCTCGCTGTCTAACAACTTAGCCGCGCTATCCAATGCTTTCTCCGGCAGACCTTGCTCTGCACCGATGCGAGCCATACCGCACCAACCTTGACTCTCAATAAAGATCTTGCCTTCTTCGTTCTCATGCGAGCCTACTTTATTGCCGTAATAGTCATAAGCGCGCAGGTACCACTCACCGTCCCAACCGAACTGCTCTACAGCTTTGCACATTGCTTCTACATGATCCTCTGCGCGTTGGGCTTCTGCCTCCAAACCGCGTACGCGGCATAACTCTACGTATTGACGACCGCAATAAACGAACAAACCGGCTATCATCAGACTCTCCGCCTGGCTACCTTCGGTCTTGTTACCCGTCGTTTGGAACGACTCATTCGGGTCATTGCTAAAACAGTTGAGGTTCAGGCAGTCATTCCAGTCTGCGCGACCAATCAGCGGAAGACCGTGAGGGCCTTGGTTATTTACTACATGGTCAAAACTAATCCGAAGATGCTCCATCAGGCTCACTTCCGTACCGGGTTCATTATCCCAGGGCACCATCTCGTCCAGAATCGAGAAATCACCTGTCTCGCGGATATACGCTGTGGTACCGAAAATGAGCCACATGGGGTCGTCGTTGAAACCGCCGCCGATGTCATTGTTACCGCGTTTGGTGAGTGGTTGGTACTGATGGTAACAGCCTCCGTCGGGGAATTGCGTAGAAGCAATATCAATAATACGCTGACGGGCACGAGAAGGAATCTGATGAACGAATCCTACCAAGTCTTGGTTCGAATCGCGGAAACCCATGCCGCGACCTACACCGCTCTCGAAGAACGATGCCGAACGGCTCATACAGAACGTGATCATACATTGGTATTGATTCCAGATATTGACCATACGGTTGAGACTCTCATCGGTGCTCTCTAAACGGTATTTACTTAATAACTCATCCCACAACGCATTCAGTTCAGCGAAGGCAGCATCTACTGCCTCCACCGTCGCAAAACGATGTATTATCTCGTGCGCACGTACCTTGTTAATAATATGATGATCTTTCTCTCCGAGAGAAGATTTTAGATTTTCGATTTTTGATTTTAGATTTTCGAATTTCTCCTCTTGCGGATTCTCTTCATAACCGAGGACGAAGATGAAGTTGCGGCTCTCACCGGGGGCTAATGCTACTTCGATAAAATGACTGGCGACAGGGCTCCAACCATGTGCCAGGCTGTCGGTTGAATGACCGTCCAACACTGCTTGTGGTTCACTCAACTCATTGTACAATCCCACAAACGACTCGCGGTCGGTGTCATAACCGTTAACCGGACAATTAACGGCATAGTATGCATAGTGGTTGCGACGCTCTTTGTACTCCGTCTTGTGGTAAATAGCGGTGAAAGCAGCAGTCTGCTCAATCTCCACTTCTCCTGTCGAAAGGTTTCGCTGAAAATTCTCGCCATCGGTGGCAGCATTCCAAAGACACCACTCGGCATAACTGAAGAGTTTCAGCGTCTTGGTCTCGTTGGACTCATTGGTTAGCGTCAGACGTTGAATCTCTGCTTTCACGCCCAGCGGCACAAAGAACAACACGCTCGCGCGAACCTTATTCTTCACGCCCGTGATACGCGTGTAGTTGAGTCCGTGACGGCACTCATAACTATCCAATGCAGTCTTACATGGTTTCCATCCCGGATTCCATACAATCTCTCCGTCTTTGACATAGAAATACCGTCCCGCACTATCCATCGGTACGCTGTTATACCGATATCGAGTGATACGACGGAATTTCGCATCTTTGTAAAAATTATACCCTCCGGCAGTGTTGGAAATCAGACCAAAGAAATCTTCGTTACCCAAATAATTAATCCATGGGAAAGGAGTCTTAGGATTGGTGATAACATACTCTCTGCGAGCGTCATCAAAATGTCCGTAAGTAGAACTTTTCATTGTTGTTGGTAATAGTTTTTAAAATCTGGTGCAAAATTACTGCTTTTTTTTGATACAAACTAATACTATTCCGACCGAAAATAAGCGTTTTTTGTAAAAAATGCAAAATAGAGTTTGCAAAATCCAGTTATTTTTATTAAATTTGCAGCAAATTTTGAAAATATGCGAGAAAGTTTTACAGAAATCTCCCGTTTGGAACCGTTGGACATCTTCTATGCCGGTGAGCGTCACAAGACCTATTTTGAATATCCTGCGCATTGTCATGAGGTGTATGAGTTGAACTTTGTGGAGAACGCTAAGGGTGCTACCCGTACCATAGGAGACAGTCATGAGACCATCAGCGACTTAGACTTGGTACTCATGACAGGTGCTAAACTGGTACATGTATGGGAACAAGGTACTTGTCCTCAGCGAGATATACACGAGATAACTATTCATATCGATCCCTCTATTTTCTTTAGTCCGCTGATGAATAAACGCGCGTTCGTTTCTATCCATCGGATGATTGTTCGAGCCCAACGAGGACTGGCATTCCCCGAACAAGCCATTCGTATCTTACGGGAAGACATCGTCAATCTCGCTCAAAGCAATGACAGTTTTGCATCGGTAGTGCGGCTCTTCAACCTACTATACCGACTCTCGTTAGTGGAAGACGCTCGAGAGCTATCTTCCTCATCCTTTGTCAACGCTCGAGAAGAGAACGTAGATGAGCGAGTTCGCAAGGCAAAAGAATACATTGAGCGCAACTACATGCATACCATTCATCTGAGCGAATTAGCTGATTTAGTATGTATGAATGAAGATTCTTTCTCCCGTTTCTTTCGTCAAAAAACCGGTCGTACACCGAATCGTTACTTGATTGACTATAGGCTGGGAATAGCGGCGCGAATGTTAATGACCACACAAATGCCGGTCTCTGAAATTGGTTTCTCCTGCGGGTTTAATACTCTCAGCCATTTTAACCGTCTTTTCCGCGAATCCAAAGGTTGCACGCCTTCCGAATTCCGCGAACATTTTTAAATAAATGCTTTCCTTCGGCATGATTTTTGTACGCAAGGCGTACGTATACTAACTGATAAACATATGAACCACATTTTATGGGTTGATGACGAGATCGATTTGCTGCAACCGTACATTATCTATTTGAAAGGCAAAGGGTACGAAGTGTCCACCGCTACCAACGGGGAGGACGCTATTGATGCCTTGCAAGAGAACGTGCCGGATATTGTTTTCTTGGATGAAAATATGCCCGGTTTATCGGGCTTGGAAACGCTTCAGGAGATGAAACGTCTTCACCCGGAAGTGCCTATCGTTATGATCACTAAAAGCGAAGAAGAGCACATCATGGAGCAAGCTATCGGTGAGAAAATAGCGGACTACCTCATTAAACCTGTTAACCCGAGTCAGATTCTGCTATGCCTCAAGAAACATATCCATCAGCAGACGATCGTCACTGAACAGGTGCAACAGAACTACCGCCAAGAATGGAGCGATATCGCTTATATGATTGATACCGCCAGCACGTTGGACGAATGGAAAGCGATCGAACGCACGCTCAGCCGATGGGATATCGAATTAGAGCAAACCGGTATGCGGAGTCTCTTGGAAGACCAACGCGCACAAGCTAATGTTGCCTTTGCCAAATGGGTAGGACGAAACTATGTTTCGTGGTTTAGCGGAGAGCGGTTAGCGGTGAGCGATGAGCGTCCCTTGATGTCTCCGGACGTCATGAAACATGCTGTCTTCCCGCTATTAGACCAAGGCGAGAAAGTGCTGTTATGCGTTATTGATAATTTCCGCTATGACCAGTGGAAAACGATTCAACCCCTACTGAGCGATATTTATACCATCCGCGAAGAAGAGCAGTACCTCAGCATCTTGCCTACGGCAACCCAATACGCTCGTAATGCTATTTTCTCCGGTTTGATGCCTCTGCAGATACAACAAATGTACCCACAATATTGGGTGGAAGAAGGAGACGAAGAGAGCAAGAATCAGTTTGAGAAAGAGTTAGTGCAAACGCTCTTGGACCGTTATCGTCGGCGCGAGAGTTTTACCTATTGGAAAGTGAACGAAAGCGATTTCTGCGAGCGTATTACCCATCAACTCAAAAGTGTTCAGACGCCGCTTACTATCGTGGTGCTGAACTTTATTGATATGCTTTCGCACTCTCGTACGGAGAGTAAGATGATGCGCGAACTGGCCAATGACGAGGCGGCTTACCGTAGTCTAACGCTCAGTTGGTTCAAGCATTCGCCTACTTACGAACTGCTCAAACGCGCGGCGCAATTGGGCTACACCCTTGTTCTTACGACCGACCATGGTACAACACGCGTCAAGAATGCCGTGCAAGTGGTTGCGGATAAGAATACTAATACCAATATCCGTTATAAGGTTGGCAAAGCACTCAACTGTAGTTCGAAGAACGTGCTCACCATCGAGCACCCTGAACGCGTCGGGCTGCCGTCACCAAATGTTAGCAGCAGTTATATGTTCTGCTCCGGAAGTGATTTCTTCGCCTATCCCAACCAGTTCAATTACTATGCGCAGTTCTATCGTAATACGTTCCAGCACGGCGGTATATCGCTGGAAGAGATGATTGTTCCGCTTGTCACGCTCACCCCAAAAGAACTATAATCTTTGGCAAAGAAAAAACGCACATATCGCTTTTTGCATGTTTTGCTGGCGTTAACGGTATTAACGCTTTTGGCTTTGGTGTGGGTGATGACCAGTCACGGTTCTGCTCCTTCGGAAGCGGAGTTAGCCGGCAAGCATCATCGCCTTACCGTCCTCACATGGAATACCGCACGGTTTGGTGGTTTGAAGAACCCCTCCCGAAACGACGTATTGAAATACCTCGCCTCGCAAGATGCCGATGTTATTTGTCTTCAGGAAGCGGAAGTGTACAAAGATGACCGTCATCTGACGTTGACGGAAGTAAAACAGGTGCTTAGTAAGAAATATCCGTACTCGTATTTGGATTTTTCGCTCTATGATAGCCGTCATCAGTTTGGTACGATGGTATGGTCCAAGTACCCCCTGATCAACAAGAAAAGCCTCCAATACGAAGCCAAAACGGTCAATCTCTCCAATCGCTGTGATATCGTGGTGGGTAAAGACACTATCCGCCTTATTAACAACCATTTGGAGTCGTACAGTTTTACTCCCAAAGACCTGGAAGAAGCACAAAAGCAGCGCAATTACCAAGGCGTTCGTTCGTCGGCACAAAAACTGGAGCAGAAATGGGAACGTGCTTTGCCGTTACGCAATGCGCAAGCGCGGATAGTGCGCGCTGAGGTACAAGCCAGCCCTTATCCCGTCATCGTTGTAGGCGATTTCAATTCCCTTCCCATCAATTATGCCTACCGGCATATCCGCCGCGGACTGCACGATGCCTTTGTTGAGACTAGTTGGTTCCGTTGGGGTGCTACCTGCGAGAAGCGTCATATCGGTATGCGCATCGATTATATTCTCTCGTCTCCATCCCTGCAACCCATTCGCTGCACTATTCCTCATCCTGCCGGTTCTGACCACTGGCCTGTCGTTGCCACCTTAGCGTGGTAACCTGTCATTATTTGCCTTTAGCTACCAAAAAAGCGAAGCGTGTTACCACACTCCGCTTTCCGTACCGCGAGCCGGGGTCGAACCGGCACGCCCATCACTGGGCAAAAGATTTTAAGTCTTTCTTGTCTACCTATTCCAACATCGCGGCGGCCTAATGTAGGCTCTCGATTAAAAATCGACAAGGTGTCATTTTTCTCGAGCGAAAACGCTCTCGATTAAAAATCAACAAGGTGTCATTTTTCTCGAGCGAAAACGCTCTCGATTAAAAATCGGCTGCAAAGGTACTGCTTTTTTTTGATATATGCAAATAAAAAATGCAATAATCGTTCTTAAGCTAATAAAAAACCTCTTTTGGTACTCGTTTTTTATGCCCTTTGCCATTTAATAGTCCAAAGTCGAAAGAAGCAAAATAGAACATTGTTGCACAGGTATCGCACTCGTATCGCCTTCATTCCGCCCTCGTTGGGATCCCGTACCGCAAAATAGAACATTATGCATATTCTGTGTTGCAGCAAAAATGAAGAAAAGATGTTTTTTTTTGTCTAATTCTTGTTTATTCCATTTTTTTTTAGTAACTTTGCAGCGTGAAAGAGGTAACCACATGAGAAACACAGTTCTTCTAACTTGCTTATTGGGCTTATTCATTGTATCTTGTACTACGCACGAACCGCAGTATCGCCTTGGCTTTAGTCAATGCTTTGATGATGCGTGGCGTCAGAAGATGAATGCGGAGATGGAGCGCGAGTTATTGTTGCATCCTGAAATGGATATGCAAATGCGTGTGGCCTATGGGGATAATGTGTTACAGAGTGCGCAGATAGACAGTTTTATTGCGGAAGGAGTGGATTTGTTGATTGTTAGTCCGAGTGCCGAGGAGGGTGTGACTGCAGCGGTGAGACGGGCTTATGAAGCGGGTACTCCGGTGATTTTAGCGGATAGAAGAGTGTCCGGGGAACAGTGGACTGCTTTTATAGGAGGAGATAACTACGGCGCAGGTGTGCTATTGGCTACTTGGCTTCGACAGGTGCAGAGACAGACGGATCATCGTTTGCAGGTGTTGGAGGTATGCGATATGGAGGGCTCGACCCCAGCTCGATTAAGGCACCAAGGTCTGATGGATAAGTTGAAAGTCGAAAGTCAAAAGTCGAAAGACCTGCCGATGCCGGAGGTTCATTCGGTGAATGGCAGTGAGAGTGCGTACCGGGCAGTGCTGGCGTATTTGGCGGTTCATAAGAAGGTAGACGCTATCGTGGCGCACAATGACCGAATGGCGATTGATGCCGCAAGAGCAGCACGCGACATGAATTATTCTCCGCTTCGCATCATGGGTATAGACGGTGCGAGTGAGGGGCTGCAAGCCATTATGGCAGGAGAGATTGAATGTACGGCAACTTATCCTTCTCGCGGCGATCTGTTGATTGCAATGGCTGCGCAGATTCTGAAAGGAGAACCGTTTACGAAAGATTCGATCATCCCGTCTGTTATTGTGGATCGAAGTGCCGCGGAAGCGATGTTGGATCTATCGAAGGAGGCTGAACATGAGGTGGGCACCATCATGATGCTCAAAGGTCGGACAGAGGTGCTGCGTGAAGAATTTCGTCTGCAGCATACTATTCTGTGGATGGTGGGGGTCTTCTCGTGGGTGTTGATTATTCTCTTTTTCTATATGTTTCGGTTATACCGCCAGCGTAAACGATTGCACGAACAACTATTGGAAGCGCAGGAACATTTGGAGGAGGCGACGCGTAGTAAGCTAACATTCTTTACGAATGTAAGTCACGATTTTCGTACACCATTAACGCTTATTGCCGACCCATTAGGACAGTTGGAAAAAGATGCTTCTTTGACTGAAGAGCAACATGGTTTGGCGGCATTGGCGCATCGGAATACGCAGGTACTGCTGCGGCTCATCAACCAAGTGCTGGATTTCCGTAAGTACGAAAGTGGTATGCTCAAACCGAAGTGGAGTCGTGTGAATATGAATGAAGCTCTACGCGAATGGACAGAAGCGTTTAGCCCTCTGGCAAAGCAACGTCATATTGCTCTTTCTTTCGAGGCTCCCGAAGATATGATTGACGCAGTACTGGATGTTGAGAAAACCGAGCGCATCGTGTTTAATATCGTCGCCAATGCTTTTAAGTTCACGCCGGAGAATGGTCATGTGGGCGTACGGTTGTGGCGTGAAGGGAAAAATGTATGTTTCTCCATTTCCGACACCGGTTCCGGCATTCCCGAGGCATATCAGCAACGTATCTTCGACACATTCTTCCAGATGGATGCTACCAATAGCCAAGGTTCCGGCATCGGTCTGGCATTGGTTCGCTCGTTCGTGACACTCCAAGGGGGTACTATCTCCGTGGCAGATAATCCTGAAGGACAAGGAACGGCCTTTACTATCCAATTGCCCATCGGCGATCCTTCAACAGCCAATACCAATGCCGACTACGTGCACATTACTTCCGACCAGATTCTCACCGAATTAGGTACGGAAGGGCAAGAAGAAGTGAATGTCACCGAGGATGACGATAAGTCCATCATGCTGGTAGTGGATGATAATGCCGACATCCGTGCGTATTTGCGGCAGGTGTTTAGCGATACGTACATGGTGATTACTGCTGAAAATGGTTCAACGGGCTTGCGCAAGGCCTTCATCTCCGTACCGGACATTATCCTATGTGACCTCTCTATGCCGGACATTGACGGTTTGGAGGTATGCCGCCAACTCAAAACTGAACAAGTCACCTCGCACATTCCGGTGCTGATGCTCACGGCACGATCGCTGGATGAACAACAGATAGAAGGCTACGAACATGGGGCAGATGCCTATGTCTCCAAACCCTTCAAAGCGGAGGTCCTCAAAGCGCAAGTGGCGTCACTCATTGAGAATAGAAAGAGAGTGAAGAGTGGAGAGTCTAGAGGCAAGAGTCAAGAGTCAAAAGACCTCCAGACACCCGAAGAACAATTCGTGCAACGTTTTAATGACATTGTTCGTGAGTACCTCGATGACGAGACGTTGAGCGTGGAAGTGATAGCCGATAAGATGGCGATGAGTCGTACGCAATTGTATCGTAAGATCAAACAACTGACAAATTATTCGCCCAATGAGATCATACGAAACGTGCGCCTGCAAGAAGCGCGAGCGATGCTCAACAAGGGCACGATGGCTATCAGCGAAGTGGCGTACAAGACCGGTTTTACTTCGCCGTCGTACTTTACCAAGTGTTACACGGAGTTTTATGGAGAAAAGCCGTCGGAGCGTAATAACAGCAAAAAATAACCAAAAAAAGAATGTTGCAACAAAAGTACAATTGTTTGCAACGTTTTTTTTATTCTATATGCGCGAAAAGCAGTACTTTTGCACCGGATTTTAGATCCAATGCTAACAAACAATTCATTTAATCGTAAAAGATTGCGTATGAAAAATCAACTAACAACCTGGATGATGATGCTCTTGCTCTTTTGCTCATCCGCAGTTCTGGCGCAAACAATAGCGTCCGGAACGATAGTGGATGCAACAGGCGAGCCGATCATCGGAGCCAGTGTATTGGAGGTGGGCACCTCGAACGGTACAATTACCGATTTCGATGGTAACTTCACCCTCAACGTATCCGACGGAGCGCAACTCAATATCTCCTATGTCGGTTACAAAACTCAGACCTTAGCGGCTGCTGCCAACATGCAAGTGCGTTTGGCGGAAGACACAGAGGTGCTGGAAGAAGTAGTAGTAACAGGTTATACCACCCAGCGTAAAGCGGACCTCACCGGAGCTGTCACGGCTATTAGTGCCAGCGATCTGGAGAAGCAGCAGGAGAACAACCCTATGAAAGCGCTGCAGGGTAAAGTGCCCGGTATGAACATTACCGCAGATGGTAGTCCTTCAGGGGCTGCCACCATTCGTATTCGTGGTGTCGGAACGCTTAACGACAATGACCCGCTCTACATCATTGATGGTGTGCCGACCAAATCCGGTATGCACGAACTCAATCCCAATGACATCGAGTCTATTCAGATTCTCAAAGATGCTGCATCCGCGTCTATCTATGGTTCGCGCGCAGCCAATGGCGTTATTATCATCACCACCAAGAAAGGTGCAGAAGGCAAATTGACCGTCAGTTTAGACGCCAGTGTGGCTGTTCAATCACTTACTAATAAGATGAGCGTCCTGGATGCCAAGCAGTTCGGTCAGGTGATGTGGCAAGCGTATGTCAATGACAACATGAACCCCAACACCAATGCCTTGGGTTATCATTATGACTGGGGGTATGACGCAGCCGGTAATCCCGTACTGAACGGCATCACGATGAATAAGTACTTGGATGAAGCAGGCACTGTTCCTGCTGCCAATACTGATTGGTTCGCTGAGACTACGCGCCCGGGCGTAATACAAAATTATAATGTGTCCGTTTCGCACGGAAGCCAGAAAGGGTCCTCTTTCTTCTCTCTCGGTTACTATAAAAACGATGGTGTGATCAAGACCTCCGATTTTGACCGATTCTCCGCGCGTATTAATACGGATTATAAGATTATCGGCGATTATGTCACCATCGGCGAGAACTTTACCCTCAACCGTACATCTGAGGTGGCTGCTCCCGGAGGTTTCTTGGAGAATGTGCTGCAGTTCAACCCCTCGCTGCCGGTTTATACGACTAACGGTGATTTTGCTGGTCCTGTAGGCGGTTATCCGGATCGCCAGAACCCGGTAGCTCGTCTGGAACGCAATAAAGACAACCGCTATACCTACTGGCGTATATTTGGTAATGCATTTATCAACATCAACCCCTACAAGGGTTTGAACATCCGCACTACAGCCGGTATTGACTATTCGCAGAAAAAACAGCGTATCTTCACCTATCCGGTGACCGAAGGTACGGTTGCTAATGCAACCAATGCGGTAGAAGCCAAACAGGAGCACTGGATGAAATGGATGTGGAATGCTATCATTACTTATAATCTGGAGATTGGTAAGCACCGTGCAGACTTCCTCATTGGTACCGAGCTGAATCGTCAGATAGATGAGTATTTCTCCGGTTATAAGGAGGATTACATCGTGCTCAACCCCAATTATATGTGGCCCGATGCCGGAACCGGCAAAGCACAAGCATACGGTTCGTCCGGTAGTTATTCGCTTATCTCGTTCTTCGGAAAAGCCAATTACACCTACGATAATCGTTACCTCTTTTCGCTCACCCTGCGTCACGATGGCTCCAGCCGATTTGGTAAGAATAACCGCTTCGCAACCTTCCCATCCGTTTCCGCCGGTTGGCGTATTAGTCAGGAGAAATTTATGGCGGGCGCAAACTCGTGGCTCGATGATTTGAAGATTCGTGCTTCCTGGGGACAGACCGGTAACCAAGATATTTCTTCCACGGCTCGCTACACCATCTACGTGTCTAACTATGGTGTGAACGAATCCGGAGGACAGAGTTACGGTACATCCTATGACATCACCGGTTCGAACGGTGGTAGCACCCTGCCATCCGGTTTTAAACGCAATCAAATAGGAAACGATAATATTAAATGGGAGACCACCACGCAAACCAATGCCGGTCTCGACTTCTCGTTCTTCAAACAGACCTTCTACGGCTCGTTCGATTGGTTCTACAAGCAGACCAAAGACATCCTCGTACTCATGGACGGCATCGGAGCTATGGGCGAAGGTTCAGTGCAATGGGTGAATGCCGGTGCTATGGATAACATGGGTGTCGAACTCAGCCTCGGTTACCGCAATCAGACCAAGGGAGGTTTCAAATATGACATTAGTGCCAACCTCTCGCATTACTCCAATACGATCACCGATTTGCCGGGTACAATCGCCGCAAGAGGTACATTCGGTGGTAATGGCGTTAAGTCCGTTATCGGGCACGCAATGGGATCGCAAGTGGGATATATTTGCGATGGCATCTTCAAGAGCCAAGAGGAAGTAGATAATCACGCGGTACAAGAAGGCGCAGCAGTAGGACGTATGCGTTATCGTGACATTACTGGTGACGGTTTCATTACAGAGGCGGACCAAGACTGGATCTACACGCCGGTTCCTGCCGTTATGTTCGGTGCCAACTTCTATTTCGAGTACAAAGGCTTCGACCTCACCGTATTCTTCCAAGGAGTAGGTGGCGTGCAAGTTATCACCGACCTTAAAAAAGAAACGGACATCTGGGCAGGACTCAATATTGGTTTCCTAAACAAAGGTACACGTTTGCTTGATGCATGGAGTCCGAATAACCCCAATAGTAATATCCCTGCTCTTTCCCTCTCGGATAATAATAATGAGAAACGTGTCTCCACCTATTGGATTGAAGACGGTTCATTCCTCAAACTGCGTAACATCCAATTGGGTTACAACTTGCCCAAGTCGGCTTGTGATAAAATGAAGATGCAGAACTGGCGTTGGTTCGTCTCTGCACAGAACGTATTCACCATTCATTCCAAGAGTTTCACCGGTGTAGATCCCGAGAACCCCAATTTCGGCTATCCTATTCCATTGACAGTAACCCTAGGAACGAAAGTAACTTTCTAATGTTTAATGTTTAATGTTGAAAGTTTAAAGATTATGAAAAAGATAGTATATAGTATCATTTGTGCAGTTCTCTTCGCTTCCTGCAGCTTCTTAGATCAGGATGTACCGCAAGGTATTCTTAACGAAGAGCAAGTGTCTGACCCGCAGTATATAGATAACCTCGTTATCTCCGCTTACGCCATCTTTATCTCTGCAGAGGATATTAACTCGTCCTTCTCGATGTGGAACTTTGACGTGCGTTCCGACGATGCTTACAAGGGCGGTAACGGAAAAGACGATGGTAATGTATTCCACCAGCTCGAGATCTCGCAGGGTATTCTGACTACCAACTGGAATATCAACGACATGTGGATTCGTCTCTACAATAGCCTCAGTCGTGTCAATGCCGCTATTGATGCACTTAACAAGATGGACGACAGTTACGAACTTAAAGAGCAGCGCCTCGGTGAGATGTATTTCCTGCGTGCCTATGGTCATTTCCTGCTCAAACGCCTCTATAAGAACATTCCGTTTGTTATCAAAGGTAATATGACGCAACAAGATTACCTGGCTCTCAGCAATACCGAGTACACCAACGATGAAGGTTGGGCGGTGATTGCCAATGACCTGGAGTACTCTTTCCGCGTATTACCGGTAACTCAAGCAGACAAAGGTCGTCCTACTAAAGCAGCGGCTGCGGCCTTCTTGGCAAAAGTGTACTTGTACAAAGCCTACCGTCAGGATGATCCGCAGTCACACCGCGTGACATCTATCAATGCCGATGACCTCAAGAAGGTAATCGAATACACCGATCCTTCGCTCTATGGCGGCTATGGCCTCGAGCCGGAGTTCCATAATAACTTCCGCCCGGAACCTCAATACGAGAATGGCGTGGAGAGCCTTTGGGCAATGCAGTATTCGATGAACGACGGAACCAAGAATGGTAACCTCAACTGGTCATACGGTTTGATTGTGCCTAATATTCCGGGTGTAACGGATGGTGGTTGCGACTTCTATAAACCGTCTCAAAACCTCGTCAATGCATTCCATACTGACGATGCCGGTCTGCCGTTGATTGACACCTATAACGTCAAGGACTTCAACGCTTCGACCGACAATGCTGACCCCCGTCTGTGGCTTACCATCGGTATTCCGGGATTCCCCTATATGTTCAATCCTAATTATATGATGGCTAAAAACTCCATCTGGAGTCGTTCGAATGGTTTGTACGGGTATAACGTCACCCTCAAACATAATGTGGATCCTGACACCGATTACCTGATTAAAGGTGCTTGGTGGGGAAGCCCGATGAACCGCATCGTGTTCCGTTATGCAGACGTGCTGCTGATGCGCGCAGAAGCACTGGCACAATTAGGAACCAATGCATCAGAAGCTATCGACCTGATTAACCAACTTCGTGTACGTGCCGCTCAGACCGGCATGCTCAATGGCTATGATGTGAACTACGGTGCTAAAATACGCATCATGCCATACAGCGACACCGATAATCTACTCGCACGCGTTAAAATGGAGCGTCGTCTGGAACTCGCTATGGAGTCCGAACGTTTCTTCGACCTTGTGCGCTGGGGCGAAGCGGAAGCGGTGATCAATAAATACTATGCAGAAGAGGCTAATAATTGCGCCATCTATACAGAGGCACACTTTACGGCGGATAAGAATGAGTATTTACCAATTCCGTTCAGCCAAATATCAGCTTCTAATGGACACTACACTCAGAATATTGGTGGTTGGTAATCCTTCGGCAATTGAAAATTGAAAATTGAAAATTGACAATTATGAAAAAGTTATTATTATTTGCCATTTGCCTTTCGTCAATTGCCTTTATCAGTTGCGAAAAGCGCAATAATGATTTTGATCTGACCGGTGATTGCGATGTGTTGTCGATAAAGTTGGATAGTGTGTACGGCGGTGTAGTGGATCGAAAAGCTCGCACCATCGTAGTGGCTATTCCTGAGACCTATGACGAGCATGCAATGACCATCACAGAATTGAGTCTGTCGCAAGGCGCAACTGCCAATCGCAAAGTGGGTGATAAACTCAATATGACCACTCCGCATCTGCTCCGCGTGACCAATGGAGATGTGTTCCTCGATTATGCCTTGTCTGTTAAGCATGATGAAGCGCGTATTCTCTCATTCGTCATCAATGGTCAGTACCTGGGCGTGATCAACCAAACGACACATACCATCTCCGTACAAGTGCCGGCAGGAACAAGCCTTTCATCGCTCACACCGACTATAACCACTACCGAAGGAGCATCTCTCACCCCGGCCAGTGGTGTGGCACAAGACTTTACCAATCCGGTTCAGTATACCGTCTCCTATGGTTCAGCTTCGCTTACCTATACAGTCACTGTATTGGAGATGAGCGCTCCGCATGTAATATATGCCGGTCTCGCCGCTACGCAACAACAATTGCCTATCGAAGAGCAGACGGCCGTCATGTGGCTCCTTAGCAATGTAGAGAAAGCGGCCTATGTCAGCTTTGCTGACCTCAAAGCCGGTCAGGTGGACCTCAGCGAATGCAAAGTCATCTGGTGGCACCTCCATAAAGACGGAGGCATTGACGGAAAGGGGCAGTTCGCGAACAATGCCGTTGAGGCAATCGCTGCCGTAGATGCACTCAAGGCGTATTACCAAGCAGGTGGTTCGTTCTTCCTTACCCGTTATGCAACCTATCTGCCGGCGTACCTCGGCGAAGCAGACTGCGTGCCTAATAACTGCTGGGGACAAAAAGAAAACGAAGCCGAGACAGTAGGCGGTCCTTGGGAATTCTCCATCGCCGGTCATACCGATCATGCCCTATGGCAGAACCTGGTGATGAACTCCGAAGCACTCGACCATGTTTATACCTGCGATAAAGGTTACCGCATCACTAACTCTACCGCGCAGTACCACATTGGTGCAGATTGGGGTGGGTATGATGATCGCGACATGTTCCGTTCCAAGACCGGAGCTATTGACATTGCAGGCGGTAACGATGCGGTCGTGGCTTGGGAATACAAACGGACTTCCGACCACGGTGCTATCGTCTGCATCGGTTCAGGATGTTATGACTGGTACTCCGTCGCAGGGGATGCCGGCACGGGATACTACCATGCGAACATCGCCAAGATCACAGAAAACGCAATTAACTATTTGAAAGGAGAATAATTATGACAACGATTAATAATATGAAGGCAGTTTTGTCCTTACTCCTTATTCCTTGTTCCTTGTTCCTGTCCAGTTGCGAACAATCGTTTACGCCGGAACAAAAAGACTGGGATGGTACGACTAAGTACTACGCTTCTTCAGACGAGAAGCAATCGACTACCTATTACAAACCCATTGCGGGCTTTGTAGGAGACCCGATGCCGTTCTTCGACCCGGTCAACAAGGATTTCAAAGTGCTCTATCTTCAGGAGTTCCGTCCGAACATGGTCGGTACATACCATCCCTTCTGGGGCGTGTCAACCAAAGATGCTGCGAACTACACATCGCTTAACGAAGTGCTGCCGACCGGTAGTATAGCCGAAGCGGATGCAGCTCTCGGAACAGGTTGCGTAGTCTATAACGAAGCAGACAAACTCTACTACATCTTCTACACAGCGAACCGTCACTTGCCGAAAGCTGGTGAAGATGCACAAATTGTCATGATGGCTACTTCGCCGGATTTCAAAACATGGACCAAAGACCCGCTTTTCCGTCTACGTGGTGTAGAGTACGCATACAGCTCTACCGACTTCCGTGACCCGATGGTGTTCTTCAATGACGAAGATAACCTTTGGCACATGATCGTGGCTACCAAAGTGGGTGGAAAAGGTAACTTGGTAGAGTTTACATCGCCAGACCTCAAAGCATGGACCCATGCGGGCATCTTCATGTCCATGATGTGGGACCGCTTCTACGAGTGCCCTGACGTCTTCAAGATGGGGGATTATTGGTACCTTGTTTATAGCGAAATGCATAATGCGATTCGTCGCGTGCAGTATTTTAAAGGCAAAACCCTCGCCGACCTCAAAGCTTGCACTGCCGGTGATGCGGGCATTTGGCCGGACAACCACGAAGGTTTCCTTGATAGCCGTGCTTTCTATGCCGGTAAGACAGCTTCCGATGGTACTAACCGCTACATATGGGGATGGTGCCCAACGCGCGAAGGAAAGGATAATACGAAGACCAACTCCGGTTCCGAACCTCAATGGGCCGGTTCGCTAGTGGCACATCGCCTTATCCAACATGAGGACGGTTCGCTTACCATGGGCGAAGTACCGGGCATTAAAGCGAAATACGCTGCACAAAAGACCGTCAAACTGATGGCACAGTCCGAGACCGGCGTTACTCCTGATAACGGTGGTGGCTACAAACTCGAGCCGAATAGCTACGCGCTCTTCAACCGTCTGGACTACCATAACCACATCTCCATGACCGTCACTACGGCGGATGCTACCGATAAGTTTGCAATCTCCCTCTGCCGTGGAACAGACAGCGAGAAATACTACACCCTCATTGTCAACCCCGAGAGTGCGACCAAACGCAAAATCAATTTTGAGGAAGAAGGACCCCAAGGAAAAGGTTTCATCGAAGCCATTGACGGTTATATGTTCGACACGCCTGTGGACAATGTCTATCACATCGACATCTATACCGACAACTCAGTGTGCGTGCTCTACATCAACGACAATGTGGCATACACCAACCGCATCTACGGAGTGCAGCATAATTGTTGGAGTGTTAACTCGTACAATGGAAATCTGACCCTTTCTGACCTGAAAATAACCAATTATTAGGCCGATGTAACAAAAGTACTACTATTTGCAACATATATTATAGCGTATGTGCGCAAATAGCAGTACTTTTGCATCAGATTTGAAAACCAATTCACTTTGTTTAACTATAAATTTTAAATTTTATGAAAAAATTATTCTTCTTCGCAGCCGCAATGTTCGCTGCAATGACTATTAATGCTACTGATCTTTGGACTGGTGAGAAACATGTGTCGTGGTCTGACGGCGGTCTTCAAATCGAAGCAGCTCAGTTCGCAGACGCAGTTGCCGGTCAAAAACTTGTTGTCTCCTTCACAGGAGCATCTGATGGTATTGAGTTCAAAGTAATGAACGCTCATTTTGACCACCTTGCTGGCTCACGCGAAGCTTTATGGATTAGCGGAAATAGTTCGGTAGAGCAGTTCCTTACCGTAGCAGCTGTAGATAGCCTTAAACTGCACGGCCTCGAAATCATCGGAGCTAACTTCACTGCAACGAAAGTGGAACTGCTCGATGGAAAGGAACTCAAAGAGGGACTCACCGTTTGGACCGGTTTCTTCTGGGTTGATGATGAAGGAGGATGGAAAACGCTTGAACTATACCGCGACGCATACGCAGGTATAGATTTCAGTAAAGTAAACGCCATCCGTTTCTATTCCGAAGCAGTAGGCACAGGGTATGTGCTTAATTTTATGAGAGGCTGGGGGGAAGGTGAGAAGTTCGCTGACCAAAACGACATGACCGATGGTGAAGGTTATAAGGAACTCGCGCTCACGGATGACCTGCGCACGGCGCTTGCTGAGGCCGGCCATTGGATGATTCAACTCAGCCATCAAGCGCTCTCTCCGTTTAACTTCACCGACATCGTGCTGGTTCTGGAAAAAGAAACGGCGATAGACAACGTTGAGGCACAGTCCAAAACGGTTAAGATGATTGAGAACGGACAAGTAGTCATCATTCGTGACAACAAAACCTACAACCTCCTCGGTGCACAAATCCAATAATACCTTCATACGGCATGGGCGGCTGATTACCGCCTATGCTGACTAATAAAATCATGCCTCATGAAACGAATTATTCCAATTCTTGTTCTTTGCGCAACGTTAGCAGCCTGCTCTACGCAACCTGCTCGTCACGCGACAGATGAACCCTTCCGTTCCGTCTATCACCATACGCCCGAAGTCAACTGGATGAATGATCCGAACGGTATGTTCTATGACGATGCTACAGGTCTATGGCATCTCTACTACCAGCATAATCCCGAAGCTCCTGTTTGGGGTCCCATGCATTGGGGACACTCCGTTAGTTCCGACCTCATTCATTGGGAGCATAAAGGCATTGTCCTTGCACCGGATAGTTTGGGTACCATCTTCTCCGGATCTATCGTCATCGACCGCAACAACACGGCCGGCTTCGGAGAGAACGCCATCGTTGCTATCTATACCCAGTCCGAATACATCGGTCAGCATCAGTCCATCGCATATAGTACTGACGGAGGTATGACCTTCACTAAATACGAAGCCAACCCCGTTCTTATGGGTGACATCGCCGACTTCCGTGATCCCAAAGTGATGTGGGATGGCACGCAATGGGTAATGACCTTAGCTTGCCAACAGGAGATTCGTTTCTACGGTTCATCTAACCTCAAAGACTGGACACTTCTCTCGCGCTTTGGCGAAGGCCTCGGTGCGCACGGTGGTGTTTGGGAATGCCCCGACCTGGTTAAATTACCAATCATAAATCATAAATCAGAAATCATAAATCATAAATGGGTGCTCCTTGTCTCCATCAATCCCGGCGGTCCGTTCGGCGGCTCTGCCACCCAATACTTTGTCGGCAACTGGAATGGGAAGGAGTTTAGAGTTGAGAGTTTAGAGTTGAGAGAGGAGAGCAAATGGCTCGACTACGGCAAAGATAACTATTCCACCTTCACCTGGCATAATGCTCCGAACAACCGCATCGTGTCTATGGGATGGATGTCCAACTGGCAGTATGCACAACAAGTGCCGACCGTAGCTTTCCGCTCGCAGAACACTATCGCACGCGAGTTAAGTCTCTATCGTGATGATGCAGGTGAGTACCGCGTTCGCGTCGTGCCTTCTCCCGAATCATGGGCTATCAAGGGAGAACCGATTAACCAACTCAACGATGCATGTATCGTCTGCCTGAACCTCAGTGGCGAAGAAACCTCCGTTATCACGCTCTCCAACGACAAAGGCGAGAAAGTAACTCTGATCCTCGACGTACATCGTCAGACCTTCTCTATGGATCGCACCGCTTCCGGTAACTGCGGGTTCTCTGCCGACTTTGCAGCTGTTACCACAGCTCCGATAACCGTTCACCGTTCACCGTTCACCGTTACCCTTTTCATCGACCACTGCTCTATCGAAGCCTTTGATGGCGATGGCGCTTGGGCTATGACGAACCTCGTCTTTCCTTCCGAACCCTACAACCATATCCATGTAGTCGGAGGCGAAGCAACTATCTATGACATCAAATAAATAAGCATATGAAAAACTCTAAATTAGCTATTCTGCCGGTTCTGCTCACGTTTTTTACAATGGGCTTTGTGGACCTTGTAGGTGCCGCCTCTAACCATGTGCAGGCAGACCTCGCACTCACCGAATCGCAGACCTATTTCATCCCGTCGCTGGTCTTCTTCTGGTTCCTGATTTTCTCTGTGCCCACCTCGGCATTGATGAACCGTATCGGACGTAAGAACACCGTACTCGTCTCGCTCGGCGTGACACTTCTCTCGCTTATCCTGCCGCTTTTCGGCAATGGATACTATCTCATGCTGGTCGCTTTCTCGCTGCTCGGCATCGGAAACGCCATCATGCAGACTTCGCTCAACCCGCTCGTGACGAACCTCATCAGTGGTGACAAACTGGCTTCAACCCTCACCTTCGGTCAGTTCATCAAAGCCATAGCATCTTTCATGGCTCCTATCATCATGACTTGGGGCGCAGTAGCTGCGATCCCGTCCTTTGGACTCGATTGGCGTATCATCTTCCTCATCTACGGCATCATTGGTGTACTTGCCACACTCTTCCTCTTCTTTACGAAGATTGAGGAACAACCTATCGAAGGCAAGGCATCCGGTTTCATAGACTGCTTCAAACTACTCGGTCATCCGTTCGTGCTCTTGTGCTTCCTGGGTATCATGTGCCATGTGGGTATCGATGTCGGTACGAACACTACTGCACCCAAACTGCTCATGGAGCGTCTCGGTTGGACGCTGCACCAAGCGGCGTTTGCCACTTCGCTCTATTTCATCTTCCGTACCGTCGGTTGCTTCTCCGGTTCATTCATCCTGCGATTGGTGTCAAGCAAGTTGTTCTTCTTCATCTCCGCGATGATGATCGTAGCAGCAATGATCCTCATGGCAGTCGGACAAAGCCAAGCCATGCTCTATACCGGCATCGCACTCGTCGGTTTCGGGAACTCTAACATCTTCTCCATCGTCTTTGCTGAAGCGCTCAAAGCCGAACCTGCAAAACAGAATGAAGTGTCCGGCCTCATGATTATGGGCCTTTTCGGAGGAACGATCTTCCCGCTCTTCATGGGCTTCGCCTCGCAAGCCGTTGGAACCATCGGCGCCGTCCTCGTTATGGCTATCGGTGCTGCTTATCTTACATTCTACACCCTGAAGATTAAAAAATCATAAATCTTAAATCACAAATCATAAATATGAAAAAGTACGTTATCGGTATCGGTGAGGCACTATGGGACTGCCTGCCTGAAGGAAAAAAAATAGGTGGTGCACCGGCTAACTTTGCATACCACGTTTCCCAGTTTGGATTGGACTCCGTCGCTGTCAGCGCCATCGGAGACGATGATCTCGGTCATGAACTCAAAGCCATCTTCAAAGATATTCATGACATCCAGTCGCCCTCGTTCGACTACCAACTTTCAACTGTCAACTACCCGACAGGCACCGTGCAGGTGACCTTGGATGAGAAAGGTATTCCGCAGTATGACATCTGCGAGGGAGTAGCATGGGATAACATCCCCTACGATGACGCCCTCCGCAAACTCGCTGCCAACACACAAGCCGTATGCTTCGGTTCGTTGGCACAACGCGCTGCACACAGCCGTGCCACCATCCATTCGTTCTTAGGAGCCATTCCGGCAGATGCACTCCGCGTCTTTGACATCAATCTCCGTCAGTCCTTCTACTCCCGTGAGATCATAGAAGAATCACTGCACCTGTGCAATGTACTCAAGATCAACGATGAGGAATTGGTGGTCATCCAGCATATGTTCGGTTACTATGACCTCTCTGCTGAGGCTACCTGCCGTCGTATGCTCAATGACTTCAACCTTCGTATGCTCATCCTCACTTGTGGTGTAGAGGGTAGTTATGTCTTCTCGCACACCGAGACCTCGTTCCTGCCGACTCCCAAAGTCACTGTAGCCGACACCGTCGGAGCAGGAGACTCCTTCACCGGCTCGTTCGTGGCGCAGATCCTTCGCGGCAAATCCATCCGCGAGGCACACCAGACTGCTGTCAAAGTGTCAGCCTTCGTCTGCACACAAAACGGCGCCATGCCCGTCATCCCCGCCGGACTTAAAGACTAAAGCAAAAAATAGATTTGTTTTTTCATGGTATTAGTGGAAAGCGTGTCGTTGAGAAACGATGCGCTTTTTTGATTTTTCGTTAATTTATCAACGAATGTAACAAAAGTACAACTCTTTGCAACATATATTATAGCGTATGTGCGCAAATAGCAGTACTTTTGCATCAGATTTGAAAACCAATTCACTTTGTTTAACTATAAATTTTAAATTTTATGAAAAAATTATTCTTCTTCGCAGCCGCTATGTTCGCTGCAATGACAATCAATGCTACTGAACTCTTTGACGGTTCACATGCTGTAACCTGGGACACTCCGCTGAATCTCGAAGCCGCTAAATTTGCAGACGCTCAACCCGGTCAGAAAATCGTTCTTACTTTTACCGATGCAAAAGAAATGGTAGAAGAAAATGAAGAACTAGTAAACAAAGGAAGTGTGGTAGAATTCAAAGTGTTAGACGTGTGGGATCACCTTGCAGGTTCGCGCGAGGCGCTCAGACTCTTTAATGATGGTTCGGTTGAGCAGTTCCTCACCGAAAAAGCAGTAGAGCAGCTAAAAGCAAATGGCTTGCAAATCGTGGGTAAAGAGTTTACATTAACTCATGTGGAACTTACCAATGGTAAAGAGCTCAAAGAGGGAATCACTGTTTGGACCGGTTTTTTCTGGGCTGATAATTGGAGTACTTTGGAACTTTATAAAGAAGGTTATAACTATGTGGACTTCAGCAAAATCGATGCTATCCGTTTCTATTCGGAGGCTGCTAACAATTCCTATTACATCAAATTTATGAAAGGCTGGGATGCTGCCGATAAGTTCGCCGAAATGGGTGACATGACTGCCGGCGAAGGCTATGTAGAACTTAAACTCACCGATGGACTGCGTACTAGCGTAAGTGAGGCTGGTCATTGGTTGGTTCAATTCAACAAGGAGTCAATTGATCCTTTCAATGTAACCGACATCGTTCTCGTTCCCATAGAGACTCCAACCGCTATCGAGAATACCAATGCGAATCCCAATGCAACCAAACGCATCGTCAACGGCCAGGTTGTCATCACCCGGGAGGGTAAGACCTTCAATATGCTCGGCGTAGAGGTACGATAAAATCCTCATGAAGCGATTGAGTATCATATGGATGGTTGCATTACTGCAATTACCGCTGATGGCGAATGTGTTTTACTACCAGCCATCAGTCGGTTATTGCGGTGATCCTATGCCGTTATATGATACGAATGAAGGTGTATTCCGCATCTACTATTTACACGATATGCGTCCTAATCCCGAATGGACATTCCATCCGGTTTATGCGATAGAAACCAACGATATGGTGCACTACTCCACCTTGGGAGAAGTACTGCCGACGGGTGACCGATATGCCATAGATGCTATGATCGGAACAGGCTCCGTCATCTATTGTAAGCAGGATAATACCTATTATTTCTTCTATACCGGTAACAAGCATAAGAACTATGACGAAGAATGCCGGCAGGTCATCTTATGTGCCACCTCTGCCGATGGCATCCATTGGACAAAAACGGATTTCCTGATAGATGCCAATATGGGGTATTACTATCGCGATGATTTTCGCGACCCGGAGGTGTTCGTCGGTGATGACGGATTATACCATATGTTGGTGACGACCGGCAAAGACGGAGAGAATATCTTAGCGGAGTTCACTTCGCCTAACTGCCGTGATTGGACGAATAAAGGGGTATTCATGACGACGATGTGGGATCGCTTCTACGAATGTCCGAATGTGTTCAAAATGGGGGACTGGTGGTACCTTATCTATAGCGAACTGCATCGGGAGATTCGGCGCGTACAATATTTTAAATCCCGCACGTACGAAGGGCTTAAAACCTGCACGGCTGATAATATACCAATATGGCCGGATAACCATGAAGGCTATTTGGATAGTCGTGCTTTCTATGCCGGCAAGACGGCTTCCGATGGTACAAACCGGTATATCTGGGGTTGGTGTCCGACACGACGTAATCAAGACAACACGGCGGTCAATAACGAGAACGGGGAACCCGATTGGGCTGGTACGCTCGTGGCACACCGTCTTATCCAACATGCTGATGGCAGTCTCACACTCGGGGCCCCGAAAGGGATAAACGATTATTTCAATACGGAAGTGACACTTCCATGTTCCGCTATCAACCTCACTCAAGGACAACACCAACTCTTCCCTGCGCTTAACCAACAGACACATCTGTCTTTCACCGTCACTACAAGTGGCAATCAGGATAAGTTCGGCATTTCGGTGGCACGAGATGCGAACACTTCCATCTTCTACTCCCTCATCGTCAATCCCGAAGAGAACGATATGCGCAAAGTGAATTTCGAACAGGAAGGAGGTATCGGTTTTATACCCTATATCGACAGTTATTTCTTCTCCCGTCCTGCGGATAACACCTACCATGTGAATATCTATATAGACAACTCCGTGTTGGTACTTTATATCAACGATGCCCTTTGTTATACGAACCGCATCTATCGTATGCAGCAGCACGGATGGAGTATTAACTGCTATTCCGGCAGTGTGCAGGTAAGCGATATACATCAAAGGGTGTATGACGAGGGTGTGCAGACCTATGAGCATATACTCTCCAACACGACTAATCCTGCTAAGCGTATCATGAACGGAC
>Ga0310690_10001941_pt1 | contig 35302 bp, 55 predicted proteins | sample AusTroGonzalo_MG_2_FD_207661 | JGI IMG/M metagenome (GOLD analysis project Ga0310690, IMG submission 207661) | Bovine rumen microbial communities from tropical cattle in Woodstock, Queensland, Australia - Gonzalo_04 (v2) (version 2) | ecosystem: Host-associated > Mammals > Digestive system >...
TTGCTATATTTGGAGCATGCCGCAACACACTATCGAAGAACTATACGAAATGCTGACTGGCCTGCTTGATGAGGGCCATCCCGGAACAATTAATCTGCACATCCCGCCTGACTATGACCATGAGTGCATTCACCTAGGCCTATTCCATCAGGACATAGCCTACACGTTCGTGCTGGCGGACGGGAACGGGTTCGTCGCTTCGCCCGGGGAGTTCGTCAAGTGGGACGACGCCACGCCGGAAGACATGGCGCGTTCCGTAGAGTTCGCCAATAACTGGTTAAACGACAAAGCCGGAGAGGTCTGATGTACAACCCGCAAATAGTATCGTCCCAGGAATTCCCGCAGGACAACCTGGTAAAGCACTTCGACGCCGACGGCCGCATAGTCAAGATTGAATTCAAGGCTTCCGGGAAATACGTCCTAATCGAGTATCTCCCGGAAGGCACCGACGGTCATTCCCAGCCGCGAAAGATGTGGTGGTCCGACGGCCACGTCTACCTCAGCTGGAAGGAAGGCGACCAGTTCAGGTACGAGCATATCGTCCGCGCTTTCACCTGCGAGATGCCGCGGAGCGTCTGCTGTGGCGAATGCGATACCTGCAGCTACCGCGACCACAGGGTATATTTCCCGTCATACAACATTTTCCAATAGATGGCACAGAATGGAGAAACCGATGAGAGAACGAAAAGAAAAGAAAAAATTCATTTCCCCCAAGATGGAAATCGTTGAAATGGAATCGAACACGGCATTGCTTGCCGGTTCCGGTGATGAAGAACACGGGCACCACGGACACGAGAATGCGTGTGCACACGGAAGCCATGCCTGGTTCTGCGACGACTAGCGGTATAGCATGACTTTAAGATTCGACAGGCGACACCGCGTCAAGACAGACAAATGGCTGAACATATCCCGGCCACAATGGAAGGGACGTTTTTTCTGGCACAACTATGTAGTCATACATCCGCGGTCAACCGAGGTGCGCAATGACGGCATGATATGCGAGTCCTACGACACTGTTACCGACAATGCCGTGTTCTTCACGGCGGCGGACGCGCTCCGGTTCCTCCGGATAGCGCTAATGCAGGAATTCGACGGACGGCAAATCGGCGTCGTATCGGACAGCGTGGATAATTTCCCATTGTTGAAGCTGGAATGATTCGTAACGCGTGCTACATTGCGATAATCCTGCACTTCCTCCGGAAGATTTTCCGTAGGGTCTTGCCGCCCGTTCTGCAGGACGGAGTCCACCGGTATCGCGTGATGATGGGTCCTTACAAGGACGACAGCATCGGCTCGCTGGCCACAGTCGTCGCATCCACCAGCGACATCGTGCTCGCGCAGAGAATAGCGAACGAAATCAACGGCGGCAAGGGAGTCAGCCTGTACATCGTCTCCGAACCCGACATGAGAGTGCTGGACCTCATTACCTCATTCCCGGAGGACAAGGAAGAGGACATCAGGTATTTCGAATCGGAACTCCCGGATATGTCCTTCTGGTCAGTCTTCGGTAACACCGGAGGGTCGCACATCCAGCCGCGCATCAGGGACAGGATAAGGACCATCGCCGCAAAGTATGGCCAAAGCTATCAGACAACCGATACATAGCGAGGAACTTTATGATTACGATAAGAAAGTATTTCCCGGGATTCGCCATGCCGGACAGTGATGCGGAATACTGCCGCACCAAGTGCGATACCCCGGAAGAAGCAATCCGGAGCGAGTGCTGGCAGGAGCGCGTCGGCGACAACAAGCTCCAGTACGCCGATTACGAGAAGGTTTCGAAGGAAATGGTGTTCTTCGACGGCAAGTGGGGTTCCATCGTCGCCAAGGCGGACACCGTGGAAGAAATGCAGGCGTTAATCGACCTGGCAGGAATCAAACCAGGACATTGGTGGTAAATTTATGAGCAAGAACGATAAAAACAATGGCATTGTCAACTGTACCGGTACAGGAAAATTCTACCCTGGGTCAGGGTTGCCCGAGGTTGTTACCGAGGATTACCGGCTCGAACCCGGTGCCAGGGACCGCGAGGAGATAAAGGGCCTCAAGGAATTCGAGGTCGAGCCAATCAAGGCCGGCGAAAGGTTCTACATCCCGCTTCCATGGCAGCTTGGCGGCGACATGGACGAGCAGAAGTATCAGCTTGGCGTGGCACTGAAGGACATCCCGGCGACCAAGACGGTACTCAAGCCTTACATTACCGGGCTTTTCGATAATTTCACAGTCATAGGTACACATAAAGGTTACAACCTTGTCACCAATCTTGCAGGGAAGTCGACCGGGGAAAATATCGAACCTGAACAGCACCTCACCAGAACACAGACAATCCGGTGGCACGATGCCAGGAAGGATATCCCGGAAATGAACCGGGTCTGCCTAATCAAAGTACCTGACCGTCCCTGGAAGTTCGTCGGCAAGGGCAACATCAAGCAGGATGTAGTCTATCTCGAGTCCCGCCAGGTGTTCAACGAAGGCGAGCTCCCGTACATTTTCACTCAGTTCGGTCCCGGCACGTACGAATACAACGAGGTGACCGAGTGGGCCTACCTGGACGAATAGGGGGACACATGCCGGACATCAACCCAATTTCCGAGGAAGAATTCAATTCCCTGGTGCAAGCCGAGCTGCAGCGCCATATGTTTCCCGGGGATGCCGGGAAGCCTGCCAGGTTCACCGCAGACGAAGCGGGCGAAATGATGGAAGCCCACCGGGAGTTCCTGCACGAAATGTTCCTTGAGCGAGACAGATACATCAACCAGGACGCCTGGATTTCTGCATCAGCCAATAACGTGTGGATAATAGACTGCTGCTGATTTTGAAGAAATCTCGCAAAAATTCGACTGGCACTCCGTGCCGGCCGTTTTTTGCTATATTTGGTACATAACGATACAGTACAATTAAATACAAGGCATATCAATGGACTACCAGAAAATCTACGACCGCTTCATCGAAGACCGACGCCAGCATCCCACCGGGGAAATCCGCGCAGAAATCCACCACATCATCCCGATTTCGGCCGGCGGCGACGTCTGCGAGGCAAACTGCATCCGTCTTTCCATCCGTGACCACATCTTTGCCCACAAGGTCCTCCGCAGGCTCGGCCTCGACCCTACCGGACCTCACAAGAGGATGTCCAAGGCAATCGCCGCGGAAATCTACGCCAGGATGGCAGACCAGCCCGTCGCGGCATACGGCAGGGGAAAGACCTCCGTCTCCGCCAAGGTCCTCGCCAAGATGGTAAAGAAGAAAGAGAAGGAACTCATCGAGCTCGGCAACGAGATGACCGACAAGTTCCTGCAGATTATCGACCCCGGCGTCGAGAAGTATGCCTACCGCATCGGACGCGCAAAGAAGTTCAATACCAAGGTGCTTACCTTCTTCGCCAACATGGTCCCGTGCATCGCCATCGACCGTCTCGACCGTCTTCCCCGGAATGACTCCCGGGAACTCCCGGACGAACCCGAGAAGTTCTCGGGACGTTCCGAGTTCTATTCCAGCTGGGCCGCCGATAACAAGATTTTCCTCAGTTACGACGGGCAGGTGAAGCAGTCGTTCTTCCCGACGAAAATCAACGAGAAGTTCCTGAAATGCAACGCCTGGCAGGGACTCCTGTTCCGCTGGGTATACCCGGCGCTCAAGAACCTGTATGACGACATCATGAACCACGGAGGCAGGATGAAGCCCGAAGGGGCCGTAATCTGCCGTAGCGAGGAGGAGTTCAAGCAGTTCCGCGTCGAGGCGGCCATCTACGGCTACTACATGACGACCAAGCTGAAGCCCGGTACCTACAAGGTCGAGGACATCGTCGGCTGGGCCTGCCAGGGAATCCAGATGCTCCTCCTGCAGCATACCGCGCTGTACCACCTCAGGGACCTGGCGGACGTGGACTTCGTCGACGTCTACGACACCGCACTCCTGAAACGTCTTCAGGAGTTACCCGGTAAAGCCCTTGGTAACCCGGATGACTATGATACTTACTTCGAGTGTCTTGCCGCTCAAGTACTGAAGCATGCGCTCGGGAATATCGCCTTCACGCAGAAGCGCAAGGACGAACTCATGCCTATTGCTATGCAGGGTGCATATGCCGTAAGGGACCAGCTCCATACCGCAATTATGCGTGTACGCGACAACGGATTCACCGAAAAGGAAGCGGCGCTATGGCAAATCGTAGCCAAGTTCATCGCGAAGCACGGGTTCGAAGCGGTACACGCCTACATCGAAAAAGGCGGCATTGCCGCCTAGTCACAGAAGAAAGTAAGGGCCGGAAGATGCCGCCGTGCGGCTATGCCGCACGGGAACCCTTCAGGGCGGCATAGGAGGCCCGTCCTCCAATAAAATACTTGACAGAACCAGTATTAAATAGTATATTAGAAATATGGTAATAAGCTACAACGTGAAGCTGGCGTTTCCGGATGAGGAAACCAGGAAGAAGTACATTGAGGTACTTTCGGTGGAACGTGAATGCTATAATTACCTCAGCAAGATATTCGAGAAAATAGATTTCGTACACCACAGGCTGACAAGATACGACGTGCAGTCCCGCTACTACCGGGACCTGCGGAGCAGGTTCCCGGAGCTGTCGAGCGAGATGGTACTGAAGTGCATACTCGAGACAGTGAGCAACTGGAAATCTGCGATAAGGAACTGTTACGATAATTTCGAGGTTCCTTACAAGAAAAATCTTTCAATGGTACTCGACAAGCATTTGTACGGGAAATTGACTACAAGTTCGGTCGAGCTGACGGTGCCGGGCGGCCGCAGGGCGCACTGCACCTTCAGCCCCTATCCGAAGCTCGCCGAGCTCCTTAATTTGTACAGAGTTCAGAACTGCAACGTGTTCTTCCGCCGGAGCCAGTTCTGGCTTACTCTGCAGTTCGACGTGCCGCGGGCGGAGGACGCCGGGAGCGGCGTCCTCGGCATCGACCGCGGCATGCGACGGATAGTCGCATGCTCCGACAATACGGGGTGGATTGACAGGGATTTCAGCAGGAAGAGACGCCAGCTGCGCTACCTGAGGCGGTGCCTCAGGTCGCACAACTCCAAGTCGGCGAAGCGACACCTGAAGAAACTTTCCCGTACGGAAAGGAACCGCTCGAGGAACGAAGTTCATCGGGTCGTGAACTGGCTTCTCGCGAAGCCGGTCCACACCTACGTCGTTGAGGACTTAAGCAAGATAAAGAAGAGGACTTCAAGGAAGAAAATTGTCACCCCATCAGGGGTGACCATAGAAGTCAAGAAAAGGAAGCACAATAACAGGTTCGGACAGGTTCCCTTACGGGAAATCCAGTCCGTACTGGAGTATAAGGCACCACTTCTAGGGAAAGAAGTGGCAACGGTTGAACCTGCCTACACGTCCCTCCTCGATTCTCGGGGAATGCCGCAAGGCATCAGGCAGGGTACTCGTTATCGTGCGTCCGACGGAGTCCTGCTGGACGCGGACATAAATGCCGCGTCCAACATCGCACTCCGTCACCGCCCCGATTCAATCGTCGCGAACCCTATCTACGGTTCCGCGGTATTCTCGGGCAGGCCGATGTCAACCGGCCAATCGTGGATGATGCTCAGGCAGAATCCGCAAGCTGCCGCCCTTCAGGGCGGACGTAGTTGACTAAGGATTTCGTCAACGTCGCACATATTTTGCCTCCGTAACGCACAGTTTATATATTTATTTGCTATATTTGAACTAGGCTGAATCCCGTTCATTCCGTAGCGAAAAATGTCCGAGCAACATCTTGGATGGACAAAGCCTTCAGGATTCCCAAGGAACCCCGCAAGGAATCCACAGACACACCTACACAAGGAGAAGCCCGATGAACATGAACGTTCAGCTACCCGATATCGACACGGAAACCAAGCAGCGTGTCGTCAACTACTTCAGCAAGGCCAAGGACCTCGGCCAGGTGCTCGTCACCCTCCACCGCGACGACCTCCCGGACACCGTGGAGAAGCTCGAAATCGTCAGCTTCGCACCGGCATCCGGCAAGAAGGAAGACCGCATCATCGACAACGAAATAATCGTCGTCTCCCTTCTTACCCACAAGACGGGCGCGGTCGACATGGGCGTGGTCATCCATACCCGGGTGAACCTCAACTCCATGGGCATCCCGTGCGGCACCAAGTCCGAGAACCTGATGTTCAACGGCAAGCATGCCGAATGGCTCCTCGCACTGAAGACCCTCTAAAATGAAATCAGTCAGGTACGCAATATACATCGGCATATTCCTGCACTTCCTGAGGCGCTGTCTCAGGAAGTCCTTGACGCAGGTAAAGCATCCGACACTCGACCTGTCCGGCGAAATCGGCGGTCGTGACTCATTGCCTGAATCTCTATACCCGGCGTATAACGATATGGCCACAGCGATTGACCGGGAAACGCTCAAGGCGATGGTTGAAGTCGCACTCACAGAAAAGTCAAGCTACGGGATGCTCAAGGACATACAGCGCAAGGTCGAGGACATCGTCAACGTCGGCTACATGGAGGTTACCTCCGTGGACACTTCGCATGACAAGGACGGGAACGTAATCCCGACAGTCGGCGTCAACGCCATACTGTCCAGGCCAGTCGAATACGTCGAAATGAAGGTATCGGTTTGAAGGAACTGAAATACGCCATATATACAGCAATCTTCCTGCACCAGTGCAGGAAGATTTTACATAAGATATACAATCCTCGCCCGGCCGTGACCGTGCGCATGGTAAACGGCAGGAAGCTGTTCCAGGCAGACCCGGACCGTGTCCGTGCAGCATCCAGGAAAATCAGGGCATCCTTCTCGCTGGAGGACACCGTATGCCACATGTCGGGAATGGACGTAAATGACATGATAGCCGGAATGCAGGACGAAATATCGGAGGAAATAGACCGGAACGAAATAAGAAGGCCGAGCCTCGGAAAGATAATTGAGAATTGCGCCATGCCGGTTGTATTCACACAGGACGACATAGACAGCGGACGCGTCAGGCCAATCCTTATCGGGCGAGAAATCAATGCCTTCTCACGAAGGGAGCCCGGATATACCATAGCGCCGCCCAGTATCGAATTCCCCACTTGAACATTGGCGACTTCATGCGGTCGCCATTCAATCATTTTAAATTGAATATTTCTCCCTGAAGCGGATTCGCCATATTTCCGCGTGCATGGCGAGCCTTATCCGTTTCATGATGATTGCCCCGGGATACCTATGGAACGGGTTGTAGGATTCCTTTGAGTGCATCGTGTCAAGGTCCTTGAGGATATGCTCGAAGTCATCTCCTTCAAGGGTGGCGATTTCCATCCTTACCCGGTTGGACACCTGGGTAGCCACTTCGACCACGGCCGATTCACGGTACCTCGGGTCCTTGATACGCCCGAGGAACGGCCCGTCCTTGGCGAAGGCCATCGCACGCTCGACTCCCTTGTTAATGGCGTCGTTGAGCAGGGCGAAATGGCGGCAATACAGCCAGGCCACCTCGTCGGGGCTCACTTTCTTGCTTTCTATGGCATTGGCGACCGGCACTATCTCGCTTGCGTCTGACCCGTAGCACTTGGCCGATTCTGCCGGCATGAGCCTGTACATGTTCAGCATGTGCATCTGCAGGGCGAGCGCGTCCTGCTGTCCGAATTCCTCGCCGTACTTGAAGTCCAGGTTGAGTAGCTCGTCACGTTCGGGAAACTCGGGATGCTGGGTGAATGCCGATTCCTCGGTATAGATGACGGCCCTGCCGTACTTTTTCAGGCCGACCCTGGCATGCCCGCGCATGAACTGTTTAAGGAACTTGTCGCATGCGTCTGTCCGCGTGGCACAGACCAGTTTCTTCGCGGCATTTGCCAGCGCCTTGCTGAAATTTTCCCCCAGGGACTCCCAGACATACTCCTTGGTGCTGTCCATGGCGACCTCGAGCTGGTGCCTGTTGAGGGAATGCATGATTTCCCGGCAGTCCTTCCTGGCCCTGTCAACGGCCGTATCGATGGCCGATTCAATCTTCTCGACCGCCTGCTTCATGATGTCAGGTACATATTTGCGCGATTGCCACTTGAGCCCGTATTTCGACAGGCTGCGCCAGCAACCGAACAGCGTAGCCTGGCTGAATTCCTTCCGCAGCGTATCCGAAGACTCCGTTAGGTCATCGGGAATCGACGAGGCCGGCGGAATGTCAACCCCGGACGGCTTCTCCGGTGCCTCGGCACGCTCGAACTTCTTGATTGCATCAAGGAACCGCTTTTCTTCCTCGGTCACGTAGACGATGTGGCCGTCTTCCAGGGTATACTCGTTCCTTTCGCCTGCGATGATAATGCTGCTCGCCGAATGCATCTCGGCAAACGCCCAGTACAGGTCCTTAATCGTGGTTATCGTTCTCATATTGTACCTCTATGTCCACAGATGAATAAATACGAACATGACTATGACACATATACCCAGCATAATCCTGGCAAGTATACGGTCGAAATCGTTCATCGTTATTCCATACCCCCGTCGGCAAACTTGAGTGCCCCGGTGATTTCCGAGTACTCTTCCTTGCAGAACAGGTCCTTCAGTTCCGGGTCACTGATTGGAATGATTTCGCATACCTCACGCGGGAAGAAGCAACCGTCCATCGCGATGGTCGGTTCCCAGTGGTACCCGTCCAGGTAGTTAGCCATGTGCTTGATGATGGCCATGTCCGGGAGGCTCGCGACGAGTACAGTGAACTTGCGGTTCTTCCTTTCGCACCCGACAAGGTACAGGTTGTACATGCCGTTTCCGCGGAAGATGAACTTCGCCAGTATCACCCGGAGGAAATGCAGGAATATCGAGAGATATAATGCGTTGTAGATTGTTTTCATTCGTATACCACTTAGTCGATGCGTCTAATCTGTTCAAACATGTCCTTCACCGGCTCCGTAAAGGACCACCCGGAGCCGAAGAAATGCGGCCCCTTTCCTACGGCAAGGCCGAGCTTTACTTTCTGACCATTCCAGTTCAGCCACCACAGGTACTTCTTGTTCTTGTCCCGTTCAAGCCGGACTGTCCTACGGGATACCTTAAGGTATTCCGGGGTGTCACTGTACGGCATATCGAATACATGGTCTTCGGTAATCACTTTGATGCCGTGTATGACATAGGCTTCAAAGATGAAATCCCTTACCGCGTTGTTCGCGTACTTGATGCGGTCCTCGAACTGCACGAAGTCGGCATAGCGGCGCATCTGGTCGATAAGGGCAGGCTTGGCTGTGCCCGTAGAACACGGATGGTCATCGAGGGTCACGACCGTGCCGGGAACTCCATGGACATGGATATGATGTACCCCGAATGCGCGGAACACGTAGATGCTCTTGGGGCCGATACGGAACCGAGTAGCGGTATTGCCGAAGAACGTACTCTTCTTGTTTTTCAGGAACGCCTCGTAGCACAGGTAAACTAGGTGTTTATTAAGTGTGCCGCCACATGTAGAAAGACAATATAATGCCATTCGTTTTCTGTACTGCAGCACAGATGCAATAAGGGCATTATGCTGCTTGGACATATAGGCATTCACACCGTCAGCCAGGATTTGGTCCAGCTTGGCGAAATCGGTTTCCTTCTGGGAGAAACTGGTATCGATGTTGAAGTTGCCGTAATACACGTCACGGTAGGACCCATATCCGTACTTTACGCAATCAGGTTCGATGGTGTAGTTCCTGATGGAGAACTTCGGCTTGCACATGATTCTGTCCGGGTATACCCTGGCAATTTCCACGCTGTTCACGATGTCGCGCTCGTCATCGTCCAGCTGCCTTACTTCATCGCGGCCGATAATCCTTCCGAGCGACACAGGCCCATAAGGGAACGAAAAAGTATGCTCGTCGGATTGCATGATATTGTTTCCAAAAAACTTGCAGCTTAGAATATCCCTTGGGCTAAGCACAAGACGGCAAGACACGCAGCCAACTGCATCCCTGGAATGGGAAAAGATGACATGGTTGGATGCGGCCGCCTTGAAATCAAGATGCTTACGTATGGCAAGCATGGACTTCAGGCTGTCCTGGTCTTTACCGGCAAGTTCCGGGTCATCAATCAGATTGTCCAGGTCGCCATCCACATTCAATCCGAGAAGGTGTTCATACGTGATAATCATGTGCTTAAACTGTTTCATCCTGTCCCTCATCCACTTCGCTGTCTTCCGCGTCCTTCCACGATACCTCGAAAGCGGGTTCCCTGTTCTGCTTCTCCATCTCCATGCTCCCGTTAGGGAGGTAGTTCACCGAGAACCCTTCCTTGGTGAGCCTGTCAATGAAGGGTTTCAGTATCAGGTTGGTAAACTGTGCGCCGTACAGATTTGGCAGCTTCGTCCCGATGGACACGAACGTCTTGAACTCCCCGTGGTTCGCCGCGTATGTCACCGTATACTTCACCCGGCGGTAAAGCATCTTGAGGTCCTTCATGGCCATGCTGTTGCGGGTGACGGTCCCGAGGTCGCGGAAGTCGCTCGCCTTGAACTTCAGGATTCTGCGCTCCTTCCGACGGTTCGATACATACCATGACCCGATTAACAGGCCAAGTATAAGAAGCGTTGCTCCACAGGTGCAAAGTATTACTAGCAGTGTTTGGTTCATTTATTCCTCTTTCTTCGAAACCTTTACATATTTTACCGGGCCCTCTAGTTCGTTACCCGTACATAAGAGACCGTACCTTTCCTCAAGTATCTTAATTGCTTTCTTGCCTGGCCATCGTGATACGACGACGCGATGGGCGGCACATCCTAGAGCGTCGCGATTGACCGATGCAGCCACTATGGCAACTTCCCGGTTTATAGCACGGTTAGCCCGGGAGTGCCTGCCGCGCTTCCGTTTTTCCTTGGGCTTATCCGGTGTCTTCTTCCGGCAAAAGGTCTTCTTTAGTAAATCCAAAAACATTGATTCCTCGGTACCAAATATAGCAATTTTTATGATTCCGCGCCGGCTCTATAGCGATATGCACTATTGAACGTAAGGCCTATAGTATCCAGGTCTTCGAATGGTAAATTATTATAAGGCTCGAACAGCCTGGCACGATTCTTGATTCGTACCACACGCCTGAAAAGTTCGACATCCGGGTTTTCTACCACCAGGCTCATTATGCTCTCGCACACAAGGTCGACCAGCCCGGCTACGGACTCGTAGAACAGCCTGGTTATGTCCATGTTCACGGTGTTGGTTGTCACGTCCTGGTTGAACATGAAGGCCGTCCCAGTACCGGTAGTCGTGCTATCCGGCGTGACCAGGTAATTGTTTGCCTGGCCGACATACGACGTGGCCGCATTGACAAGAGGAGCTAGCGTAGTGTTGGAGCACATGTGAAGGAACAGTATCAGGACGTCGGGGCGGATTATTTTCATCGACTTCATCGGCACGTACATGCTGACACGGCCCATGCCTTCCTCGTCACAGAGGTATATGTGCCTAAGCCATGTCCCGGTGAGTTCCGGGGGCATGTTCCTGAACTGCCCGCGGTTTACGGATGCACGCATCACAATCGTACCGACCCGGCGGTCAACAAGGCTGTCGTTGTCGTTCCCCTTGTATACGGCGGCAACACCCGGCTGCACCCATTTCAAGAACTTGTGCAGCCTGTTCAGTGACCCGATTGACGAGAATACCGTGCTTGAGCAAAGTTTCGATGCCTCTATCAGGCTTGGCGGCTCTTTTTGAAGGCCAATTATTTTCACGGCTCAACCTCGGCATTTTCGGAAAGCCACCACAGGTAAAGTATGATATCCCCGCTGTCGCTCAGGAGAAACCTGGTATTCTTCTGTACCGCGCTGTCTATCCACCGCATAGCGTAGTTAATCTTGGTATTGCGGATTTCCGCCAGTTCGGGAGGCATATGTCCCCGCTCGACCGTCAGGGGGTCATAGCGGGTACAGAGATTCTCCGTTCCCATGATTATTTCACCCGCCAGCTTGCGCTTGACATCTTCCTTCCCATAATATGCCTTCCACAGGCAGGTAGCAATCTCCACGACCTTACGTGCCATCATGGTACGCCCGCCGGTCGGGTAAATCAGCTTCACCATGCTGGGCTTCCCGGGAGGATACAGGTTAACTATGACTGACCACTTGTGCTCGCCGACATCACCCTTGGAATTCTCGGGAACATCAGCCCCGTACGACATGTAGACGATTCTCGCAAGCGGTACAAGCATGATGCTCTGGCTGGCATAGATGTACTTCCCATCTTTTCCGAATCTGAACCTGGTAAATCCATCATTAACGTCGTTAACAAACTCGATGCTATTATAGTTGTCCAAATCCGTACCCCACGCCATAGCACGCTTTATATCCTTTGGCGAGATATAAAGCATGCGCCCGGTTCCCTGGTGGATTGGACAGCCGTTATGCGGTATGGATATAGTTGCAGCCATTACTTGTTGAATTCCCTGATTGCGCGACAGACGCAGTAGTCGATTTCGGCGAACTTGATGGGTCCGAGCATTTCGGCAAGCTTCATTCGCTGGTCATGCAGGAACTGCGCCTGTTCAATGACAGTGAACTCATCGGAATCGATGGGTCCCGCATGGTACGCGTGGCTGAAGTTGCACCCGCAATTTTCCAGGTTAATTACCGGGAATTTCTGTTGATGCTGCCCGATTGCCTTGACTCCGTCCTTCGTAGCACGGGTTGTAGCCCTGATTGCATACGAGTCGGTGCCGTTGGAAACCATGATGTAGCCGATACCGCGGCAACCTGTCGTGTCACCGCCGTTGATGTAGAGATAAGTCTTCTTGTTATGCATGCCCCAAATATAGCAATTTCGCCCCGGCTAGAAGTGCCGACCGTATTCGGGAATAGGTCGCAAGGCCGTATTTTGTCTTGAACATGATGAAATCCTTCCCTTTCTGGCCATACGGCAATTCGCTCTTCCTTATTCGGAAATGGGCATCCGTAATATAGTCGGTATGCATTCCGAGCGCTTCGCGCCATTCACCGGCATTCATCTTTGCCAGGTTATCGCGCAGTGTATCCCTGGTACCGTCTATTTCATTCGACGGCATGCCCTTTATCTGCAGGATTCCGGTATATGTAAGGGTTTTAAGCTGCTTCCTGTGACGGTCGACGTATTCCCGGATGGTTATGTCAACCTGATGGGTCTCATTAGGGAAGAACATGAAATCGCCCCGCTCCAGTACAGGGGATATCGATATCTTGCTGATGATTCTGCGGGCGAAATGCAGGAAAATTGCCAGATATGCGGCATTCCTAATCGACATCGGTTTCATCCGGAAGTTGCTCCTGGAATGAGTTAATCATGCCATCCATGTCGCTCTCGACATCGCAGCGGCACATCTTGACAGCCGAGCATAGCCCGGCAGGAAGGTCACAGTCGATTAAACTGGCAAGCATGGCTTTCTCAACCATGAAGTGAACATGCGTGCACCTGTAACGTAGACCGCTTATAAGGGTATTGATGTTCGCCTCGGTAAATATTCTGCTTGAAGGGTTGTTCAGCATGTCCGCTACTGACTGCGCTTCCGCATGGTTCACCCAGGTCGGGAGAAAGTGGAATATCATCGTTGACATATTAGATGGCGAATTGAGCCCTTCGTCCCAGGTAACCCGCACCATGATTACATAGCCGGAATTCAGCGACTTCATCGAGGTAAACTTATCTGGCGGTTTACGCTTAACTTGCCGGAATGCCTTCCGAACCACCTTCCTGAGGAAGGAGATGAATATCGCTACATATATGCCAATGGCTACTGAACGCATTTGTCTGCCATCTCCAGGAAGAAACTCTTCAGGCAATCCTTGCAGACATGCTCAACGGGCTTTCCGTACTTGGAGAATACCAGGTTGTAGCTGTAATCGACCTTAGACCCATCCATATACATGTCTCCAGCATTGGACTTGCTTCCAAGGCCATACTCTGACGAAAGTGGCCTGCCACATAGGTCGCAGGTATATTCGTCGTGGGCTTGTATCACTGTTGTCTTCATGCTACCAAATATAGCAAAAACCCGGGAGGAAATCCCGGGTTTTCCCTGTAAGCCCGACCGGAATCAGCGCTTGACGTTCATCTCCATGACGTAGAAGGCGACGAAGTACAGTATCGCGAGCACCAGGTAGAGCGAGCTGCCCGTGAACGTGTTCGCCAGAAGTGGGCCGAGGATGCCGCCCACGCTCCACCCGGTAAGGGTCAGCGAGTGGACCCTGGAGGCGTTGCCCATCCCGAACCGCTTCGCCAGCAGGCTGGGCAGCACGCTGAAGTTGCCGCCGTAAGCGGCCTCGCAGAGCAGGATTCCGATTATGCTGAGCACGGGGTTCCCGGTGAGGCAGAACATCGCCCCGAGGATGCCGAAGCTGCACACGAAGTGGTAGCTGGCCTTCCTGCCTATCCTGTCGGACAGGCTGGAGAACCCCAGGCGTCCCCCGGCGTTCGCCAGGGCGGTACCCGAGAGTATGGCGCCTATCGCCCCTATGCCGAGCCCTGTGAGGAGCCCCTTCTCCTGCGAGATTATCGACAGGCCGCAGGATATGTTCACCATGAACATGAACCAGATGGCCCACCACTCCCGGCTTCTAAGTATGAGCGAGTAGCGGAAGTCGGATTGCCCCCACTCGCGGTCCGCGTCGGGGTACTTCCGGAGCAGCACGGTGGAAGCCACCATGACCAGGGCGTATACCGCCCCCATGGAATAGAACACCTGCGGGAGGGTGACCGTCGCGAGGAGCCACTCGATTACGGGGGAGGCGACAAACTTGGCGAGGCCGAACCCGGTGATTGCCAGCCCGGACGCCAGCCCCTTGTGGTCGGCGAAGAACGCCATCAGGGTCTTCACGGGGGTGACGTAGCCGATGCCGGTGCCTGCGCCTATTGTCGCCGTGGCGATGTAGAAGGCCGGCACGCATGCGATTTCGACTGACACGCCGAGCATCACGAAGCCGGCTATGAAGACGACGGTGGACAGCACGGCGCCGAGCCTCGGGTTCTTCTCGATTGTCCTCCCGAATATCGCTGCACACATGCCGAGGAAGAAGATTATCAGCGTGAAGCCGACGTCGGTCGCCATCCGGCCTATGCCGAACACCCGCATCAGCTCCGGGGCGAACTGGCTCCAGCAGTAGACCGAGCCTATGCAGGTCGTCAGGGCTACCCCGGGGATGGCGCAGTTCAGCCATCTGTTTGGTACTTTCTGTGGCTTTTTCATGTCATTGTCCATAACTGTGTACCGGTTGTTTATGGCGGCACCCTTCTCCAAACTAGACAATTTTTGCTATATTTGGGGTATGAGCGAACCAAACCATAAATACGCAAAGAGGATTGCCAAGGCAATCGTTGAAAACGCCATCATGTTCGGCATGCCCGTGCCGAAGGTCGAGAGCATGTACGAGTACGCCAAGAAGGGCGCCGGGGACATAGTATCCAAGAAATCCTATGCCAACGACCTAGCAAGGACGACCGCGTACTTCACCCTCCTGCGCCATTTCTTCAAGGCCGGCCTCAAGAAGTACTCGGCAAAGATGCCAGAGATGGACAAGATGGAGGTCCGCGCAATCCTGACCCGGAACAGGGACAAACTTATCGAAGGACTTACCAGAAATGACGACAACACCCAAGACGGAGGAAAAGAACCCTCCCAAGAAGGCAAGTAACACCTTTCCCACATTCGACGAACTGAAACACCAGTGGCAGACAATATGCACGAAGAAGAAAACAAACCGAAAGTGACGATACTTCCCGTGGACGAGGGCAACAGGTACAACCTGGACACCGCCCACGAGCTCGGCCTGGCATTCCGGGACTACCCGGAACTCCGCGAGAGCATCCGCAAGTACGCCCTGATAACGGTGGCGGCCCAGATGGTGCTCGACGAGAAGTCCCGCCAGGTGGGCGCCCGGAACAAGTCCACCGTCCTGATGGTGCGCGACACCAAGGAGCTGCTCGTCGACGGACGCCCGGCACTGGACGTGGTCTACAGCACGAGCGTGGCGATGCCCCTGCAGAACGGAGCGGCGTCGTTCACCGAGCACGTGCAGGTGCCGATAGAAACCATCCACTCGATTGTGAAGCGGCTCGACGACGGCGACATCCCGTTCAACGTCGACCCCAGGACTACCCTAAAGTAACCCCTACATGGAACGCCAAATCAACTACCCACGGGCTAAAGACCCGTGAGTTTGAAACAGTAAACAATGTGAACTGCTGAGAACTCATAGTTGATTAGACTCAGTGAAGGGAGCAATCCCCGAACTACGTTAGGAAGGTCACGGCACCCCGGGATGTACGGCCAAGTCCCCCGCCCTGCCGAGCGTCATTAAACAGTCCTGATGGGTAGGGACAGTGTGGCGTTCATTACAAGCCCTCCTAACATTGTCGATGGCCACCCACAGGGAGAAATCCCTGCATTACCCGATTAAGTTCGGGTTCCCCAAAAGGGCCAAAGTCGGGGCTCCTCTCACCCACTAAAGATGGGTGAGTTTCCGCCCCGGCAAAGGATTTATATGAACAAATTCAAGGAACACATCTTCAACGCCTCGTACCTCGCCATCTTCCTCTACGGGATGCGCCGTATCGTAAGGAGGATTCGCCCCATCTCGTTCGACGACGCCTACTCGCTCGTCGCCGGCCTCGTGAAGCGCCAGGGAGAACCAATCTTCCTCGTGCACAGGGACGGAACCTACTACCAAGTCGCCAACGCCCCGGAGAAGTACCACCGTGACGTTGTCGGCGCAATCGCTGGCGCGTTCGGAAATCTCAGGCACAACCAGTGGTCAAAGGTGGTCGCGAACAACAACGCGACCGAACATCTCGACAAGGTAGTGTGGAACACCCCGCTGACCAAGCTCCTCACGCCGGAAATGCAGAACCGCATCCCGGTCCTCGCGCAGAACCTCAAGAAGGCATACGGGGAAAACAGATGAGATACGAGAAGCCGGAATACGAGGGCGACTCCCGCCCGGAAACCCAGAAGCATATCGACAAGGTAAACGAGTTCGGCAAGCAGTTCGCCGACAAGCTCAAGTCGAGGCTTATCCTGCATGACGCCTCCAAGCTGATTGAACCCGAATGCAAGTTCTTCGACAAGGGCACCCCGAACCTCGCCACGAGTTCTTACGGGGAAGAAAGCTACGAGAAGGCGAAGGATTCCATCAAGGAAGGCATCGAGCATCACTACAAGATGAACGACCATCACCCCGAACACTTCGGTTCCACCGGGGTATCCGGGATGAACCTGTACCAGCTGGTGGAAATGTACCTTGACTGGCGTGCCGCGTCGCTCCGCCACGCCGACGGCAACATCTTCAAGAGCATCAAGGTCAACAAGGACCGCTTCAATCTCGACCCGCAGGTGTACAACATCCTGCTGAACACCGCCATCGTGGACGCCCCGGAGTTGTTCCCTGCCGCCCCGGACGAAGTAAAGGAATACCTGAAGGGCAAACTATGATGTTCGTCATGGCGATAGACATCCTTCTATCCGCGACGGCATGCTTAGGGTGCCTGACCGTAGGATGCCTTGTCGGAACATGCTTCCCGACAACCAGTCCTGGTGCAAAGTACAGCCGGACGATAGGAGCCATCATCGGGATAATCGCCGCAGTGGTGGCCTATCTATGGCTCAATGAGTATTGCTAGTGTACTTGTCGACAATCTCGCCGATGGTGTCGTAGGACTTAGGCTTCCTGCCTTCCTCCTCGACAACCCACTTCTTGGAATCCCGGTCGTAATAGAACGGGATTTTTTCTTTCACGTCCTTGCGGCGGAACAGCATCTCCACGTCTCGCTCGCCGACGTGCTTGGCTATAACGCCGTCGGACTTGATGAGGAAGGCGCAGTCGCCGTAAGCCATGTCGTAGTGTTTCAAGTAGGCTGTATCGACAGGCAATGCGAACAGCCATCCCTGCCTGGTGCGTCCTCCCGGATACTGCGATGTGTATGCCAGGTGGTCGAGGTCGGATGTACCGTGGGAGAACCCGGACTTCTTGATTTTGGGATAGACTTCCTCGCTCGTGAAGTGGACAGCCCAGTGGTCCTCGACCATGCGAGCGTTCTCGAAATAGTTGTATGCCTTCTTCGCCGTGGTAAGGTAACCGTCATCGTCCTTGATGTCGGCATCGCGCTTCTTGTTGAGGTAAGCCTCCAGCTTCTTCATGCCTGCATCCTGGGCTTCAAGAATCGCCCTGTATCCGGTCATGAGTGCTTCGAGAAGGTTTCTGTTCATATCGGTCTCCTACATTCCATAGTTTATTGCTATATTTCCATAAACTGAACGAAAACGGAGGCTATATGGCACAAAAAGCGAAAGAAAGCGCCCGGCTCCGTCAGGAACGGATTGCCGGGACATCGAACGGGATGACCCTGCGTACTCGCGTGGTCAAGGACCGGAAGAAATACACAAGGAAATTGAAGCACAACAAAAAATCCATCGCCGAGGCGATGGATTTCGCGCTTATATGGCGTAGCGCTAGACTTCTTTGGAGGGTCCTTCCTCGGACTTCTCTTCGGTCTTCTTCGGCGGCATGAACGCCTTTGTAATTGTCGCCGTCTTGGGCTTGAAGGCGAGCACCTTGAAGTTTTCCGGGAGGTCGACCACCTGGCCGTCAAGGTCGAACGTGCAGTAAAGCGAGACCAGTACCGGCCAGCCGCCCGCGGCAACCCCGGCATAGATGATGGCCTTTCCGGTGACCTTGTACGACTCGTACTCCTCTTCCGGGTTGAAATGGGTGATGTTCCTGCGGAACTTCTTGGCGGACAGCTTGGCGTTCTCTTCCATCTTTTCGGGAAGCATGCCCTGGGGCGGATTCTTTTTCTTCATCTCGTCGAGCATCTCGAGATACGCCCGGTACATCCCGGCGGTGGTATGCCATCTCCCGTGCTCGTTCTTGAGCATCACCGGCTGTTTGCCGGAAGAGTAGTGCATGATGTCCCGGGCGAGCAGGCACGAGCTCGTCACTACCGTATACGCGGCATTCAGTTCCCTGAGCCTGGCGTTGAGTTCGGAGATGAATGCCTTGGCTTTCCGGCGTTCTGCGGTGTCGACCTTGTCAAGCTCGGCCGTGACGTGCGCTGACCTGAGCGTCGCCGGGGTGATGCCGTTGACGTGGCGGACAGTCCTCTTGACTGAGTTCAGGAGGCGCAGCACGTTGTACTGCGAGGCACGGTCCATGCCAAGCGTGTGGCGTCTTGCCTCGATTTCCCACTGGGTCATTTTCTTCCATGACGGGAACGGCAAGGTCTCCCGCAGCATCTTGTTGACGGTATCTACCAGTTCATTCGGGCTGAAATTCATTGTTCGGCTCCTTTCTTGATTTCTTCAATTCTTGTGCGGCGCGGCATCCTCGCCACGGTCTTCTCCTCGAACGGGCGGAAGGCTACGATGTCGTATCCGAGCTTCCTGTCCAGGCCCTCGATTGTGCCGTCCATGCCGAACGTGCAGTCCAGGGACAGCATGATTGGCACGCACCCGTCGGTGAGCCCGAAGGACACGATAGCCCTCCCGTGAATCCTGTAGTCGACCAACTTGTCCGATTCGGGCTTCCTGAAGAGTGCCACGTTGGCACGGAACGTGCCGACCGAGAAGTCCAGCAGTTCGTTGTATTCGGCTTCGTTGGACCCGGCATCCAGCCTGGCGCTGGCGGCGGCAAGCACGGAGTACACCGTGACGTCGTCGGAAAGCCGGTACCATGCGTCTCGGCACGTGGCGAACACCGGGTACTTCGGACCGCTGCCGTTCTCTTGCTTGTGGGCGAACATCTGGGAAATCAGAGAGTTTGCCGACCCAACCATCCAGCGGCGGTACTTCAGCGTCCTCATGTTCGCCGCGTACTGCTTCATGAATGACCTGTTGGTATTGAGCTCGTTGGCCACTAAATTCTGCAAGGCTTTCTTGCTCGAACACTCGTCCTTTGCGCCGGCAAGAAGGTAGTTCATCGCCATGAGCATGCCCATGTTCTCGTTCCTGTCCCTGAGGCGCTTGCGGTAGTCGTCAATCTGCATGGAGATGCTCGCCTGCCCGCAGTAGCTCCCGTTGTTGCAATGGTAAGCGACGTCTGACGTTTCGGATTCGCGCATCTTGCCTAGGATGACCTTGAAATTCTTGTCTGTAATATCCATATTGGGTTCCTCTTGTTCCAAATATAGCAAAAACCGTCACTTTTGCTATATTTGTATCGGAGAAAATATATGGAAGACAATAAGCCGAAGAAGAAACTCAAGATAAAACTGAGGAAGACCGCGAAGGCCCCCGGCGCCGACCGGGAACTGGTCGACATGGTGAAGAAGATGTCCGATTGGACTCCACCGTCTAACGCCGCCGTTCTCGAGGTGGCCAACCGCCTGGCACAGGCGGCCAGGGAGAAGATTACCCCGGACATGTTCAAGGAGGACGCCAGGTCGCTCGACAAGGCTCTCGCCCTGTGCTCCAAAATCAAGGGGCACACCCTGTCGAAGTTCAACGGGATAGGCGAGGACCACGACTACGTAGTCGACGTCGCCATATCCGGGAAGATGCTCGAGCTGTCGACCGTGCACATGTTCAAGAGGAACCGCATAGGCGAATGGGCCGTAAGCGCCAGGAAGATATATGTAGACGCCGGGATGGTCATGGCCGACCGCCGCATCGTCACCAGGAAGCAGTCAGGCAACGTCCACTGCAATATTGCCGGGTACAGCCTGGACACCGCACACTCGGCGGAGGCATACAGGGAGCTCGGCGGGCTGATAGAGTTCGTGTCCGCAGCCATTCCCAAGCCCGCCGCGAAGAAACGGACCGCGAAATGAAGCATATCTACGCCGCAACGTATGTCCTGATTTTCATCAGGTTCCTCCGGGAAATGATACGGGAAATCTGGCCGGACCCTGACGCGAAGAAGATGTGTCTGTACATTGAGCTGCCGCAGCGCCAGCTGTCGGTTCGACTGGCTACATCGGTTTCCCTGTCGAGACTGGAACAGGCGAAGGCGGAACTCATAGCCGAGAACTGGAGCGAGACATACCTGAAGATAACCGACGGGGAACCAAAGCACGAACCAATCAACATCGAAAGTCCAAGAATCTTGTCGATATATGACCGTGGAACCGTGAATGAACTACTGCACAGCGTGCGGAAATTCATCAAAACACCTAATATGTAAGCTTTTCGTAAGTTTCTCCGGCATTTGGACGGCATAAACATACATCACATTGTTGGGGCATCCGGGAACCGGGTGCCCCGAAGGATTTAGGAATATGATTTTCGGCCTGCCTTCCATCGGAAACTGGCTCGGCGAAAAGCTATCCAGGAACCCGGACACGATAACTCGAGCTGAGCTTGACCTCATGTCTCGGATAGAACTCATCCACACAATACAGCAATTACAGGCGAAACTCGACGCCGAAAGGAAATCCCGGGAGGAACTCGGGAAGGAGCTTTTGGGCATACTGGAACGGGCGTAGGTATATAAACTCCCGAATATGAACGAGCTTGACCAAATCATCAACACATCCGACCTGGATTTCCATTTTGCACGTGCCCTATCTGACGCGGCTTACGCCATGTTCGAGGCACGCAACATCAACAAGGACTACCTGAAGCAGGAAGCGGACGCTACCGGTGACCCCACGAGGTTCCAGACTGCACGCCAGTCAGTGCAGACCCTGTGGGCCCAGGAAGACATGGCACACCAGATGAACGAGAAAGCCGGGCAGAAAGTGCTCAACTTCCTGTACCTCATGGAAATCAGGTCGCCCGGTTTCACTACCTCGGACAAGCTACATGCAATCCACGACCTCTTTGTTGGCAACACGCTCGACACCAAGTTCCTTTCGCAGGTCAACTCGGATACTACGCCGGAGCAGGCTGCACAGGTTCTTGCCAACGCAACCGAACACCAGGTCAAGTCCGCAAAGGTTTACCCGGACCTCACCGATGAAGAAGAGGCAATCTGGAACCGCGTAAAGGTATATCACGAATTCGACGATGGTTTCAAGTGGGTTTACGCGGTAAATGCCGACGGCTCCATCGCAAGCCACATCCCGTCCTACATCACGTTCAAGACGATGCACCACTGCGGGAACACTCCCGACAAGCACTCGAACAACCAGTACTGGGAACTCCGCGGACCCGACGGGAAGGCCTACCTTACCGTAATCCTTTCGCCCGAAGGCAAGATAGAGGAATCCAAGTCGTGGGGAAACCAGCCCAACAAGTACCGCAAAATGATTCAGCCGTACGTCAAGTGGTTCCTCAAGAACAAGGTCACCGGGGTCGGCTACAGGTACGACTACGGTTACGCCACGCACAACAACTTCGGCGTCAAGGACTTCATGGGCGACGACCCGGAATTCATCGAATACGTCTCGGAAAATAAGCCGGAACTGTTCGGCAATACCGAGAAGCGGATAATGTTCTGGAAGGAGGCAGTCAACCAGGGAGTCGTCACGGTTGACGACATCAAGCGCATGTTCGCGGAAGGACTCACTCTGGAGCAGGCGATGGGGAAGTTCTCCGCCCTCCGCGGATACCACAGGGATTCCCGGTTCAACGACTGGGGTGAAGGCAGGTCGTCCCGGTACAGCTACGGCTCCTCTTCGCGGAGCATATTCGGCAGCAACCCGTTCGACGTGGTGTGCGCAGCATGCGACGGCTGCCCGTTCAGCAAGGAAGAACTGAAATACCTAATCATGGAGAAGAAGGTCAGTCTCGAGGAATTCGCCAACTACGACATCCACCTCCTCACGCCGGAAATGCAGAGGAACTTCGTGTCGGCCGACGCACACAACCTCCACAGACTCATGCAGATTGCTTCCGAGGTCGGCACCTTCGAGGTAGCCAACGACATAGTCATGCCGCTGGTCGAGACGGTGAAGGAGCCGAAGCCGGCTCCTCCCAGGGGATACGAAGACATGAGCTGGCAAGAGCGTAACAACAGCTCGGAGGCAAAGCGGTACGAGAATGCACTCAGCCGGTGGGATAGCGCGCTCAACTACCTGCGCAGTTACTTGAACGAAACCAACCCGCCTGAAAAGGCCAGGCCCGTGGTAGACGCCATATTCGGCGACCAAGAGACGGTAAACCGCATTTTCAGCGACGATTTCGGCAACCGCGGGTCCCGCTACAGATGCTACTACAACCGTGACGTCGATTCCTGGCTGAACGTGTTCGCCAGGTACCGCGACCTGGAAATCCCGCCACAGGTCAACGAATACCTTGCACACTACCTGTTCGTCGAGCCAAGGAAGAGCCACGATACTGTCGACCTGGTAATCAAGATAGGAAGGCCGAGGATAGACGCCCTGTTCGCCAACCGCACACCCAAGGAAATCGCCACCGCCTGCATCGACACCGGCAGCCACCTCAAGCTTGACGCCAGGAACCTCCTACCCAGCGTAAAGAACATGGGCGCAATCGTAGAGATGTTCCCCGAATACGCGAACATATACGACGTGCTCCGCACGTCCCTAAAGCTCGGCTACATGTGCTGCGCACCGAGGGAAAGCATAGACGTGAACGCCGCCGTGACACTCGCGGTCAAGCAGATTCGCAAGGGAGAGAACATCCCGTCAAACCCCAACGCCATGCTCAGCGCCACCGGGGCGGCCACGATGCTTGCCATCAGCAGGTTCCCCGAAATCCTGGAGCAGGTCACGGCGGAGGAGATAGGCGACTACGTGTTCCCGCAGGCGGACATGATTGAGCACACCTATATCCCGGACGGCCCCATGATGCTCAGCGAGCACCTTGTCGGCATCCTCAAGGAAGCGTACCGCTCGTACGACCAATCGAAGCGGATATCCTGGGCGGCCGACGCCGCCAAGATATTCATGGACGCCAGCCGCCAGTGCGACACGGTGAAGCCCGGCGACCCGATATTCAACGAGGTATTCCTGAACATGTTAAGGGGTTCATACAGGTACGGAATCACGTATGAGAAAATGACCGGCTACCGGTTCTACCCGGACATCCCGAAGGAACAGTGGGACGATGCCGCCATGTACATCTCCCCGAATTATCCGGCCGACGCCAAGAAGGAGTTCATCAAGAAATACATCCTCCCCGCACTCAACAACGGCAGGTTCGCCGAGAACGAGGACATGTACAAATACCTCGTCGACTTCATACTCGACCCGGCGGACTCCCCATACAGCGTCATAGTCGACGACAAGTTCAGGAAGCGCCATATTCTCAACAGGGTGAAGCGCGCCATCACGGACCGCATCAACGCCGGCGAAAACATCTCGCTCGAGCGTGCTGACCTGCTTAACAGGAACGGGCTCCTCAACAAGGACTTCCTCGTGCAGGCGCAGAACAGGCGGTTCGACGAGCAGTCGGAATCCGACATCGACGAGTCCATATCCGAAGAGCTCGAGCATATGTGCTCCGAGAAGGTGCTGAAGCAGTACAAGAAGTCAAGGAATTTCCCGTACTTCGTCAACGAGCTACTGAGGGCAATCCTGGAACAGTACGATATGAAATGCAGCCAAGCCGACCAGAATGAAGATTATTTTGATGCCGCAGCGTCCCTGATGTTCCATGATTTCAGCCGTGTTGCGGACTTCATCCTTGCCTCCCCGAAAACCCCGACTTGCCTGGCGGCCGCAAAGCTGGCAAGGCAATCAGGTTTGCTTGATGCATATCGGATGGTTGCCGACCGGTTCGGACCAGATAAACGTATGCTGCGTCCAATGTACGTCGAATATGGCCGACGTGGATTCACGGACCGTGACTTGTCCACTGAATTCGTCAGCAGGTTAGACAAACTTGACCAGCTGGGGAAAACCACGCAGAAATACAAGGCAGAAGAGGGAGAACTCCCGATGAAACAAAAATAAAATTGCTATATTTGGGTCGATGCGGTCGATTCGGATAGCAGTTTACTGTGCCATCGTAATAGCCTTCGCCAGGAAAATCCTGGCGAAGGTTTCTAGACCTCCACGCAAGGAAACACGGTACTATTACGACTGCGCACCCAAGCATTCCGGGGACATGACGCGGGACTGTAATATCGACATCCCGGCAGTCAACATGAGTCACCGGGGGATTGCCGATGCAGTCGCGGTAGCCCTGGGTGTCCCTAAGGACCGCTTCCGGATAATAGACGGGGAAACGCCGGACTCGGTCCAGGTAGCCTTCAAGGACAAGAACCTCGCCGACGAGATTGCAAAGCGCATGTGGCAGTCGATACCTCCAGCCGGCGACCCCAATGCATTCAAGGCATATACGGATTTGCCAATCAAAGTTTACCGGGATACACGATGCTAACCACCTACAATGCAGTATATCTAGCCATCGGCATACACTTCCTCAGGAAGATTGCAGCCAGGGTCATACCAGACAGCAATGTCCGGTATATGGTCACGGCAATACACCCGAACCAGGATGTGGGAGGATATGGAAAACTCCGTGACAACGTGCTCGTAATAGTGCTTGCGCAGGCAGCAGATACCGTGTCGTCCGAGAGTATATCGCCATCATCACTATGGACAACCCTGCTGCTTCCGGTGAACAAGGTTGCCGACTATGCCAAGGCTAACAACATCAGGTATATCATGCCGATATGGGAAGCACCGATGTACCAGTTCGGCGGAAACCCATCAGCAACCAAGCGCATGCACGAGAAGCTGGTCGAACTCAACAAGGGCATGGAAACAACCACACGCAAGCGACTGCATGAAATGGCTGGTGCAATCCAGATTATAAGGGATAGGCTCAAATGAAAATATACCACGCCGCATACCTGGCAATGCTGATTCATTTCACTAGGATGATTCTAAGCAAGATAATCCCGGACGGGGTCGAGAGGACCCTATGGCTGAACCTTAGGGGCGACGACATATCCGTCCGGATACACACGTCCGACAACTCGGTGCTGCTCAATGCAATCAAGGACAAGATGATTGAGCACGAATGGCGTGACGAAGTGCTTTCCATCGGCAAGCCTGTATTCTCAAGTACAGCGGAACTCGACGACCCGTCTCTGCCGTCCTACTACTACGACGAGTACATAGCGGAAATAGTCGGAATACTGAAGGAATTTGGCCTACGCTAGAGAGGTAGACCGTTTCTCTTCCTAATCATCTTATACAGGTCAGCGTATCCCATCGGGGAATTGGTCCATTCATCCAACAGGAATATGCCATCAACCCAGTAATTAAACAGATGGTCCTTTTCCATCATGAATACATGGGTCTGGTCGACTATGGTATGACGGATGGTGTCCATTGGCTCCAATATAGGAGTGCCTGTTTCCGCGTCGCATAGATTAGAAGAAAAATCATCATCACGGATAATGATGTACTTACGTCCATACGGTCCCGAGAGGTTTGGATACCACCTATCAAGCAATATGGACCCATCTGCACCAAGCAGATTCCATTCATTCACATTGTTGGAATTCTTGCGAGCTACGGGAACCGGGAAACCGGATGAATCTGATTTGCCAATCTGGCTATACCAATCATCAGTCAGTACCTGGCCTTCCTCGGTAACAAGCTTGCTTCCCTTGCCGACATCAGTTATTGCGAATATGTCTCCGCTAACACGGCGATACATGTCGAAGAAAATAAGGTCGTCCGTGCGCTTGCGCATGATTGCGTAACATATAATCAGGTTCGTCCTTGTGTTGATGAATTCGAACGGCTGCATTTCGGAAAACCGGCACCATTCAACATTTACGCCGTATTTCTCCTTGAACGCTTCCTGCTTGTAAGTAGCAACATGCATCAGCGATGCCGCCGATGTGAACATCCGCTCAAGGATTGACCTCGATACCTGCCCACGGTCAACAAGTTCATCCTCGGTATATCCCGGACAATCGCGCCATACCGGTATACCAAGTATCTCGGACAGTTCAAGAGCAGTGTACTTCGAGTCACCGCTTTTATTGTTCTCGTGCTCCAGGTCCGGGTCATGGTTGTATCGGTTGGTGCATACCTTCATCTTTGATATGCCACGCTCGTCCACCGGTCCCATGTCGAAACCTATCATCGACCGGCCATACCCCTTGTCACCCGGCTTCAGATTCTCAAATCCCGGCGCGAGTGCCAGGTACAACTTATTTCCATTCGACTTGTAGTCCTCGAACGTTGCCTTATTCTGCAAGTAGCACCACGGAGAAGTTGGCGGAGTGTATTTCAGGTATTCGTGTGCTGTCTCGAAATCATCCAGGACAATGATATTGTATCCGTTCGGACTTTTATTTGCATGCTCGAAGTTCTCTCGCGCCTCGCTCTCGGTATCCTCTATTTCTTTTGAGAACATGTCGGATAGCTCAGTAAACGACATTGGCTTGCCCTTTACGCGCATGCCCCGCTGCGGGCCTTCGGCCACGGTAGTAATGTGTTCCAGGTTACGGCTAAACTCACCCTTATGGGCCATGGATATGAACTTCACGATATCATTGACATCTTCCCAGTACGACAGGTCCGGGTCATCAATCGAATCGCTTGAGTCAAACACCAATCTTGCTATACCCGGTACATAGTACACATCGCAGCCGCCTCGATGCACGAAGAAATCCCTAATTAGATTGTACACCTTGCCTGGCCAGTCTGGACCGAAATTATACTCAAGCGCATCGTCCATCCCGTTCCTTTCCAGGACAGCCTTCATGTACTTCCGGGCGTCGCCCTCGGATGCCTCGAAGAGTTGCCGGTAAGCCCCGGTAACTGCCTCCATCATCCACCGGGATATCCCGATTTTACCTATTTCAGCCACGAATTCCATACGATACCGGTAGTTTATATCAGAAATTGCTATATTTGGGGTATGCCCCGTATTGCCAACGCAGTATATTTAGCGATTTTCCTCCAGTTCCTCCGCCGGTTGTTCGGGAAGGTTTTAGTAGGTGCAAGCAGGATTCCACCGGGAACCCCGGAGTACCTCATGGAATATCACAGCTCACCCGCGGTAATAGTTTTCTACATACAGCTTGGACGGGACGACAGAGCACGGGTTGCGTGGTCAAAGTACTACGGCGGCCATAACGGCATTCTTGGCAAGAATGAGGCTACGGAACTCGCGGCCCACCTGGACTTGCTAGCTGACCAGATAAAACGTTCACTGGGCAACCACTGCTGGCCAGCTCTAAAATGCCACTGGGCATACATTCACGACCCTATCATGGCCTCAATTACAACTACCTACAGTGACAAATCCCCATGGTATCCATATCGTGCCATATTCCACAAGATAATAACTGACGAAGTACCACTTGTACAACCATACTAAGACCATGACAAAAGCGATATACATAGCGATATACATAGCGATTGCCCTGCACTTCATCAGGAAGCTGCTCAGGAAGGTCATGCTTCGGCTTGACACCAAGTTCATGCCGCTCAATGGAGAATTCCTCCCGGATAACTACGTGGCAATGACCATATTCAATCCTGCAACTGAGCGATACCGTATCTCTGGACCTCTATGTGCAGCCATCTTCTACTGCAAGGAAATGGACGGCAAAACCAATGGAAGGATTGCCTCATCCGTACAGAAGATTTTCAACAAGGCCTGCGTCTCATTCACTTCTGTTGCCGATATACGGGAAAAGCGCATGTGCACTCTTGGGACAATCAACAATTTACCCGATGTGCTACCTGACCTGACTACTACGCCAAGGTCAAGGCGCGACACATTTGAACTTCTCAGAAATGCACTGCGCGACACCATAGAGTGCGACAATTTCGAACTGGCATAAGCATAAAGGATACAATCATGAAACATACATACGTAGTAGGAACATTCGTCGACTCGATGACCGGCATGGAAGCTGATTACTTCAGCGACCCGTATGACGTCATCGATGCGGAAACAAAGAAAGAAGCATGCGCCATCTACAACGAGAAGCACAAGTGTGACTATTTCCATGGCAGAGTGATGGCAGAGCTGCAATCCGGTTTCATTACCGACATAGACCGGTATGCCCGCAGGGTTGATGTTGAAGAAGCCATCAGCAAATCCAAGGACAAGTTGTTCGACGAGCTCAAGAACCAATTAGCCAACTGCACCGGTTGTGCCATACCAGAATCCACCGCGAAGATAACACGCGTCTGCGGATATTTACTAGAGAGGAAATAATGAGGATACTTTTAATTTCAGGCACCCACGGTAATGAACAGGCGGCAGTCTATGCATCGTCGCATGCCCTGCTCAAGTTCAAGATGAAGGACCACCATTCCGAGGTCGAATATGTTACCCTGAACATCCCGGGGCTTAACCAGAACACCCGGGAGATGCCAAAGCCGAAGGAACCCACCAGGGACTTCAACAGGGCCTTCGGGTGCGAACCGGCCTACGATATCGACGACATGACAAAGGCGCTCAAGAAACGCATCTACGATTGGGCTACCGCGGTAGTCGACGTGCACAACTCCCCGGCATGCGACAACGCAATCCTCGTATCAAACGACAAGTTTGCCGCCGCATACATCAGGTTCGCCATGAAGCACGGCATGCACTACATGCTCCGCGAATCTGCAGCGGACACCATCAAGCGTTATGCCGTATACAGCGGACGCATCGGCTTCACTGTAGAACTTGGTGGCATGAGCTTCGCACCGGGTTTCAAGGACACCATTGCAAAGCAGACTGACTTCGTGTACACGCTCCTGGACGCGCTCGACGACGAACCGCCGTCATCATTCCTATCGCTTAGTTGCGACCGGGCCATCCCGCAGCAGTACAACATGTTCCCGCTGCATGCCCATTACCAGGGCATCGTGCGGCACCAGTTCGCCCCGGGAGATTCAATAAAGCAAGGCGATATCGTGTTCGAGATTCTCAACCCGAACACCACCGGTGTACTTGAAGAAGTAACCGCGCCGTGCGACTGCATCCTGGCAGACTGCGAGGACAGACTGTGGTCGATTCCCGGCATGGAAGTCTGCAGCGTTCAACCCATCATCCCAGTGGAGGTAGTACATGGATAGGTTCACTTTCAAGCAGATTATGATTCTCGTCTGCACGGCTGCAGGACTGTTCATTGTGTTCATCGGCATGATGATGGGAAACATCAGCAGCGTCACCACGCGTGTATGTGAAGGTGATTCTCCGTGCAAAGTCTATACCGTGGAAGTCAGGAATGCAAACATCGCCGGCGATGCCCTGTCTGAACTTTCCGAGCGCATCATCACGGGAATCAAGCAATAGTGCCGCTCATGCACCAAGTCTACATAGCATTCTACCTATCAATCGTCCTGGGATTCCTCAGGGCGATTTTCAGGAAAGTGCTCACTTTCAAAGTAGACCACAGCAAAACAGCAAAGTATTTCCTTGTAACTACAGACTATCATGACTCATCCATTTGTATCCTGGTAGGCAAGATAGCGAACCCGCCAAATGTGCATGGATGGCAAGAGCATATCTGTAACAGGTTCGTGCATGAAAATGGGTTCAAGGAAATACTTGGCACGATGGTATTGCGCAGCAAGGACCTCGTTGGCATCGCAAATGAAGAAATCAACTCCCCGGAATCCCCGTATTCCGACTGGATGAACGAACGGCTTGAACGCGCCGCGCTTAAGCTTGCCAGGGAATATTCGTGGTTCATACCAACAATTTTCAACGACTCTAATTACCCGGAGTAAGATGCATAATTCAATCTATCGCGCATTCTACGTTCTGATAGTAATCAGGTTCCTCCGGGCTTTAACCAGGAAAATGCTGGTACCGCGCAGGAAATTCCGGAACCGGCTCAAATTCAACATGTACGCCGTGCCGAAGGGCGAAAAGGTTACCCTGCACTTCGCCAATGTCTATGTCGATGACCCGGAAGACCTGGACAACTCAAGTCTGTTCCATGACCTCTCGGTAGTAATGGACAGGTGTCACGTATTCGCCATCGCCGCTAACTCAACCGAGCGGCCATACCTGGACTTAGTGCAACCCGACAAGTATCGAGGCGAGCTATCAGTATCGTTTAACAGGCGCAATGTCGTCTATACCGTAGACCACATCCTATACGACTGTGTAGGTGCGGACAATTACGACTTTTTCTTCTAACATAAAACCGGTGCCAAACGGCACCGGTTCTTTTTATTCTATCTCAAGATATTACTCTTCAATCTTACCTTCTCGAAGCGCAGCAATCTTCTCATCAAGTTTTGCCTTCTTCTTGTTGATTGGTTCAGTGACCCTGTTCAGTTCATCGTCCAGGTCTTCCTTCGCCTGTTCCAGGGAAGCAATGGCTGCGTCTCGGTTGGCCAAAAAGATTTCATTGCTGGTCATCCCCAGGTACTTCACCGGAATCTTCACGGTGCACTTCTCGATGCCGTGACGGAAGCTGTATGCATGCTGACAGTAGATTGTCTCATGGCCAGAATTGTACTGCCACTGGTGATTGGCGACGTCCTTCACTTTCTGGGCGACATAGTTGGTCGCATCTGACGGAACCACGTCCAGCATCTTGCAACGAGCCATGATTTCAAGCACGTCCCTGATACGGTCAACCAGGGCCTTCTTCGCGTCAAGATAAGCATCGAACAGGGCGGTACCTTTTTCGAGATATTCAGTATTATTTACTTTAGTCATACTACAAATATAGCAATAATTACTATATTTGGCGTATAATGAATTTAGAGCAGTTCAGAAGCATCATTTCAGCAAAATTTCCCAACGCTGCATTTGAAACCTCCCGGTATCTCCCTGGAGTAACCTATGTATCATTCGGGAAAAGCGCGTGCATAGCAACACTATCGTTCAAAGACAAGATATGGGGACTGACCGGCATTTTCATGCCTAACCCAAACGACCGGATTCCGCACATCTCGTCCAACAGGCAGAAAGACCTGAAACTCATGGTGAACCTTCTCGGCGAATACGAATACAAGGTCCACCCGAATGCCGACCGGACAGTACACCTGGCAACACCGATAGCGATGTGGATGGATGAGCTCGACCCGGAGGATACACCATGGAACGACAACAATGAATTGGCGGACTCCTACCTGGAACTAAAGGAACGCGGATTAACCGCACCGGTCAAGGTCAAATTGAACTTTTAGCTGCATATCATTGAAGCCCCGGGAACTTCCCGGGGCTTTCTCTTTCATGACTCAGTATGTTAGCCTTCTCGGTTAACCACTTCGTTGTATGTCGTGGGAATCACCGGGATTTCCCGGGGTTCTGTAAGGACATACCGCTTGAAGAATTCCACGATGTGCGTGGAAGAGAACTCGGCATCGTACCGGTCCACATCAAGGGTCACTTCAACTTCAAGCGTCTCGCTTGGCCTGAAGTAGCCCTTGAACACGAAATGTCCCAGTATATTGCTGGACGTATCGCACGACACATATTCAAAGCAATCCGGCAACACTTCGCCAATCTTCAGCGCGGCATCTAGGTCCTTGGTTATATCATGCGGCGGGGTGGATGACTCCCCATGCTTGAAGTAGGGGAATCCCTTGTTGCAGGCATCCTCGGCCGCAGCCCTAATCTGTTCCGGTGTAATCTTGCCCATAACTACTCCTTTACCGGCTTTTCAGGACCGAACGTATTAACCAATGTGGCGTCACCATTCTTGTCGATACCGTACTTGAAGTGCCACCACTGCGTGTCGAGCTCGGTTGTTCTCCAATCGTTGGTATATCCAATCTTATGGTCCCGGTATATCTCGGTCATACGGTCAACCTCGTTAGGTGACAGCTCCTTCACACAATTCCTGACCTCGGTATAGATGATTGGGTCAATCTTAACCTTTCCGGTAGTAAGCTCGCCCTCGGTCTCGAGTCGCAGCGTAGACCAGTCAAAATACGACCTGTTGATTGACAACATCTTGATTGTGTCCAGGTCGACTCTAGTCTCGAAGTTGCGGACAACCTCAAGAATCCCATCTACATCATGCAAGTCCTTCGTCCACTCAATCTTCAGATAAGCCTCGAGCACAGCCAGCTCAAGCGACGAATGCTCAGGAGACTGTGCGCATGCATACAGCGCCTTCTCGAATCGCTCGGCAAGAGCCTTGAACCTGGCAATATAAGTTTCCTTGCGGCGACGCATCTTTTCGGTACGGTAATTGTAATCGTCTACGAGTTGGGCGACAACCTTGTCAACTACCTCCACATCAGCGGCATCAACCGGGAGGCCAAGGCGACTCTTCGCTTCATCTATTACAACCCACTCGCCGTCCTTGATGTACTCGCCGTCTATGGTGTACCCTACACGTACACAGGTATGCTCGTTGTTGCAGAAGCCAATAAGTTCCTTCCGGTATGACGATTCCCTGAGGTCGTCAGGAAGCGCGGCAATGTTGTACACGCTTACTGCGCCGTTGATTTCCGAACGCACCGCATCGAACCAGGGTCTGGTCAAGCAAGCTATCTTCAACTGCAGGAACCTTGAGTATTCTGCCAGTGCTTCAGCCTTGCTCTGCATCTTGGTAGTATGCTCCTCAATTATCTCGTCAGTCAGCTCGGCACCGGTATAGCTGATTTCGCCGAGATGCCACCCCTTGGATGCAAGGTAGCTCTTGGCAGACTCGATTGCCGTTACAATGTTTTCATCGTCTACATACTGTGCCTGTCCGGAACCGTCGCACCAGCGGATGGCGTAGCCAAACCGGCAAAAGTCAACCACGTCTCCGGGGCAATGCTTATCTTCGGAGTTGTAAATCTTTGCGTGTGCCTCTATTAAGGCATGCGGCATCATGCCGGCGAATGTCGAGAATTTTCTCATACAGTCTCCTTTATAGGAACGAGTGCTTTCGTGTGTCCCGGTATCATCAGGCCGATGTAGTCAATGAATACCGGGGGCTTTAACTCATTCTCCGGCTCGCGCTCCATGAGCGCCTCGTTCAGTGGAATGAAATCCGGCCTCCCGGTACCGGGCTGCGTAGCAATCAGTATCCTGTCGCCGATATTATGCTTCTCGGCTATTTTCCTGAGTTGTTCCCAGGTATTGTCAAGTGCTTCTCTAGTCATACTGCAAATATAGCAATTTTCTAATGGCGATTGCGGGACAGCGGCCTCTCTTCGCTAAGGTCTATCCCGTCTATCGTCCCGATGAGATAGTATCTCACACTTAACAGGATTTCTTCCGGTGTATTACCATTGGCAGACAACCGCTTAAACTGGTCATCAATGATACATGCAAATCCCTGTATCACGGCCTTCTCGTCGACATTCTTCAGGATAGCGATTCTCCCATCGGCAAGGCCATTGAAAAAGCTTGCCGCAAATTCGAATATCTCCATCGGGGACTTTCCTTCACGCTTCAGGCGGTCATACTGTTCAATCATGTCCTCGGCGAATTCGCGGATAGTGGTTGGTAATACTGAGTTAACCATTTGTATTCTCCTTTGTGTTAGTGTTTGAATTTTCAATGATTGTCCTGAGGGTATCCACTGTAGCCTGCTCCATTGCAATCTTCTCGTTGATACGGTCGATAACCTTGTTAGCCTCGTCCACGGCAAAGGACTGCTCGACTGCCTTCCATCCGTCGTCCATGATTCCAATCAGCACTACTGTCATTGGACCATGGTATGCGCTGCGGCACCTGACATCAAACGCAGCCTTTGCCCGTATTCCGTATGCCATGTACTGCCTAATCCTTGGTGGGATGAACCTGTGATACTTGTATGCGTCCGGCCCGTCATAGAACCCGTACTTGCACTCTATCACTTCGTCCACCAGGAACAGCTGCTCACGCTTCTCGTTGTAAATCCATTTTCCAGAATACGCCCGGTTTGCCTCTTTGCGCCATTTCTCGTACTGTTCTTTCCCTGGCTTCTTCATCTTAATACCTCTTTATCAACAGTGAATCATCTGACCAGCCCCCTGTTAAACGGCCGTCGGCATGCAGGACGAAGTTTCGGATATACTTGTGCTCTTTCTCGTATTGATGTTCCAACTCGGCATCAACCTCGCGGTATTCTACGTTAAGGTCTGCAGATTCAACATACCCGTGCATGCACCGGCACTTAGTCGATTCCTTCCTGCCGGCAACCATCTGGCTGAATATATCACGAAATGCACCGTTATCCTGGTCAAAGTAGTTGCGACGGAACAGTACACTGGAAAACTCATTCGCTGACGCCATGTCGATATACTTGCGTATCCATTCTGGGTCAACTGCATGCCCAAGCGTGCAGTTCAGCCTGAACCGGCGATACGGATTATGAAGCATGTTAAGCAGCCTGGCCACTTCCTGAATCCCCGGGATGAACGCGTCATGGAACACGGCACGGTTCTCGTCGTCGTCCCAGTGATGCCTGCTCACGTTGATGTATTTAAGCTTCTCGGTATTATCGAGGTACAACATGTTCTCCGATAGATACCTACCGTTCGTAGTAATGGCATAGTAGTCCACGCCGCTGCGCTCCAGAGCATCCAGGTAGTTGAACGTGTAAAAGTGCGGGACGGACAGCGGTTCGCCTCCGGTAATCGACACTCGGTCGACGGCTCCCTGCTTGACCAGCT
>Ga0310690_10001942_pt1 | contig 35301 bp, 32 predicted proteins | sample AusTroGonzalo_MG_2_FD_207661 | JGI IMG/M metagenome (GOLD analysis project Ga0310690, IMG submission 207661) | Bovine rumen microbial communities from tropical cattle in Woodstock, Queensland, Australia - Gonzalo_04 (v2) (version 2) | ecosystem: Host-associated > Mammals > Digestive system >...
CTACGTCGAAAAATCCGTTCACCATTTTTTGTCTCCTGTGCTGTTCCGTGGTTACAATAATATATCCCGCGCGAGGGCCTCTTTCAAGGTTGATTCCGGAAATATGCGGCAATTAATAGAGATGCCCAAAAGATAATTCCCAAAACGCTCAACCCAACACTTGCAATCCCAGCATAGAGGATGTATAGTAATGAAGTCAAGGGGGCTCCGCAAAATCCCGACCTGCTCCTACGGAGCTATATGGTCGGTCGGGTTTTGCTCCGCCCCAGCCCTCCGACAATCAAACACATTTACACCTATCAAATCAAGAAATCTGTCCAACCAACGGGGTACGATGCAGATAGATGGTTCTCAGCGCTTCCTTGAACATATAGGTATCTCCCAGCTCCTGGAAATTCCCCCTCAGATTCCGTAGGATGTTCCTTGCGTTTTCAGGGATATCCTCGTTGTTTTTGAGGAAGATGAACCTGAGACCTTTCAATTGCTTTTGTTGAATGGAATCCAACCTGCCCATCACTCTTCGCCGAACATGGTCAAGCTTGTCGTTCATGAGCTTGATGACATGAAAGTGATCGAACACGATTTGAGCTTGCGGGAAGTGTTTGGCGAACCAGGTGGAGTACGCATTTGCCATATCCATTGCAACAAGTTGCAATTTGCTTGCATTCAGTTTGCTCATTGCTCCTTCCAAAGCTGATACGCCTTTGCCCTCGCCGACATGGATGACCGCGCCGCTCTCCAAATCCCGTACGATCGTGAGAAAGCCCCTGTTCGCCTGACCATGTCCGATGTGGATTTCGTCGACACCGACCGCCTTGACTTTCGATGTGTCAATTGTTGCAAATTTGTGCTGAAGGTACCTCTTTTCGATCTCTTTGACAGTATGCCACCTTAAATGAAAGTAGTTTGCCAGAGCCCGGATACTGATTTGTTCCCGGAGTTCAAGAATCGTCCGCTCAAACTCATTGCTGAGGCGGGCTTTCGGATGTAAAATGAACGGGATATCCTCAGTGGAACGTTCATGGCAGCGGTGGCAGTACACTTGATGTAACGTGTAGATGAAATGAACTTCCCGAATCCGTCCCATCGGCAAACCGCGCACGTCTCGCTCGTAGAGAACTGTCAGCGTGACATCCTTTGACATGCACTTCGGACATTGATGTTTCTTGCGTTTGAGGCGGATTTCCAGCCTTTCTTCAAAATATGTTGCGGTTTCTTCTTGAAAATCGAGGATTCCCTGTGTATAGTAGAGATAGGTCGGCATTGGTACTCCTATTTTTGTTGTGCAAATTCAAAATAGTACCGATGCCGATTTTTTCAACCCTATCTCATTGGTTCATCATGATTATCTCCCATTTTTCTTGTCAGAAACCGTCGAAGAACCTTTTTTGTTTTGACATTACCCGTTCGATCAAACGGCAGTGCAAAGAGCATTCCTAAAAGACAATTCGGCTCTGGATTTCCCTATGCGGCCGGGGCTTCAAAAAATGCGTATAATGCATTGTTTAGTGCCTTGGAGACTGTTCAGGAATGTACCGCGCAAGAAACACAATGACGTCATCCGCCGTTTTTTGAATAGGATAGTCGAAAATACGCCTATTTTTCCATTTTTGTACTTGTTTTTATTTAAAAAAGTGTTATATTAATTTAAGCGGTATTTGCTCGGGGCACACCTGTTGCAATACCAGACCAAATATTGTGCTCACAAGTTCCCAGCGAGCTCAAAACACTATTTCAGGACAAACCGGACATGATCGAAGTGAACACGACATATCTTGGGCAGATGCCGGGTGGCATTATCGCTAAGAATTCTTACGCTCCGGTTCCGGCTCCTCTTTTCCGAACTCAATCCGAGTTCATCCTTGCTTGGACAAACGAAGGGAACGCAAGCAAGTACATTTTCGCCGACATTGGTATCTCTGCACTTCTGTCGGCTTTTTCGTTTACGGGAAGCACTTCTTTGCTACAGGTTTGAACTCAAACTGAACTTGCGGCATTTGTGTTTGGACGGCCTCGTTGTGGGACTCATATTCCCGCGACGGGGCTACGGCATGGAAAGATTTCAGTTTACACGTGGCTTTCATTGAAAAAAGCGGACCGCTACTGGGAATTTGCCAATCTGTGGTCCCGGACTGAAAAGAAAGTCGCCGAAAAGCTCGCTGAATACCTTGTTCCATTGAATATGATTTCATTTTTTCGTTGGGAAACGAGTTAAACGGAACCATTCCTGCTAAAAGCCCTATTTATGAACCGCATCTTCGTCACCTGCGATGCCAGATTCATCGAGTCGGCAGTGGCGCGGCACATCATCAATGACACCCCGGACGCAGTCTGCGTGGTCGACAAGCTCACCTACGCCGGCAATTTGGAGAACCTCGCGCCTGTGGCAAAATCCGACCGGTTCAAGTTCGAAAAGGTTGACATCTGTGACCTCGACTAGCTTGACCGCGTGTTCAGTGAGTTCAAGCCGACGCATGTGATGCACCTCGCCGCAGAATCCCTCGTGGACTATTCCATCGACGCTCCTGGCATGTTATCTATGTCATCTTTCTAATAAAAAACACTCCACCATCAACACAACAAAAAAGATTATGTCAGACATTCAAACAACAGGCGGGCTTCTTCACCAATGCGATATTGACGCCATTTATGAAACGATCGCGGATGTTTTTTCATGCAGAAAAGATGAAATCTCAGATCTTGAGCCATTGCAGAAAGGTCTCTCAAACTCTGTTCTATCTTTCGTATGCAGAGGTGGAAAATATGTTTACCGTTATCCCGGGCTCGGATCGGAAGTCCTAATTGACCGCGGCAGGGAATCTATGCTTCAAAGCCAGGCTTCGCAGATTGGAATTGATTCAACACTCGTGGCTATGAGCATAGCATATGGGTGGCGCATCGCTCGTTATGTCCCAAGTCGGGCATTCGATTACAAGAATATCAGCGATGTTTTTCGTGGCATTCAGCTCCTGCGCAAACTCCACGAAGCTCCCGTAATAGTCCGCTGGGAATTTGATGTCCGAAAAAAATGGGAACAGCTCCGCGATATGATTCCCGAAGAAAAGTATGGGGACAATTTTGCCGATTTCCCTGATTTCTCCGCGATCAAGGAACGCGTGTACTTGCTTTATGAACTTTCCAAGAAAGATCATATCTCCAAATGCCTTTCCCATGGGGACAGCAGAGACGAAAACTTTTTGATCAACGACAATGAGATCCACTTGATCGACTGGGAGTATGCCGGCTATAACGATCCGGGGTTTGATATCGGGACTTATGTCGCCGGGGGCGATCACTCGCGGGAGGATGTGGATCAGATTCTTTTTATCTATTTCAGACGTGAACCGACCCCGCTTGAAAAAAGACATTTTTATGCTTGGATTTCGATTACCGGTTTCTTCTACATGCATTGGACAATGTTCAAAGAAGCTGCTGGACAGAAAATCGGCTATCTTAAACCCCTGTGGTATCGTTGCGCCAAAGAATACAGTTTGCTTGCACTTGACATGTATAAGGAGGAAATCTAAATGACATATATTATTCTTGCCGCGGGAAAAGGTACTAACCTTCAACCGCTGACATTGAAGACACCGAAGTCGCTGTATCGACTCAGCAAGGACATGACCGTACTTCAGAAGATGACAAGGAATATCCGAACCTATGACAGCAATGCGGAGATCGTAGTCGTCGCAGGTTTTATGTATTCTGTTGTCCTAAAAGAACTGGAAAAAGAGAATGCGGTTGTCGTCAGAAATCCTTTTTACGCTCAGACCGGATCCATCGCATCTCTTTGGTTCGCCAGAAAATACCTTGAACGTGATAATATAACGATCCTGAACTCGGATATCGTTGCGGAAGATAAATTGTTCGAGGAAATCATCTGCAAAACAACGAAAAAACCGTTTGTTCTTATTGATTCAAGTCGGAAAGACGGGAAATACAATGTCCAGGTTGAAGGCGATTCTGTATGCGTAATGAGCAAATCCCTTTCGGATTACTTTGCTCAATATGCGTCTGTCACGAAACTCGATGCGGTATCCGCGCGTTTCTTGGCGGAAGAAGTCGATGAGATGATTAATCAGGAAATGTATGATCTTCTTTATGAAGATGCCCTGACACAAATGATCTTTTCCAACGATTTCAGGCTTTACTACAAAGACATTGCAGGTTACAAATGGACAGAAGTTGATACTGTCAACGATTTGATTCGCGCAAAAGAAGTCTGACAACACAGATTTGAATCATTTCTTTCCTTTAATCTGAATTCGAAATGAATATCGCTGTTATTCTTGCTGGAGGAGTTGGAAACCGTCTGGGGGCTGGTATTCCGAAACAATTTGTCGAGGTCCTCGGAAAACCTGTTTTGGCATATACGATAGAGGAATTCCAAAAGCACCCGGAAATTGATCGTATTCTTGTTGTCTGCGTCAAACCTTATCTCCAGTACATGGAGGAGTTGAAGACAAAGTACAACTTTACAAAACTGGTCTGGCTCACGGCTGGCGGGGCCACATTTCAGGAATCCATGCTGAATGGAGTCAGATTCCTTGAGGACAAGATAGCACGTAAAGATATTGTCCTGTTCCATTTCGGCGCGTCGCCATTTATTACAGAAAACATCATATCCGATGTGATCCGGGTTTGTTCAGAAAAAGGCAACGCAATCTCTACAACGGATTTCCTGCTTCTTTCCGGCAAGAAAAAAACTACCGATTCAACAGCGGATCCAAACAATTATTCCGATGAATACATCAATCGTGACACGGTTGCCGTCATGAATACACCTCACGCGTTCCGCTATGGATTTATTTGCGATCTCTATAAAGAAGCGATTCAAACGGGAATTATCGACACAGTTGAACCTCATACGACAACGCTTATGTATGCCATGGGGAAACAGATTTATTTCTCTTATGGTTCCCAAACAAATATAAAAATAACAAGAAAAGAAGATCTTGATTTGTTTGAAGGGTATGTTTTGATGAAACAGAGACGTGATAATAGCCAATAAGCAACATAAGACTTTTTCTTGCATTGTACAAAAATGCAATTGTTTCATTTATAAATGTGGTTTGTATATTTGTTTTACTTTCATAACCTTAACGACTGAACCTCACCAAAGAGACTTTTGTTTGTTTCCCTTTTCTGACAGGCTTGCAGAAAAGAATAATTCATCGGAAGTTTTTATTATTATTCCGGGGAAATCAGTGAAACAAACCGTCAAAATCAAAAACGACAAACACGGAGTATCATAATGGAAAATAATATAAAGGACGCATACAACAAAAGAAAAATATATGGAGCCGTTCAGTATTTGGCACAGAGATTTATTGGAATTCAGCAGATTGAAGAAGAAATCAATACGCTTCATTATTTTATAAATAAAGAATTTGATATAAGAGCATTTCCCAAGGCAGATGCGCTGTTAAGAGACCTGCAGGTAGCAGATTCAATTCTGCTGGCAATTGTTGATCAAATATGCCGCGCCAATCATCTTGACTATTGGTTAATTGGGGGAACCCTTTTGGGTGCATATCGTCATAGTGGGTTCATCCCCTGGGATGACGATGTAGATATTGCAATGACAAGAGATACATATGAAGAAGCTCGATCGATTTTGAAAAAAGAGCTTGGAAGATATGACATTATTGCGGAAGAAACAAACGAGGACTTAATTAGCAGAACAGGAATTGGTTATCACCATCAGGAAACAGGCATATGGGTTGACTTGTTTCCAGTAGAATATGCCTCTGTCATTTTTAACAACAAAAAGGAACTACAAGCTCTTAAAAACAAAATAGTTGGGTTTAAAAAGAAATGGAAGAAGAACAAAACAAAAATGAACCGGGAAGAAATGCTTGTTTTTACAAAAAAATATATAAGTGAGATTTCAGAAAAAGATAATGCCATGACGATATTGGATAATCTGATTTTTTGCTCAGGAAAAGCATATCAATATGATAGTATCTTTCCATGCAAAGATTGCATTTTTGAAGGATTCACTCTAAGAGTTCCAAATCAGACGGAAACGGTATTAACGGAATTCTATGGAAAAGACTATATGCATTTTCCCAAGACAGGAGTCTTGCATCATAATGTAGCAAATAGAGCAGAAGAACATAATATAGACATGCAAAAGGAAATTGCAGAATTAAAAGGAATATATGAAAAAGTCAGAATCAACAAATGAAGATGGGTTCTTTTCAGGCATCAATCTGCGGCAGTTTTGAACAAGCACTGGAAGTCTCTAAGGATGAGACAACTATCGTTTTATGCTCGCAGTCCTTATATCGTTACAAAAAACTAATTCCGGATTACATAATCGGCTTCCGAGATTATAATTCGTAACATAAAATTATTCTTTTCGGCCATTACGTTTCTGGGAGGGACAAAGATGATGGCTGACGAACATATGACCATTCAGGATAGATATGAAAACAATCATGCTTGTTTTCGGCACACGCCCCGAAGCAATAAAAATGGCGCCTCTCGTCAAGGCGTTTCAGGCGGATACAGATCATTTTAAGACTGTCGTCTGCGTGACAGCCCAGCATCGGCAAATGCTGGATCAGGTCCTGAACCTCTTTGGGATCGTCCCGGACTACGATTTGAATATTATGAAAGCCGGCCAGGACCTCTATGATATCACATCCCGTGTCTTGACTGGAATGCGGGAGGTACTGGATGAAGTCAAACCGGATATCGTGCTTGTTCACGGCGACACGACGACCTCCACGGCTGCCGCGCTGGCAGCTTTTTACAAGCAGATTCCGGTCGGGCACGTTGAAGCGGGGTTGCGCACGAACAACATCTACAGTCCGTGGCCGGAAGAAATGAACCGCCAGCTGACAGGACGCATTGCGACCTATGATTTCGCCCCAACTCCGCTCAGCAAACAGAATCTTCTCCGGGAAAACGTTTCAGAGGATAAGATTTTTGTCACGGGCAACACCGTGATTGACGCTCTGCACTGGGTCGTCAACAAACTGAAAAGCTCGGATTCCATGCAGGCTGAATTAACCGCTTTTTTGAGAAAAGCGGGTTATGATGTAACTCGTCTTGACACTGGGAAAAAACTTGTTTTGATCACCGGACACCGGCGCGAGAATTTTGGCGAAGGATTCATCTCCATGTGCTCGGCAATCAAAACGCTGAATTTGAAATATCCGGATGTCGATTTCATCTATCCGATGCATCTGAATCCGAATGTTCGCAAACCAATTCATGAAGTTTTCGGGAATGTTCCATCGGCAAACATGTTCTTCATCGAGCCATTGGACTATCTCCCGTTTGTTTTCCTCATGGAAAAAAGCTATCTTGTGCTTACAGATTCAGGCGGGATTCAGGAGGAAGCTCCGGGCTTAGGCAAACCTGTCCTCGTCATGAGAAACACGACGGAACGTCCCGAAGCACTGGATGCCGGGACAGTTAAACTCGTCGGGACTGATTTTGGCACGATCGTGTCAGAAGTCTCCCGTCTTTTAGACGATCAGGAACATTATCATGCCATGAGTCACGCCGTCAATCCGTATGGAGACGGAAAAGCCTGTCCGCGCATTTTAAACGCTTTACTTTGATTCTCAACCAACTCAACACATAAGGATTACTTTTATGAACGCTTGTTTCATGGGCCTTGGCTACATCGGACTTCCGACTGCAATCATCGCAGCTAAACACGGAGTGAAAATCACCGGGGTAGATATCAATCAGAAAGTTGTCGACATGACCAATCAGGGCAAAATTCACATCGTGGAACCTGGTCTTCAGGCGCTTTGTGAAGAAGTTGTCAAATCAGGAATGCTGAAAGCCTCAACGACTCCTGTGGTCAGCGATGCCTATTTCATTGTCGTTCCGACCCCGTTCAAAGGCAATCATGAACCCGACATTTCCTACGTCCAGAATGCCACCGAAGCTGTTATCCCGTACCTGAAAGAGGGCGACCTGTATGTGATCGAATCGACATCACCGGTCGGCACGACGAACAAGATGGAAGCGCTGATTTTCGAGAAACGCCCTGAGCTCAAAGGTAAAATCTTTATCGCATACTGCCCGGAACGCGTCCTGCCCGGAAACGTGATTTATGAACTCGTCCACAACGACCGCGTAATTGGCGGCATCAATCCCGAATCAACCGAAAAGGCCATCGGCTTCTACAGCCAGTTCGTGCAGGGTAAACTTCATAAGACGAACTCCAAGACGGCTGAAATGTGCAAACTCACCGAAAACTCTTCGCGTGACGTGCAAATCGCTTTTGCAAACGAGCTTTCCCTGATCTGCGACAAGGCAGGAATTAACGTCTGGGAGCTCATTGAACTTGCAAACAAACACCCGCGTGTCAATATCCTGTGGCCGGGATGCGGCGTCGGTGGACACTGCATCGCCGTTGATCCTTATTTCCTGACAGCGGATTTCCCGGTTGAATCCCAGCTGATTGCGAAAGCTCGCGAAATCAACAACTACAAGTCCTTCTGGTGTGCCGAACGCGTTCACAATGAAATGCTGAAATTCGAACTCAAAAACGGACGCAAACCTGTTGTGGCCATGATGGGCCTCGCGTTCAAACCGAACATCGACGATCTCCGTGAATCTCCGGCAAAAAACATTATCGCAAAAGTGATGGAATCCTGCAACAATGCGGACATCCTCGTTGTTGAGCCGAACGTGCAGGAACACAAAGTCTACAAACTCTCGAACTATCAGGAAGCATTTGATAAAGCCGATATCGTTGTCTACCTCGTTGCCCATAATGAATTCAAGAATCTCCCCAGAGATCCAAATAAAATCCTGCTTGATTTCTGCGGAATATTCAAATGAATCTCCGGTGCAAGCTGCAGGAGATTTAAAAGAAAGACATTGTTAGACTTCAAGATGATACTCTTGTTTTTTTAACAAAGAAGAAGGCATGGATTAGGGAGCAAGAATAGTTTTATGAAAGAGAAATCGATTAAAAAGAATGTTGTAATGAGTTTTATTCTTTTTATCTCCAATAGCATCTTCCCTTTAATCTCATACAGTTATGCATCCAAAATCCTTTTGCCATCCGGAATAGGTAAAATATCATTCGTAGACTCACTTTTTGCATACTTTATTTTCCTTGCAGGACTTGGCATTCATGCATATGGGAGAAGAGAGGTTGCAAAGACAAGAAACAGAAAGTATCAACTATCCAAATTAACACATGAGCTTTTTGTAATAACAATAATCGCAACTCTTATTTCATACTTGCTTTTGTTTTTGAGCATATTATGTATTCCAAAAGTTCGAGCTTACACTGTTTTAATAGCTATAATGGCACCAGAAATCATTCTAAATCGAGCAGGCGTAGAATGGTTTTACCAAGGGCTTGAAGAATATACATATATTACTGTTCGATCAATTATATTCAAGGTAATATCCTTGATTCTTTTGTTTGTACTTGTGAAAAGTGTTGAGGATTTATATTATTATGCATTTGTTCATGTTTTTACTACAAACGCATCCAATATATGCAATCTGATCAATGTCAGGAAATTTATTTATCTATCTCCACTTAAAAACTATAACTTTTCAAAACATCTAAAACCAATTTTTATATTGTTTGCAGCATCTTTGGCAGTCGCAATTTATGGGCATTGTGATGTTACCATGCTTGGATTCATCAGTTCAGATTACGATGTTGGCATTTATGATGCAGCATTAAAGATTAAATCAATAATTGTTGCTGCATCTACAGCATTAATGGTTGCACTGATTCCAAGAGTTTCATATTTTTTCTATAACAATAAAGAAAAAGAGGCTTTGGAAATATTAACGGATTCTTTAAGGATTTCTTTTCTTTTTTCTATTCCTCTGTGTGTTTTTACTTTTATTTTCTGCAAACAAATCATCATTGCTGTATCAGGAGCAAAATTCATTGCGGCATCAAACACCCTTCGTGTTTTAACCCTCTGTTCCATCGCCTTAAATATCACATATTTATGTGGTGTACAGATTCTAGTCCCCATTGGACAGGAAAAAAAATATAGTCAAAGCGTCATAATAGGTCTTTTCATTGATATTATCTTAAATTTTATGTTAATCCCTGCTTATGGGGCTCTAGGAGCTGCAATAAGCACTCTTATAACAGAAATATGGAATGTGATATGGATGGGGGCATCTTGTTTCAAATACATTAGACATATCATAAGCAATCTTCAAATCTTTTTATATACAATTCCATTACTTCTCTCAACAGTTGTTACACTTATTGTTTATTCGATAACCCAGAAAATGGATTTGTATTTCATGTTAATCGTTTTAGGTTCAGTTTATTTTGGAACATACTTTATTCAGCTGTTCGCACTTAAAGAACATTTAATATGGTCGATTATTCAAAGAAATGTTCAGGCTAAATCCGGGAAGATACAATAAATGATAATAGTCCACATTGAATCTGGTCTTGGGAACCAAATGCTCGGTTACGCAGAATATCTTGCAATAAAAAGACTGAACCCCGAACAAGATGTTTACATTGAAACAATTATATATGACATTCCTGATGCAGAGAAAACTATCAAGCAATGGAATGGATATGAATTGGAAAGGATCTTCAATATTCATGCCCCCAATATTAAAGATCATTTTTCGACTGAAGAATGGAATGAAATCCTAAACGAGGTCAAAGATAGCGAGTTTTGGTTGCACGACTGGAACTATCCTGCAGCCATAGGAAATGCTTTAAGCAAACATTTAAGATGCCATTTAGAGATTGTTTGCAAATCAAATTACAAAGACAAAGATGAGCGTATCCTAATAAGAAGAATGATGACAAAATTCTTTAATACAGGATTAGGTTATAATTTCAGAAGAAAGTTGTTATGTTTTAATCAAGAGAAAAGGAAAGGGATATTTTCGCACCCCGAAAGAATCTTTATACGCTCTGATGCCGATTTATATTGTGGTTTTACACTTTTGCTCAAATTTTCGAATAACAATATCGAATTGATAGAGGAAGAAATCAGGGAAACATTTGTTTTTCCGAAACTGAATGAAGAAAATATTGTAATTGCAAAAGAGATTTCGAATTCAGAATCTATTGCAATTCATATAAGACGTGGAGACATGCTTAATGACTGTAACAAGTATTATACTGGAGGTTATTTCAAACGAGCAGTCGCATTTATCAAGAAACATGTTGCTAATCCTACATTTTTTGTTTTCAGCGATCCCGGATCTGAAGATTGGGCAAAAGCTAATTTATCATTAATTGGGCTTAACAAAGAAGATTCATATAGAATAATAACATGGAATTCCGGATTTTCAAGTTATCGGGATATGCAACTAATTTCAAAGTGTAAACATGCAATAATTACAGTTAGCTCTTTTGGATGGTGGGGTGCATATCTGATAAAAAAACCGTCCAAGATAACGATATCGCCAGAACTGGAAATTAACACAACCCATCATTGCTGAATCATGGATATAATTATTTTTCTCGTTTTTTTATACGGGATTTTTTTTAATGTAAAAGGATTACCCACAGCTTGCTGTATTGCATTGCTAACCGATGGGTTCTATGTATTAAATCACATAAGCACCTTTCCATTCACACATGAAATGTCTGACACAGGATTAATTGCATTAGCAATTATTTTTCTTACACAAAATAAAACAATTTGTCCCCCCAATCTACGCTCATCAAAAATAGCAGCTTTGTTTTTAATATTTGTTTCTTTTTCTATTTTTATTGACATGATGTGTAATGATATTGATTTATTATCAATCTGCAAAACTTCAAGACACTGGATAGGAATATTTGCGTTTTTTCTTTTTATAAAATTGCCCCAGGAATATGCTCAAAAAACAACAAGTATAATTGGAATAATATTAATTGTTCTTACCGTTATCCAGATATTTGACTGGTATATAAACCTTGGCCTTTTTTCTGATTATTCAATCATTGAAGGAACTCATTCAGCATATAGAAGAGGCAGCATTCCGTCAATACTTCTGTTTTATTATTTTTATTACCTCCAGTCAAACACAAAATCAATTGGGTATTATGTGTACCCTGTTTTAGGAATAATACTTTTATCAATCCTGTTATCAGGGATTAGAACTTTTTTATTGGCTTTAATATTGGGTGAATGCCTTTTGTATTTCATAAGAGCATATAACAAAAAAGTCTCTCCAAAAGAGTTGTTAATTCTAACAACCGCAATCATTCTTCTTTCAATTGCAATATACCAAATTCCTCAAATCAGAGAAAGGTTGGTCGACTTTAAGAGCGAAATCAACAATGAGGATTATCAATATACAAGAAAGTTTTATAATGGGAATTTCTCATTTAGAATGGAATTATTTTGGGAAAGATTTGACTATATCAGCCAAAATTTTCGAACAAAGATATTTGGAATAGGAAACGTTACAGAGAAAAACTTCTCAGGATCTTTTTTAATTTCCCACAACGAAGCACAACTTGATACAGCAGACTCTTCATGGGTTTTACTTGTTTTGCGAACAGGATTAGCAGGAACAATTATATATATTACGATGTCCGTTGTCTTTATAGTTGAGTGTATTCACTACAAGAATCCAAACAAATGGCCTCTCATAATCTATATATCCTTATCTCTATTGATTCTTTCCTTTTCTTCCTCAGCTTTTTCACGAGGTTATTTTTGGGTTTTCCCAAGCGTCGCTTTAGCGTCGCTTTACAATCCTCCCGAATCTAATGATAAAGAATTAATAAACAAATGATTGATATAAAAAAGATTCATTATTGCTGGTTCGGGAGGACCCCTAAACCAAGCTGCTTTGACCAATGTTTCAAGTCGTGGTGTACGTTCTTTCCTGATTATGAAATAATTGAATGGAATGAATCAAATTATGATTTTATGACAATCGATTATACTAGAGAAGCATATGAAGCCAAAAAATTCGCATTTGTATCCGATTACGCAAGATTAGACATTCTTTATCAACATGGAGGAATCTATTTTGATATTGATGTTGAAGTTTTGAAACCATTTGGAGATATTCTTCTAAACGATGGATTTGCAGGAATGGATCAATTTGGGTTTGTTGCTACAGGGTTGGTTCTTGGTTGCAAACCCGGATTAACTATTATTAAAGAAATGCGTGACGATTATCTAAACCGTCATTTTAAAAGGAAAAATAATTCATATGATCTTACAGGATGCCCTGCTATCCAAACAGATTTTTTGCAAAAAAAAGGTTACAAAAAAATGCAAATTATCCAAAAGATTAATGGCATGAAGATATATCCTGCATTCTATTTTTGTCCGAAATCACGCGGCAATTTATCAATCAAAACATCCGAAGCATACACGATACACTATGGAAATGCAAGCTGGCAGCCAACACATCAAAAAATTAAGAGAAAAATCCTTTCCTGTTTTGGAGAGAACGTTTATTATTTAATACAACTAAAAAAAGCGATTAAAAAAAAAATATATTTCTAAAGTGATGAGCCACAAAGCAATATTTTTTTCAAAAAAACGAGTGGTGATTATTTCACTATTGACAATAATTGTTTTTTCAGTTGTCATTCGTTTTTTTTCATATATTATTGATCCAATTTCTCCACGTGACAGCTTTTTATATTATTTTTTTGTTGAAGAAATGAATTGTCATGGGTATTACTCGCTAGATTTTATATCAGAGTTTAGTGAGACACAATGGGTTTCTCCCCTATATATATATTTATGCCACAAGCTTTCTTCGTTTTTTTGCATTCCGGTAAAAACGAGTTGTATTGCCATGAGCATAGTCACGACATCGTTTGCTGCTATTCCCATCTTTTACTTATCAAATCTTCTTTTTCGAAATAACATAACTGCATTATTCGCTGCATTGATTTCTGTCATTCATCCCTCGTCCGTTAGCATAGGGTATATGCCCCTTAGAGATTCTTTAAACTTTTTCTTGATTGCAACACTATTGTTTTTTTTATTTGATTCTATTTTTCACAAAACAGTATTAAGTTCTTTTTTTTCCGGAATCACTTTATCTTTATGTGTTCTTTGCAGATTTGAAAATATCGATTTTCTAGTTTATTTTTCTTTTGTTTACTTATTGGAGTTGATATATAAAAGAAACCGGATGTGGAATCTTTCTCGTCTCGCCATAATATATACATCTTTCATTGCAACTTTTTTATTCTTTGCATATATTGTCAACTCCAAGATATTTCAGATTAGATTTATTATAAATTCCATTGCAAGATACATTTGAAATGTTCGTTTCCTTTTTTTCATTAGTTAATCTTTTTTATATCCTTTATTTTGTTTTATTTGCTACCTCGATTGTTTTATTCCTCATCTTTTATCCGAATCATTTTCAGAAGTTTTCCTATGTTTTATTAATATTGTTTTTATTATCATGGAGAATTTTGTTTAAAGCCAATTCTAAACGATATTTTTATCCGATTTTGATTTTATCTTTTTGTCCAGTTGGTTTTGGATTATCTTTTCTGCTAAGAAATCTAAAATCTCTTTTCACTATTAAATTATTTATATGTATTCTTATCCTATTTTTAATAGTATTTCCACTTTTTTCCATTAACAAATACAGTTACTCTTTTTGTGATGCAGTTGAATATCTTTCAAAAAAAGAATCTATTGATCTCTCCATGGTTGCCGTTCCTGAGAAAGAAAAAAACAGGCTCCTATATTTATGTAAAGATTTGATTTCCTCTACTGTTCTCTCCTATGATCAGGAATTGATTAAAAAGTTCTCTTTCCCCAAAAAAACTTATTTCTTTTCATCATTCTTCCCCTATAGAGATTATCTTCCACAAACAAACAATTACACCATTTTCTTTTCAACTCCAAACGAATCTTTTATTGAATGCCCGTTTTTTTTCAATATTATTTATAAAGGAAGAACGGGGAAAAGTTCCTCTTCCTTTCTCCATATTGCCACTCTTAATTCAGATATAATCACCCCTTTTAACAATCAATTATTTGTAGCTGCATTTGACAACAAAAACAAATATCTCTCTTCAACTCCTTATTCAGAATCATTTTTGAAACAAGAGATACCCTTTTACAATTCAGATCATTTATACCAAAATGAAATGATTTTTCACTACGGTTTTTATCGCAAAAATGATTATTTTGAATCTTGCATCGTAAAGTCCTCGGAACAGGAAGAAAATGCAGAGTTGTATATTTCATCTCCGAATTCATTTATCATGTATTGTCCGCCTGTAATTAAAAATGATCAATACGTTTTTTCCTGCAAAGTTCGAGCATTGAATAAACCTTCGGTTCTTAATGTCGTCACATTTCTTTATGACTCCAACAAGGTTTGGCATGGTTCGATTTTTCCTGTCAGTCAATTGTATGTTGATCTCTCACAAGCACAGTATCATGTTTCCATCGATCCAAGATCTTTGCCAGATGACACCGCATATATCCGCCTTGGCTTTCAGTTTGCGAATTCTTCCTATATCTTTGACGACATAGTCATTTCTTCTAAAACAATTGCTCGGTAAATCAATGAAAAAAGTATTTGTTTCCGGATGTTATGACATGCTTCACAGCGGGCATGTTGCTTTCTTTGAGGAAGCTGCATCCTATGGTGACCTTTATGTCGGTTTAGGTTCAGATCAAACGATTTATGATCTGAAAGGACGTAGAACGATTAACAATGAGCGTGAACGTCTTTACATGGTGAAGTCGGTCCGTTATGTGAAAGATGCATGGATTAATTCAGGTCGTGGAATCATGGATTTCGAAAGGGAAGTTCGAGAATTCATGCCCGATATATTTTTTGTTAATTCGGATGGCTATACCCTAGATAAAGAAGCATTCTGCAAAGAGCTTGGCATTCAACTAATCGTTAGCAAACGTCTTCCGGGCGCAGGTCTTCCGCCCAGATCCACGACAGCAATTCGACAGGAATGCCGCATTCCTTACCGCGTAGAATTGTGTGGCGGCTGGTTAGATCAGCCGAGTGTGAATTCACTCGTTTCCGGGTCTGTCATCGTCATGGCGATCGAACCTACGATTGAATTTAACGATAAAAGCGGCATGGCGACGAGCTCCCGAAAAAAAGCAATTGAGCTTTGGCAAACGAAGATTCCAACAGGTAACCGAGAACAGCTTGCAAAATTGATTTTCTGCGTCGAGAATCCTCCTGGAACAAAAACAATCAGCGGATCGCAGGATCAACTCGGAATACTCCTTCCCGGTTTGAATAAGCTCAACTATAAAAACGGTTACTGGCCAGTTTCCATCGAAAGCATCACCGAGGATGATACTCTGAATTTCATCGCTAAGCACTTGTATTTGTTTCAGCTCCCGCAGCGCAAACAAAACTATGATGTTCTCGGCAATACAAATATTAATCCCGTAAGCGCAAAAAAACTAGCAGATGCTACAGAACGTTGCTGGTCCGCACTTAAGACGCATAATGTGAGAAACTGGGGAAAGGCTACCACGGAATGCTTTCAGGCCCAACTTGAAATGTATCCGGCGATGTCAACTCCAGAAGTGCAGGCAGCCATCGAAAAATACCGGAATCTGGCGTGTGGATGGAAACTCACCGGATGCGGAGGCGGAGGTTATTTAATATTAATATCCGAGATGCCGATTTCAAACGCAATAAAAGTCACTCCATGTCATTTAGATAACTAACTCTTTTAAACACAAGGCTATTACGACTTAATGAAACGCGCATTAATCACCGGCATCACAGGTCAGGACGGTTCCTATCTGACCGAACTTCTTCTCGAAAAAGGCTATGAAGTCCACGGCATCATCCGTCGCGCCAGCACATTCAACACGAAACGCATTGATCATCTTTACAATGATCCGCATCTTGACAATGTCCGCCTATTTCTCCACTATGGCGACCTGACCGACGGCACCAACATCGCACGCATGATCGAGAAATACCAGCCGGAGGAAATCTACAATCTCGGCGCTCAGAGTCATGTTCAAGTCAGCTTCGAGGCGCCGGAATATACGGCTGACGCGGACGCACTTGGCGTGCTTCGTCTTCTGGATGCGATCAAGGACAGCAAGGTCAAGACGCGTTTCTACCAGGCATCGACGTCCGAACTGTTCGGCAAGGTGCAGGAAGTTCCTCAGTCCGAAACGACGCCGTTCTATCCGCGCAGCCCGTACGCAGTCGCGAAACAGTACGGTTTCTGGATTACGAAAAACTACCGCGAAGCCTATGGACTCCATGCCAGTAATGGCATTCTGTTCAACCACGAATCTCCCCGCCGCGGCGAGACCTTTGTAACTCGCAAGATTACGATGGCGGTCGCCCGCATCCACCGCGGCCTACAGGATTGCCTCTACATGGGCAACATCGATTCCCTGCGCGACTGGGGCTATGCCAAAGATTACGTACGCATGATGTGGATGATGCTCCAGCAGGACCAGCCTGACGATTATGTGGTCGCGACCGGCGAAATGCATTCCGTCCGCGAGTTCATCGAGAAGTCGTTCGGGCACCTCGGACACACGATCGTCTGGAAAGGCAAAGGCGTCGACGAGGTCGGCATCGACAAGGATTCCAACAAGGTCGTGGTGCGGATCGATCCGCGTTATTTCCGTCCGGCCGAGGTCGAACAGCTCCTCGGCAACCCGGCGAAAGCGAAACGTGTCCTCGGCTGGGAGCCGGAAGTCAAATTCGAGCAGCTCGTCAAGCTCATGACCGACGGCGACATCCGTCTGCTTGACAATCCGAATTATGAAATGGGTTTCTGAGGTTTTCTACATGATTGACAAAAATGCTAAAATCTTTATCTGCGGCCATCGCGGCATGGTCGGCAGTGCCTGCGTCCGCAAGTTCGAAAAAGAGGGTTACACAAACACCCTGAAACGCACTCACGCCGAACTCGATCTCCGCAATCAGCAGGCAGTCAAGGATTTCTTTGATGCCGAGCAGCCGGATTACGTGATCCTCGCCGGAGCAAAGGTCGGCGGGATCATGGCGAACAAAACGCATTGTGCGGAATTTCTGCTCGAAAACCTTGAAATCCAGAACAACGTGATCATGCAGAGTTTTCTGCATAAAGTCAAAAAGTTCTGTTTCCTCGGTTCGAGCTGCATCTATCCCTGCCAGGCCCCGCAGCCGATCAAGGAGGAATATCTTCTGACGGGTCCGCTGGAGCCGACCAACGAGGGTTATGCCCTGGCAAAGATTTCCGGCTACAAACTCTGCCTCTACCTCAGCAAACAATACGGTTGGGACACGATCAGCCTCATGCCTTGCAATCTTTACGGCACAAACGACACTTATGACCTCGTGAACGGGCATGTTTTCCCGACGCTGATCCGGCGTTTCGTTGAGGCGACAAGAGAAAACCGCCCGGAAGAAGTCCTTTGGGGTACAGGCAAGCCGCTTCGCGAGTTCCTGCATGTTGACGATGTGGCAAACGCCGTCTATTATTTCATGCAGAATCGCAGCGAACCGGAAGTCATCAACATCGGCTACGGCTCCGACATCACAATCAAGGAACTTGCGGAAAAGATAGCGGCCGCAGCCGGATTCAAAGGTAGAATCAGCTGGGATCCCTCCAAACCGGACGGGATGTACCGCAAACTCATGGATTCCTCCAAGGCACGCGCACTCGGATGGAAACCGGAAATCACGTTGGATGATGGAATCAAGAGAACGGTTGCAGAATATGTAACTGATTCAAACAAAACATAAAAATGATCATCATGCTTGCTTTCGGGATATGTACAGAGCAATTAAAATTGCATCGTGGGTCAAGGCTTTTCGGCTAAGTCGCTCAGCTTTTTCTAACAGCTGAAATAGTTTATTATATCTGTTAGCAATCAAAAATGGAACATAAAAAGAGAATCCTTATCATTGCACCTAGAAGAGGCGATCGTGGCGGTGTAGTCAGTATGGTTAATTCTCTCTGCAACTCTTTTTTGCAGGATCGATTCAGCTTTTTATGGTTAGAAACAACTGATGATCGTAGTTTTATCAAGAATTTTTGGGCTTTGGTCTCAGCTTTTTTTAAGGTGCCATGGATTATCATCAAAACAGATCTTGTCCATATCCACACTGCCAGCTATAATAGCTTTCGTCGCAAAATGCTATTTATGTTTTGGTGCATTCTGCTTCATAAACCGTACTTGCTTCATATTCATGGTGGAGGGTTTAGTTTATTTATACAGAAAGCATCAAAACCTGCACGAAAAATGTACTGTTGGGGGTTGCGTCATGCCGCTGGAATTATCACATTGGCAGAACAATTTGATAAATGTATAGAAAAGGTGGAACCGCGACAGATAATTCGTCGAATCATTCCCAACCCCGGGAATATATCAGTTTGCTCGCCTCACATTGTTAATGATAAAGTTAAACTCATTTTATTTGCAGGTTGGATTGAACCTGCAAAAGGGGTATTTGATTTGATAGAGGCTTTTGCTGCTTGTGGTTTTTCATCAGATGTTCAACTCGTTTTGGCTGGCAAAGGTCGCTTGGAAGAGGCTCATTCTGAAGCAGAAAAAAAAGGCATCTCAAAACAAGTATTGATATATGGCTGGCAAGATCAGCAACAAATGAAAGAATGGTATGAGAAAGCGGATTTACTGGTACTACCCAGTTATATAGAAGGCATGCCAATGGTGTTGCTTGAAGCTATGGCATATGGTGTTCCAATCATCTCGACATCGGTTGGTGGTATTCCTTCTATGTTGCCTGAAATTGCAAGGTCGTTTTTGTTTACGCCCGGAGATGTTCCTGCACTAACGCTTTTAATGAAAAACATATCTGGCAATCCGAAGTTGCGAAAACAAATCGGTTTGGAACTGCAGCACTTTTATTTGCAAAATTTTGAAAGTGGTATAGTTTTCAAGAAAGTTTCAGACTTTTATAATTATCTAATACAATCAACAATTTAAACTTCTTTTATTTAAATCACCCAGGAGCTTCTCAATGGATCCTCTCTGCAAGCAGATGAAAAAAGAATAAATATTTAGGTTTATGATTTATGGAAGATTCATTACTTCAATATTTGAAATACTACGAAAAACTCCCGCAGTGGATTAAGTATCCTGCCGGTATACTGTATTCATCTTTGCCGCCCATGGTTCGCTATGGGACCTTTTATTCCAACTTTCGAAAGAGAATAGATTATTTCCTTCATCTGCCTGACCATGAATCTATGATAAATGCACAACAGGAAATCCTTTTTGCCGAAGTCAATCGTTCCATTAAAGAAATCCCGTTTTATCAACAATATGATTCGGTAAGATGTTTGGACGATTTTCACCGTCTTCCTGTTGTGTCAAAAGCGGATTATCTAAAGGATATCAGCCTTTTTTGTTCTTCGAATGTATCCCGGCGCCTGAAGGTCAATACGGGCGGAAGCAGTGGAACCCCATTGACCTTTTATCTCGAAAAAAAGAAAAGCCGTCCGAAGGAAAAAGCCTTTTTTGACTGGTTTTGGGGAAACTGGGGATATCGTCCCAACTCCCGCATTCTTATGCTTCGAGGGAAGCCATTAACTCATAATGCGCTTTACGAATATCAGAGCATCAAAAACTGCTTGAACGTTTCCTGTTATGAATTGACTCCGGGTAATGCTTCAACAGTATTGAAAGAAATTCAGAAATTCAAACCGCAGTTTATTCATGCCTATCCTTCTGCCGTGGATGTTTTTGTCCGTTGCATCGGAAATGCAGCACAGAATTGTTTCAGCGAATTGAAGGCGTTGTTTTTGGGATCTGAATTTCTGGATCATGAAGAGAAAAATCGGTTTGAGTCTTTTTTCCAAGCGCCTGCGTGCGCTTGGTACGGACATACGGAATGCGCACTTCTTGGCGGCGCTCTTCCCCGTGATGATAGGCTGCTTTTTTTTCCATTCTATGGTTTTTTTGAGCTATTGGATGATGCGGGCAATGTAATTACCCAGCCAGGAGTGACCGGACGAATCGTTGGAACCAGTTTTGATAACAGCGTCATGCCTTTTATTCGTTATGATACAGGAGATCGTGGTACACTCTCGGAACCGGTTAAATTAGGTAATTTTTTCTGTCCCACGTTAGCTCGAATTGATGGACGGGCACAGGATTTGATTTATCTGCAAGATGGAGCAGCCGTATCGCTGACAGCCTTTATTTTTGGTCAGCATTTTAAGGAGTTTGATCTAATCCGTGAGATGCAAATCGAACAAAGAGAATTAGGGAGTATCGTTTTACGAATCGTGCCACTGAATACACTGACAGAACAAAACAAGCAAGCAATCAAAGACTTTTTGGAAGCATCTGTCAGCAATAGACTGAAAATCCAAATTGAAACCGTGAAACACATTGAAAAAACTTTGCGTGGCAAGCATCGTTTTTTGATTCAACATTATCATACACACAGTTAATTATATTGAATTCTACAAATGGAACAACTCACACAAAAACTGAAAGACGGCGAGACGAAAATCGTTGAAGTGCCGTTTCCGCAATGCGGACCTCGCATGGTCCTCGTTCGCAACCATTATTCCGTCATCAGCGCCGGAACGGAAGGCGCAACAGCCAATTCCGCCCGAAAAAGCCTGCTTGCCAAGGCCAAAGAACGCCCGCAGCAGGTCAAACAGGTGCTGGATGTCCTGAAGAAACAGGGCATTGTACAGACTTATCGTGCTGTCACCAAGAAACTGGAGGCATACTCGCCTTGCGGCTACAGTTCTGCCGGAATCGTGCTTGGCGTCGGGGAAGAAGTAACTGGTTTTGCCCCGGGTGACAAGGTCGCCTGTGCCGGAGTCGGCTATGCAAGTCACGCCGAAGTGGTGGTTGTGCCGGTCAATCTCTGTGTAAAACTGGCCGATGACGCCGATCTTGCAGACGCAGCATACAATACTCTTGGCTCTATCGCAATGCAAGGTGTCCGCCAGGCGGACCTCAAGCTCGGCGATACGGTTGTCGTGATCGGACTGGGGTTGATCGGCCAACTGGCAGCCCAGCTTTGTCGAGCTTCCGGCTGTCAGGTAATTGGCGTGGATGTTTCGGAAAAAGCGGTTCAGAAAGCCAGCAAATCGCTGGATTTGGCGATTGCCCGCAACACCGTTGGAATTGAGTCCCGGATTTCAGATTTTACGAACGGAACGGGGCCCGATGCGGTCATTATTGCAGCAGCGACCTCCAGTTTGGATCCGATCAATTTCGCCGGAAAGATCGCCCGCCGGAAAGCGACTGTGGTCGTGCTCGGCGCAGTGCCAACGGGCTTCGATCGAGACAACTACTACAAGAAAGAATTGACGCTCAAAATGTCCTGTTCCTACGGTCCCGGTCGCTATGACTTGGATTATGAGGAAAAGGGGATTGATTATCCGGTTGAGTATGTCCGCTGGACAGAAAAGCGCAATATGGAGGCTTTCCAGCAGTTGCTCCATTCCGGCAAGATCAATGTCAAGGAACTGACGACGCATCGTTTCGCTTTCGAGGACGCACCGAAAGCATATGACATGATCGTGAACCGCACAGAACCTTTCACCGGGATCATACTGGAATACAACGTTGAAAAAGCACTGACACAGGGAACCGTCAAAGTTTCGGCAAGCGTCACACAGGAAACTACGGCTTCCGGCGTGGCATTTATCGGCGCCGGCAGTTATGCGCAGGGAAACCTTCTGCCGAATCTGCCGGACAAGGGCGAAGTCCCGCGTATTACTGTGCTGACCAACAGCGGCACGACTTCCCGTCGAGTCGCGGAACGGTTCGGATTTGACACTTGCACCGATTCCGAGAAGGATGTTCTTGAAAACCCGGCGGTCGGAACCGTATTCATAGCCACACGACATGATTCCCATGCGTCTTATGTCATCAAGGCGTTGGAACATGGAAAAAACGTTTTTGTGGAAAAGCCACTGGCTATGAACACGGCGGACCTGGAACAGATCGAGACGGCGTTGAACAAGAGCGGACGTCAGGTGATGGTCGGTTTCAACCGTCGTTTTTCTCCGCTCTCCAAAGCCTTGAAAAAAGCCGTCGGCAATGGTCCGATGAGCATGATCTACCGTGTCAATGCCGGTGCGATCCCCGCGGGGACATGGATTCAGGATCCTGAAATCGGCGGTGGACGTATGATCGGGGAAGGATGCCATTTCATCGACTACATGACTTTTATCTGTGGAAGTCTGCCGGTTCGGATTTACGCGACCGCGATCCCGGATCCCAATGGTTTCCAGGATACTGTCAATGTGAATTTTGAATTCGAGAATGGTTCCACGGGTGTCGTCGCCTATTACGCCAATGGTTCGAAGGCTCTGACCAAGGAATATTTTGAAGTCCACCACGCAGGAGTCAGTGCGATTCTGCGCGATTTCCGGAGCTTGGAAATCTATAAGCGTGATGTTGCGAAACAGAAACTTTGGGGTCAGAACAAAGGGCAAAAAGAAATGGTCGCAGCCTTTTTTGAGGCATTGAAGAAAAAACAACCTTTGATTCCGTTTGCTGAACTGCGCGCTGCCACTCTGGCCAGTTTCGCGGTCATGACATCTCTGAAAGAAGAATCTCCCGTTGAACTGCTGAAATGATTTCTACAGCCGCAGAAGCAGCCAAACGCCTTGCGGATTATGCAGAAAAGCATAATTATGCGGGGTTTGACCCCTACGACTTACTGAATTCTCCATTGTCTGGAGCATTAAGCCTCGGGATACGCTTAGGACGAATTGCTCTAACGCAGTTCGGGCGGCGCAGTCCAATCAATTTCAGACCATTGTTGTTTGTTCGTCCTGGCGTAAACCCTAAAGCCTTGGCTCTTTTTTTAGAGGGAACGGTAAAACTGTTTCGTGCTTTCGGCGATGAAAGGGATCAATGCTGCATCGAAAAGTTGGTGCAGATGCTTGCGGAAAACCGCTCGCCGAATGTTTCCGGCAGTGCGTGGGGATACAATTTCCCATGGCAAAACAGGTTCCAATGCTTGCCGCGATATACGCCGACCATCGTGAACAGCGCTTTTGCAGGACATGCTCTGCTGGACTGCTATGAGACCACGGGAAATGAAAAGGCGCTTGAACTCGCCAAAACGATTCCGGATTTCATCTTAAAAGATCTCAATCGGAAAACAGAAGGTGACACTTTCTGCTTCAGCTATACACCATTGGATACCAATTTCGTGCATAATGCAAACATGCTGGGGGCATCGCTGCTCACCCGGCTGGCGGTGAAATACAACCGCTCAGATTTGCTGGATCCGGCACAATCCGCACTCGCCTACAGCATGAAATATCAGCATGAAGATGGCTCCTGGGCATATGCGGAAACAGAAGCACAAAAATGGATTGACAGTTTTCATACAGGTTTCAATTTGGAAGCATTACGCCGATTCTTGGAACTTGGACTGGTCCCGGGATATCAACAGGCATATGAAAAAGGTGTTAAATTCTATGCGGAAAACTTTTTTCTGCAGGATGGAACACCTAAGTACTTCCACGACCATTTATATTTAGTTGATATCCACGCTCCTGCAGAGGCAATCACATTCTTTTCCGGTGAAGGCAAGACATTTCGTCCGCTTATTGAAAAAATACTTGATTGGACATTTGCAAATATGTATGATAAAAACAGCGGGTTGTTTTATTTCCGCAAGGCAAAACATTTCACGATCAAAATTCCTTATATGCGCTGGAGTGAAGCCTGGGCGTTCCGGGCAATGTGTACTTATTTGTTATCTTTTGAATCACAACGGAGATATGTAAATGCAAAGATATCGTATTCTTGATACTCCTGTTGACGCCGTATCAATGGAGGAGGCTCTGCATTTTGTTGAAAAAACAATAGATCAAGGGAATAAGATTCAAGCAATTCTAGCGGTTAATCCGGAAAAAGTGTTTCAGCTCAGAGAAAAACCATTTTTGAAATCGTTTTTTGAGGAAGCCGGGCTTCTTATTCCTGACGGCATAGGAATCGCTAAAGCACTTGATATTATTTATAATAAAAAAATCAAACGTTGTCCCGGCGCAGATTTAATGCAGAATATTTGTGAACTCGCGGCAAAAAGGAATTATCGCGTCTTTCTTTTTGGAAGCAGTGAAGATGTCAATAAAAGAACGGCAGAGATCCTGCCTGAACGATATCCCGGTCTCACGATTGTCGGTCGTTCAAATGGTTTTATCAAGAGCAAAGCCGAAGATTCTTCTTTGATCAATAAAATCAATGCATCCCAGGCCGATATATTGTTTGTGGCAATGGGAAGCCCCAAACAGGAAAACTGGGTTAGGGAACACATAAATGAACTCAAACATGTAATGATCTGTCAATGTATCGGTGGTACTTTGGACACAATAGCGGGAAAAGTAAAAAGAGCTCCTGATTTTTTCCAGAAAATATATCTAGAGTGGTTTTTCAGACTGTTGTGTCAGCCCAAAAGATTTAAAAGACAGATTAACTGCTTGAAATTCATGTTTGAAGTATTCAGATACAAACTGACACGCCACAAGGAACAAATGAATGATGCCAGCAACGATTAAAGAACTGAAATACGTTATAACTTCGGACTGTTTCCGGTATACAGGCTCTAAATCATTTCAATCTTTCCTGAAGCTTTATCTGCAATCCCCTGGCTTCAATTACACCTTTTGGATAAGGATATGTAGTTTTATAAGCAAACAAGGGGGAGGGCGATTTCTTAACATTTTACCACGCTTAATTCTGAAACACAAGTCCTATAAATTCGGAATAGACATTCCGTTTTCAACAAGTATTGACACGGGGCTCTATATTGGTCATTTCGGGGGAATCATAGTAAATGGAAGGACCATAATCGGAAAAAATTGCAACTTATCGCAAGGAGTAACAATAGGATCAAACACTGACAAAAAAGCTGTTATAGGCGATAATGTTTATATAGGACCCGGTGCAAAGATAATTGGAGGGGTACAAATTGGGAACAACAGTGAGATAGGAGCTAATGCTGTCGTGACTCATGATGTTCCTCCATACACATGTTTTGCTGGGGTTCCGGCAAGGAAAATAAAAGACTTGGATATTAATCCAAGATATATACTACATGCGGACTATTAAAAACACTAGGCAATTATTTGCAAAGAAGCAAGCGCCCAATAGTGGCATCATACAAACAAATACAATGGTTCCACGGATAGAAGCATAAAACGCAAGAGATTAAGCATTTTTTAACAAAATTAAACATACCAAAGCCAATTTTCAAAAGCAGCTGAGAGGAGTCTTCTGATGAAAAACACCTTTATTTCGAACCAAACGATTGCAGCGTCTAAAGAAATGACACAACATGCAACATCGTGCGGACTGAGCAAGCGCAGTTCGCAAAAGAGAGATGCGATGGCAAGGCGCCGTCAGTTTAGCCCTATCTTGATTATCAAATCTCTTTTCTTCTTGATCCTGCTGTCTTTTTCCATTGTTTTACCAGCTCAGACACAAGATGCAGACAGTGATTTAATCGCAAAGTTTGTCCAGTCTCATGGTCCCGCGGTCACATTTGACGCCTCGAACATTAAGCAATTTTGGGTTTCCAATACAGTTTCCAGCCAAAAAGACCATATATGCATTTTGCTTGATAATGGTCGGAATAATCCTTTCGAAAGTGTCCCCCTGAAAATTCAACTTGCTAACGTCAATGAAGAGCAGGATTGCAAGGTGGAAGTATTAACAGAAACCTCTGGAGTTGGTTTTTCCGTTCTCGATTCACAAGAAAGAGAGATTTCAAAGTCTGTTCCACAAGAACAATTCATCAATTATGATTGTTTAGAATCGACATTCCATCTTGAAGACACACGCAATTATACTTTCTATATTAGGTTTTCTTCTTCAGTATCTCCTCAAATCAAAATCAAGGCTATAATTCTGTCTTTTACAAAGAATCCCGGAAGCAAATATGTTTTCTATCCTCAAGTGGTAAAAATTTCAAAGGATGATTCAGACACATTTACTTTAACTGGGAAAAGCACAGTTTTTACCGGAAAAAAACTGATACACATTTCGGACAATGAGATTTCCACTTCAGTGAAAGTAAAAAATACCGGTGAGCAGGCAACTCGTGTTTATATCGGATACAGTTCTCATGCAAAAGATCAAACAAGAATTAATTGTGGTTGCTATCCTCTCAATGACAATAATAATCTCCTTACTGTCATTTCCGCGGAAAAAGACAGCAGTTCGATCATTGTTGATTCCTGTCCGGAATGGAAAAAGAACTGTCCTATTGCATTAAATGCAAAAGAAGACATGTCCGATATTCCAAACCAAACACTTACTGAAGGAAGAATCGTTGAAGTCATAAAACTTGACGATGGCAACATGGAAATAAAACTGAATAAACCGATTAAAGAAGATATTCAAAAAGGATCAACAATAAGGATTCATTCTGCTGACTCGTCGAATCTTTATCTTTCGATTAAAGTCCTTCAGCCCGGAGAAGAAGAAACGTTCTCAACTATCCTGAAGAAAGATGAAAAATTTATTCAGGAACGAGGAAAGTATTTTGTAAATGACATTTATTTTGTCAGATTGATGATATTATCAAGCTCTATTGATTCCAAGGAAGAAAGCACAATTGCTATCAGCAACGGTACGCTTTCAACTAATTAAGGGTTCTCTTTGTTATATCGCTATCGGGCCTGCAAATCAACGCTATACATATATGCAAGAGCAGACAATTAGCTCTAGGATATTTGTCGGAATTTCCCCGAAACAAGAATGATGAATGAACTACCCCGCCGCAAGCAGCGGGGTAGTTCATTACGGAATAGAGTATCCATTCTGCTCCAATTTTTCATAATTAAGCACCCCAAAAAAAGGTGAACAACACACATGTGGAATTTTAAAAAAGTTATTTCCGGACTCTTTCTTGGATTACTGTTATGTTCGTTTTGTCCACTTTTGCTGGGAGACAATCCTGTCTTGACCATATCGGAAGCTCAGGAGACAAGAGAAGCATACAGAAACCAAACGCCAACAGCAATTCCTGTCCTTTCTCCAGAGGAAGCACAAAAAGCCAATGAAGAAGCATTAACTGTCTACAAAGCAAGATTAAAAGAAGCTAAAATTGCTAAACTAAAAATAATAGTAAAAAAGGTTGTTATTGTTTCTTTGCTTATTGTATTATTATCATGTATTATTGTTTTCAGGAAACAGTGCAGAGTATTTTTTTTCAATCATTATTCTTTAGTATTCAGAAAACTTTTTCTCTCAACTCGCTTCAACAGATTTGACATAATAGGAATCGCAATAGTCTTCTTTATTACTTTTTTCTTTTCTATTTTGGTAGGTCAAAAAGCTTACCGTGAAGGGAATATGGGTTCCTGGTATGCAAATGGCGCTGCTCCAATCTCGCTTTCTATTTATAATATCGGTGAACCCCGAGGGGTAATTGCTAAGCCAGGTTCAAAACTGGAGGGTTTTCTCAAAAAAGGATGCAAAGGAGATTTGGAATATTCAAGCATCTCGAATGAAGAAGCTGTCCCTCAAGAATATACAAGCCCAACTTCATTTCTTGAATCCACTGGGATTGCTTGGTTGATTGCCCTTTGGTGGAAACTTGTTGGACATCCTGATTGGACAACACTTTACATCCTTTTTAGTATATTATATGCTTTTATTGCTGTTGCCGCGTATTGTGCATTGCGGGTGGTCACCGGGTTTGTTCCCTCAGTGCTTTTATGTTTGCTGTTGTCGTCCTACCCATCTATGATGTATCAAGTTCTTTTTGGAATACGCGATGGAATTCGAGCATTATTCTGTTACATATCCATTGCGATTTTGATTTCACTATTGAAGCGGGGCTTAGGATGGAAAAAAACAATTGTATGTAGTGTTGCTCTTTTTTTCATTTGTCTGTTTTCCCAATGGATACGACAGGATTTTATAGTCTTTATTCCTTTTATAGTTACAGCTGCAGTTTTCTTCCACGGGAAAGTATTGCAACATTACAAAAAGAAACTCCTGATTCTTTCTTGTGTCGTATTTGGGGTCGTTTTTGCTGCACATATGCCGGGAATACCAAAGGATTTTAAAAACGCTTTCGGTCATAACATTTATACTGGAATTGCTGACTATCCATTTATGGATTACTTATATTTTTCATCTGACAATTATTCGAAAGGAATTTGTGTATATGCTGATCGTTACGCTCAAATACTTGCAAGGAGCAAAGCATACCGAGATAGAAAGGATTTGAATATTCAAATACTTTCTGAGAAATATGATGCGGAAATTAAAAAGGAACTTTTCAATCTCATTTGCATTTATCCATACGACTTTCTTAGATTGTCGTTATCAAGTTCTATTCAAAACATGTATATTGGATCGCGATTTTCAGAAAGAAAGCTTTTGAGAATTGATTCCGCACCCGGTTATTGGCTTTTTCAGGAGAAATCCAAATTCTTTTATGATAATTGCTCTTCTTGGCTGTATTTCTCCTTATTGTGCATAACAATGTTCTTATTCCTTGGTGGAAGATTCTTTGGAAATATGGTTTTGTGTTTAGCCGTTTTGATGATAAGCGGGTGCTACATGTTTCAATACGATCTTAGACATTATTTCTATTTAATAATAATTCCCTTATTGGCTTTTGGTTATATTTTTGAAAGGATTATCAGGATTCTTATTCTTTTGCAAATTAACTACAAAAAAGTGCTTGCTATCTTTATGTGCAAAAGAAAAACAATTCTGATTCACTGTGCAGTATTTGTATGCCTCGTAGCATCTGCTTTTGCTGTTTTGTTTTGTGCAAAAATTATTCAAACGAAACAGATTGTTCGAGAGATTAAGTCCTTTAATTCGGCAAAAACAGATAAACTTGAATTCAAGACAAACATTGTTTCTCAAAAACTTGATAGGGATTATATTGCAACAGAGATCTTGTTGCCAGATTTCTTCAATCGTACACTCGAACAAGAGAATCAAAAACAGCTTTATTTCACTGTTTTTCTAAAAGTCAAATTCAAAGTTAAAGATACGGAAACACAAGAAAAAGTGACCGTTTATGCAAAATATGATAATACGAATGAATATAATATTCTGCCTTCAACCTTATTCCATATTATTAACGATACGTATACTTGTCCTATTCCCATCACTTTCACTGCAGGGGAAGGATTGAATACTTTATTTCTGCCAATTTATTTTGTAAGAGACGCATCGCCGTTTGTTGGAATTGAACTTGTTGCTGGGGGAAAAGTTGTTGAAATCGAATCTGTTGAAAAGATTCTTGAAACAGATAAAATTCGGAGCCAAAGTGCTTTCCTCATTCCAAGTCAGACTGGAGAAATGAGCTATGCGGGGAATATCGACTGGAATAAAGTCTTCTGGGGGAACAAGAGGTGAATAGCTTTATCCGCCCCCTGTTTTGTACGAATATTGGATTAATCATATCCGCACAAAGTGTGGATTATCATCAACGACATAGTGAATGCAGCTGTATGCATGGTCAACAAGCTTGTCTGTTCTTGCAAACAATCAAAGATAGGGTAAAAAATGCTAAATGCACATAAATATTTTGTTTGTGGAGCGAGCGGATATTTGGGGCATAATCTTTGTGATTATCTGCTTCGCTCAGGACATCCTGTTATCGGCATTGACGTTAATGCATGGACAGGCAAAACGTATGAAAATTTTACGTTTTTCCAGGCGGATTTATCCGATCCGGCTGTATACCGGAGGTTGTTGTTTGAGGGGATTGATGATATTACTATTTTCTTCCTGACCGGCTTGAGCGGCACAGCAAGGAGTTTCGAACATTATGCAAAATATGTTGCCGTCAATGAGCTTTCCCTGTTACATCTTTTGGACACAATAAGGACGACGGGGATAAAATCAAGAATCATATTCCCGTCCTCGCGGCTGGTTTATTGCGGATGCCAGGGAAAGGAATTGTCGGAGGATGCGCAAAAGGAAAGCAAAACCATCTACGCGGTCAACAAGATTGCCTGTGAAGCTTACCTTGAGGCATATCGCAATGCGTTTGGCCTCAATTATCGCATCCTTCGCCTTGGAGTTCCCTATGGAAATCTTAGCGGACAGACGTATTCCTATGGAACAATCGGGTTCTTTTTGAACCAGGCAAAACAGGGAGAAATCACTTTGTATGGGGATGGTTCATTGAGGCGGACCTTTACCCATGTGGAGGATGTTTGCAGACAATTCCTGGCACTGGCAGAAACCAATGAAACGTTACATCTTGTCTATAATGCCTATGGAGAAAATTATTCTCTGCGCGATGTCGCACAAATAATCGCCGACCGCTTTCATGCAAAGATCACATATCGTCCTTTCCCGGCATTGGAACAGAAACTGGAGTCAGGAGATACGATTTTCGATGGCAGCAGGATGCTTCATATCTTACAAAAACCGTTAAAACACAATCTTGCGGATTGGTTATTGGAGATTTAGGAGGAATTATGCGTCAAGGAATCTCGGTTGTCATTCCCGTTTATGGAAGTGAAAAGACGATTGCGCCTTTGTGTGAAGAGCTGAAGCAGCTTTTTCAAAATGAACTCTCTGACACGGAATATGAAATCATTCTTGTCAACGATTGTTCTCCGGATCATGTTGCCGCCGTGCTGAGTCAGATCGCTATGGCGAACCCACGCATCCGTGTTTATACCTTTATTCGGAATTTCGGGCAGCATAACGCAACTTTATTTGGAATCCGCCAGGCCAACTATTCTATTACTATCACCATGGATGATGACGGGCAGCACAACCCGGCGGATATTCCGCATTTGGTGAACACATTACGAAAAAGCAAAGAGCGCATCGTCTACGCTTATCCGCAGGAGGAAAACCGGGGAGCATTCCGCTCTTGGGCCTCCAGGTTCATCAAACTGTGCATGAATCGCCTTTTAGGAGTCCGGGGAGCAACGTCCATTGCTTCCTTCCGCTGTTTTGACACTCGTCTGCGCGACATGTTTGCGGATTATTCGGGAAGCGATGTGTTTATCGATGCTTTGCTGTCCTGGGGAGGTCCCAGCATATCTATTCCAACACAGCTTCGCAATCGGCAAGAAGGCGAATCTGGCTACACTCTGAGGAAACTGATTCGACATTCGATGAATTTAGTCACATCTTTCAGTATTGTTCCTTTGCGTTTTGCCTGTCTGTGCGGATTGGTTCTTACATTTCTGGGGTTAATTCTGTTACTGATAGTTGGCGTGCGTTTCTTCTATGTCGGACGCGAGGCTCCCGGTTTTATTCTGCTGTTTTCCTCTCTGGTAACTTTTTCCGGAATTCAGTTGTTGACTCTTGGAGTTTTTGGAGAATATATCGGAAGGATGTATATGCGTCAAATGCATCGGCCTCAATATGTTCTGTCATCTTCAAATAACCAGGGAAAGGATGTACCTGATGAACAAGACATCTGACTCCGTCCGTTTTCTTCGTTCCGCTTTGCAATCGGAAGGCTCCTGCATAACCAATGCTCAGGTGTTGTCCTGGATTGAACAGCGCAATCGGGAGGTTCAGATTCAAATCGAACCGGTAAAATTATCTCAGATGCGCGATTGGCATTTCGATGAAGACGTCGGGCGAATCCGCCATGTTTCCGGAAAGTTTTTCTCCATTGACGGGATTAAAGTTCGCACCGACTACGGAAATCTTCACGAATGGAGGCAGCCTATTATCAATCAGCCGGAAATTGGTTTTCTGGGATGTGTCGTCAAAGAAATTAACGGAATCCTTCATTTTCTGGTTCAGGCTAAAATTGAGCCGGGAAACGTGAATTGCGTTCAGCTTTCGCCTACGCTTCAGGCAACCAAAAGCAATTATACGCAAGTTCACAAAGGGAAGCGGCCGACATATCTGGAGTATTTCAACGGAGAAAAGCCGCATCGCATTTTGATTGACCAATTGCAATCCGAACAAGGCGCACGTTTTTTACACAAACGCAACCGCAACATTATTGTTGAAATCGAGGAAGGTATCACGCCTCATCCGGATTTCGTGTGGCTGACTCTGGGACAAATCAAGTTCCTGCTCTTTCATGACAATATCATCAATATGGATTTAAGGACTGTTATTTCTGGAATATCTTTTGGCGAGCTCGACAGAACTGCCATTGACATTCTAGAGGGCCTGACAGCGTGCAAACCGTATACTGCCGGCATGCTCAGTTCCGCATTGGACACAGAGCGGACCCTGCATTCGTTTGAAGAAATCATCTCGTGGTTTACCTCTCAGAAAGTCAAATATACCCTGGAAGTTGAACCGATCGATTTAAGGGAAATCTCCGACTGGATTATAACCGATGAAGGACTCCATCACAAAGACAAGCTTTATTTCGATGTGCGATATGTGAATGTGCTGATTTCCAATCGGGAAGTTTCCCAGTGGCAGCAACCGTTAGTCGCACCGAAAGAAGAAGGAATCCTGGCATTTATCGTCAAAAAAATTAATGGGATCTATCATTTCCTGATCCAGGCGAAACTCGAATGCGGAAATCTGGATGTACTGGAGTTTGCTCCTACAATCCAATGTATTACAGGCAGCTATCGGAATTCCCGCAAGATTTTGCCGTATTTGGACTATGTGCTTTCCGTACGAAACGATCAAATTCGTTTTGATACGTTGCAGTCTGAAGAAGGCGGTCGTTTTTATCATGAGCAAAATCGCAATCTAATCATTGAGGCGGATGATGATTTCCCGGTGGAATGCCCTGAAAATTTCTGTTGGATGACCCTGCATCAGTTACTCAAGTTCGTCCGATTCAACAATCATCTGAATATTCAGGCGCGCAGTCTGCTGTCGGCCATTAGTCTGTTTGATCAAAAATGAAAGCAGGAACAATGAAAATAGCGGTCCTTTGTCCTTCGGAAATCGCCTTGCGGCGCTTTATGCCCGCGCTTCAACAATGCGAAGGTATTGAGTTCGCCGGAATCGGCATGGCTTCTCCCGAGGAATGGTTCGGTTCTGAAGTTGGCAATACGTCGGACAACGACATTGCGGTTCAGCAGCAGAGAGAACGCGAAAAAGCCGATGTATTTGTCGCACAGTTTGGCGTAAAGCGTTTTGATTCATATGGGGCGCTGCTGTCGGATCGTAATGTCGATGCCGTTTATATTCCACTTCCTCCCGGATTGCATTTCCGCTGGGCGCAGGCGGCGTTGCAGGCAGGGAAACACGTTCTTGTGGAAAAACCGGCCACGACAAGCCTTGCGGAAACCCGGGAACTGATTTCGCTGGCCAGAAGCAGGGATTTAGCATTGCACGAAAACTATATGTTTATCTTCCACAATCAGTTGGATGAAATAGAAAAAATCATTGCTTCTGGGGAAATCGGTGAAATTCGCCTGATTCGCATCAGTTTTGGATTCCCGCGCCGGGCTACCAATGATTTTCGTTACAACAAGCTGCTGGGGGGCGGCGCATTGCTGGATTGCGGAGGATATACGCTTCGATATGCATCGCGTCTTCTAGGGGCATCGGCCCGCCTGACAACGGCCCGGGCTAATTATATTTCAGATTTTTCCGTCGACATGTTCGGCAGCGCCACAATGGTGAATGATGACGGAGCAGTAGCTCAACTTGCTTTTGGCATGGATAACAATTACAAATGCGATCTTGAAGTGTGGGGAAGTTCGGGAACGCTTTTTAGTGGACGAGTGCTGACTGCTCCTGCCGGGTTTGTCTCGACAGTTGAAATCCGCAAGGGAAATGAAAGCGAAACCCGCCCGTTACCGGCGGATGATGCCTTTCAAAAATCCATAAAACACTTCAAAGCGTGCATCGCCGATGAGACAGTGCGCGAAAAGCAATATGCCGCCATTAAAAGACAAGCGGCATTTGTTGAGGAATTCCGGAAACTTTCATCAGATCATATATGAAAAACAGATCATCACTCTCTGAAAAAAAATGTGGGGCATAATCATTTTTCCTTGCCTTTATGAGTTGCTAATAGCGCAGATTGAAAAATAGTTCAGCACATACACAAACCGTTTTTGTATAAGGGAAAAAATGAATCGCATCATCGTCACCGGGGGAGCCGGGTTCATCGGGTCGGCAGTCGCCCGGCACATCGTCAACGACACGCCGGACGCCGTGTGCGTGGTCGACAAGCTCACCTACGCCGGCAATTTGGAGAATCTCGCTCCGATCGCGAAATCCGACCGTTTCAAGTTCGAGAAGGTCGACATCTGCGACAAGGACGAGCTTGACCGGGTGTTTGCGGAGTTCAAACCGACGCATGTGATGCACCTGGCGGCGGAGAGCCATGTGGACCGTTCGATCGACGGTCCGGGAGAGTTCATCCGGACAAACATCGTGGGCACGTACACGCTGCTGGAGGCCGCCCGGAAATACTATCATGGTCTGGATGATGCCGGAAAAGCGCTGTTCAAATTCCACCATATCTCCACGGACGAGGTCTTCGGCGACCTGAACG
>Ga0310690_10001943_pt1 | contig 35295 bp, 50 predicted proteins | sample AusTroGonzalo_MG_2_FD_207661 | JGI IMG/M metagenome (GOLD analysis project Ga0310690, IMG submission 207661) | Bovine rumen microbial communities from tropical cattle in Woodstock, Queensland, Australia - Gonzalo_04 (v2) (version 2) | ecosystem: Host-associated > Mammals > Digestive system >...
CTGATTGCCCTTGGCCGCGGCGTGGTCGTAGGCGATTTTGCCGCGGTCGCCGCGGTAGGCGGTTGAATCCGTCTCGCCGAGCGCGAGGGACTGGCTGATCTCCACATACGCGCTGCCAGACCAGCGATAGGTCAGGTTCGTGTCCAGCGCGACGTAGATTTTCCCCGCCTCGCCAGTCGCCGGAAACGCGCTCTTGCTGGCGTATTCCAGCACGTCGTCCACGTAGGATGGTAACTGGCTGGACGGCACCTTGCCGCCGCTGTCCAGCTCCGCGACGCCGCCCGCCGCGCCCTTGGCAGTCGTCGGGATGGCCCCGACCTCGCCCGCCGTGTAGGTGGGCTTTGTGGGCTGCTTTGCCCATGCGGGCACGGTCGGGTCGGATTCGGATAGCGCGACGTTCTTATTGGCATCCGGCGGCACGGTCACGCCGTTGAGCGTGATGCTCTCGATCACGTTGGCCGCGCCGTCCTCAAGGTCGGAAACGCGGTCCTTAACGCCGTCGAGAAGCGCCATAATGCGGTCCCACTGGTGCTTCAGCATATCAAGCACCGGAATCCTCGACTTGTCGTTGCGCATAAATCCTCCTTAATTCCGGCCTGCGCCGCCGCCGACGGTGTACCCGCCGCCGCCCGTGGCCTCTCCCATGCTGGCGTTGGACGACGTGCCGACGCTGATGTAGAACATGGCAGAAAGGGTCTGGTGATCATCCGGCCGGTTCCATTCGACGGGGATTTCCTGCAAACCGCCGGACGGGTCAGGCGTACCGTATATCAACGTCCACGCGATTTTACCGGCGTTTTCGTATACGCCCGTAAGGGTATCGACTGACTGGTATGTGCCATTTATCGCGTAATTATAGGTGTCCCCTGCCCAATACGCCGTTTTCTTTACTCTGTCCTCATAAATGTAACTGTAATAGACGGTCTTTCCTCCGGTTGTGTAGGCAACATTTGCCGGAGCTTCTGTTCTGCGGCCGTCTCCGGTTTCCCATGTGACGGAAGAGCCGTTTTGTTCAGCAGATGCGGCGATCCCCGTGAAATACCAATAATCGCTGGTCTCCCTTACGATTATTACGCCGGTTCCGGTGATATACTCGCTCATTTCCGTTTTCGTTTCGCCGGTGCTTTGTTTGGTTGAAATAAAGTAGATTCCGCCGCTGGTGGATATGGGCTGTGTAACGGGCGAGGTGTCAAGGTCGCTCGTATAGCCATGCTGATGCACCTGCGAAGCGTCCGCCGCCATGACCGGGAAGGACAGCTCGGAAAACGGGATGATGTTGCTGTGGCCGACGTTATCCGTCCACGGCATGCCACTGGCGGTGTACGCCTTGACAATAATGCCCGTGAAATCAATCGATTCGCCGTCCGCATAGTTCAGCTTCGTAGGAGGCGTGTCAACGAGGATGGAGGATGGCAGCTTTTTGACCACGAGGTTTCCCGTATTCGGGTCAGTAGTCGCAGATACTTCGTCACCGCTGCCGCTTGGGTCATATCCCACAGCCACGCCGACGCCGGAAACGGTGACCTCAGAGAAGCCGTAGTAACCCTCGGCCTCGGCGGTGTAGGTGCCCTCCTCGCTAATGTGTTTCGTGGTGAGCTGTGTCTCGTCCTCGGGCACCCATAGGCAGCTCCCGCCGCCGACGAGCGCGGTCTTCAGCTTCGAGGCGGTCAGCTGCTTGCCGGTGCCGCCCTCCTGAATGATAATATTCTTGCTCATGCTCCACGCTCCTACGCCAAGCTGGTGTCAATGGTGACGAGCTTGTCATTTATGTTGATGTAATACTTCCAGTCGAAGCACAGCGCCGCCTGAAGGATTTCGTCTGTCAGACAGATCATATAGCTTTTCTGGCCATTGACGCGGTACGAAGCCTGTGTGTTCGTCCAGTAGACGCGCGTCATGCCGGTCGGTACTTTTAGGAACGTGAACTGCCGGTCCTTGTCATTGGAGAGCGCGTTCAGGAAAAAAGCCGGCCCCGTCGTTCTTCCTGAAGCGCTGCCGTCCGGCAAATTTGCGGGATCTTCAGTGCCGTCGGTAAAGGCGACCCTGTTACGGGTAAACTCATAGGTCGCGCCGCTCGGTCGAACGGTGGACAGCAGTATGAAACCCCCGTTTTGATGCGTCGAAGGAATGTTCGCATAGAACGTCTCGGCGTTTTCTGCCTCTGCGGTTGTTGGATATACGCACCAGCCACGGCCACCGTCTCTTATGACATAGACACCGACTATAGACGTCATTTCGGTGCGGGAATACGCGCTTGGCGGCACGTTGACATTAACAGATACGGAATCAAATCCGTAATACCCGCTGGACGGCGTGTAATTGCCGTTACTCGTGACCGTAAGGGATTGAAGCGCGGGCATGTCGTGTATCTGCGCGATGGCCCCCGGCATATCGCCGGGACGGTAATTCGTACCGACATGCAGCTTGGCACGAATGGCGTCCGCGATGTCGGTTAAAAGACTTTCGGTAATGGTTGCCTTGGACACGCTGTCACCTCCTAATCAATTTCCGCCACGCCGTTTTCGTCCACGTCCACGGCGTCCACGGAGATGATCTCCAGCACGCCGTCGCACAAATCGAGCGCGGGCGAACAGGGCTCCGTGACGTGGTTCTCGCCGACGTAGGTCTCGCCCGTGGCGGCGGCGTTGTGCGGGCGGTAGATGATGCGGTGATCCTGCACCACGAGGTCGAGATAGGGATTCTGGATGAAATACGTGTAGTAGGCGGGCAGCGTGAATTGGGCGCGCCCGATCTCCTCGTCGTCGCAGGTGTAGGTGATGAGGAGGAGGCCGGTTTCGACGCTGTCCGCCGCCGAGACGTGCAATTTCGAGCGCGCCTGCACGCCGAAGGAGAAATCACAGCGCTCCAGATAGCCGCCGTAGATGCTCTCCTCGTCGACGCACACGGTGATTTTGTCGCCGGGTTTGTATTCGCCGTTGTTGATGACATCCAGATCGACCTCGGTGCGGTTGAAGTACCACGTCACGAGGCGCGAGATGACCGCCGAGACGTTGTCGGCGTTCAGCAGATAGATGCCCTCGATCACGACGGGATTCTCGGGCACGCCGTAGGGCGCGTAATCGTTGGTGATCTCGATGAAAGATTCCTCCGCCATCCAGGGCTCGGGAAATCTAAAGCTGTTGTTGTCTGAGGAATATTCCTCCTCGCTCGCCGCCTGACGGAACGTGTAGTAGACGATCTTCAGCGACGTGACCCAGTCCGAGAAGGTGACGCTCGGCCGCATGAACGTCTTGTTCATCGGTATGAACGTCTCGCTGACCGGTATCGGCAGTATGTCGACATACTGGGAAAAGCAGGTGCGCACATACGCGCCCAGCGCGAAGCACACCCACAGCAGGCGCTCTCGGGCGGTCTGTTCCGGGCAGAAGCCGGTGATCGTCGCGCTGGCGAAACTCTGGTCGATGCGGTAGACGCGGTTGGCGAGGTCGCCGGGGCTCCAGCCGGTGGAGGCGAAAATATCGTTTACGATGGTGGCGAACGATTTCCCCGTGTACATGATCTCCGGCATGGTCGTCTGGTCGATCAGTATCAGCGGCGATTTCGCCGTCAGGCGCAGCACGTCCGGGTCGATGTGGTCGGCGGACATCACCCAGTATTTCGCAAACAGCACGTTGCGGTCGTCGTAGAGCCAGCACCAGCGCGAAATGCCCACGGCCTTGTCGGTGATGATGTCGGCGGTGAACTGGTCGATGGAGATTGAATCGCCCTTCAGGTCCGCCTCCGGCGCGAAGGACAGTTTCTTGATGGTGGTGAATTGCAGGTTCGCCGTGACCTGCTCGGTGACTTCGACTTCGATCTTCATGCCATCACCGCCCGTCAATAATAGGTGTTGTCCGCGTCGCCATAGTTCGCGTCCTGCCAGCCGGAACCGGTGTAGACGTACACGTCGCCGGTGTGCACCTCGCTCTCCGGCGGCAGCGGCGAGCGCCCGCGGGCGACGACCTGCGAGAGGTTCATCGCCTTGGACGGGTGATTGGCGATCACGGTGAAGCGGGTGCCGGTCCAGTATTGGCCGCCGCCTGGCAGTCGGACGTAGGTGTCCGACACGTTGCTCACGCGCCCGGTGATGTTGAGCATGCCGCCGTTGTAGGGCAGCGCGAAGGAATGGCCGTCCACCGGGTCGGTCAGCTTTTCGTAGATGGTATAGAAGTCGTCGCGCCGATCCGGCGGCACGGCGATCTTCACGGTGTATTCAAGAAACGTGCCGAGCACGTCGTTGAACCAGCTCCTGTCCAGCAGCATGCCGGAGATGTCGGAGGCCTTGATATTCGCCACGCGGTCAATATCGCAGGGATAATTCCACTGTACGCCGTCGATCGTAAACATTACGCCATCCCTCCAGAAAGCGTGACGCCCACGCGCTGCTCCTCGGCCTTGTTGAGCCTGTAGATCCAGCGCTGCACGCCGTTGAGCTCGAAGATCACGTTGATGGGCCGGGTGTTTTCGTTCACGCGCTGGACGGTGGTTTCCTGGCCCGCGGACGGGTTCGCCGCCGGCGCGGTCTTCCTGCCGAAGTCGAAGGCCTCGCCGATCGCGTCGGTGACCAGCTTCTCGTTGTCCGTGATGCCCTTTGCAAACAGCGCCATCATGTCCGGCGCGTAGGTGTGGAAGTTGGAAAGCGGGCCTTCCTCAGGCTCCGAGAAGCCCAGGAAGGACTTGATCTTCCCCGCCAGATCCTTGATGGTGTCGATGGGCTTTGACACGAACGCCTTCAGGCCTTCCCAGAAGTTCAAAATCAGATCCTTGCCCCATTCCCACGCGCCCTTTGCCAGGTCGCCCACCGTGGTGGACAGTATGCCGAACATGTCCGTGATGGCCTTCACGGCCTGCCCCGCGTTTTGGATAATGCCGGTCGCCAGCGTCTCCACCAGCTTCACAGCGGCCTCCAACAATTTCGGCGCGGCCGTGATCAGCGCCACGCACAGGTTCGCCACGATCTCCGGCGCGCGCTCGATCAGCCTGGGCAGGGCGTTGATCAGGCCCTCGGCCAGCGCGATGATGATCTGCACGGCCGCGTCGATCAGCCCCGAGAGCGTGTTGGGATCCGTCAGCGTGTTCACGATCGTCAGCACCGTTTCCACGACGGTCGGTATCAGCTCCGGCAGGCTTCCCGAAATGCTCTGCGCGAACGCCAGTATCACCTGCAGCCCCGCGTCCAGCATCATCGGCAGCTGCTCGACGATGCCAGTGCCCAGCGTCATCACCAGCTGGGTGGCCGCGCCCATCAGCACGGGCAGGTTCTGGATCACCGCGTCGCCCAGCGCCAGCGCGATCTGAGAGCCCTTCTCCACCACCTTCGGCACCGTCTCGGCGATCTTGTCCACGAACTGCCCGATGCCCTGGCTGATCTTCTCCACGCCGCCGCCGGTGAACAGATCCGTAATGCCGTCCATCACCGTGGTAAGCGACGGCAGGAACTCCGATATGATGTTGCGCTTCGCGCCGTCCATGGCCGTCTGCATGTCCTGTAGGCTGTCCTGGTAGGCCGCCGCGGCCTTCACGGCGTCGTTGGACATCACCCCGCCCAGCTCGTGCACGCGGTCCTTCATGGCCTTCGTGTCCGCCGCGGAGGTGTTCAAAAGCGGCCCCAGCTCCATGGCGGACTTCCCGAACAGCTCCTGCGCCATCTGCGCCCGCGCGTTCTCGTCCTGTACGCCCTGCAGGGCCGTGATCGTGGCGTTGAACAGGTCCTCGCGGGACATCGAGGCCGCCTGCTTCTGGGAAATGCCCAGCTTCTTGAAGACGTCGCTGCCCTCCGCGGCCTTCTGCGAGAGCGTCTTCATGCCCACGGACATGGCGTCCATGCTCGTGCCGGAGTGCTGGAGCACCGCCTCCCACTCCTGGTAGGCCTCGGCGGAAATGCCCAGCTTCTGGCTGGCCTTGTCGATGTTGTCGCCGTAGGCCGCCGCCTCGCCCGCGCCCTGCACGATCGCCGTGGTCAGCGCGCCCGCCGCCGTCGCCGCGGTCGTCAGCGCCGCCGCGCCCACCTTCGCCGCCGCGCCCAGCCCGCTCTTGAGCTTGTCGGCGAACGACGACGTGGACTTCTCGGCGTCGTCCAGCCCCTTGTCGTATTCCGATTTATCCAGAAACAGCTTCGCCGCCAGCGCGAATAAGTCCACGGCGGCTCACCTCCTATCCCTCGGCCTCCCGAAGCGCCGTTTCGATGATGGCCATGAATTCGTCTTTGTGCCGCTCAAACGAATCCCTCAGGAAATGGCGCGGCTTCTGCGCCGATCCCACCATCACTTCGCCGGTCAGCTCGTCGTAATACAGCCAGTGCGCGATGCCCGCCCGGCCGTACTGGTGCACGCCCTCGTGAACCCCGTCGCCCAGCTCGATGTATTCCGGCTTCTCCTCGTAATAGATGCTGGTGCCCAGCTCCGCGTAGGCGGCGATCTCCATATTGGAGCCCACGGTCACCTGGTCTTTTTCGACGGTGTAGTCGATGCTGTTGCGCATCATGCCGCGCTCCCAGTTGGGCGCGAGGCCTTTGGCGTAGCTCACCCAGCGCCTGCCCGCCAGATCGAGCCCGTTTTCAATCGCCTTTTGAAGCGCCGCGCGAACGGCGTCGCTGTTGTCCGTAACGTCCACTTCCGCGCGCATGGCCTTACTCCTTCCGGTCCTTCCACGCCTTCCATTCCTCGTAGCGCTTCGGCGGCGCGATCTCGCCGGTCTCGTCGTCGCGGCGCTCGCGCGTCCCCTCCGGGTAGCCCTCCACCACCTCGTCCAGCCAGCAGTGGCAGTTGTACACGTTCGCCGGCACGCCCTCGGGGTCGCCGGGGCGCATCATCGGCCCCAGCCGCGTCTGGAAGGGCTCGTCCAGCTCCGCGGTCTGGCCGTCGAGCTCCGCGTGCCAGTCGCGCGAGGTGCGCATCATCGCGCAGTTCCAGCGCTTCCTGATGCGGATGCCCCTGTCCTTCGCCTCCTGCATCCGCGCAAGCGTCCCGGCGCTCTGCGCGCCGTTGTAGGCCGTGGAAGCGTTTCTCAGGATGTCGGTATAGCTTCGCTGGCTGACGTACTCCGTGGCCCTCAGCACGATCTGCTTCAGGTTCTCGCCCTGAAGGATGCCCTGCGTCACGGCGTTTTGAAGCATCTCGTTGTACTGCTCGATGTCCTTGTACTTATCGACCCTCGGCATGGGCAGCATCTGCGGCCGGTCGTGGATCAGGCGCGACACGGTTCTGTCGTCGAACACGCCGAAGCCGTAATTCGCGCCGCCGCCGCGCTCGATCCGGTACGCCTCGTAATTCGCGGCCTCAGCGAACACATTGAGCTTCCCGCGGTTCACCATCTCCAGCGCCTGCTCGTCCGCGTGCGCCAGCAGCTCCGCCATCTGCTCCCGCCGCTTCTTCCACGTCTCGCTCTGGAAGATCTGCCCCTGCATCCAGGCCTCGAAGTCCGCCTGGGTGATGATCCCGGCCTCCACCTGCTTCTGATAGCGCGCCACGCGCTTCTCGTGGGCGTACACGAACGAGCTGTACTTCATCTCCACATCCCTGAGCGCGTCGCTGTAGACCCCGTAGAGCGCCCTGGACAGCTTCTCGTATGCCTGCCGGGTGTATTCGTTCGGGAAGTAATCCATGCCCTCACCCTTTAAATCTGAGCCCCGCGCGCCTGATGAATTCCGCCGCGATCTCGTCGCCGCTTTTGTCGTCCTGGGGCAAAAGCCCCTCCGCCCAGCGCCGGGTCAGGTATTGCCCCTGCGCGTACTTCGCGCTGTTCTCCGTCAGCACCATCAGCGCGTCGGTCACATAGGCCCTGTATCGGCGCTCCTCGGCCTCCTGAAGCAGCGCCTCCACGCAGTGCTCGATCAGATACCCGCGGCCGTGGAGCTCAAGGAGATCGAGGCGGACGGACTGACAGGCGCGGAAGTATTCTCGCTCACCAGCCGCGCCAATGAAACAAAAAAATCGGCGATCTCCCGGCAGTTCATCATTTCGGTGAAACCGCCGATCAATTCGCTCATGGAATGGCTGGCCATGTCCTCCGGCTCGATGAAGCACATCAGGCACAGAAGCTCCGCCGTCTCCCGCGGATGGTCCTCCAGTATCGCGCCCAGCATGTCATAGGCGTTTTTCTCGATCTGCCGGCGCATCGCCTCGCCCGCGTCGCCGTCGCCCGGATTCGGCAGACGTCTGCGCAGCTCCATCACGCCCGTCAGCGTCAGCCACTTCGCCACCGATTTCCGGATCTTGTTGGTCTGCTTCAAAAACTCCAGGGGATTGCAGTTGGCCAGGGTCTTCATTCGTTCGCGCCTCCTTCGTCCTGTTCGTCCGCGTCCGCCGGCGGCGTCGTCTGCGTCGTCGGCGTCGCGATCAGCCGCTGCGCGTTCAGGGTGTCCCGACGCGCCAGTATCGCCTCTTTCATGTCCACCGTCACGTTGGGCAGCAGGTCGAGCACCGCCTCGGCGTCGAGCATGTTCGCCTCCAGGATCACCGCCTCGATCTGCTCCTTCACGTTGGCCACGCGGTTTCGCTTGAACTGCGGCGTGTCCTCGATGCCCATGAGCCGCAGCACCGCCTGCACGGCCTCGATGATCTGATACTCAAAGTCGTCCGCCTCCTCGTCCATCGGCTGGTAGGCAGCGTCGATGTGGTCGTTGGTCGAGCCCGCCGCGATGGTGTGCACGTCCAGCGCGCCAAAGCCCTCATAGATGGCCGCGCGGGCCTGCTGAAGATACGCCTCGTTGCTCTGGTACGGCACGTCCTGCACATACGGCGACAGCGCCGAACGGGTGTCCCCGTCGAAGCTCTGCGTGTCCACCTTCGCCACGTGGTTGATGCGGATGTTGTCCAGGAACTCCTGAAGGTCCTTTTCATTCATGCCGCCGCAGTTCTGGATCAGCCAGTAGATCTTCGCGCAGTCCAGCACGTCGTTGGCAAAGCCGGACTGTATAAGGTCATAGCTGTCGATCTGCTCCCGCATGCCCACGAGCGTGGACTGCTTTAGGCGGCTTCCCCACATCGGCACGATGGGCAGCGTGCCGTAGTTCTCCGCGCCCACCACGCGCTCGCCGTCGGCCTCGGTGGCCGCCACGGCCTCCACATAGGGCCGCATGTCCTCCGAAAGCACCAGATCCAGCCCGGTCGTGCCCGCGCGGCTCTTGTAGGTGGCGAAGCCCTCCTCGGTGTAGAGCACCGCCGTCCACGGCTTCTCGGGCGCCAGCCGCCAGAAGCGCACGCCCGCCCGCAGCGCGCCGCTCTCCTCGTCCCACAGCGGCACGAACTCCGTCAGCGGGAACACGTACAGCCGGTCGTAGTTCCAGAAGCCGAAGCTCACCCCGTGGATCAGCGCCTTGTAGGCCCACTCGTAAAGGTCCGTGTCGAACCTCGGCCCCAGCCGCTCCTTGACGATGTCCACCTGCACGGGATAGCCGTTTTCGTTGAACCGGCGCTCCTTTGCGGTGAAGGACACGCCGTTTCCCAGGCTGTAGGCGCACCGCTGGGTGTTCAGGCGATGGAAGAAGTTCGAGGCGATGCGGTTGTTCGCCGCCGTGATGTCCACCAGCGGGTTTTTCGTGCGGCTCTGGATCATCGACACATAGCTGTTCACGGTCACGTTTCGCCGCCGGTCGTACAGATCCGCGTCCATCGCCGTCCTGTACGGCTTTGAATTGCGGTGCTCCGAAATCGCCCGCGCCATGAACGGCGCGGTCTCGGCCGCCTTCAAATAATCCTGATACGTCAGCATGCTGTCTACTGCCTCTTTCTGTCCAAATACCTGCACACGCACGCCGCGGAGTCCGGCGCGTCGTCGTGATCGGCGTCCTCGGTGTAATCCATGATCTGATCGATGTACTCAGGGTCGGTGCCCTTGATCCATCGGATGTTCGTCCACCACTTCCGGAGGAAGGAGCTGATCTTGATGTACTTGTTCTCCTTCTCGTGATACGTCGCCGCCCTCGCGCCGCGCCGGTGGATCTCGCGGGCGAGATAGCCCTTGTCGCCGTTGTTCTCGCAGTACACCGGCGCGCACATCATCGCTTCGCACGCCGCAAGCGCCGCGTCCAGCACGGCGTCGACGTGGCTGTGCCAAAGCCGCCCGTACAGGTAAATCAGGTCCCCGCGCCGGGCTCCGCAGGTCAGCGCCGTGTAATCGTCGCCGCCGTAGGCCGCGTCGATGTGGGCGCAGCCGTCGCGAAGAAGCGAGGCGTCGTCAATAAATACCGGCGGCTGCGTAAACAGCGCGCGCTCGGAGGCGATGTGCCGAAGCTCATAATTCGCCGCGAACAGCGATGGCGGCATCGAAAGCCTCAGCGCCTCGGCCTCGGCTTCGGTCATCAGCCCCGTGTGGCGGCAGTCGAAGCGCACAGGCGGCGGCATCACGGAGAAGGCGTCCTCCCGGTGCCAGGGCGTGCCGGTGTTCACGATGCGCCCGCCGCGGTTGACGACGTTTCGAAGCTCGTGGTAGAACGCCTTCACGCGCTCGCGCTCGGCCCGGCTCTTGCGGTCCTGAAGGTTCACGATGTCGTCGGTGAAGATGCGGTCGGCGTGCTTGCCGGTGATGGAGCTCTGCGTGCCGATCCCCAGAAGCTGCGGCGCGCCGCTCAAACCGCGGTAGGCGCTGGTGGTCACCTCGGCGCTGGTGGCCGTCTGAAGCGTCAGCGCCTGGCCCGTCAGCGCCCTGTAGATCGCGGCGGTGCACGGGTGGGCGAGGTTTCGCTCCACCTGGCGGATGACTTCCTTCACGTCGTCGTCCGTCTTTCTTATGAACATGCAGTTCTCATGCCCGCGCAGCATCAGCTGGATCGTCAGCGCCACGCCCACCGCCGTGGTCTTGTAGCTGCCGCGATGGGCCTGAAGCGTCATGTCCTCCCGGCCCAGCAGCATGTCCCGGATCCAGCCGTCGTGAAGCGCCGTCAGCTTCGTATACCCCAGCATCCGGCCGTACTCCGCGGGCATTTCCGTCAGGAACCGAAACGCCGTCTCCTGCCGCGCGTTCATGATGGTCTGCCTTTAGCTCTCTATCACCAGCGTGGCGCTGCCCGCGGCCTTCGCCAGGCCGTTGATGTCGGCCACCGCCACGGTGATCTTGTCGTGGCCCGCCTCGGGCGTGATCTCGGAGGGGCTCACGATCACCGGCCAGTCGCTCACGTCGTCGCCGTAGTTCACCGAAGGCGCGGTGGTGCCCGCGGTCCTGTAGACGAAGCTCTCGCCGGTCCCCAGCGAATAGCCGCTGACGGTGATCTTGCTCTTGCCGCTGGCGGTGCCGGCCTCGGAGGTCACGGTCAGGCTCGTCAGCGTGCCGCCCACGCCGTGCCGGATGTAGACCTCATACGGCGGATCGTCCGGGCTGTTCAGGTCGTAATGGCCGTGATACTCGAAGTCGAATTCGCCCTTGCCGTCCTTGTTGGTCTTCCACTTGAAGCCCGTCACGTTGAGCGCGTGCTTGACGTGAATGGCGATAAAGCCCGCGTAGGGCCCGCTCGAGCCCGTGCCGCTGTTCCTGTCGGAATAGTCGCCGATCACCCACACGTCCTTGAAGTGCGCCGCCCTCAGCTCGTGCGAGGGCACGATGTGCGTGTTGTCGCCCACGGCAAAGCCCGCCGCGCCGTTGAGCATCTTCACCAGCGCCGCCGTCACCGTCCGAAACGAGCCCGAGAGCGTCGGGTCGTAGCTCTTCACGCGCTTCATCTGCCAGGTGTTCTCCGGCATGTTGTCGATGTCCGCGCCGAAATCCTCAAAGGTCGGCTTCGGGTCGAAGCTGATGCCGCTGTTCGTCGCGCCCAGTATGTTGCCGATCACGCCCGTCGAAGGCGTGAAGTCGTCCGCGATCACGCCGGCGTTCATCTGGATGTTCTCCGTCAGGTCTCCGGGGTATTTGGTGTACTCTCCCCGCATCGTCGTTTCCCTCCCTTAATTCGTGTTTGAAAACAGGCTCATGCTCAGGTAGGCGCACTTCACGTCCGGGTCCGCCCCCTGCGGCATCAGCTGCATGAATTTGTCCTCGGCGTACAGCCACACGCTGCCCCCGGGCGTCTCCAGCACGCAGCCCGGCCCGATGGCCGCGTCGATGCGGTCGCACATTTCAAGCAGCGCATCATAGCTGCGCTGGCGATACCACACCCGCGCGTAAAACGGCGTCCGCTCCGCGAGCTTCGGCGCGACCAGCTCATAGCTGATATAAGGCGGCTTCTGCCCCCTCGGCACGCTGCCCTCCGCCCAGGACGGCAGAAAGCCGTTGAAGAAGCCGTCCACCGCGCGTATGGCGTTCGTGATCCTGCCCGACACGCTCTCACTCCCCGTCTGTCAGTATGCCCGGCAGCTCCCACGCCTCGGCGGACGCCGCGCGCATGTCGAGCCCCGCGCTCATGGGCGTCTGCCGGTCGCGGCCGTTCGATGTCAGCCGAAACACCTGCCCGTCCGATTCCCGGATGAATACGTCCATAAACGCAAGCGCCACGGCCCTCGGCGCGATCACCGTATAGCTGTCCCTGGCGATGTCCCTGTCCGCCATGCGCGCCGCCTGGCTCTGGTCAAGCACGATGGCCGCGCGGAACTTCGCGCCTCTCTTCCAGGCGCTTTCGGTGCCGCCCACGTGGTCGCGCGCGGTATCGCCGATCTCCACAAGCCGCGTGCAGTCGGTCATGGCCTGCTCGTAAAGCGTCATGACATCACCCCTCAGCTCAGCTTGCGCCATTCGTTCAGCCGCGATTTGAACACCGTCTGCCACGCCGCGCCCCCGGCGCCCGCCGCGTCGATGGCCGCCGAGCGCTGGTAGCTGTAGCCCGCGAAGCTCTCGCTCTGATAGGGCCCCGAAACCGCTGCGCCGTACTTCTCCTGCCACGCCTCGATCTCCGCGGCCAGCTTTCGAAGCCCCGCCGGCACCTTCATCGCCCAGATTTCGCCGGTGAACGTTTCGTCTGTCAGATCCTCGGCGGGATATGCGTACACGCCGTCGTTCATCGCGCTGCCCACGATGCGAAAATACTGCCCCTCCATCAGGAAGGGCAATTCAAGCGTTCCGCCCGCGATCTCGTATTCCCCGGCCCGGATGTCCTGGGCATCGGTGAAATAGTTGTGAATGTGGGCGCAGATCTGGTCCATCATTATGGGAACCTCCCGGATATTAGGCAATAGGCATTAGAGGCATTAGGCATTAGGCATTAGGCATTAGTCAGATACTCGCTGCCGCCCGGCTATTCCACGCGCCAGCAGGTAACCGACTATTGCCTGATGCCTATTGCCTATTGCCTATTGCCTGATGCCTATTGCCTGATGCCTATTGCCTGATCCCTAATCCCTATTCCTTGGTCACGGTGACGGTATACGCCTTGGATGCCGTTTCGTTGGTGACCGTGATCGTCAGCGCGTTCTCCCCGGCCGCCCAGGCGGCGCTGCCGCCGTTGGCGATTTCGGTTTCTCCGAGCATGATTGCGATCTCGGCTTTTTCATCCGTGGCGGTGGCCGTTACCGTGTCCGCTTCGTTTTCGGTGGTGGCTGTGTACTCGACCACGGCGCTGTCAAACGCCGGGTCGAGGGTCAGTGACCCTATCTCCAGCCCAGACAGGGTCACTACGAGTTTTTTACGATCGTCGCGCTGCCGGCGGCCTGCGCGCGGCCGTTCGCGTCGACGGACGCCACCGTGATCTTCGTGTTCGCGCCGGGCGTGATGTCATGCGGCGGCGTGATGTCGGTCCAGGTGCTTCCCAGCTTCTGGCCGTAGGTCACCGTCGGCGCGGCGGAAGCGCCCAGCTTGTACACGTACTTCTCGCCGGAGGCAGGCGAATAGCCGCTCACGGCGATGTTGCTGTCGCCGGAGGCCGTGCCCGCCTGGGACGTCACCGTGATGCTGCCAAGCGTCGGCGTCGCGTCGATCTGGCCGATCACCACGCCGCTGGCGTACTCCACCAGGAACTGGATGCCGCTCATCACCAGCGTCTCGATCTGGGCGCGGTTGTCGGTCTGGCTGGTGTGCATGCCGATGTAGCCCGTCTCGTCCGTGGTCAGGCTGAACCGGCTCGCCACGTCGCCCGCCATCGTCAGGTAGTACAGGATGATGTTCTCCTTCGCGGTGGAGATCACCATGCCCGCCGTCACCTGAGAGGACAGCACCACCGTGCCCATGCCCAGGAAGTTCTCGATGTAGTTCATGCCGAAGGCGTCCTGCACGGTGATGGTGGCCGTTGCCAGGTAATCCGCGATCGTCAGCGGGTTGATGAAGTGCACCGCCTCCACGGCGTCGTCCTCGAACAGCACCTGAAGCATGCCCCAGCTCTTCGCCAGCACCGCCTGCAGCGTGCTCGCGCCCACCACGGTGCCGTCAAGCCCCATGATGGTCGTGAAGAAGTCCGTGCGGATGCCCTTCTGGATGTCGGAGATCATCTTCGAGTCGGTCTGCCGGATGGCCTCGTCCGCGCCGCTCTTCATGATCGCCTCCGCCGTCACGGCCTTGCGCCACTTCTTAAGCGAGATCGAGCCCACCGCCGTCTTGTTGCGCTGGTACTGCGACAGCGGAATCACGTCGCCCTCCGTCACCACGCCGCTCTGAAGCGTGCCGGTCGTGGTGTACATGTACATCGTGGTGCCCTCGCTCATGGGGATCTTCCGCGTCACCCCCAGCACCTCCATCAGCTTGTTCAGGCTCATGTGCGTGAACCGCTGAACGAAGTCCACCTCCCTGGCCTTCGCCATCTGGTCGGCGGTGATCACGTTCTCCTCAGCCCCGAACAGCTGTATGTTCATCGTGAAACCCTTGTCCATGTTCTTTTCTCCTTTCGTCGTGTTTTAGAATCCAAACATCTCGTGATTCTCCGCGATCGCCCGCTGGCGTTCCCCCGCGTCCTTGATGCCCAGGATTTCCTCCCTGGTCATCTGCTTTGCGCCGCCCTCGGGCGGGGTCTGCACATTCGCGCCCCGCTTCTGCTCGGTCATGACGAAGTCGCCCCATTCCTTTTTGGCGTCCTCGGCGAGCTTCTCGGCGTTCTCAAGCTGGTTGTTCTCCCCCAGCTGGATGTCTTTGAAGTCCGTCGCCTTCAGGATCGCGTCGATCCGCCGCGGGTCGATGTTGATGCCCTCCAGCATCTTCCGGTACGCGGCGCGCACGTTCGCGGCGCGCTCCTTCCCGGCCACCTCCTGCTTGTAGGCTTCGAACTCGCCCTGCACCTGGTCGTGCTTCGCCTTCCAGTCGTCCCCGCCGTTCTTCAGGCCGTCCAGCTCCTGCTGAAGCGCCTGCGCCTTCTGGGCGTCCGCTTCGAGCGCCTTGATCCGCGCGTTGAGCCCGTCCACGGTCTCCGTGTGCCCCTCGATCACGCCCTCGATCTGCTCGTCCGTCAGTCCCATGCCCTTGAGTGTCTTGCGCGATAGTGCCATGTCGTTATCCCCTTTCAATTCTTCGAAAGTTTCAGGCCTGTCCCTCGGCCTTTTCCCGGGCCGTTTCCCGGGCTTTTTCCGCCTCGATCCGCTGCATTTTCGCATCGATCTCAGCCATGATGTCCCCGCCATCGCCGGCGGTCAGGCTCACCTCGGCCCCGGTTTTCCATCCGCGGAAGTTGTTCTGCAGCGAAAACCGGGCCCCGGCCGCGCCGTCGCGGTCGAAAAGCCGCTCCTCGGTGTACTGCTCGATCCGGCTCTTGGCCCGCAGTATCAGTTCCTCGAACTGCGGCTTGGCCTGGTAATCCAGCAGACTCGCGCGCGTGGCGAACCCCAGCGCCAGCGCAAGCCCCGTCACCGTGGGCGGCCGCGCCCCGACGATCACCGGCACGCCGTTCTTGTCCGTCACGGCCTTGCCCGTCGCCTCGTCGATCAGCGGCTCGCCCTTGCAGGATTCGAAGTACGCGTCGATCTTCTCCTGCATCTTTTTGGCGCTTCTGAACCTCGGCGGCCTCCCCGCGCCGCGTGTCTCGGCCATTTCCTCAGCCTCCCCGTCCCGTGACGCTACCTCCGACGCGCGCGGGCGCGCCCGCGCCGGCGCCCGCGCAGGCGTTGCCGTGTATAAAAATATCCGCGAGTTATTATCCTCGCGGAAATATCAAAAGATGGACGGCACGAGGCGCGACTGCTGCGCCCAACTTTCGACGGTAGCATTATACCACGTATTGTGTCCCAAGTTATCCCCTAAATTTACGTCTCGTTCATGAGCGCTTCATTGAGGCGCACATAGAACGCCAGCCGCGCGTCGAAGAACTGGTTTCGCCCGCACGGCGGCTGCAGCTGTTCGTATGTGCGCCCCTCTGTCACGCTCTTCAGGATCGCCCGCGCCACCGGCGCAGGCCCCACGCCCTCGGCGCAGGCCTCGATCAGGCGGATGCGCCTGTCTGCCCACGCGCACAGATCCGCCACCCACGCCGCCTCGTTCCCCGTGGGGTCCGGCCGCCGCCACTTCCCCGAGCGCCGGCGCGGCCTGTCCACGATTCCCGCCCGCGCGCGGCGTACCTTCTGCACATAGCCGGGGTATTGCCGGCAAACCGCCTGCAATTCCCAGTATCGCTCCGGCGTGATCCCCGCATCGATAAGCCGCGACGGATGCCTGCGCATCTTTCATCACTCCCTCCTGCGCATCCTGCAATAGATATACGCCCCCGGCATGAAGTCCGAGTATTTCACGTCCGGCAGCTCAACCACGCGATATCCCGGATACAGCGCCTCGAAGATTTCCCGCCCGTTGCGCTGCACGTCCGCGGCCACGCTTGAAAGCCGCCGTCTGGACATCCGCCGGTCGCTCACCCGCGCCCGCGGCGCTTTCAGGTTGCGGCTGTGGCTCCACCACCGCCCGCCCCGCCGCTGCTTCGTCAGGTAGTTGCTCAGCCGCCCCGACCCGTCGTCGCGCAGGTCCAGATACCGCGTGTCCGCCCCGCCGTGCGCCCACCAGGCCGCCTCGATCGCGTCCCGCGTCAGCCCCGGCCCCTCGATCAGCGCGTGAATGTGATACTTCGGCGGAAGCCCGCCCACCGGCGGCTCCACGCCCTCCTCGATGCGCAGTATCCACCGAAAGCCCTTCACGTCCCCCGCCGCCTTCTTCACCATCCGCCTGAGCTTCGCCAGGAAGTTCCGCGCGTCCTTCTTCACCCGCTCCACGTCCCACGGCAGTTTTCGCGCCATGTAGAATTCCGTCAGCTCCTCCAGGTTGCACATGCCGTATTCCGCCTGCGGATAGGCGTATGTCCCCGTGAACACCACCGCCGCCGGCGTGAAGTTGTTCTCGATCAGCCGGAGCACGTGCCGCTGCGTGTTCCTGCGGTTCACCGCGTCCATGCCCGGCTTCGTCCGCCGCGCCTTCGCCTCGCGCTTCGCCTCCGCCGTCAGCGGCATGCACGGGTAGCACATCACCTCCAGCGACGCCCCCGCCCGCACCGTCACCGTCCGAACCCCGCGAAACCCGCGCCCGTCGTATTCCCCCGCGGGAAGATCATAAAGCATCTCGTAATCCGTGATCTTCATGGCCGTGCTCCTTGGAGTGTGTGAATAGCAGTCGCGCAGGCGCGACCAGCCCGCGCTGGAATCCAACGCGCCGCCGATACTGCCCATAGGGCAAGCGGCGGTGCGTGAAATAATAATACGGTATACAAGCCCGCGCAGGGCCCCCGTTCCATAGCAGTCGCGCCGCTGCGCCTTCGCGCAGGCGCGACCAGCCCGCGCGGAATCCTCGGTAGCAGTCGCGCCACTGCGCCTCAGCGCAGGCGCGACCAGCCGGGCCGCATCCTCCGGATGCCAGGCCCGCGCTGCCGCCGCTTGCCCCTTGGGCAGTAGCGGCGGTGCGTTGGATCCCAGCGCGGCGCTGCCGGCGCTTCCGCTTCGCGGAGCAGCGCCGGTGCGTAATCGTCATGAATAATCTATAATTATATAGAACGAAACCGAGCCCAAACCCCGGCGCGCCGGACGTGTGTGATATGGAACATGCTTCACAGCGTGATTTGCGCATCCTCGCCGCGTCGTTGACTTTGCCAAGCCGTTCGCCCCGCGCGCCGCCGTTCGGGTTCAGTTTTAATCTACTTCATGGGAATCACCCCCTTTGTATCGTCGATTGCCTTCCCCTCTGGGGAAGGTGGCAGCCCGAAGGGCTGACGGATGAGGTATCCCCTCTGGGGAAGGTGGCGCGAAGCGCCGGATGAGGGATGAGGTTGCCTGCGCCGCGCTATCCCATCACCACCACGTTACGGTTGGTGATATTCGCGTTGAGGTACGCCTTGATGTTCTCCACGGCCTCGTTCTTCCAGGCTCCGCCGTCGCTTTCAAACAGCGCGCACAGCGCGTCGTCGTTCACCCTCAACGTGAAGTTTGACTCCGGCTGTTCCACCTCCGTGAACGTGCGCATGGGCTTCAATGGCACTGGGTTCCTGAAGGTCACGTTCGCGGCCATGCTGACTCCCTGCTTCACCGTCAGCACCTGGCTCACGCCGTCGTCGGCCGCGTTGCAGTTCTGCTCCCGCGTCAGCGAACCCACCACGCCGAACAGCGTCTGCCGCGCCGGCGTGTCGATGAACTTGCTCAGCAGCATCGTGTTGAAGGTCTCCGTGTCCATGTACTTCTCAAAGTCGATCCTCGGCGCGTGCGCCTTCGCCCCGGCGATGGTGTAGCGGTTCTTCTCGTTCTGGGACGGATGGCTCCTCAACACCACCAGCCCCTCGTCGATCACTTGGAGTATCAGCCGGGTCTCGTCCACCGGTATCAGTCCCTCGGCGTTTTCGTTGATGTAGTCCACAAGGCCGCTCAGCGTGAAGAAGGTGATCGTATCGGGCTGAATCGCGTCCTTCGGCGTGGCCAGCGCCATCTCTACCCACACGCTGTTCTCCACGTCCCAGCGGTATTTCACGCCGTCGATCTCTCTGATCTCCCGAGCGCATTCCGCGCGCGCCTCTTTAAGGTCGTCCTGCGCGGCCTGGAGCATCACGCCCTCGTTTACCAACATTCGCGCCAGCTCCGTGGAGCCGTTGAAGAAACCGTTTGCCTCACACATTTGTCCATGCCTCCTTTATTCCATAGCTTTGAAAACAACCTCTTTCGGCAGCGGCGATTCGCCCCCGTCCATGTCGATCTGACCGGGCACCTGGCCGGTTCGCTCCGTGGCCGTGATCGTGCCGTCGCCGTTGACCTGAAGCATCACCACCTGCTTCAAGGTGGCCTGCGGCGCCAGCTTGTGCGTGATGTCCACGCTGAACGCGGCATAGTCGCGGCTGTCGCTGGGCTTGATCTTGACCTTCATCACCACTTCCCGCGCGACGGTCGCGGACGTGTTCGGGTCGTAAACGTTCGCCCAGACCTTCCTGAGCGCGTCGTTGAACCGTTCGCGCACGCCGCCGTCCATCAGCCGGTCCAGGCTGTCGATCGGTCTCTGCATGCCTGTTTCACCCCCTTCCCGTCAGCTCTCTATTTCGCACACATCCGCGTTCCCGCCCTGCGCCGCTTCCAGCCGCTCCCGCCACCGCTGGAGCTTCGCCGTCATCACCGCCTCGATCACCGGAAGGTCGCGCCGGGCGTCGATCACCGTGTCGAGGCACAGCAGCACGTCCGCCGCCTCGTCGATCATCAGCGTCTCCGCCTCCTGAACGGTCACCGGCGTGGGATTCGTGCCATCCATCGCCCGCACCAGCTTCATCGCCGCGTGCGCCAGCTCCGTGCACTCCTCCGCCAGCTGCAAAAGCAGCTCCACCCGCGGCAGGCGCTCCCGAATCATATCAAGGTTACCCATTTCTCTATTCACCTCCATTCTTTATTCCGCCGTCAGCCCGCCCGTCATCATTTCGCAGAACTTCAGAAGCGCCTTGCGGTACACCTCCGCGGCCTCCGGCTGCGCCTGCTTCGCCTCGTCCATCAGCGCCATGATGTTCTTGCGCTCCATGTTCAGCCGCTCATAGCCCCACCGAAAGCGCTCCTTGATCGTCGCGCCCGGATCCGCCTGCGCCGGCGCCGCCGCCTTTGCCTGCGCCACCTCGGCCCGCGCCGCCGCCGCCTCGGCCCTGGCGCGTTCAAGCTCGGCCTTCGCCGCCGCCTCGGTGGTTTCCAGCGCGGCCTCGGCGGCTTTCAGCTCGTCCTTCGCGCTGGAAAGCTCCATTTTCAGCGCTTTCAGCTTCGCCTCGGCGGCCTCCGCCCGCTTCTCGCTGTCGGTGGCGCGATCGTTGGCGCTGGCGGCGGTGTCGCGGATCGCCTGCATGCTCCTCTCCGCGGCCTCACGCTCGCGCCGCGCCGCCTCGGCCTCCTCCTGCGCCTCCGCCATCTTGAGCCGCGCGCCCTCGGCTGCCTCGCGGGCTTCCTCCTGCGCCGCTTCCATCCTGCGCCGCGCTTCCTCGGCCTCCGCGCGGGCCTCCTCTAATTGAAGCAGCAGCCCCTCGTCCGCGCCCTCGGCCCTGTCCGCCCGCGCCTCCTGTTCGATCTCCATTTTGCCCTGCATGGCCGCCTTCTCCGCCCGCAGCGCCTCGATCTCCGCCTTCAGCGCCCGTACGCTCAGGTTTTCCTCGGCGGCCCGCGCCGCCATGCCCTCGCGCTCCTCGCCGGCCGGCAGCGCCAGCAGCTGCAGCGCCTTCGAGAAATCCAGCCGCGCCACGATGTCCGGCAGCCGCCCGTCGCCGTACTCCTCGTAAAAGCGCATCAGGTCCTGCGCCTTGCGCTCCGAGTAGTCCACGTTCGCCTGGAGCCATTCGCCCCACCGCCCGCGCGGCACCAGCCCGCGGGCCTCGATCAGCCGCCGCCCGATCTCAAGCGCCGCGGCGATCACCACGCCGCGCGTCTGCGAAGCGATGGCCCGGATCTCCGCCGCGATCACGTCCGCGCGCCTCAGATCATCCGCAATCGGATTGAGAAGCGCGCCGTCCGCGTCGTAGCCCTCCGAAGCGTCGCCCGGCTGATAGTCGTTCGGTATCCTGCCCGTCGTTCCCTTAAGCTCCATCGCCACCTGTCCTTCCATTTCGCTCACGCCGTTTTCCTCCTTTGTTTTTCACATTCTCTCCACGCCGCCCAGAATTCCTTGAGCTTCCGGGCGTCCGCCTCCGGTATCGCGCCCGCGGTGTCGTTCTTATATCCGCGATCCTGCACCATCGCCCCCGTCGCGGTGGAGAACTCCACCGCCCGCCATGGCGTTTCCGGCGCTTCCGCGCGCCGCAGCGCGCAGATGATCGTGCCGCCCTCCATGTACCGCTTCGCGTAGCTGCCGATGCAGATCTTGAGTGCCGTGCCCTCCTCCACCACCTCGCCGGCGCTCTCGTAGGGCCTCAGCACCAGCCCGCACGCCGAAAAGCAGTATTTCGCCTTGAGTTTCTCAAGACGCGCCGCAAAGCCCTCCTTCAACGCCTCGGCCTCGCGCCGCATCGCCTCCGCCCTGAGCGCGTTCTCGCGCTCGATCATCCGCTGGTGCATTCCGTGAAGGTCTTTGGGCAGCAGCAGCGCCGTGTCCGTCAGGTCCTCGTTGAGCCGCCGAAGCTGCTCGTAGTAGTCCCGCCGCTCCGATGCGTGCTGAAGGTCTTTGATCGCCCGCCGGTACGCCTTGCGCTTCAGCTTCTCCGGCACGCCCACGGCGTTCATCACGTCGCCCATCGTGTCCATGCCGCGCAGCCGCTGGCGCCTGTCGCTGGGCGCGATCAGCTCCAGGTGGTAGTTCACGCCCCAATCCCCTTGGCAGAAGAGCGCCCGGACCTCGGCCATGCGCATATCTCCAAGCCCCATCCGCCGAAGCATCGAAAGCGCCGTCAGCATCTCCTGCGTGATGTCGATGCCGTCCCGCCGCGTTTCGTGCCATTGCGCCTCCGTCAGCCCCAGCAGCGCCCGCGGATTGCGCGCCCGCGGGTTCGGGATCACATCCCTCGGGATCCTCGGCATGCGCATCAGCGCCGCCGCCAGCTTCCCCTGCCCGCACTTCGCCAGGTATTCCAGCCACGGCCGCCTTGCGCAGTTGGCGATACCGATAACTTCCGTCAGGTCTCTGCGGTTCGAATACCCGTTCAGCAGGTCGAAGAGCCTGCCGATCCGCGTGCCCTCGACGGCCTGTCGGAACCCGCAAAAGTCCTCCACCACTTCGATCCCCCCGCCGCCGTACCCGGTGTGATCCGGGTGCACGCTCGAAACGCTGTCCCAGCACCGGTTCTCTTTATCGTTCCAGCAGTGGTTCTTGTACACCGTCACGCCCCGGCCCGGCCGGAACAGGTAGAGCGCCGAAGCGTGTATCCTCAGCGGCTCGCTCTCGGGCGCGATGTGGGTCGAATCCCGCCACACGTGCGCCGCCGTCAGCGCGATGGCCTCCGGGTCGAGGATCGACCGCCGCCACTCGTACAGCACAAACTGGTCGAACACCCGCCGGTGTCCCCGCGCCTCGTGCCGAAACTCCACTTCGCGCCCGCAGGCCGGGCAGTTCACCCGCGCCCCGTGCCGCGCCTTCATGTCCCCCACGTCCGCGCCGCAAGCGGTGCAGAAGCCGTGCCCGGTATACTTCCAAATGAATTCTCTCGCGTTCAGGGCGATCAGCCGCCGCCCGTCCTCGCTGATCAGGCGCTCGACCCCGCCGATGTGCGCCGCCGCCTGTAAAAACGTCAGCCGTTTCCTTCCGGTCTCGATTGCCTCCGGAATCGGCTCCATCGGTATCCCGCACATCTCACAGGCCCCCCAGCAGCGCGTCCAGGTCGTAGGGGTCGGCCTCGGCGGGCGTCGGCGCGGCCTCGGCGGGCGTCTGCGCGGGTTCCGCAGGCGTCTGCGGGAGCGTCGTCTTTTCGCCCATCATCGCTAAATTCACCCGCACCGCCAGCGTCCGCGCGTCCTCGCAGTCGAGCCCGTAATAGCCGATGATGGCCGTCGTGCTCTGTATCGGGTCCGCCACGCCGCCCTTCGCGGCCTTGCGTATGGCGTCCATCGCCCCCGAGAGCGTCTTGCCCTTCGCCGCGATCTTCCCCGCGTACTCCGGGCACAGCTTCAGCATCGCCGTCAGCCCCTCGCCCAGATACGCGATCTTCCCGTCCTGCGATTTCGCCATCTCGTCCCGTATGGCATCCATCGCCCGGTTGTATTCCTCCAGATTCGTCATCTCTCGCGCCTCGTTTCTGAATTATGCTTTCGTCGTCACCCGCACCGCGAAGCACGCCGCCCCCGCGGGGTAATGCCCGTCGTCGTTGCGGATCCACGCCTTGAACAGGCCCTCGGTGTCCGTGGCGGCCCACATCTCGCAGTGCAGGGCCTCCGTCTCCCAGATCCACCGGTACCGGCCCAGCCGCGTCACCGGCCAGCCGCCCTCGCCGTACATGGTGCCGATGAAGTTCACAAGCACCTTCGGCATCTGCTCAAACAGCGCTGGGTTTACGGCCCGGATCATCTCCATGCCCACGGTATGCCCCTGATACCAGTCCGCCGCGTATTCCTTGATAGCCGCCGCTTGCCCTGCGGGCAGCAGCGGCGGTGCGTTAATTGCCATTCAGCGCCCCTCCGCCGCTCAGTTCGCTCACCATGCCGTACACCTCGAAGGTGTTGGCGTTCACGAGCGTGCCGCCGGCCTGCTCGTATTCGCCCAGTATCACGTCCCGCCGCCGCCAGAGCGTCCGCAGGAAACGCGCGTCCACTTCGATTATCTGAAAGCTCGTCCCCTTCGCGATCCGCTCCGCCGCCTCCCTGGAGATCTTCACGATCTCCGTGTCGATCCTCCGAAGCTCCTCGGCCGCCTTCCGGCGCTTTTCGAGGTCTGTCGGCCTGTGCATCCTTTCCATCTCCTCATTGATGATGTAGTACATCGTGCCCCGCTGCCTCAGCAGCTGCTGGCGCTCCGCTTCGAAGATCCGCCCCAGATAGAAGCAGATCAGAAACCCCGCGTAAACCCATAGAAGCATCTCACCGCGCCTCCTCACGCCAGCCACAGTATCAGCGTGTGTATCAGGCACGTCACCGCCGCCGTCACCGCGCCCGTGGCGATCACCAGCTGCCGCACGTACGCCCGGTTCAGCCGCGCTTCGCCCTGCGCCTTCGCGCACTCGCGCCGGAGCGCCTTGTTGATCCGCCGGCACTCCCGAAGCCGCCCGCGCGCCTCCTCCATCTCCCCGCGCATCTGGTCGATCTCATAGTTCAATTCGTCGTTCTCGCTGCGAAGCTGCATCGCCAGCTCCGCCGCGTTCTTCATCCGCACGTTCATGTCCATTGTGTCGCGCCCCGCCTTTCTCTCACGTTACTCGCTCTCCATCTCCAGAAGCTCCATCTTCCGCCGCGCGGCGTCGATCTCGATGTTCAGCCGCACCAGGAACCGCGCCCGCCGGCTCTCGTCCAGCACCTTCCGGTTCTGAAGCTCTTTTCGCCGGGCCTCCAGCCGCTCGTACTCCCGCCGCGCCTGCGCGGCCTTCTTCTGTTTGTTGGTCATCTCAACTTCTCGCCTCTTTCCTCGCCTTCTCCGCCGCCTCCATCTCCGCGATCTGCGCGTTGATGCTCACCCGGCGCACCACTTCCCGCACCCGCGCCTGCCGCCGCGCCAGCTCCTCCGGCGTGATGTCCCGATAGCAGTCGTCCGCGATCAGCACCCGGCAGCCGTTCTCGCACATGAATTCCTTCACAATCGCCATACCCGCGCCTCCAATCGAATAAGGTCTTTCCATCCTATGAGGCCGTTCCCCGGCGCTTGTACACGAGGATTTCCCGCTCGCGCCCGTCGTAGTGGTACACGTTCACCGCCTCCACGTCGCCCCGCACCGCCTCGATCGTCGCCCGGCGGTCCGCGCTCTCGCCGCTTCGCGTCACGCACACCCTGCGGGCCTTCTCTTCGCCCGCGTACTTTACATTCACAATAAAGATCATCGTCTCGCCCTTCCCGTCGTCTTGCGCCCCTCGGCGCGGTCGTGCTATAATCGCCTCGAAAGGAGGTGATTTTGTGGGAAATCTGAATTTCCCGTCCTTCGCTGATTTCCTGGAGGATATGGGCGACGCCCATTTGGATTCATTGCAGAATGACGCTTTGCGAAGCGTCCAGCTGAATATCGGAATGGGCTTCGATCTCTCCGTCCCGGACGACACAAAGCGTTTCGTTGCCGCCATGTTCAGCCTGAATCAGCGCTGGACGCTGTTGATGCTTCAGGATTATCACAATTGGTTAATTGAGAAACTGGAAGAAAAGGCAATTCATCTAATCTGATCTCGAACTTGCGCGCTTCCATCTCGGAAATCTTCCTCGCCAGCGCGGCGGCTGCTTCCAGCGTGTTGGCGAATTCATTCAGCAGGGCCCTCGTCTCGTCGTTCATCGTCTTGCCCTTCCCGTCGTCCTGCGCCCCCCGGCGCGGCTGTGCTGCCTCTGCGGAAATCCGGCTCTGGTGCGGAATGTGCTCCTCCGGGTACATCGCAAGGTTGATGCCGCCCATCACCATCCCCGCGGAGTTGCCGCTTCGCGGGGTTTCTCCTGCCCTCTCGTTCACCCGCTCACCCCCTCTCTCGTCTGGCTGGCCTTGCGCCCCTCGGCGCGGTCGTGCTATAATCGCCTCGAAAGGAGGTGATTTTGAGAATGAATCCTCATACAAGAATCCTGACGAGCTGCTCTCCTCCGGAACCGTAAAGGTATACGCCAAAATGATGTCACTTCTGGAGGAGCACGGCTTCGCAAATACGGTTGGTCAGGATGTCTTTCTGCTGGCCGTCGATCTTGAGCGCCTGGTTGCGGGCTTCGTGGAAACCTATGATCGTCTCCATTCGCCCTCTGATCCTGTCGATCTGCATCAGCGGAAGCGCGTCGCGGAACGGTTCCGTCAGCATGCCCTTCAGGGAGATGCAATAGCTCCAACCTTCACCAGCTTCGTCGACTTCATGACCACATTGCTGGAACGTTGACCCCGGTTCGACCATCCGCGCGATCAGCTTCCAGTAAATCCGCGTCCTCGGGTCCGTCGCCGTCTCCACACGGCGGCGGATTTCCGCAAGCGCCTGCGCCTTCCTCTCGTCGTTCACCTGCTCACCCCCTCTCTCTTTTGGCTGGCCGCCGCTGGGCGGATTGTGTTGGTTGGGGCTGATGCTATGAATCCGCTTTAAGCGGAACATGGGGCAAAAATAATATAGTCGATTGGAAATCTGTAAACCTCCTCTATTCGCTTCACCATCTCCCAGTCCGGAATTGTTTTCCCGGCTTCATAGTTCTGGAGGGTAGAAACATTCACTCCCAGCGCGTTTGCCGCATCTTTCTGTGAAAGATTCGCGTTCACGCGCGCCGCCTTCAATGTGATTTTTGGATACTCCACTTTTTTCACCCCCTTCTATCTACTAACTATTATATTCCGCTTTAAGCGAAATGTCAAGCCTAAGGCGGAATATTTTCCTTTTTATATTGACTTTTTTCCGCTTTGCGCATATAATAAGATTATTATAAGAAGGGAGTTTTTAAAAGTGGGCGAAAACCAGAGAATTGTCTTTGTTAAGAATCTTAGGCGCTACATGAATTCGCGTAGCATCGAACAGTCAGACATTGTTTCATCGCTGGGCGTTTCTGCCTCCACGGTTTCCGATTGGGTCACAGGAAAGAAATATCCCCGAGTAGATGTCATGCAAAGACTCGCCGACTATCTTGGGGTATTGCTATCTGATCTGATGAAGGAAGAAAGCGACGATGGCTCCCTATCTATTCCCTTAAACCCCACCGAAGCCGAACTCATCACCATTTACCGCGAACTGAACGCCACCGGACAGCAGACCCTCATGAACATGGCCCGCAGCCTCGACACCAACCCCGACATGAAAAGGGGTTCAAAATCGAATACCGCGACGGCCTGATCTGCCTGATTCCCCTCTGTGATGTAAACTCGTTTTAACATTACTTGACATAATATAACTTATACGTTATAATAATAGGACATACATGCAGAAGGAGCCTTATGAAACAGTTTGAGAATATCGTCTATCCGATGGCATTCCATTCGCCCGGAATTGTGATTCATTCGGATTGTCAGGCTGAATTACGCTCCCTGATCGAGAGAAGCGGAAAGAAGGGGCAGTTCGCTGCGGCTTTTGTGCAAAGGCTGAATTTCCTGCTCAAACACAGGGAAAACGCCATTTCGCATCTCGAATGGTTTGAAAAGATGAAATATGTGGATGATTTGTTTGCCATGCGCTTCGTCCGTATAGACAATATCAGAATTCCATATGTTATTACGGCAAACGGCATTTACCTGTTGCACGCTTTTAAGGAGACGTCGAGCGGCAATGGTCCCAACAGCTACAGGCATGCCGCGCAAGTAGCTTTGAAGAGAATAAAAGACATTGATGGAGGTGCGAACAATGGCTGAAACCGTATGGCGCAGCGCGTATGATTTTCATGATGAACTGATGTCTGAAATCGACGCCAACAACAGTGATTATGTCTATTACAGTGCGCTTGGCAGAATCTCGACCGATCTTGTTGAATACAGAATCCAGCATGGGCTGTCCCAGATCGACCTGGCAGACGTCCTCGGCGTTTCTCAGGCGATGGTCTCCAAGTATGAGAGCGGCGATTACAACATCAGCCTCAAGTCTGTTGTCCAGCTTTATTCCAAGCTGAACCTTTCCCTTGGGCATATATTTGGAACCGCCGAAGAAAAAGCCGACGACCCGATCGGGGATCCGGGCGGCAGAGTATTCTCCCCTCTGCGAACCGGCGAACCCGTTCCCGTTTATGGGCCTGCTTGTGACATTGCGTAAAAGGCGGTGATGGCATGATTTCAAGTTTTCAGCTTAAACAGCACCAAATAGACAAGATTCTGGTTCAAAGCACGAACCGCGATCTCGACGGACATCAGTTAAGGCTGGATTATTTTGCAAATTACCGTCTGGAGGATGACGAAACGCTCTGGAGCGGCGTTGTCGCGCTGGGTTTCCGTTACTCCTTTATGGAAGAACAGGATCGGTTCGATCTGTTCGAGATCGTCATTATCGGTCAGTTTACGATGGAGAAAAACGACGCCTGCATGACCAGCGATGATTTTATCAAGCGTCTGAAGATCAACGGCGCAAGCACGCTCATACCCATCGCGCGCGCCGTGCTTCAGGCCACGGCCAGCATGACGGAACGCTCTGAATATCACCGTCTGCCAAATATCAACGTATACGAACTCGCATGGAATGCCTCCGCAGAATAGTCGAATGAATAATCCCCCGCCCAGCTCCTGCCCCGGACGGGGGAACGCAAAACCACATCTCTGCAAAAGCGGGTTTGCTATGGCTATTTTACCATAGTTCTCCCGCAAATACAAGGAGGACTTATGGGTAAAATCCGCCTGAACGGCCTCTACTGCGCCTACCTGCGCAAATCGCGCCGCGACGTGGAGCTGGAGGCCCTCGGCCGCGGCGACACGCTTGCGCGCCACGAGACCCAGCTGCGCGCCCTGGCGGAGCGCCTCGGCGTGCGCATCGCCATGACCTACCGCGAGATCGTCTCCGGCGACACGCTCGCCGAGCGCCCGGAGGCCCGCCGGCTGCTGGAGGACGTCAACGCCGGCCTCTGGGACGGCGTGCTCGTCATGGACGTGGACCGCCTCGGCCGCGGCGATTCCATCGACCAGGGCGTCATCATGCAGTCGTTCCTCTACTCCGACACCCTGATCGTGACCCCCGACAAGATCTACGACCCCTCCGACGACTCCGACGCCGAGTTCTTTGAGATCAAGCTCTTCTTCTCCCGCCGCGAGTACGCCCAGATCAAGAAGCGCATGCAGCGCGGGCGCCTCGCCTCGGCCATGGACGGCTGCTACATGGGCACCCGCCCCGTCTACGGCTACGAGCGCGTCAGGCGCCAGGGCCGCAAGGGCTGGACGCTCAGGGTCGTGCCGGAGAAGGCCGGGATCGTGCTCAACATCTACGACTGGTACGCCCACGGCATGAACGGCCGCGACGCCGGCACGCTCGTCATCGCCGACACCCTCAACCGGATGGGCCTGCGCACCGACCTGGGCAACCCCTTCGAGGCCAGCTACATTCGCCAGATCCTGCGAAATCCCGCCTACATCGGCAAGGTCCAGTGGAACCAGCGCCAGACCGTCTACAAGATCGTGGACGGCAGGCGCGTCAAGTCCCGCCAGATCTCCGACAACCGAATACTCGTCGACGGCTGCCATGAGCCCATCGTGCCCGTCGAGCTCTGGCGGCAGGTACAGGCCATATTCGATTCCCACGGCAAGCGCCCCTTCAACGCCAACGCGCCCGTGTCCAACCCCTTCGCCGGCCTCGTGCTCTGCCCGGTCTGCGGCCATCACATGCAGCGCAAGCCCAGCCCCAGCCGCCGCGGCGACTTCCTCTACTGCCCGACCCAGCGATGCCCCACGACCTCGGCCTATATCGCCGCCGTAGAAGCCGCCACGCTCGACGTGCTCCGCGGTTGGGTGGCGGAATTCGACGCCGCCGACGACGCCCCTGACGCCGCCCACAGCGCCGCCAGCGCCGTCTCCGCCGCCGACGCCGCGCGAAAACAGCGCGCCGATCAGCGCGCCGCCCTCCAGACCCAGCTTTCCAAACAGTATGACTATCTCGAACAGGGCGTCTATACCATCGCCGAATTCAAGGCCCGCCGCGAGGAACTCCAGCAGAAGATCGCCGCCCTCGACGCCGCCGACGCCCGCCCCGACACCCCCGCCGTCGATCCCCGCCGCCTCATCGCGCCCAAGGCCCGCTCCGTCCTCGAAGCCTACAGCCTGACCGCATCCCCGGCCGATAAAAACGCCCTGCTGACCTCCGTCATCGACCATATCGAATATCATAAGACCCAGCGCGGCCTCCGCAATAATAAACCCGGCGATAACCTCTCCATCGTCGTTTACCCCCGCCTCCCCTCCAATCCCGATTTATAATTCGCCATTTTAGAGATAGCATAGTGTATGCGACGAATCTCAAATATAATGCTATCCTCCATCATGTACCAAAAAACAGGCCCTGCCGTTTTTGCGGCAGGGCTTTATTTTAGCGTTACGTTAAATCGAACAATAAGGCTTGACAATAGCGTTACGCTGTGCTATAATAGTATCAACAAAAGCAAGGGAGGTGATAGAACATGACGGAACCTCAGATCACGGCTCTGGTGGAAGCCATCCGGGCCGGGCTCGAAGGTGATGTGATCGACAAGATCGAAATCACCATCAAGCCGAAAGCCAAGCAGAACTGACCGACCCGGGGAGAGGGAACCCCCTCCCTCTCCCCACCATAATAACACAGGAAAGGATGAAAAGCAATGGCAAACCGCGAAGAAATTCTTGAAACGCTGGCCAATATTCCAGGAACGACCGTAAACGGTGAAACCATCACCATTCGGCCTCGCGTATCAAGCAACACGGTCCGGATACGCGCCAACAAGAACGGCAAGGGATACGTGACCAGTTATACCGTGTCCATCGGCTGCGCCGAAGCCGCGGAAGCTGGCTTCCTGGGAGAAGACAAGGCCCCGCTGGAATTGGAAAAGATCATTGATTCGGTGAATCACGCCATCACATTTAAGCTGAAGCAATGAAAAAAGCGTCCCGCTGCGAAAGCGGGACGAAAGGGAGGTGATCATTTGCCGGCCCTGGCGAATGTGAGCTCATAGCTGCCATAGGCGGCGAGAGCGACGACGAAGGCGTTGAGCACGCACAATGTAATCGTTTCGAGGTTCATGTCGGACGTGAAGGCCGTGGCGCTGGTCAGTATCACAAAGGCCACGGCGTACACAAACGCGCGGGTCGGTATCTTCCACACCCGATCAAGAGGCACCTTCAAATATTGTACGATCAGGAGGGTGGCAGCGGTGGCCCCGGCGATGGACGCGAGGTATGCCCACGTCCAGGGGCCCCGCGTAGGGTCCGGCGCGGGCTCCGCGTCCGGCGCGGCGATGACCTCGGCGGCCTCGTTGGGCGGGAGCGCTTCGACGGGTTCGGCGAAGCAGGCGAAGCACAGGGCGGCCAGCAGCATGGCCGCCAGCAGGAGGGCGATCAGTCTCTTTTTCACGGTCTGTCTCCTTTCATGGTCAGAGGAAGCTGTTCTCGCGGACGCATCGCTCATAGGTTTCCTCGATGATCCGGATGCTGATTCGCGCCCGGTCGTTGGCGAAATCGTCGTGCTTTTCGCAATAGGCGTTGTAATACTTGATGTCCTCAAAGACGTTATCGAAATGCTCTTTTGAGTGTTTCTCCTTGCGGCGCACTTCATCGGCGAATCGCAGTATCCGCCGACGCGCGTCCAGGGCTTTGTCCCTGTCGCGGGTTTCATCCTGCCGCCGGTCGTGTTCTTCCAGTTCGACCAGCTTGGACTTGATCTCCACGAGGTCGGCGATGACTTCGCCGTTGATCGCCTTGCCGATCTTCTTCCCAAGCCAGTTGAAGAACCGCCCGATCAGCCTGCCAAGCCACGACCAGGGATTCACCTTGATCGGAGATATTTGCACGACCGTGAACACGATCAGCAGCGCGATGCCGCATCTTTCAAGCAGATCCTTCACTCCGATTGAGGACAGGAAGCTCGACACGCTCAATATGGACCACCCCTCTCGTATAGTCGATCAAAAATTGCACAGAAAGAGCGCGTGCCGGTACCAGCGGCGCGCGCCCAGGGCGGAAGATGTGTCAGGGACATCCTCCTTGGATATTTTACCACATCCTTTCGCCGATTTCAATAGCAGTCGCGCCTGTGTCTTTGGCAAGCGGCGGTGCTTAAAAGGAAAGGATGTGATTTCATGAGTTATGAACTGTTGCGCATCGACATTCTCAAGAACCTCTCTGAGCTTCTCTCCCCCGACGATCTGAATGCCGCGCTCGACGCCATTGACCGCTGCGCCGCGAAGTATGAGATCAGCGTCAAATCGACCGCGCTCGCCGTGATCGAAGAGATCCCGGAGGCGCTGAAGATGTACGTCGCCGCGCTGTCGGTTGAGAATCGATCCCGGGCGACGGTCTACAACTACTTTTGCGCCATGCGCAACTTTTTCCGGACCGTTCGCAAGTCTGTCGAGACGGTCACCACAAACGACATCCGGCTCTACCTCTACCGCTACAAGGCGGAGAAGCGCGTGAAGGACTCAACCATTGAGACCCTTCGGATCGTGATCAACAGCTTCTTCGAGTGGTGCGTCGGCGAAGATCTGATTCCGAAAAACCCGTGCCGGAAGATCTCGACGATTCATTACCAGGACGCGGAACGCATACCCATGACGCATCTGGAACTTGAACAGATCCGCTTCGCCTGCAAGGAGCCGCGCGAGCGCGCCCTCGTCGATTTCCTGTTCTCGACCGGCTGCCGCATCAGCGAGGCCGCAAACGTCAGGCTGTCGAACATCGACTGGCGTGAAAACACGGTGTTGATCGAGCACGGCAAGGGCGACAAGCAGCGGACGACCTACCTGAACGCGAAAGCCATCGTCTCCCTGCAGGCGTACCTCGCCACTCGTTCGGACGACTGCGAATACCTGTTTGTGGATAGCCGGTACAAGCGGCACAAGCACAAACTGTCCAGGAAAGCGCTCGAAAACGAGATTGAGAACATTGTCAGCCGGTCCGGGATCGACAAGCACATCACGCCGCACTACTTCCGGCACACCGCGGCGACGCTGGCCCTGCAGGCCGGCATGCCCATCGAACAGGTACAGCGCTTCCTTGGTCACGCCAACATCAAGACCACGCTCAGGTATGCCAAGGTCAGCGATAAAGAGGTCAAGGCGAACCACCAGAAGTATATCGCCTGACAGCCGCGGCGATCAGCGCCGCGCACACGCCCGCGCCGAGCAGGAATCCAAGCACCTGCCCGGCGCGGCACAGTATGATGTCAGCCCACGCGACGGCGACAAGAATCTCCACGGGGTCACTTCCTCTCGGGGAAGAAGCACCAGAAGTCCTTCCTCTGCTTGAGGAAATCAGACTGTTTCTGCTTCTTCCGCTCCGCGCGCTTCTTCGTCGGGCTGGACGGATCGTTGCAGTAGATGCAGTCCTTGTCGTACATCCATGCGGTGATGTAGTGCCCGCCGTTGGTCCAGTAGCCCTTCCCCATCCTGCACACCACGTAGCCGCCGGCGTCGAGGCAGGCTTTGAGCGTCGCCAGGGAGCCGGTTCCGACCATTTTGACGAAGCCGTAATGCTCCTGCACGTGCCGGAAGAACGACGTGTCCGTGCCGCTTGACGCGGTGCGGTCGCCCCACTTCATGGCCAGCTGCGCCATGTCCCACGGCGTAACCTTCGGGTCCACCAGTGTAGCTATCACGTTCGCCATCGCCGTGGGGCCGCAGCCGGAGTTCGCCATCGTCTGCTTTTTATTGCCGTGGTTGGAGTACATCTTCGAGCCCCAGCGGGGATCGTGCTGCTTGTAGTTCACGGTGGACCTGAACTCGCCGGGCGTGTCCGGCACGTCTGCGCCGGCGATCAGGCGCGCCCACGTCTTCGGGCCGCATATGCCGTCGGCCTTGAGCCCGGAGGCTTCCTGGAAGGCCGCCACGGCCTTCTTCGTCCGCGCGCCATAGACGCCATCCGCGACGAGGTTCGCGCCGACGAGCGCGATCTGGAGGGCCTGCGTGAAAGCGCTGGTGCGGTTCTTCGACGTGGAGCACGTCGGCGCGGCGTCCGCGAGCGCCGCCCACGTCTTCGGGCCGATCTCCCCGTCAGAGGTCAGGCCGTGATTCTTCTGCCATGTAACGATGAAGGCGACGAAGTCCGCGCTGAACTGCCCGTCCGCCGCGTTGATTCCGGCGAACCCGGACAAAAGTTGAGCGACCCTTACAAGGTCGCCCGCGTCGCCGTGTTTAATGGTGTCCAGCATTTTCTTCTCCTTCCTCGTCGTCCGGGATGACGACGCTTTTCGCCTCCTTGCCGTCGAGCCTGAAAATGACCTCATCCGTCAGCTGATCGGTGTTTTCACATTCGAACATGGTCTTCCCCTCCTGTCTATTTCAATTAAAAACGCGCCGGTGCTCATCGCATCGACGCGGTTTATATGGGGTCGGTTATGCCTCGACGAGGTGACTGACGAACTCCTTGTAGCCGGGCAGGGTGTCGAGATTTTCATCGACGATCATCACGCATGCGGTGATAACGTCGCTCGCATTCCAAAGGGCCGAACATATGCCGTGATAGGAAACTTTCGCGGCGGACATGTCGGTGAAGCCCTCGGCGTGTATTGAAAAATTACCGTTAATTGTCTTAATAATAGCGTACTTCATTGGTTATTCTCCTTTCATTTCGCTTCGCTTTTTGTTCCTGTTGTGCATTGAAATATGACACTTGCTGCTATGTTTCTACTGCAGCGTCTAATCAACAATCCATACCGCATCAATCTGTACAAATGCTGACGCACTTACGCTAACTGTAATTTTACCGTCTGTGCCAATCCAACATGCGCCATATCCTGCGATTACTCCACCACCATTGTCCATTCCAACACTTCCGACCCGTCTGCTGTGCGGCATACAGTCAGATGGTACACTGCCAAGAAATACGTTGGTATTTGCTGTGATGGTTTCATTATACTCTCCGTGAAACTCAACCACATTTCCTGTTTTTATTAAAATACAATCATTATAAGGTGTTGGGCCGTTTTGATTGAGTGTAAATACTTTATATTGCGTCGCCATCTGGCTATTAAGCGAAGCGACCTGCGCATTGAGTGAATTTAGCCCACCAGCCGTCACAGCCTCGTAATTCGTCCCATTCGTAAATGACGCGCCGATGGCTATGTCGGCTTTGGCCTGCACCAGCGCCCCGTTGAGATAGAAATACGTCCCCGCCGTGATCGTCGCGCCGGTCGCGTTGGTCGTGCCCGTCGCGCTGATCGCCGTGAGGTCGGCCTTTTTCGCGTTGTCCGAGCCCAGGCCGCCCAGCGCTGTCTCTATGCCCTCAAGCGCCGTGGCCATGCGCTTTGCCGTGTCATTTCGCACGACTTTTTGAGCATCCGTCAAAGCCATTCAATCTCCCCCTATTCATCATACTGGCAAAGGCCGCCGTCTTCGCCGATGTAAAACATGACATCTGTCTGCGCGCCAAGGTTCGCCGGCGTCAGGTTGACGTTGCCGGTGCGGTAGCTGCTCTCCGCGTCGCCCTTTACGCCGGATACGGCTCCGCCGCCTCCGCCGGACGGCGTCGCCCACGTGCCGTCGCCCTTAAGGAATTTTTCCCGGTCGGCGGATGCCGGTGCTGGGACAAGCCCGTGCGCGCCCGCGGCCCCGGAGGTCGCGCCCACCATGTCGCTGTAGGTCGTGTCCTGCGCCGGTATGCCCAGCGCGGTGATGTCAGCCTTCGTAATCGGCGTCGCGGCGATGACGTGGCCCTCGGCGTTGGTCTGGATCAGGTAAAAGCCCGAGGCGTACTGATTGCCCTTGGCCGCGGCGTGGTCGTAGGCGATTTTGCCGCGGTCGCCGCGGTAGGCGGTTGAATCCGTCTCGCCGAGCGCGAGGGACTGGCTGATCTCCACATACGCGCTGCCAGACCAGCGA
>Ga0310690_10001944_pt1 | contig 35274 bp, 52 predicted proteins | sample AusTroGonzalo_MG_2_FD_207661 | JGI IMG/M metagenome (GOLD analysis project Ga0310690, IMG submission 207661) | Bovine rumen microbial communities from tropical cattle in Woodstock, Queensland, Australia - Gonzalo_04 (v2) (version 2) | ecosystem: Host-associated > Mammals > Digestive system >...
AATACTTATTTTTTCATTTTTACTAATATTTAAATTATTAACATAGTGTGCTAACGTAGTTCTTTCTTGATGTGTTAAAGAATATTTTAATCCCAATAATAATAATTTTTGTTCATAATCAATATCATTTGTTGAACTTAAATAATCTACTGCTGATGCTTTTGTATTCTCTACATTAGCTTTATATTTCAAGTATGAATTTATATTCATATTGATTGGTTTAATAGTATTATACGTGTTGTCATCTGCACCAAAAGTATTCTCAAATACTATTTGTTTAGTTTTATTAGAGTAATTTGTATTTGCCAAAGTTTCTATTTTTTCTTTATCTTTACTCATATTCTTTGTTAATGCTAGATATTCAAAATAATTTGACATATTTTCTTTTGATTCTTTTAATTCATTAACTACTTTAGATAAAGTACTTTCTTCATAGTCAATTTTGTTTTGTTTTGCATAATCCATTTTGGTCTGTTCTTTAGCATATTTGTAAATATTTTCAATAGCCGTCTGCTTTTGTTCATTAGAAAGATTTTTATATTGACTTGAGTTTATAACGCCTTTAATTAATTTATACGAAGTTTCTCCATATAGTTTATTGTAATCTGCATACTCTTTGTTAGTCATTATATAATCTTTTCCATTAAAAGTATTTTTTTTGTCTATTGATTTTGGAATAACTGAAGATTCTCCTGTTTGAGCATATAAACTGTTTAATTCTTTATCTACTTTATCTGAAGAAACATCTCTTATTATTGAAGGGTTTATGAAATTGTTAAATGCTCTAAATGGTAGGTTTTCTGACTGCTTTACATCTTGTCCCCATATGTCTGTTTTTATAGGTAGAGTTTGTCTTAATCCAGGTATTTTACTTTTTATTTGATTGATTGTCTGGTCTAGTGCTTTTTCAACTGTTCCTGACTTTGTCGATTTTGTTGTTCTTTCGTATTTATCAGTTGTTCTTGCTAATTGGCTTAATGCAGTCGGTACATATTGATTTATATATGACTTACCTGTATTTACGATCATATCTCCTATTGCATTTTCTCTATTGTATGAAGATAATATACTTGTTAGCCCTGAAATCATTGACATTTCAGACATTGGATTCATTGCGTTAGCCATTCCATTAGCAATATTTTCAACTCTTTTTACTACTTGACTTATTGTGTCTTTATCATCAGTTCTTACACTACCTTCTTTTTGTTCTTCTTTTAGCTGTTCATTTATTTCTGCTCCTATAAATAAAGGTATTCCTGCTGGAGCTAGCCAGTCTAAAGAATATGTTTTATCTCCTATCTGAATTGAATAACTTTGTCTTCCTTGCTCCTCTTCATATTTTTCTTTTTTATTGTCATCGCTTCCTGATGCCTTTAATATACCTGCTTCTGCAAGTGCATATCCAATAAAAACTATTCCTGTACCAGTCAAACCTCTTGATATATGATCTATATATTGATTTGCTGTTATTTTCCCTCTACGCAATTTAGGTAAATCATATACTGCTGATTTAATTAACCCTACAGGACTATATTGTATTCCTGTTTTAGCTACATTAATAGGCGTTTTCTTAAATGGTACTGCTGAATCTAATGCAAATTTTGCTACTGCATTATTTCTTCCCATTTGATTTAATGCTGTTGCTAAACTACTTGCTTGATGAAATGTTGCTTCCTTTGCTGCTTCTACTGCATAATTTCTTGCTTTCCCAAGCTCTACATCCGTTATGTTATTTACATCAATATTATTTGCTGTAATATATTCTCCTAAAGCTTTAGTGTACATTGCTTTTAATCCTATATTATCTTCTACTTCTAAGGCTGTAGAATTTAAATCAAATGCTTTTCCCAGAGTCTTATTTAATATATCATTCTTAAATGTTATTCTTGAATTTTGCAATCTTGATTGAGGGTTATATTTATTTTCATTCATACCCAACATTGTTTGAACGTCCATATTTTGTAAATCTTGTTTAGCAAATGCTTTTGTTTCTTTGCTAACTCTTTTTACCGTATGCATTCTCTCCATGTCGGGATTAAATTTTGCAACTACATCTTCAATCCCTCCTGCAATTCTATCTTTAACTCTTTGCATTCCATGCATTGCTACATTTCCTATCATGTTTCTTGCATGAGTTTTAACGTTAGCAAGCATAGAGAAATATCTCCATTCGTCTAGTTGTTCTGTAAATGTTTTTGGAACTTGCTGTCCTAATTCTTCATACACTTTATCTAAAGTTTTAAACATTTCCTCTTGTGTATTTGTTTCTAATATTTTATTAGCCATATCTTCTGTTAACTCAAATTGTGGGACTGTTTTTTTATTCTTGTATTTTTGCTGTAGTTCATTATTCATCTTATCTATAGATCTTTGTAGCCATAAAACTTGACCTTGTGGGGTCATGTGATTTAATAATGCCATTGCCTGTACTGTTCTACCTGCTTGAGTTCCCGCCATTGCAGTTGCATGTATTGCATCTAATAAATGTTGTGAATCTCCCATTTTTGAATAATATTCTATAAGCCTTTCTCCTACTGCAATATCTACGTCGTTTATCTTCTCGTTATTCATTACTCTACTATATAGTGAATTTAATTCAGTATCAGGATTTGCATTAGAAATTCTCGAATCTGCTTTATTTAATAATTCTGTATTACTCTGTGGCATATATGTATCTGCTCCCATCATCTCTTTTGCTATAGCTTTTGCTTGTTCTGTGGTATTTGAGCTCTCTATTATGCTTCTATAATGCTTTCTAAATTTCCCTTCAGGGCGTTCTATTTCATTCCAATTTATCTGCTCTCCTGGAGTATTTTCGTTTAACTGTGTATTATTTTGTTCGTTTTGCACAGAATATATAGAGTTGACATTTTCTCTTGAAAATGGTATACTATTATTAATAGCAGATGTTGCATTCAAACCGAGGGGGCATAATATATGCTGAATCGGTCGCAACATCTGCATTATTTATTTTATATAATCTTTCTAATCTGAAATGCCTTTCCCCATCTTTCATTGTAGTATCAAATTCTACAACATAAGGATTTCCATCAATATTAACATTTGATGCATAATATTTCCAATCTGAAAACTTATTTCTTCCCTTATTTTCCGTATCAGAGCTAATTTCTTTAGCCGTTTCTATAACTTTGTCTAGTTGAGAATAAATTGCCAAATTTTCATTTAGTAATCTCTTCTGCACATTATCTTTTAATGTGTGATGTATGCTCTCCTTTATATCTCCATTATCTACATATATCTCTGTGTTTCCATTTTTAAACACTTTTTTTTGTAATGTATCAAATATACTTTTTGCTTTTCTAAATACAGTTACCTCATTTTGAGTTTTATAATTTATAGGAGCAACTCCTTGTTGATTAATTATTTTGCTGTCTATATTAATATCTGTGTAAAAATTATCTTTTACACCTTCTATATATTCATTCACCTTCTGCTCTATTTTGTTGTATTTTATTTGTTCCAATAATCCATTTTGAGTTGTTTTATTTTCTTGAGATATAGCTTGTTGAGTTTGTTCTTCCATCTTTGTTGCTTTTTCTATAATGTTATTTTTAATCTTGTCTGTTATATTCTCTTGATTGATTATTTTTTGTGCTTCATTTAAGTATTTTTGAGTATTTTTTTCTCCTAAATATTCTTGAACCTCATTATATGTGCCTCCACCAAGTCCTAACATATTAAGCATCAATGTGCTTAAAAATGTCTGTTTATTCGTTTCATTAAACTGTTCCCATCTTCCCTTAAAGTCTGGAATGTCCTTATCATTTATTAATTTATCAATTATATATCCTGCATGGTCAGAAATCTGCTCTTCAAGCATCTCTCCACCATATTCATATATTTTTGATAAAACTTTCTGACCTACTTTGTTTTTTACATTGTTCCCTATAAAATGTATCGCAACATCATCTAAACTACCTTTTCCTAATATATTACCACCAGTTAGTTTTTCTGTTAGAACTTCGACTGCACCTTTAAGTATTCCTGTTAACATTGCTTGTCCCATGTTACTTCTATCTTCGTTTAGTGTCTCTTGTGCTGAATTTCCTGCTGCCCCAACTCCTAATACTGTTAATCCACTTCCTGGCACCACAAAGTTTGATACTATGGAAGGCCCCATATTTCCTACTGAACCACTAGCTCCTCCTATAGTTTTTGTAAATTTATCATCTATTTGAGAATTAACTCTTGCATTAAAACTTGCTCTGTCAGATAATTCATCTACATTATCTAATACTCCATTATAGAAATCATCTAACCCATTTTCTTCTTTGTTTCCACTTATTTTTTTATATACATCATTTATTCCTTTAGTTGCAGCTGCTGTAGGTATTAAAACTGCATTAGCTAATCCTGTAGAACCTTGCATAAATCCGCCTTGGAAACTGTTTAAAGTATTACCTACTATAGCATTAAATTTATCAATTCCACCTTTTTCTATTGCTTTATTTGTTTCTTCAGCTTCTTTTATTGCTTTTATATCAGAAGTATTTACAGTTATCATATTAGGATTATTTTTTTCTTCTTCTGAAGATATTTTGACATTAGAAGGATTTATTGTTTTAAAAGATAAGTTTGAAGTGCTTGGTCTTGTAATATTTAGTTTATCAGTACTATTGTTTGGCAATTGTACAGTTTGAGTAGTGTTTATATTTTGTTTTATAGGTAAAGCCTCGCTCTTTTTTATCTCTAGTTTAGGTAAAGAGTCTTTTGTTCTCTTGTCAATAATTTTCATTGAAGCCATTTCAGGTTCTTTACTAGCTTTCGCTAAATTCTCTCTTAATTCTTGAGCCCTTTGTAGTCTTTTTTTATATTCTTCGTCATCTTCTTTATACATCAATTATCCTCCTCTTTATCTAAAACCTCCACCTGAACCAAATCCAAAGCTTTTATTTTTTAAGGTTTCTTTAGTTTCTCCTGTTAATGCTTGATATCTTAATAAATATTCGTCTTCATCTATTTGTCCACTTGCAAACAATTTATCTAATTGATCTAAAGGGCTTATATCTGTATTATTATCACTTACATTTAAGGTATTAGAAGAGCTCGAACCGCTATAAGAGCGACTCGAGCTTTTAGCTTTTTTTGATAATTCATATTCCTTTTGCCATTGACTATCTGATACAGCATCTCTTTCCTTTTGGTAATTGTAATTTCTATCGTTAATATCTCTATTATAATTGAATTGTTGTTGCCATTGATTGTCTGATATATTATCTCTATTTACTTGATAATTATAATTTCTATCATTAATAGCTTTGTTATAATCAAATTGTTGTTGCCAATTGTTTTGAGAAAGTGCATCTTGTTCTTTGTTGTAATCAAATTGTGCTTGATTAAATGCTTGTTGCCATTGTGCTTGTTGCAATGCTTGTTCATATTCTTTTTCCCAATTAGATTGTGCTAATACATCCTGACTTTGTTTATACTTAAATTGATCTTGATTAAATTTTAGATTATATGTATTATATAAATCACTTATTCTTTGTTGATACATCTCTAACGCTGATTGTGCTAACTGTAAATCTCCATTTTGTCTTGCTTGTGCAATTTTTGCATCAAAATCAGCTTTTATGATTTTTGCGTTATTTTGAGCTTCTGTTTTTGCATTTCGATATGTATTATAATAATTTGCCTTTGTGGTTTCTGCTAATCCACTTTTACTTAATCCTTGCTCAGCTAAATTTTCAGCATTTACTCCATACGGATTTATCTGTTTTTGATAATCTGTATATAATGCTCTATTAGTTTTTAAAGCTTCTTCTTGCGCTTTTTCTTTGTTTCTTTCTAATTCATCTATTGCTTGTTGTGTACTCGTATTAATTATATTTTTTTGTTGTTCCATTTGATTATCATATAATTGATTGACTTGATTATTTAAATTATCTATATCTTCATATCCTGTTGCCATTAAATGCACCTCTTTCTTCCATTATTATTTCCAACCCAAACTACAGCTCGTTTTACACTTCCATTTACTCCAACATATACTTTTGCTCTTTTTACTCCACTTGAACCTATATGCGCTGTTTTTTGATTTCCTTTTAATGTTATCGTTATATTCTTATAGTCTAAGTAACTACTATTATTGGCTGTTTTTAAATAAACCCTTACTGTTATAGAATTATTTGTTCCATACATCTTATACATTTTGTCTAATTCTGTATCTGTAAAAGTAAAAGTATATGTACTTCCTGAACAGTTTCTATAATTAGCAATAGCCGTTATTCCATCTGTTTTATATATCCCTATTTGCAAACTAGATGAGCTTGGATTTGTATAAGTTACTGTAAGTGTATTACCATGATCTATATTTGGAGCTGAACTTATTTTTCCTATATCGTATGTTGTTACACTTAATGATGTAGTATCATAAGTTGTTTGAGTTGCTTTTCTTCTACATCTTGTTTTTAATGTATAAGTTGTATTTGGGCTTAAACTACTTACTGTATAAGTTCCACTTGTTCCATCTGTCACATCATAACCTGTCCAACTTGAGCCGTTATTCGTCGAATACCAAATATAATCAACTGTACTATCGCAAGACCAATTCATTTTTATAGAATTTAAAGTTTTTGTGTTTAAACTCTGTGTTGGTACTTTATACGTTGTTACACTTAATGCCGATGTGTCATACGTAGTTTGACTTGCTTTCCTTCTTACCCTTGTCTTTATGTTGTAAGATGTATTTGCACTTAATCCTGTTATGTTATAATTTCCACTTGTAGAATTTGCACTTCCTATCGCTATCCAACTTGATCCATTATTAGTTGAATACCATATATAATCTGCAGTACTATCAACTGTCCAATTTATTTTAATTGTTGTTTCTGTTTTTGAGTTTAAACTTTGTGTTGGAATTGCATATGTTTTTTGTGATACTGCGCTACTATCCGTTGTTAATTGACTATCTTTTCTTCTTACTCTTAATTTGCAATTGTATGTTGTATTAGGAGTTAATCCACTTACTGTAAATGAACCACTTTTTCCATCTACCACATCATAACCTGTCCAATTTGAACCATTGTTAGTTGAATACCATACATAATCAATGGTATCTGCTGTCGACCAATTAAAAGTAAATGTTGTCTCACTTCTTTTAGATACTGTAAATGATGATATACTCGTATATCTTGGAATAGTATCTAATGTTACAGTTTGTCCACCAGTTGAAGTATTCCCTGCTAAAGTTGTTCCAGTAGGTCCAGTTACACTTCCACTAATATAAACGCTTCCTGTACCATTGTTATTATGTGATACAGTAGATGTTATTCTTGCCATTTCAACCCAACTTGAACTTACTGTTACAGAGCTCGAGAAATTTATATTGACTTGCGCAGAAGCTATTTTTACATAACCACTCCAACTTTGTCCCCAAGTTGAATATTCATTTGTTCTTCTTGCATATAAAATAGCCGTTACAGTTGAAGTGTTTGCAGTTGACCCATTACTTGTTGAACTCCAATTAATTTTCCCTTGTAAATAACCACTTGCAAGAAATTCAAAATTACCACTCGCCATTTATTTGCCTCCTAATTGAAGTATTGAAAATATACTTCTCCATTTTGTAATGAGCTTGGTACACTTGAACCAATTGTTATTTTGGTTGTTGCTCCACTTTTTAACCCAGATACAGTTGTTTGCAATGCTGTCACATTGCTTTGTAAGGTTGTTATGTTTCCAACTGCTTCTGTTAATGTCGTAGATAAAGAACTAATACTTTCTTCTACACTTGAATCTTCACTTTCTAAATTTTCTATTGCTGTATTAAGTTCTGGTAATAATGTTGAATTTATGTATTGTTTTATCTTATTTGCAGCATCATCAAATGCTGCTTTTAGCTGTGCTGCTGTTAAAGCAGGGTTATCCGCTAAACTTTGTATTGTATTTAAATTCTCTGTTAGCTCTGTTAAAGTCATATTTTCCTCCTATCTCTTAACATATCCTCCCACAAAAGCTTCTAAAACGGCACTATACAAACCGAATGGTTTATCAAGTTCATCGCTATAAAACTTCATTGATATATTAAGCCACTTTTTTTCTTTTATTTTATAAACTACATAACTTTCATTTTGAGTTGTAAATGCAAAGTTACTAAAATCAATATTTTTAAAAGTAAATCCTGTAGCTGATTTACTTGTTATAAATCTTTCGTCTTTCTTATTGGTTTTTTCTGCTATCTTTATCTTTCCATTTGGAATAGTCTTTATTCTTGCAACTCCTCCTCGTTTGTTTGTTGTTTTTAACATATTTGAATACCCAAATGCATCCATTGGAGTTGTCCAATAAGTATTAATCGCCACTCCATTATCATTAGTACCACCCAAAATAAAAATAGAGCCATCTTCTGACCCTATATATAAATTACCATTATATTCTTTTAATATGCTAGGATTTGCGTTCTCAATATCCCACAAATACCATTCATATTCTATTCCATTTATACCTTCAAATTTTTGTCTTGAATCTGCTAAGAATATGTAGTTACTTGCTAATATTAATAAGTAACCTTTCCATTCTACCATCTGTGCATGATTAAAATTATTTACGTTGATTAATCTATTATCTACTAATGAACTCCTATGCGTTAATAATTGTTCTTGATCAATGTCTCCTGTAATTCCTTCAAGGCCGTATTTGCTTAAAAATACTATGTCATCATAAAAATTAATTGATGTAGAATAACAACCTGTAGATACATTGCCTTGTTTAGTAGGATATATTCTTCCATATTCACCACTTGTTGTTGGTATATGATAAAAAACAGTTGCGTTTTCTTGATTTGGTTCTTTAAATACCCATAAGATATTATTTCCTACTGTCATACTCTTAATTTTACTTTCGCTTGTTCCATCTTGATAATAACTTAAATCAGATACATATGTAGGATTTTCTAATTCACTATGAAATAAAGTATTTTTATAACTATTATTGCCTGAAAAGAATACCCTATTATCGAATATTTGAGATATTATACATTTTTGGATTCTATCAACATATCCACTTACAGTTTTGCTAAATACTATTTTTACATTGTCTTCACCTTCTAAAGAAGGAGCTGCAGGAGCAGTTGTAAATGTTACTTTCCCTGTAGATAATGTAGCACTATAACCTGTCGTTAAAGTGCCATTTACATAAACTTCATCTACACTTGTTATATTTGTTGTATCTAAATAATAATTTGTACTTGTGCCATCTCCAATAAATGTATTAATTCTTTTAGAAGATAATAAATTTACATCTTGATATTGTGTTCCTCCTCCTTCAGGATTTCTATTTATACTTGTAGTTGGGATAAACGCATCTTGAGTAACACTTCGTAACGTTCCATCGTACACTAAATAGTTTAGTCCATCATTTATATACACTTTATTATTAAAAATAAAAAATGAAGATATTTCATCATTCATCGTACTTGATAATACACTTGGATTTTCTGGAGCAGATGGGAAATTATTCCATAAATATAATTTAGCTCCTGCATGTACTAGTGCTGTTGTAATATTATATATATATATTCCATTAATCTTATCTCCAAAATCTGCAAGTTCTGTATATCCTGGTCTTGTTTGAATACAATTTCCTTCTGCTGAATAATCTTTATATATATTTAATGCATCTGGGCTTCTATTTAGGTTCACGAGACTTTCATCATTTTTAAAATCTACTCCTGCTAAATTTACATATTGTCTTTTTATTGATGTAGCCATATTTCCCTCCTATAATATTCCGCCTTCTACTATTGCAGAAGGTTGAGTAACATTCCTGTTATTAAATAATACTTCTACTCTATTCTGGTATTCTTTATAAAAAGCAGTGTAATCAGCACTAGGATCAGTTTTTAAGATATCGTTTGTTACTAAATATGGTAGTATACTCTGTGCATCTTGATCCAGTTCTAATTCAAAATCGCCTTCTGTATCTAAATCTATTTCGCTTGGATATGCATAATACTCAATTATATATTGCCCTTTGTTTTGCTTAATATATATTTTTTTGCCAATTATTTTAAATATTGGTGATATTTCTTCATTGTTTGAATTTAGACCTGTTATCTTTTTAAATTGAAACATATCCATAGGCAAACGATATTCTACGGTTGTATCATTTGTTTCTGGTACTGTAATTGTTTTTGTTTTTAAAATTTTCTTTATTTGGCTTAAATATTGATAATTTGGAGCATAAACTAAATTAAGTCTATCTCTTATATCTTCATCATCCGTCAAATATATATTTGTAGGACTATACTCTTCTATTAAACCTAATGTTATTTTCTTATTGTCTTCTAATGTCATTTATTTCACTTCCTTATAAATATCTTCAATTTGTTCAATTTCTTCTTTCAAATCTTTTAATTTATAAACTTGCCTGTCTGGTATGATATATCCCTGTCTTTCATCCCATATAAGAATAGTTCCTTCAGGTAATTCTTGCGTTAATACACTCTTCTCTGAACTTTTAATTCCTTCGTACTCACTCTCTTTTGTTATTTCTGTAGTTAATACTAAGTCTTTTAATGTTTGATGCACTGTTTTATCATCCGTACTTTCATCAAATTTCATTTCTTTAGTTATCGTTCTTCCATAATATTGATGTAAGTTTGGTTTTATTGTAAATAATTCGTTCATATTTTCTCCTTTCACTTTTGCTAGAGTCGAACTAGCATATTCCTTTAAAGTGATATATAAAAGAGGGATTTTATCCCTCTTTAGGACTACATTGCTGTTTTTATAACATAGATTTCTTCTGGTCTTGTTATTAAAGCACCAAATGTATATAATCCCTTAATAGCATCAGAAAACGCATCTTGTGGTCTGTAAGCTTCTACTTTATTGATTTGCTCTGCAAATGCAATAGCTTTAGATGTTCTTAAGATGTTATAGAAAACATCATCTTCAGCTTCACTTCCACTTGATTTTCCAGTTGGAAGTAAGTTCTCAATGCAAACATATGCATTATTGATCTTACCTACAGCACCTTTCTTTAATATGTCAGGGTTGTTTGTTGATAACTCTGTTAAAGCTTCTCTATAAGTAGTGAATGGTTTTGGGGCAACCTCTAAATAGAAGTTGTCAGATACTTTACAATTATTTCCATATAAAGATACAAATCCATCTTCTACAGTTCTTACAGCATTAGCTTTTGTTAATGTTATTACAGAAGAACTTTGTGGTAATGGAGAAACTCCATCTTCTACTCCTGCTTTTACTAAAGAAGCAACATATTTGTCTCCTTCTTCAGCTAATCCTCTTGCAGCTTCTTTTGCAAGAGCTTCTTTTAATCCTGGTACAGATTGCGCCTTATCAACATCATCTACTTCAAAATTGAAATATTTGTATTGGTCAAGTTTTAATGTCATACTTCCATCTGTTCCAGCTTCCCTTGTTATAGAATTTCCTGGTACATATGTTCTTATTGTTGGTCTTGTTACATTTAGTATTTTAACCTCTTTTGCATTTTTTGAATCAGCTTCATATTGGAAATCACAATGATTTCTTAATGAAGTTATTGTTTCTAGAGCCTCCTTTATTTTTTTGCTCCATATAATTTGTTGAAAATTTGTTATAGCCATTTTAATATCCTTTCTTTATAGGATTATTATTTAGATTTACCCCATTTAAGCATTGAACGATCTATAGCTTCCATAAGCTTTGGATTGTCTAGATCCTCCTCTGTAAACTGTTGTACTTCTTCTGGAGTATAATAATCCTTTATTTCATTATTTGTTGTATTGGTTTTAGCACTTCCAGGAGATTTAGGTTGTATTGGTTTTGTTCCTTTGACTGCTTGATACATCTCATAAATTTGTGAAATAGGAGTACTTAAGTTAAATTGATTTCTAAATGTAGAAAAATCCTTGTCTTCAAGGATTTTTTCATCATAGCCTTTAACTTTTAACTCATCTAAATCTTTAATTTTTATAAGTTCTTTGCATATTTCATCAAAAACCAAGTTGTCTTGAAAACTTCTTTGCTCTTTAGGGATTCTTGAGATTCTATTAGCCTCTTCGTTCATTTCATCTCTTCCGAGCTCAATTATTTTCTTTGCTTCATCTCTTGCTAAAACTTCTTCTTGCCTTTCTGTTAAGTAAGGCTTATTTATTACTTCTGGTATTTGAATACCTTGTTCTTTATAGAACTCTTTCGACTTTGTAATAACATCGTCAATGTTATTTGCACCTAATGCAGACTTCATTATGGTTTCAAGTTCTTGATATTTAGCCATTTCTTTAGCTTCTGCTCTCTCTCTTTTAACTCTATCTCTAGCAAGTCTTGCTTCAATCTTCTCTTCAAATAACTTGTTAGCCCTTTCTTCTATTTGCTTTTCAATTTCTTCTTCATTAGATGTTGTTGCTTCTTTAACAACTTCTTGAACTTCGTTTACTTCTTCAGCGCTATTAGTTTCAACTTCATTCTCTTCTTGTGATGTTTCAGGTACATCATCTTGTACGATTAACTCGTTTTCTTCCATGTAAACCTCCCATTTATAGTCCGTCGACTGTTAATTCCTTGATAGCAGTTTTATGTCTTACACATGTTTTGGACAATAAAAAAAGACGTTTATTCGTCTTCTAATTCTTCCTCTTTTTTTATAACTTCTTTTCCACATTTTTTACACTTGAAAAAGAACTCATCATTTATTACTTTCTCTAGTCTCATTTCTATTATTTCACATTCTGGACAATTCATTGTGCTACCTCCAATGCATTAGTTAATTGTTGTTGCATTCCATTTGCTTCGTTTTGTATTTCATCTATGTTATTTTTTCTAATCATTGCTTGATTTAATTGTGTTTGCATGTCTTGTGCTTGCATTTGCATTTGGTCTATTACTGCTTGTTTTTCTTTTCTCTTTTTTATTATGTTTTCAAGAACATATTTAGGCATTACGCTATCTTCTGGTAATGCTTCTACATATTCTTCAAATGTTATTTGACCATTTACCATTAAGCTTTCAATACTTTGTTCTTGCGCAAATTTGTCATATGGTGATTTTGGTGTTATATCTACTTTTATATTTGCATCTAATCTATTCAATACTTCATGAGGGAATATTCCAGGAACTTCAATAATGTTCCCTTGTCCATCTTCTTGTTCATACATTACCTTCATTCCATTTACTTTATATGCTTTCCATATGTCATACCATATACGTGCTTCATCCTCGATAAATGTTTTATATGTATTAACTTGTTCATTTAGTGGTTGTTGCGTTGCTTGTTGTACTGCCAAAATTGCTTTACCACTTGCCTGTGTTGGATCAACTGCTCCTGTAGCAACATCTCCTGCTCCTTCTAAATCTTTTGTATATTCTTTTAAATCATCTTGTAAATTTTTTGCATCTGAGGACATATTAGTAGGATTAAGATATCCTACGGCTTTTTTAATATCATCTAATGATGCTCCACCTTTTAGCTTAATCGTACTTCCTACCTTTTCTAATGCATCACTATTAGTCACAAAATCTTGATTTACCACAAGTTTTGGAAATGCTGCTAATTTAACAGACAAAGCCCTTCTGGTTGCTATTTTATTAATTTCAATTTGATTTGAAATAACATTTCTTACTGCTCCTATTCCCCTTGAAGAACCTTTTACTTCTTCCCAGACCATATGAGCTACTGGATACAACTTTAAACCTGTGTCTATATCAACTTCAAGTTCTACTTTCTTTACTGCTCTTGTATAATGTATTGTCCCATTTTTCTTATAATATTTAAGTAATACAAGGCACATCGGATTTACTTCATCTGTTGTTGAAGAATATCCTGCCTGTTCTAAAGTTTCATCATCTGTTGTGATTAACTCTATCTTTTCATCACTTACTCCATACTTTTTAGCCTCTTCTTTAACTTGAATTACTGGTTTTCTGTATGAAATTATAATATAGGGTTGACTTTGTATATCAGAATCATTTTCATTACCATAATAAATATTGTTTTTATCTATTACTTCCACTGATACTTCTTGATTGTCTTCATTAAAATAGTTATGCAATATTCCCTCATCGTTTATGCAAGAATCTTTTACTGCTTCTCTTATTTTGTCGTCTACTTGTTGTAGTTCCCATATCTTATTAGAATTATTGCTCAATACCTTGCATAACTGTTCAAGTACTTTGCTTTCGCCTTCTGCTTCATAAAAATTCGGATTATACACTATCGCATAAGCATTAGAATTAACTACTCCTAGCTTATATTTAACTATACTTTTTATGATATTGAATACTACAGGTGTTTCTTTTCCTATATTCAAATTTTTAGTTTGATTTCCATAATAAAAATCATAGTTTTTCTCTGTGTCCGCATAAATATTTTTTGTCCTATTATAAGATCTTCCTTTTTCAAAATCTTCCCAAACACTTGTTATTGCGTTATCTTCCATCTATATTTCGCACCTCTTTCTGACTTTCTGGAGTTCCATCAAAAGTTTCTAAATTATCAAATACATCCTGCCAATAATCTTTTTCTTTTTGAATTTCTTTTGATTCTTTATATTCATCTATTTTTTCTTTTACATAGATGATAGGATTTTTTATTTCTTTTTTAGGATTGTTTAATCTATAACCAATAAAAAAACCGTAAGCATAAACTTACGACTGGTAATATACTATTTAACACTTTCTTTACCTCCATTTTTTCTAGGTCTTCCTCTTCTTTTTGGTTTTTCTTCAACTGATATTGTTGGTCTTATTATTTTAACAATTCCTTCTGCTGGTTTTCCTTCGAATGCTTCGGATAACATTTCTTTTCCTTTTTCAATTTCTTTTTCCATTCTTTCATTAAAATCTTCATACAGTCTGACCATAACTCTATCTAATTCTTTTTCTATTTCTGAATTATATCTTTCTCTAAATACCTTTTTTTTCATTCTTTACCTCCAATAATTTTTTATATTCCCTATCACTATTTTTAACTTTAAAATCTTTTATGACAGGAATATTTTTATATATTTTTTCTACATCTAAATTAGACATATCTAAATTTAATATATGAGCTTCTTTATCTGTTACTCCTTGTTCTTTAAAGACTGGCAAGTCTGTGACTATTACAGGTACTTTTAATTTTAAACATTCTTGTACAAATAAGCAATAACTTTCGTCCGAACTTAACTGTACTCCATAATCTGCCTGTACTATATAATCACTCATATTGTATCGTGGTTGCATTAATATTATGTTCTTACTTACTTTCTCTGGTGGTCTATCAGTAAATATTAACCATAAGTATGGTATTCCTTTTCTTTCCAATTCATCTGAAAGCTTATGTATTCTTTCTGCTCCTTTTTCTTGTGTTAGTCTTGTTGCACTTATTAGCTTTAATAGTTTTTTAGGCTTATCGGGATCTACTGGATTATATAGAGTAAATACTTCTTGTTCTTGTAGTTTTCTATAACTATTTCTTGCAGTATTAGATACTGCATAAACTTTATCCATTGTCGGAATTTCCGCATATCCATAATCGTAATTCTTATTGTAATTACAATGAACTATTACATATCTTTTTTGTGCGCTATCGTACAATTCCTTTGGAATAGTAAATGTCATTGTGAATATTATCTTATTGCATTTAATTGCTTGTCCTGTATATTGTATTAATCTTATATGTGGTTCCAATCTTCTTATTTGATTTATTGATGCTGTGTCATACAATACCGTTATTTGCCCTACATTGTATTTTTTTGCAATATAATATAACCATGTTTCTATTCCGCCTATTTCAGCTATAAATTTATGATATATCACTATATCTAATTCTAAAGGTGGACTACTATATCGCTCCCTAAATACTGCTTTTTTCATTAAAACACCTCTATTTTACTTCCAAATTCACCTTCTGCTATTTCTTCAAATCCAAAATCTTTCATGATGTTATACTCAAGTTCATGTTCATCTGATTTTTCTACCATATCTTGCTGTGGCCTTATGTAATATGCTATTGCTAAAGCCATTACTAAATCATCATGTGCTCCTAATTGCGCCTCTGGTCTTCCTTTTTCATTTCTTACAAATGTTAACATTTCTTCTAATGTTTCTTTATCATTTATTAATTCTACATGGTCATTTATTATAGATTGCAATTGTGCTAATATTAATGGTCTCGTTATTCCTGTTGTTTTAAATCCATATGCTTTTACTGGCTTATTTGTATAATTATCTTCTCTCTCTCTTACAAACTGTTTCGGATATTCTAATCGTTCAAGTTCTTTTATTGGATATGTACTAAAATTTGCCTCAATTCCTTGCAATGCTATATTATAATATATTCCTAAACAATACATTTGTCTTGCATATTCATCTTCATTAAATTGTTTCCTCAATACTGCTACTTGATATCCTGTTACATTTTCTAAAACTTGTCCTACAAAATAATCTGAACCTTCTCCTGCTGTATCTCCTCCTATTACATATGGATAGTTTTTCTTTGGTTCTTCATATATCTTTATATATCCATCTTTTATATTTTGCCATCTTATATTTGTTATCTTTATGCCATCATAGTTATATAAAAAAGAACCTTCTTTAATTGGTTCTAGCAAATCTATCATTCTATTGTTTATTTTTTCTGCATTAAAATATGTTTTTCCTAATACCCCCCATTTTCCTAAACAGTATACATTATAATAATACATGTCTGTATTTTTAAAACTTTCAAGGGTTTGTTTATCTTCTTCTGTTAAAAATTTATTGTCTTTGTATGTTGTATGACATACTGTTGCTAATTTTGAATCTATAAAATGTCTTTTAATCCAATGATTTATATTGACTGGATTAAAGCTAAGAACCATTTGTTTTTTTGATTTTCCACCTCTTAAACGTACTTTTAATTGATTAATATCTTCTTCTAATGTTTCTGTTGCTTCTTCTATCCAGATATCTGTTAGCTCGCCAGATTCAAATGTAACAGATTTTAATTTTTCAGTATCATCTAGTCCACTAAATATTATTTCATTGCCATTTATGCACTTTATTCTTAAATCTGATTCATTTATTTTAAATTGTTGGTTTAATTTCCATTGGCTTATTACTTGTTTAAACAATGCAAATGTAGAATTACGGTTTGTATTTCCTGTCTGCCTTACTACTAACAAATTCATTTTCTTGCTTAGTATCTTATATAAGTATCTTTGCACTATATAATAAGATTTACCACTTGATCCACCACCATAAAAAATTAAGTACCTGTCCTCATTATTTAAATACGGCAAATACTTTTCATTAAATACTTTTTTACTTATTCTTACATTAATCATCTTCTATCATTACCTTTATTTCGGTATTTACATTTGCATCTATAACATCTTTTGGTTTTTCTCCAACAGTATCTCTTATTATTTCATACGCCTTTGTGTCGCCTTTTATTGCTTTTTGTATAATAGACAAGCTCATTTTTTTCTGCATATCTCCCTTTTCAAGAAGTGCAAGAAGTTCTTCTCTTAATGTCTTTCTTCTTTCAATTTTTGCTTTATTGGCTTGCCTTCCTTTTTCCTGTATCTCTCTTTGAACTTCCTTTGAACGTTTATTCAATGGTATTAAATTTTGTTCATTTGCCATAATATCATCTCCCTACTTTAAAGTGTTTTGTTCCACTATTTCAATAATTGGTTCATGGGAGCTGTACACACTACACACCAAGATATTTCTTAGTGAGATTATACAAGTTTGCACCTTGTATAATGACTAACATTATCCACATTATTTATCAATCTATAGCTTAATAAATAGTGTTAAAGGATATCTCATTCTCATTTACTTAGCCTTCATGTACTTTTCCCATCAACCAATTATATCAATTCTTTTTCATATAAATTAGTTAAACTTCCTTCTCGTGGATAATTATAATGTTTTACACATATATGAGTAAATTTCTCTGTAGGTTTCTTTCTTAGTATTTTTTGATAAAAAACTTTATCTTCTGCTACCACTTTATCCTCAGGGCATCTTGTTTTTCCTATAAAATCCTTACGCATAAATTTTACACTACCACATATTTTTCTTTTACTCTTTTCATTAACTTTCCATATATTTCCATTGTTTGTTTGTATATCATAATATATTAAATCTGTTCCATCCAATTGTTTTATACATTCTTCAAAATTGTCTGTATAAAAGTAATCATCACTTCCTAATAACGTTATATATTCACCTTGTGCATTGTCATATATTCTATTAACAGTATATGCTACTCCTTTATTTGTTTCATTATATAAAAGCACTAATTCTGGATATTTGATTCTATATTCTATAAGCTTATCCCACGTTCCGTCTTCTGATCCATCATCTATTACTATTATTTCTATGTTTTCTTTCTTTGGTATACTTTCTAATGCTCTAATAACTAATTCTTCTTGATTATGTACTGGGATTCCAACTGTAATTTTAATCATGTTTTTCCTCTCTTTCATAATATACGCATTTTGTTATTATCATTTCTGGAGCTTTCCATATTCTTATCTCACATAAATTTTCTTCTCTATGTTTACAATTTTTACAATGTTCTTCTATATATTTTTTATATCTTTCTGCATCTGTCATAAACTTAACCTTTCTTTAAAAGCCTCGCTAGGAAAGGCTAAAAGTATAGTTATATTAAAGACATACAATTTAAAGGAATGTAATAAGCTAAAAAATATATTAAATACCTAGCATATTAATATTTGCAAGACGGCGTACCCTATATCTTTTTTAAAAGTGATAGTTGCCTCTTTTATCCTCAAACATATTAAAAGAGCTAATTTAGCTCTGTGAAGTGTCTCTTATGTATATTTTGACTAATACTATTATACTATATATTTTTTGCCATGTCTTGCCATTTTTTGCCCACTTTATCAAATTCATTTAATGCATCTCCATTTATTCTACAAGTTCTATGATAACTATATCCTATGTTTGCAGCAATTTCCTCTAATGTTTTCCCATTTATATATCTTTCTGTAAGTATAGTTTTGTGTAAAGGATTTAATTCGTTTAATTGTTTAATTATATTATTTAATTTTTTTTGCTCATTTTTTAAAATATTAATTAATTCAGCATAACTATCCATTAATTCTTCTATTGCATAATTTGGTTTATTCTGTGCTTTTGGCATTCCATCTAGTGATTGACTTATATTATATACCATAGTCACCTGTTCTTCATATTTTTCTAGTTGCTCTTTTATCCATTTATGTGAATATTTATAATTTTTTAAATCTTCCTTATTCATTTGTACCTCCACTAAATAAATTTTCTTAACTCTAGCCTCAACTCTGCTGCAATTTTATGTATCTGTTTGTATTCTTCATTGTCTATTCCATATCTTGTTATTAAATAACTAAACTGCTGATATTTTTCATTGATTTCTCTATATCTTTCTTCTATTGTTTCTTTTTTTAATTTTGGCATATTATTCCTCCTCTTTTTTCTCTCTGTGTAATTCTTGTGTAGCTTTTAATTCTTCATCATCTAATTCCATATTAACCCTCCAATAATTCAATAATTCTTGTACTTCATTATAAAAATTTATAATTTCTTCTGTATCTTCTATTTCATATATATCATATTTTTTTAAAATTTCGTTTAGTTTATGGGATAATTCAAACAATCTTTTAGTTGCTTCAACTCGTTCTTCTTTTTCTTTATTATATAAGTCTATAATTCCGTTCTATTGCTTGTTGTTCTTCTTCACTTAATTCAAAAATTCCAAATTGTGCTAACCCACTTAAATCTTGTAATATATCTATTATTTCTTCTTCACTCATATCTATTCCTCCACTTTATATTCTATTTGAGCAAATTGCTCTTTTGTTACTATTGATGTCAACTTCCAGTTGTTTTCTTTGCAATCTTCTATAAAACTTTCCAATATTTCTTCATCATCTATATTAAAAATTCTATCCCATTCATAGTCTAACACCCTAACCACATCTCCTACTTCTATTAAATCCATTATATTATTACTATGATTTACTATATCTTTTTCTAAAATCCATGCCAAATCACACCACCAAATCATATCTTTATATACTGATTTCACTTTATATATACAACCTTGTTTAGTTCTTACATATTCTCCGTACTTTTATTCCTTCCACTATCTTTCTTCCTCCCTTATATAACCTACTTTTTTTATTCTTAATAAATGCTCGTCTTTTTGTTTTAACTTCTTTAGAAATTTTTCCATCTCATTTTGAGTTATATCCTTTTTTTCTATTATTTCTCCATTCGATGAATAATATATGTTATATATCTTCATTTTCCCCTCCACCTATATATAAAATATAATATTCTAGTTTATACTTTTATTTATTTCTTGTTATTATTCTTAAATTTTTATAATAATTGTTTCTTGCATCACCATCTATATGTCTTACTCTTTCATCTTTTTTCACTTTTCTAATAAAATAATTTGCTACTAATCTTGCGACTTCACATGTATACCTTTTCCCATTAACATATATATCTACTTGATATGAACAAAAATTAAACCTTATACTCTTAAATTTACCTGTTTTATTATTTTTTACTCTTCCATAATTACTAATACTATAATGACTGCCTTTTATTTCTTTCCATTTTTCATTATATATTTGTTTGTTTAATAACCCGTTTTAATTCCTGTTCTCTTTCATCCCATATTGGAAATTTTATTTGTTGTGGTTGAAATGCCTCAACAATTTTAAAAAATACTTTATATTTATTTTTGTTTTCATCTTCTTTTTTATCTTCATCAATCTTTACTAATTCATATCTTTGAGCTATCAATTTCCATTTACCTGTTTTCTTTTTATTTAAATATGAATATAAGCTATGAGGTTTTTTACCTAAATTTTTACACATTTGTTTCATATTTCCAATATATACACATTGTTCACTGTCTTGCATATCATATAATCCATATAAACTACTCATTATCTAATTCCTCTAATTCTTTTTTTAATTCTCTTTTTAGTCTTTGTCTTCTTTGTTTGTTGCTCTCTAACTTTATTACACCATACTCTTGCATTTCTATTGGTATTTCTATCACTTGTTTAACCTCTTCTGTGTTAAATGTTATAACCGATAATTTATATTGCCTTATCATATTATTTATCTTTTCTCTCTCTGCAGGTTTTAACTTTTCTAATTTCGAGTGACATTCTGCACATACAACTGCTCCGTTTTCTATTGTATTTTTCCCACCTTCGCTTTTTGGTTTTAAATGATGATAGGTTAGTTTGTTTGATGTTTTATTTACTTTATATCTCCCTTTAAATGTCTTGTATCCACTTATTTGTCTTTTTATCTCTGGTATGTCATGTATAAAACACTTCTTGCCGTATATTCTCTCTAATTCTTGCCTTACAGATTTATTGGAATTACTCATTTATTAATCCTCCTGTTGTTTTATCGCATCTTCTAAACAATAATTATCATAGTTTTGCTCATATATTAATAATCTCCTTTCAATTTCATTTGTATAATTTTTTTTACATTCCATGTCATTTAAAATTAATATCATTAAGAATAAAAACATTATAATTATTAATATCGGAACAGTATATTCCATAAAAAAATCTTTCATACTATATTCCCTCCATCTTTTTAGCCGAATAATATTCATTGTATAACTCCATAAAATCATCTAAATACATTGTTACTTTCCATTTTTTATTGTTTTTCCTATGAAATACTGCTGGGAGCCTATCTCCCTTACAATCTCTTTTTGATTGCTCTATTGCATCATCAATATTCAAGGATTGTACTCTTTTGCACTCTATATGTATGTATGGAAGTCCTATAACATCTTCTCCTGCTATTCCACTATATTGTTGCCCTCTTCTACAATTATAACCATAATCTTTTAATTTGCTTGCTAATTCTCTTTCGCCTTTAGCTCCGTTTAGCTCGACTATTTATCATTTTTCTTTAGCTCCTTTCTTAACTCTTCTATGTTTATTTTCTTATCTGTGGCATTTTCGCATCTATATACTCCTGTAAATGTTGAATCTTCTAATCTGTTACATCCTAAACAGCCGTTTACACAACCCTTTTAATTCTAAATATTTCATTATTTAGTCCAATCTTGGAATATGATTACTATATTCTTCTATGTACTTTTCTTCTTCTTCTCTTCTTGCTTCTTCTATATTTTTTTCTCTTAATTGTGGATTTTCTTCAAAAAACTTCCTTCTTGCTCGAGTTATAGATTCAAAACTTATTCCTTTATATCTCATTCCCTCCAGTACTGTTTCAAATGCTATTGCCGTATTATCTGGCAATAATTCTTGTACAGTTCTTAATATTAAATACCAATCATCATTTCTTGTACTAGGTTCTTCTTGCAATATCCTATATACTGTTGGTTTAATTTGTTTGTTCATTTGTTATCACACTCCTTTATATTTAATCAATCCCATTATTATGTATTTCAAAACTCTTGCCTTGTTTTTATTGTCCATTCTTAACAACTCTTTCTTGCTTATTTCTATCATCTTATCCTCCTGTTACCAAATTTCTAAAAGCACTTTTCCCTTTATCAAACTTAACCTTCACTTTACCTGTTTCGCCTGTTCTTTGCTTTGCTATTTTTATTGTTGTTATATTATTTTCTGTATCTTGTCCATTCTCTTGATATAAAAACAATATATTATCTGCATCTTGTTCTAGGCTTCCACTTTCTCTTAAATCTGCAAGTGTTGGTTCTCCACTATCAGCATTTCTATTTAATTGGCATAATGCTACGATAGGTACATCTAACTCTAAACTTAATAATTTTAATCTTCTGCTTATATCAGCTACTTCTTGCTCTCTGATAGTGAATTTTTCATTGCTTTTTAATAGTTGTATATAATCAATTATCACTAAATCTAATTTATCTTTATTCCTTAATTTTCGACATTGTAATTCTATTTGTTGTACATTTCTTATTTTTGTATTTATGTTTATAGACATTTGAGATAATCTTGAAGCTACTTCTGTTATCGTATCAAAATCTTCATCTTCAAGAGTTCCCATTTTCATTTTGTAACTGTTTATATTGCCATCTCTTGCTATCATTTTTTGAAGTAATTGTACTTCTGACATCTCTAAACTTATAAACAAAACATCTTTATCATTGCTTGCTATTTTCTCTGCTATTTGTAAAGCCAACGTTGTTTTCCCTACTCCTGGTCTTGCCCCTATTATTGTTAGTTCTTGATTATGAAGTCCACACATTTTCTTGTCTAAATCAAATAGCCCTGTGTATAAACTATAATCACTTTTATTCTTCCAGTTGTTTTCGATTTGTGTTACTGTATTAACTAATTGTTCAGTTAAGGTAAGTTCTTTTTCTGTTTGATTTGTGATGTCATTTATTTTCTCTATAACTTTTTGCGAATATACTGTTATATCTTCATTCTCTATATTTTTTAGAATTTCATGTGCCAAATTAAACATTTTTCTTTTCTGTGATAGTTTGATTAATTTATCATAAAGTTCATCAGCATTTGAACCATATATGTTATCTCCTATTTTCGACAAATATTCTAATACCTGATTTTGATTTGCTCTTATCCTACTTTTAACTGAAATCATTGATACTTCTTGTTTTTCTTGTCTTAATTCATTTATAGCCCTTGCTATTTTTTTATTTCTATCAACTACAAAATCATCTTCTTGTATCAAATAATCAGCCTTATCAAATATGATATAATACAATACTGCCTTTTCAATTTCTTCATCATACATCTTATCCCCCCTTAAAATTCGCCCAATATTCTTCTTCTGTCATTGTGTTTACGATATATTCAACCTTCTTTTCTTCATCTGGTTTTATATATTTCTCTTTTTCTTTTTCATTTAACTCAAAAACCCCTATCCAATTATTCACAATAGATTTATCAATAATTGCTAATTGTTCTTCTTTATTGTTTGTTATTTCATTTAATCTTTTTATAATTAAGTTTAAAGCTCTAGCTGTTAAAGGTTTTTTTATTTTATTTCTCATTTCTGAAAAATCTATCAATGCTTGTTTTATATCTTGATCTTCTATAGAGTCAAAAATAGCATCTACACTTTTTTCTTTTATATTTTCTTTTTTATTATCATTTACATTTACATTAACAGCTATTTTTGCCATTTTGCCATTAGCACTTTTAGCATTTGCTATTTTTGCTATTTCTTTTTTAGGTTTGCCATTCCATCTCTTTTCTGCCCCTAATTTACCTGCTTCACTTCTCTTTTGTTTTGTTTTTTCCCACTTGTCTCCATTTTTATCTAAAGCAGTTTTGAAAGGAGTAATAACTAAATCTAAAGTACTATCTAATTCAGGCATAATTCCTGTTTCTTCATATTCATATATTGCTTTAATTAATTTACCTGCTTGTTCATCTGTTAATTTATCTAATACTGCTTTTTGTTCCGTATATAAAACAAAACTATCTTTTTTAGCCATTACTTTCTCCTTTCGTAAACTAGGGATAGATTTTTTAATTGTCTATCCCTAGTTGCCATATTTTTTATATATTAAATTGTCTTCATTCCAATCTTTATATAATAACTGTAAATATTCTTTTGTTTTATTCTTTATATAGTCTCTTAATTCTGCGTCTTTACCATTATCATAAGCATCATGACAAACTATACACATTGTTACTACATTCTGTTCTATTCCCAAACCACCTTTTGCCCTACTTATATAATGACTATTTGGTAGTCCTGACTTTCCACATATGATGCAAGCTCCACCATCTCTAGCAAATACTATTTTCTTTGTTTTTTGTGAGATATCACATGCTTTACTACGTTTAGATTTCATATTAGCCTCCAAACCCTACTTTAGGATTTCCATATTCTCTGCTGTATTGTGCTTCTAATTCTCTTATTTTGAGCTTAAAAAAATTTATTCCTTCACTAGCACTATTAACCAATCCCTCAGCAATATCTCTATCAAATCGTAATTTTGCTATCTCTTCTTTACCTTTTGCTATATCTGTTAAATGCGTTACTGCTTGTCCTTCAGCTCTTAACTTTAGTAATTCTTTTGATAATGCTGTACGGTATTTATATTCTTTTACAGCATAATCTTTCTGGTATTCTTTATATCCAGAAAGAGCTTTCTGTAAGTCCTCCATTGTCTGTTCTATTTCACTCCACATCTGTATCACCTCTTAAAATGGTAGATCATCACTAGGAACTAATACATCATCATTTACTGTTACGTTGCTTTGATTATCTTGTTGTTCTTTTTCTTGCTCATAACCAGATATAAATGCATCTAATTCTGGCAATCTATTTACAGATTGTTTTATCTTTTCTTGCATAAATTTAGGTAATTCTTTATAAACATCCCATGTCTCTGAATTTTCTGTATCGAATATTTTTCCCATTAAAGGAACTTCAACACTTGTTCCTTTAGGTAATGCCATAATTCCTGCTATATTGTTATATGTATTTCCATTCTTTTCTTCTACAATTATTTGTAGCTGACAAGCCTTATTAAGAATGTTATTTAAGTTGAATCCACCTAGTTCTTCTGCTGTAAAAGGTTGTCCTCTCCATGCTTGTAAATCTTTTCTTAACGTACTTTTTTCTCCTATCGAAAAACTATATTCTTTACTTATAGTTCTTGGAAATTTTTCTCCATTTATTTCTACTTCTTCATTCATTATTGTCCAAATAATTCTAAATTTTCTTGTATCCTTATTAAACTTATCACTTCTTTGTACACCTAAATCTACTATCATACTTGAATATGCAGTGTATACTCCTGCATCTAATTTTGGTATTTCTATTCCTCCATTTTCTTTAACTATCATACTCATTTTTATTTTCCTCACTTTCCTCGTTTAAAATATCTTCATAGCTTTTATAAACTATACTTTCATCAATTAAATCTAAATAATCCATATTAACTCCTATTTAATTCTTAAATTGGTATTATTTGTATGTATTTCCACTCCACTTATTAATTCGCCTGTATTTTTAAAATTATCTGTAATTTTCTTTTTATCTACCTTTATACTGATTACTTCTGTCTTATATTCATCTGGAATTTTTTCTTCATCTACAACTTCTATAGATATTGGACTTTTTGCTATTGTCAAACTTCCCAAACTCGTTTCTACCTTTTGAATACCATTATTCTCCATACAATTCTTTACATATTCTTTAAAATTCTTTAATCTGTTTTCTAATATTTTCCTATCGCTTGAAATTCTTTCTTCTTCTTCTTTCATAGCATTAATTGTCAATTCAATATTTTTTGAATATCCTATAATTGAATTACTTTTTTGTTGTAATAGCATTGTCAATTCATCTCTTATTTTTGTTTTTTCTTCCTCTGATATTTCCTCTTGTTGCATAAGTATAGGAAAAGCTTCTGTTATTTGATACAATTTCAAATTACTCATTGACAAACTCCTTTCTAGTACTGTATAATATAAATACAAATACATATTCATTTATATATTTGAGAATTAATCTTGTTTTTCAGGACGAATTAATTCTCTCTTTTTTTTGCTTAGATTATTAACTAGAAATTCTACTTGAACTTCTAAATCAGATATTCTGTCATATAATTTTGCTTGTTCTTCACTCATTTTTGAGATAAACTTATCTCTGTTTGCAATCATCTTTGCTTGACAATCTATTGTCTCCTTCATTCTTTTACGTGTATTAAACATCTTAAAATTCCTCCTTTATAATTTTGTCTGCCATTTTCATAACAGCTTTGTAAATACTAAATCCTGTTACTCTGTAGACTATTCCTTGTACTAGCAACATTCCTATGCTACTTGCTACAGCTAGTCCACCAAAATACATTAGCATAAATGCTATTTCGTATAAGTTATACATCTTTAGGTCCTCCTTTCTTAATAAAATACCTGTTCTGATATTTCATAAAACTTATCTTGATCTATTCTTATACAACCTTCGCCTACTTTTTTTATACATTCTTCAAATTCAGGCATTTTTAATATCTTATATACTTGTGTTTTACTTATTTGATATTGTTCTTGTATTACTTTAGGTTTAACGAAGTTTCTTCTACTTCGGCTGCATATATTAGTTGCCACTTTATCGCCTCCTTTACTTTTTATTAAAAACTCTTTCATCTCTACTCCTCCTTTTTTCTCAACACCATTATGGCGTTTTTATAGGGTCAAAAATATCTGGGGCTAATTTTTCTATTTTTTCATTAAAAACTAATTCAAATCTTTTAAAATATTTTGGGTTTATTCCCCTTTTGCCATTCTCAATATTACTATATTGTTGTTGAGACATATTTAATAATTCACCCATCTTTTTTTGACTTCGATTACCTCTAATTTCAATCATTTTTTGTCTAACCATTTTTTGTCCTCCCTTCACGTCGGTTTGTTGTTTTAAACAATATCACAACGTTATGGCGTTGTCAATACCTTTTTTAAAAGTTTTTCAATTTTCTTTTGTAAGTCTTGAGGCTGTAGCAAACTTTTTTTATTTTTATTTTCATGTTACGTCTTTTTGGCGTTTTATGTTTACTTACTGCGTTCTGTTGTGTTATAATTTAATAAATTATAAATATTACGAGGGATAAAAATGTTAAGATTAGAAGAATTGAGGAGAAATCGTAATTTAAGTCAATTAGAATTAGCTCGTCGAATGAATATGACTCAGCAAAGAATTAGTGCTTATGAAAAAGGCAAACGTGAGCCTGATATTGAAACAATTAAGCAATTTGCTGATTTCTTTGGCGTGTCAACAGATTATTTACTTGGCAAATCAGATGAGCGTAACCCAGAAGAACCTTCTTCAGATATAGACATGGCTTTTTATGATGGATACAAAGGATTAAATGACACTAACAAGGAAATAGCAAAAAACATTATTGAAGGATTAAAAGCTAAACAAAATGCAGAAAAAAAAGGAATAACAAGTAATGGAGCAATTATATGAAATAATGGACAAAGAAAATGTATATTATACTAATCATTCATTGCTGAATACCAAAGGAATGTTGGCTCATTCTGATGATGTTACAGCTATTGTTTTAGATGACGAAAAAATAAAAACATCAACTGAAGAAAAAACTATTCTTATTCATGAACTTGGACATTATAAAGCAGGAGCTTATTATAATACAAATTCACCTTTTGAATTATTTGAAAAAATGGAACATAAAGCAAATAAAAAAGCATGGGAATTATTCTTTCCATACGACAAAATAAAAGAATTAATGCATAAAGGATTAACCACTGTAACTCAATTAGCCGAATATTTTGATGTAGATCCTCCTTATATGGCTAGATGTGTCAATTACTATTATAATCAATATGGTGGTTTTAACTAAAGAAAAATGCTAGAAATAGCATTTATTTTTTCACATACATACACATTTAGGAGGGGTTATGAAATTTACTTATACTGTTAGAAAAGATGGTAGATTAATGAAAAAGGTTTTTGTTAAAGGAAAGCCTATCTACTTATATTCTCACAATGAAGAAGATTTAAAACAACAATTTATTGAATTAGAATATAAAAAACAGCAACGGCATTGTTATTGATAATAATTCAATTACATTTAAACAATATTCTGAAAAGTGGTTCGATCGTACTTGTTCTACAAAAGAAATCGCGACACAAAACAGTATAAAAAATAGATTAAAACACTTATATGAATATATTGGAAATATAAAAATAAAAAACTTAAAGCCATATCATATACAGGAATTTGTTACAGGTATGGTAAAAAATGGATATACTGATATAACTAAAAGATCGCTAGCAGAGTGTAAACGTATTCTTAACGATGCAGTTATTAATGATATTATTAGCAAAAATGTTGCTCTAGGTATCAAAGCGCCTAAATTTCCTAAAAACGAGAGAAAGCCTTTATCTTCTATCCAGGATAAAAAAGTCTTTGAATTAGCATTAAAGCATAAATATGGTTTATTTATTCTTATTCTTCGCTATTGTGGTTTAAGGCCAGAAGAAGCAGTTGCCTTGACAATAAATGACATAGATTTAAATACACATAAAATTAACATTGATAAAGCTGTATCTCTTGCTAAAAATCAACCTGTAAAAAAACCTACAAAGAATTTAAAAAATAGAAAAGTTCCAATTCCTGATTTTTTGTTTGAATTACTCAAAAACAGATTGTCATATTGCAACGAGAATCAAATACAATACGTTTTTACTAAAGAAACAGATAAGAAGTCGATGTTAACAAAACAAGCCCTAAAATCGCATTTAAACTCTTTTCTTAACCAACTAAACAAAAACTCCTCAAAAGAAGATCTTATAACTTTCTCTTATTACCAATTGAGGCATTCATATTGTACTATGCTTTATTATGCAGGAATAAAAATAAAAAAAGCTCAAGAATTAATGGGTCACTCTTCTGCTGATATGGTTTATGATATATATACTCATCTTGATGAAGAAAGAGAAAATGCAGATGAACTTATTAATAATTATATCTCTTCATCTATATTAAATATTGATATTATTTAGTAATTATGTTACAATAATTTTGACAACTTTTTTGACAACCTTTTTTATGGAAAATATGTAAAAAAAAGACAAAATTGACAACTTTTTGCAAAAAAATAAGGTTGTCAAACCCATTGAAATATCAACAAAAGGCTTGAATTTGCTATCATAGCTCAGTCGGTAGAGCGCAGCCTTGGTAAGGCATCTTCTTTATTCCTTATTTTTAGCCTGTAAGTAGTGTTGCAGGCTTTTATTTTTTTGCTGACAACCTGTTTTGACAACTTTTTTGAACTAAAATAAGAGAAGCTATGATGCCTCTCTTATCATTTTGATTATTTTTTCATCTACTTTTTTACTCTGCTCAATTATCTTTTCGTAGTTTTCATTATTTAATATCATTTGTTCTAATTTTTTTACTTCTTCCATAATTCCACATCCTTTTTATTTAGTATAACATAATATTGCTGCAAAGTTTGTCGAATTGTGCGGTTTGTTTAAAATCGTATAAAAATGATCCACGAGGATGCGTTCTGACAGTTTTTTTTAAATAATGAATATAATTTATACTGTCCAACTTTTTGGGTTCAGTACATACTTAGTCTGCCTTTAATATCCAGTAGTCCAACCTGCAGATTGGCAAGCTGACCAATTTGATAATCCAGTACAAGTTGTTGCTTGAGTTGAACTTAATCCAATATATGATAATTTTTTATAAGTACTACCTGTCACGCCAGAATTTGCACACATATAAAGTATATTATTTAAACTCTCATTTGTTAGCGAAGGACACGATCCAAAACAATTTGACATATTTGCCCCTGTAACTGAATGCAAATCTAATATTGGCACAGTTGTTAATGATTCACAGCTATTGCAAAAATTAGTCATTGTAGATACATTAGATGTATTATATTGATATAATGTTGTCATTCTTTTACAACCAGAAAACATACTATTCATATTTGTTATATTGCTTGTGTTCATTTGTGGAGCCGATAATAAATTTTCACAACTCAAGAAAAAACTCGAACAAATAGTAGTGCCTGTTAAATCTATCTGTGGTATTTCTTTTATCCATCTTACAACAGTAGGATAGCTTACGTTGTATAGATTGGGAATTGCGTCTGTAGTAAATTTACCGTTATTTGTACCTGTGTATGTTCCTTGTACTCCAAGGATAGTAACACCATTTTTTATGTTGCTGGCTTGTATATTATTATCTATTGAACTTGTTACCGCATTTACTGTTACCGTTCCTATTCCTGTATACCCACTATCAGCTGTGATCGTTTGTTGTGAAGTTGTTGGGGTTATTGTTTTGTCTTGATTATTTGCTGTACCTTGGTAAGTTCCTTCTATTCCTAAAATTGTTACTCCAGATTTTATATTCTCTGGCAATATTACATTTCTTTTCTCGTCTAAAATTAAATCTAATTTATCTTCTAATTGTGTACTCATATTTCACCTCCTAGTATCCTGTTGTCCAGCCCGCTGTTTGTGCGTCTGTCCAATTACTTAATCCAGTACATACTGTTGCTTGGTCTGAACTTAATCCTATATATTTCAATGTTTTTGTTCCTGCATAAGCAGTTGCATTTATACACATTGCTAAAATATTATTCAAGCTTTCATTTGACAATAAAGGACAAGACCTAAAAGAACTTTGTAAATTTGTTACTTTTGCCGTATTTAGTTGTGGAAATGTAACTAACTTCGTACAATTATCAACTATATATCCCATATTCGTTACTTCGCTAGTATCTAATTGTGGAAATGTAGCTATTTTTGTATAACTTGCAAAATTCTTCATGCTAGTTACCTTTGCTGTATTAAGTAATGGTATTTCAGTTAAATTGCCACACATTTGACACATAGCTTCCATAGTTGTCACATTGCCTGTATTTATTAATGGTAATATTGTTAAATTAGTAGAGCTAAAAGCATGATACATATCTGTAACATTGCTTGTATCTACTAATGGAAAATATATTAAGTTTATATCGTTGGCATATTTATTACGCATACTAGTATCGCTTGCATTCCAGCTGTCATAAATACTCTTTGAATAATTAAAATTATCTATAATACCTTGTGGTGTTGTGCTATATCCTATTTGCCCCCAGTTTGGTGGAAAAACAACAGTAGGCTGGTATGTATCATCTTCTAATATGTCGTTTGTTTTATCTAAACAATTATTATAATCCGTTGTATTATCCCATCTATATGTTCCTGTTAATTTTATTCCATTTACATAGGCTGTTTTACTTGCAATGATATCACCTGCTAGTGCATTTCCATCTGATGTAAATGTTCCTGTTACTCCTAATATACTTGTCCCACTTTTAATGTTACCAGCCTGTATATTATTATCAATTGCACTTGTTACCGCTGCAACTGTTCCTCCACTTGTATATCCACTAGGAATTGATTGTGAAGATGTGCTTGGTGTATAATTTAATGCTCCATTATTTACTATATTCCCAGTTATTTTCTGTCCATTAGCATAAGCTGTTTTGTTCTGTAATATATCTGATGCAGTAGCTGTAGCGTCTGATGTATCTGTACCTGTAATTGCTAAAATTCTTTCTGGAAAATCTTCTGCTGGTATGGTATTAACAGATTCTTCTTTTACTCTTATAGCATCTGCTATAGATGTAAACAATTGTGTTAATGTCATTAATAACTCCCTCCTATCACTTGTGTTATATTTTCGTCAATATAATTAGCACAGTAAGATTCCATAGCTGCAATGTCTGTTGAGGTCCAATAATCTGTGCCTCTAACAGGAGTATATCCATCTTCTCCATCTTCTCCAGGTATACCTTGAACACCCTGAACTCCTTGAGCACCATCTTGGCCATCTGCTCCATCTTGTCCATTTAGCAAGGAAATTGTTCTGGTTCCATCAATATCAGTTATTGTTATATCATATCCATTTTGAGTTTGAGTTTCACTCAAAGTAGGAGAAATTCCATCATTTCCAGTTTCTCCCTTTAAGGCTTCAAGTTGTTCTGATGTAAAATCAGAATAGATAAAAGGATCGCCTTTATCTCCTTTATCGCCTTTAAGAATATTATCACTTAATTGAATATCTATTGCCGCCATTATACTTCATCCTCCTTATATGTAAATTCATCTGTTAGTGTTATTGAACCTATAATAGGTGTAAACACTTTTCCATCAGCTGTTTTATATGAAATATCAAATCCATAAGTTCCATATTTTAGATTTGCTGTATCATTTGAAGACAATAACACACTAAAATAGCCATTTGAATCCTTTGTTATTCCATTTCCGATTGTTTTTTGTAATATCTTTTTTTTACTTTTAGAATCCTTCCTAAAAGTAACATATACTTTATCCCCAGCATTGGTGTTTAATGGTTCGCCATTTGAATCAACAAATCTGAATTTGTCTGGAAATAAAAAAGTATCTCCACGTGGAAATTCATAATCCATGTTTTCTCCTCCTTTTAAAACAATTCTCCCCATGTTGCAGGTCCTACAAGTCCATCTACAACTAATCCTTTATCTCTTTGAAACGTTTTTACTGCTCTTTCTGTTCCGCTTCCAAATGACATGTCAGCATTCCCGCAACTATAACCCAACATATTAAGTTTATACTGCATTATTCCTACATCTATACCTTTACTACCATTTCTCAATGTGCTTCTAAATGGAATATTTACCCTACCATATGTTAAAGATTTTCCATTTGAATTAGCATGATATTTAGTTGTTCTTGTATCTACATGTATAAATGTGCCATATTTTATAATTCCTTTTAGCCCTAGAGAATTAAAAAACGAGCACATTTTATCAACGCTCGTTAAATATTTATATGAACTTGAAAAAGGTATATCTAGTGCTCTACCATAAATATGATAGCTTTGTGATGCTCCTCCTACTCTTTTGTTATAAGAAGGAGTTCTATATGCAGAATTAAAGCCAACCCCTGATTCTACATATTCTCTAAATCTTTGTATTAATGGAATTAAGTCTAAATCTATTTTGATTTCATCGCTTCCATCGTTACATGCAAATTCTCTTACTTTGAAATTATTACTTAATTGAACATTTCCTTGTTTGGACTTGCTATATACTTTTACATTAGCCATCATCTTCATCTCCTTTATCATTATTTATCTTTTTCTTCCAATTATCTGGTAATGGGAATCCTAATTTGTCGCAATTTTCTACTAATGATACTAATTCCATGTAACAAACATAAGCTATTATAAAGTACATTACAGAGCTTGTGCCTATGGCATATTTGCAAATTATTCCTACAATTATGTAGCACAGTTCTGCACATTTTTTCCCTAAACCATCTCTCATTTTTGAACTAGATACCGCATTGTTTTTCCACGCATTGTAATAACCAGTTATTACATCTAATATCATTAAAAAAAGTGGTGCAAGTATTGCCCACACTAAATTTGTAAAATGTATCTCTTTTAATATTTCTTCCATTTTTCCTCCTTTAATCAGTCGTTTTAGTATATTCAACTATTAAAACATAATCATAAGTATTACTGTCATAATCAGAAACATACAATTGTATATTATTACTTGACCCTTGATATGGAAACACACGCTCCCCGCTACTTGACGTGAAAGATGAAATTGGATATCTTACACCATTACTCTTTACTACATATCCACTAAAATTCACTACTTTTCTATTAGTAAAATTTGCAGCAGTAATTATTGTCGTATAAGCACTTGAAGTGTCCGCTGTTCCAGTAAAGACTCTTCGATAAAGAGGTTTTCCATTTGTCCAAATACCTGATACTATTTCTGTTGTTGAGTAATTATTTATAGGCAATTTTATCCAGTTGCTCCATACGGTATTATATTTTGTTCTAACATAAATTGTTTTAGAGGACATTTCTATTGCTATTTGAGCTACAGGTGTATTCGTTATTGAACTTCCATTTGTTATAATTCTTACATAGTTTCCTGGAACATTACTGCAACCAGAACCCAAATAATAGAATCCACTTTTTACACAATCATTTGCATCTATATTATTTTGTACTTTTGTTTCTGTTAAAACTCTACCTTCAATATCTTCATTAGCTGAATCTATGCATTTATCTATATATTTCCATAATTCTTCTAAACTATATTTTTCTATTAATTGTTCTATATTAGTAGGCATTCCATCTTCTTGCTTGTCTACTTTTTTCCTATTTAACTTTTTAATCATATTTCCCCCATAAGAAAAGCACCTACTATACGTAAGTGCTCTTACTTTATTCTTTTTCTTTGCTTTTCCCTTTAATATAGCTAATTGCTAGCAGTGTCATAGTTATAATAGTCATTATAAAATTTTCTCCACATAGAATAATTGAAAACATACTTAAAGGGTTTTTAGTAACTATACTCGCTCCTATTGCTAACATACAAGCCATTGTTATTGTTGTTGAATTGTGACCTAATACAAATATGTCTATTAAGTCACATATAATTATAGCAATTAATCCTATAATTAAACAAGCAAAATTATTTGCAAAATAGCCATAAATTCCTATGGCTGAAAAAATAAGTTCAACAAATCCTAACATTTTTTCTCCTCCTTTTTAATAGGATAACATATTTTTTTATTTTTTGTTGTCGAATTTTGTCGAACTATCTATTTTTTATTTTATTATTCCCATTGTATCGTTCCATTATCATATACTGTAAAATTTTTCAATTTTTTATAAATACTTATTTTTTCATTTTTACTAATATTTAAATTATTAACATAGTGTGCTAACGTAGTTCTTTCTTGATGTGTTAAAGAATATTTTAATCCCAATAATAATAATTTTTGTTCATAATCAATATCA
>Ga0310690_10001946_pt1 | contig 35250 bp, 33 predicted proteins | sample AusTroGonzalo_MG_2_FD_207661 | JGI IMG/M metagenome (GOLD analysis project Ga0310690, IMG submission 207661) | Bovine rumen microbial communities from tropical cattle in Woodstock, Queensland, Australia - Gonzalo_04 (v2) (version 2) | ecosystem: Host-associated > Mammals > Digestive system >...
GGATTCGGTTTTTGAGGGCACTGTGAGTGATTCCGTTGGCAAGGGAGTACCCGCCGATGCCACCGGCTTTTGTGATTAACAGGTATTGATATTGACGCGCATTGATCCCTTGTGAGAGTACTGCACCATCGGCCTCGTATTCATGGATGGCGCGCAGGTCGCTGCGGAGCATCCACATGGCGGGATTAAACCACTGGAGGGCGGTGAGGAGATCGACGAGGAGCACGTCCCACGAGTGACGCAGGCGGATATGTCCCCGTTCATGGGTGAGGATCGCAGCATCATGGATTTCATAGTCGCTGCGGTTCAACACGATATAGTGCATCCAGCTGAAGGGTGCCAACGTTGCGTTACCGGTCACGCAGATGATGGAGCCGTCGGGCTGGGGATGCTGTTCACTATGCTTAATCAGACTGATGATTCTGACGATCGACCAGAGGGTGTGGGCAAGGGTGACCACCATACCTATCATATAGATTACGGGGAGTGCCATCTGCCAGAAGGGTGTGCTTGGCGTCTCCTCTTCGACGATGACGGCGGAACCCAGTTCCACATCGATCATGGGCATGGGCATCATCACCGTTTTGTGGGTCGTGATGACGCAGAGCGGCAGGACAAACGAGGCCACAGCCGTCAGCAGCAGTACGATGCGGTTGACACGATGGAACGTCTCACGGGCCAGCATCAGACGGTAGAACATGTAGAACACCGCGATGAGCACGGCCACCTTCAGGTCGTAAATCAGAAAATCAATCATGGTTGTTTTCGATTTGGTCGATGAGTTCTTTTAATTCTTCTACGGATATTTTTTCCTCTTTGACAAACGAGGAAACGGCAGAGAGGTAGGAGTCGTTGAAGTAGTTCTTGATGACACCCGCAATCGACTTGCGCCCGTATTCAGCCTCCGTGATCAGTGGGAAGTACTGGTAGGTGTTGCCAAACTGCTTGTGGTCGAGATAGCCTTCTTTCTCCAGGATACGAACCATCGTGGACAGTGTATTGAAGTGGGGGCGAGGCTCATCGTAGAACTCCAGGAGTTCCTTGACGAACATCGGACCGTGCGACCAATACAGTTCCATGATTTCCTTTTCTTTATTTGTCAGCTTCTTCATTGTCGTAAATGCTTTTAGTTTTCAATCAATCTTCGCGTCGTTTTCAATATCTGAGCGCAAAGTAACTAAAAGTTTTCGTTATAAACAACTAAATGGCATAGTTTTTAAACTAAATTAAGTAGTTTGACTGAAATTTAACATCTCTTTTCTTTTAAAACGGTTGGCAGTCTGCAAAATATGTTGTAACTTTGCAGCGTCAAAAATCAAACCAGACATGAAAAGGCAGAAGATCGTAACTTTCGGAGAGCTGTTGCTCCGATTCTCAAAACCAGGTCATCTGAGACTGACGCAAGGCGATATGTTTACCAGCAAATATGGTGGCAGTGAGGCCAATGTGGCCGTATCGCTGGCTTCGCAGGGCGAGGATGTGACCTATATCACCCGTCTGCCAGACACGCCCGTGGGGCATGCTGGCGCCATGAACCTGGCGCAGTTGGGTGTGAACACCAAGCATGTACTCTATGGCGGACAGCGCATAGGTACCTATTATTTCGAGCCGCCCGCAGGCATGCGCGCTGCCAAGGTGATCTACGACCGCAGCGGCTCGGCCTATTACGACCTGAAGCCGGGCATGATTCCCTGGCGCGAGATCCTGAAGGACTGTACCTATTTCTGTGTGTCGGGCATTACCGCTGCCATCTCGCAGCAGGCTGCCGACGCCACCTTCGAGGCCCTCGACATAGCCGACGAGCTGGGGGTGACGGTCTGTTTTGATATCAACTACCGCAAGAACCTGTGGCAGTATGAGGGTGCAGAGCCCCGTAAGACGCTGAGCCGCATGCTCTCGCGCTGTGACATGATGTTTGGCGACGCCATCGAGTTCGACTGGCTCTCGCAGCATCCGCAGCCCCCGTTTACTGCTGTCAACTCGAACTTCGAGATGCAGATGAAGGAGTATGGGGAGTGGTTCGACGAGTTGCACGCCCAGTATCCGCGTCTGAAGCACTGGATGATGGGTATGCGTAACATCGTTTCTTCGAATCACCACACGCTGACGGCTCTGCTCTGGACGGAGGGCAGGCTGTTGCAGGCCCCTATCATCGACATTCCCGACGTGGTGGATCCCGTGGGTGTGGGCGATGCCTTCATGGGTGGCTGGCTGCATGCTGTCAGCCTCTTCCCTGACGACAAACAGAAGCAGCTGAACTACTCGCTCGCTGCTGCTGCCCTGAAGAACACGATCCCTGGTGACTTCAACCTGTCGACGGAAGAGGAGATCCTCGATGAGTTGGAGGGTCGCCATAACGCCTCGACACTCTATAAGACGATTGCATAAAAAAGCCGCTCACTGCTGAGCGGCTTCTTTATTTGTTTATTTGTTGTTGCGATCAGGATTCACGAACCTCTTCGGCTTCTCAACAGTCTTGGTGCTGTCGGTTGCTGCTGCGCCACGGGTGCGTGCCCAGTAGTAGTCATCGTACCAGCCGTCGTAGCCCCAGTAGTAGTTATCCCAGTAGGTATACGGATGACTGACGTTGTAGAGGTCGAAGTCAACCAGTGTGCCATAGTCATCGAGCGTGCCATAGAAACGGCTGGAGCTGAGACGATAGTCGTAGATATCGATGGAGGTGTCCTCTTCGATGAAGTAGACGTGGATCACGCCGTTGCTCACCGTCCAGTCGATATGGTTGGCCACATAGTCCCAAGGCGCGTTGCTGTAGTAGTCCACCCAGTAGCCTGAGCCGCTTTTGAAGCAGAACGGATCCTTGAGGAATGTGATTTCAGTATAGGTGGCATCGTAGGTACGGCCATCCCAGTAAGTGGAGATATACATGTTGCCTTTCCAAGAACCCTCCAGGGTGTCAGCGATCATTTCATCCTCGCAAGAGGTGAAGGTCAGTGCCATCATCGCCATCATCAGCATTGTAAACATCTTCTTCATAATTGTACCCTTTCCTAATATTTTAGTTCGACATTCTTTTTTTATTTCTCACTGCAAAGGTAGGGCAATTTGAAGGAAAAAACAAAGGGAAACCCCGAAATGTCATGCGGGATTTCCCTAAATGTATGTAGGGGTTTTTGCTGACTACTTCAGCAGGTTCATCGTGTCGGTAGCAATCATCAGCTCCTCGTCGGTGGGGATGACGACCACTTTCACCTTCGAGTCGTCAGCAGAGATGATCACCTCCTCGCCACGGGCCTTGTTCTTCTCCTCGTCGAACTTGATGCCCAGGAACTCCATGTCCTTGCAGACTGCAGAGCGCATGCTGGTCTGGTTCTCGCCCACACCAGCGGTGAAGACCACCACGTCGAGGCCACCCATCGCAGCAGCATAGGCGCCAATGTACTTCTTGATGCGATAGAAATACATGTCCTGTGCCAGCTTCGCCTTCGGATCGCCTGCCTTGGCAGCACTCTCTACGTCGCGCATATCGCTGGAGCCACCAGTGAGGCCAGCCACACCGCTCTTCTTGTTGAGCAGATTCGACATACCGTCAGCATCGAGGCCGAGCTTCTTCTCGATGAACGTCACAGCGCCACCGTCGATGTCACCAGCACGGGTACCCATCACGAGGCCCTCGAGCGGGGTGAGACCCATGGAGGTGTCGATACACTTGCCATCGACAACGGCAGCAATCGAACCACCATTACCCACGTGGCAGGTCACCATCTTGGTGCCCTCAGCGGGGATGCCTAAGAACTCGCAGGCACGCTGTGACACATAGCGGTGAGAGGTGCCGTGGAAGCCATAACGACGGATGCCGTACTTCTCGTAGAGCTCGTAGGGGATGGCATACATAAAGGCCTTGGGAGGCATGGTCTGGTGGAAGGCGGTGTCAAACACGCCCACCTGGGGCAGGCCAGGCATCAGCTCCTTCACAGCATTCACACCCTTCAGGTTGGCGGGGTTGTGCAGCGGAGCCAGCTCCGAGCACTCCTCGAAGGTCTTCAGCACCTCGTCGGTGAGGATGACACTCTTGTTGAACTTCTCACCGCCATGCACCATACGGTGACCTACAGCGTCGATTTCGTCGAGGCTCTTGATGACACCAATCTCGGGGTCTGTCAGCAGAGAGAAGATGAACTTCACACCCTCTGTATGCTCAGGGATGTCGTGCATGATCTGCTTCTTCTCGCCATTGGCGAGCTTCACTTTGACGAAGGCACCATCCAAGCCCACACGCTCAGCGCCACCACTGGTCATCACACTCTTGTCGTCCATATTATACAGGGCGTACTTAATCGACGACGAACCACAGTTTAATACAAGGATTTTCATGTTTTTACCTTTTTTACTTTTTACCTTTTTACTTTTTAGCATCCATGGCCTGGCAGGCGGTGATGGCGATCATGTAGTAGATGTCGTCGATGGAACAGCCACGAGAGAGGTCGTTCACAGGACGAGCGATACCTTGGAGGACAGGACCGATGGCGATGGCGTCGCCCAGGCGCTGTACCATCTTATAGCCGATGTTACCCACCTCGAGGTTGGGGAACACGAGTACGTTAGCCTTACCAGCGATATCAGAGCCAGGTGCCTTCTTGGCACCCACAGAGGGCACGAGTGCAGCATCAGCCTGCAGCTCACCGTCGATCTTCAGTGTCGGATCGAGTTCCTTAGCCAGACGTGTGGCCTCGATCACCTTGTCGCAGACCTCGTGCTTAGCAGAACCCTTCGTCGAGAAGCTCAGCATGGCCACGCGGGGATCCTCGAAACCAGCCACAGCCTTCGCCATCTGAGCTGTGCAAACGGCAATCTGAGAGAGCTGGGCAGCATCGGGCATGGGCGTCACAGCGACATCGGCCACCACGAGCACACCATTCTCACCATACTGCTTCTGCTTAGAGATGAGCAGCAGACCACCACTCACGCAGGTGATGCCAGGCTGGCACTTGATGATCTGCAGGGCAGGACGCAGGGTGTCGCCAGTGGTAGAGAGGGCACCAGAGATCTGACCGTCAGCACCCTCGGTCTTGATGATCATACAACCCAGATACAGGGGGTTCTTAATCAGCTTGCGGGCCTCTTCGATGGTCATGCCCTTCGACTTGCGGATCTCGGCCAGCTTCTCAGCCAGCTCCTCACTCTTATCGTAGTTCTCTGGGTCGATCAGGGTGGCCTTGCCAATGTGGGTGAGACCCTTCTCCTTTGCCAGAGCCTCTACCTTGGCGGGGTTGCCAATCAGGACGATGTCTGCGATGTCGTCGGCCAATGCCTTGTCGGCTGCGCAGAGTGTACGCTCCTCTTCTGCTTCAGGGAGCACGATGCGCTGCTTGTTACTCTTAGCACGCGCTACAATTTGACTTAATAAATCCATAGTCTGTTTTTTAATTTATGATGTAAAACAATTTTTTATGATAGTTCTGTAGTCAGGATGCTCTCCAGTTCCTCAGCCGACAGGCGCAGGCGGAACCTGCCCTTCAGGGCGACGGAGATGCTGCCCGTTTCTTCGGACACCACAATGGCCAGGGCATCCGTCTCCTGCGAGACACCCATGGCTGCACGGTGACGCAGGCCCAGTTCCTTAGGGATACTCAGGTCGTGGCTCACAGGCAGGATGCAACCCGCAGCCTTGATGCGCTTGTCAGCAATGATCATGGCACCATCGTGCAGCGGAGAGTTCTTGAAGAAGATATTCTCGATCAGTCGTTGGTTGATATTGGCATCGATTTTATCGCCAGTAGCAACGATGTCGTCGAGCGACGAATTCCGTTCCAGGACGATCAGTGCACCCACCTTCTGACGGCTCATATTGATCGACGCCATCACCAGGGGCATGATGATCTGTTTCACTTCCTTGTTGTCCTTGTCTTTCTGTTTCGATGAGGTGAAGAAGCGCTTCAGGGCCCGCATACGCTGGTGACCGCCAATGTTGAACAGGAATTTCCGGATGTCCTCCTGGAAGATGATGATGACGGCCAGCACACCTACACTCACCAACTTGTCGAGGATGGTGCCCAGCAGTCGCATTTCGAGAACCTGGGATACAAAGAGCCATAGAACGACGAACACCATGACGCCATTGAACGCGTTCACAGAACGTGATTCGCGCATCAGTCGGTAGATGTAGTACAACATCAGGGCGACCAGGACAATGTCGATGATATCTTTTATTCCAAACTCGAAGAGCATCTTATTTGACTATTTGACCATTTAATGATTCCACGATTCTGACACATTCCACAGCCTCCTTCACATCGTGGACGCGGAGAATACTGGTTCCTTTCATCAGGGCGATGGTGTTGAGTGCCGTCGTACCGTTCAGCGCCTCCTTGGGAGTGCACTCGAACGCACGATAGATCATCGATTTCCTCGAGATGCCCACCAGCAACGGCAGCTCCATCACCAGCAGTTTCTCAAGTTCGTTCATCACCTGGTAGTTCTGTTCCAGTGTCTTCCCAAAGCCGAAGCCTGGGTCGAGGATGATATCTGTAGCCCCCATGTCACGCAGTTGCTGCACCTTTTCAGCAAACGAGAGGAGCATCTCCCTGATCGTGGGCTGCAGCGACATCAGGATATAAGGCACGCGCAGTCGTGTCACCATGCGGAACATCTCTGGCGTACCTCCGCTCACATCGTTGATGATATCGGTCCCAAACTCCTCTACGGCCATACGGGCCACGTCAGGACGGAAGGTGTCCACGGAGATAATCGCCTGGGGCTGATTGCGCCTCACCACATCGAGGGCCATACGGAGACGTTCCATCTCCTGGGCCTCAGTTGCCACCTCGCCACCAGGACGTGTGGAACAGCCGCCCACATCGATGATGGCAGCACCTTCTGACAGCATCTTCTGACAGCACATGACAACATCTTCCTCCGTCTGCCGACGACTGTCAGCAAAGAAAGAATCGGGTGTCGCATTGAGGATACCCATCACCAAAGGTCTGCTCAAATTCAGCAGACGGCCATGAACATTAAGCGTATAGTTCATAAATCGCCCACAAAGTTACGAAATAATTATCAATTATCAATTGTCAATTATCAATTTTTTTATATCTTTGCACCAAAATTGCAATTTATCAATGGAAATTAAAGCGCTTTATAAACTTTACCAGCAGCATCCCTGTATCACGACCGACAGTCGCGACTGTCCACAGGGGAGTATTTTCCTCGCACTGAAAGGCGAATCGTTTGATGGCAACAAATTTGCTGTCCAGGCCCTTGAGAAAGGCTGTGCCTATACGATTGTCGATGATGCATCTGTCATTCCCAGTGGAGATGACAGGCTGATTCTCGTCGATGACTGCCTGCAGACCTTCAAAGATTTGGCCCGCGAGCATCGTCGTCAGTTTGATATCCCTGTGATTGGCATCACGGGCACCAACGGCAAGACAACCACCAAGGAATTGGTGGCGGCTGTGCTCTCGCAGAAATACAACGTGCTCTATACGCAGGGCAATTTCAACAATGATGTGGGTGTGCCTAAGACGCTCTTCCGCCTGACAAAGGAACACGAGATCGCTGTCATCGAAATGGGTGCCAGTCATCCTGGCGATATCAAGACACTTGTAGAGACGGCTGAGCCTACCTGTGGTCTGATTACCAATGTGGGGCGCGCCCATTTGCAGGGCTTCGGCTCGTTCGAAGGTGTCATCAAGACCAAGTGCGAGCTCTATGACTTCCTGCGCACCCGTCAGGACAGCCTGATCTTCATCAATGCTGATAATGAGCACCTGATGGATCAGATCAGCGATGATGAGGACATCTGGCTTACGCCTTATTCCACGGACCCCGAGAATCAGTATACTTGCATCTCTGGCGAGGTGATAGAATGTAATCCGTTCTTGAAGTTCCGTTGGCGTGAGCCGCTGATGACGCTCGAAGAAGAAGGTCGCAGCACCAAGTGGCATAAGGTTCAGACTCATCTCATTGGCGCCTACAATATCGACAACCTGCTGGCTGCGATTGCTGTGGGTATCAACTTTGGCGTGGATCGCAAACAGATCTGTGGCGCCCTCGAGAACTATGTCCCCTCGAACAACCGTAGTCAGATGACAGTGACAGAGAAGAACCATCTCATCGTCGATGCCTATAATGCCAACCCCTCGTCGATGATGGCCGCTCTGGAGAATTTCAAACTCATGCAGGCTGACAACAAGATGGCTATTCTGGGGGCTATGCGCGAACTCGGTGAGGTGTCGCAGGAGGAGCATCAGCGCATCGTCGACTATCTGCAGACCTCGGATATCAAGACCGTCTGGCTCGTGGGCGAGGAGTTCGAGGCGATTCACTGTGACTACCCGAAATTTAAGGATGTTGAGGCTGTGAAGGCTGCCATCGTTGCTGAGCAGCCCGAAGGCCGGTATATTCTCATCAAGGGCTCGAATAGCACGAAGCTCTACCAATTGCCAGAATTACTCTGATTATTCAGAATACGCTGATGAAAACAAGGTCCCTGCTGTTGATGACGCTCCTGCTGCTGGCAATGATTGCCTGTGAGAAGCAGTCCTCTCGGAAAACCCTCGAGAGCGGCCAAGCCGTCTATTATTGGCGCACGGACCTCAGGCTCGACTCTGCAGAGAAGTCCTTTCTGGCACAATACCATATTAATAAGGTGTACTGTCGCTATTTCGATGTGGTGATGAATGATGATGGCGAGCCCAAGCCCAATGCCACCATCTCTTTCAGCGATACCTTGCCTGACAGCATCGAGATTATCCCTACCGTCTATATCACGGAAGACTGCATGCACGAGACGCACGAGGGCCTGGCGGAGAAGATTGTGAAGCGCATCCAGCAGATGAACGAGACGAACGATATCAAGAACGTTCGCGAAATACAGATCGACTGCGATTACACCTCTAAAAGTCGCAAGCGCTATTATCAGTTCCTTGAGGAGGTCCGAAAGTTTTGGGGTGAGACGCTCTCTACCACCATCCGTCTGCACCAGCTGGCGATGGAAGTACCGCCTGTGGATTATGGGGCGCTGATGATCTACAATACAGGCGACCCTCGTAAATGGGAGGAGCGCAATCCGATTCTCGACTTCCGCGATGTGGAACCCTATCTGAGACGTCTCGACAGCTATCCTCTGCCATTGGCTGCTGCCTATCCTGTATTCCAATGGACTTACACCATTCAGGGTGTGAGGGTCGACCGCACCGTTGAGGCTGAGGTGATCCTTCAGGTCAAGAAGGCGATGGAGTCGGAGCGTGGTGACCTCAGCAATTTGATCATCACCTATCATCTCGATAAAGAAAACATTGAAAGATATAAACCAGAAACCTATGAAGAAATTTATCATCATTAGTCTGATGGTGGCCATGACGCTGCCCACCATTGCCTGTGGCTGGTATGGCACAGACAACTACTACCTGTTCAGTCCCTACACGGGTCAGGCATTCAAAGACCGTGTGGAGAAGATCTGTAACGACAACTGGAAAGCCTACATTGGCGATACGAGTGACAACGATTGGTACTCCTTCCATGCCGATGATGTGCTGAAGGCAGCCCGTCAGAAAGGCGACGCCCTGATGGTCAGCTATGTAGAGAACCTGCAGAAATACCTGAAGTGTGTCAGCGTGGAGCGTGACAAGCAGTACGAATGGGACTATCCCTCGAAAGAGGAGATTGCTGCTCAGCAGCGTGACCTGAAGGCTGTGCGCACCTATGCTCAGGGTAAGACCAGTTCGAAGTTGCGCTCTCAGCATGCCCTGCTCTTCATGCGTTGTAACATGATGCTCGGCCAGCACCAGGAAAACATTACTTTCTGGGAGCAGACGGCCAGCCAGTTCATCGAGACGGTCTATAAGGACATGATGAAGAATATCTATGCGGGCGCCCTCTACAAGACGGGTCGTGAGATGGAGGCCGGCCAGCTCTTTGCTGAGATGGACGATTACGAGAGCCTCATGAGCATGTATTATCTGAAGCGCTCCTATCAGGCCATCAGTCAGCACTATAAGCAGAACCCCACTTCGAAGGCGCTGCCATGGTTGCTTACCGATTTCGTGAACAATGCCCAGGAAGCTGCTGATGCTGTAAATGGTGGCGGAGGATCTATTGGTAAGCAGTTCATTCGCGACATCAACAATCAGGAGTCGTGGCAGATGCAGCAGTTCTGCGAGATGGTTGTCAAGGAAGGCAAGACGGATTGTCCCATCATGTGGAAGATGGCGAAGGCCTGGCTCGAGTTCCTCAGTGATAAGAAGAAGGATGCTGTCGATGATATCCTCGCTGCTACGAAGCTTGACGGTACAGCCCGTATGAAGGACAATGCCCATGTGTTGCTGCTTTATATCACCGCCTCGCAGGCCAAGCCTGGTCAGGCTTTTGATGACTATGTTGCCGATGAGCTCGAATGGCTTAGGGGAAAGCAGAATGAAACGACGGGCGATTCATTCTTCGACGCTGTCGAGAACCGCCTCACCAATCAGGTGCTCATACCCCACTATCGCTCTAACCCTGTGCGCCTCGCAGCCGTTGCCAAGGCTTTGAATAGTTCATGCTCTGGCTTCGATCTCGACACCCTCAATGTTGCCAGCACGGAAAAGTTCCTCTATTACGTCAATTCGCCTGCCAACACTAAGCTCGACAAGTTCCTCAAGCGTAACATCGCCTTGAACGATACGGCCATGAGCGACATGATTGGTACCAAGTATATGCGCCTCTGCCAGTGGGATAAGGCCATCCAGTGGCTGAATACCGTGCCCATCAGCTATTATAATGAGCATCGTGGCAAGGAGTATCTTTATTACTCGATGGTGCGCCAGTGGGATGTGGAGCCTTGGGCTAAGCGTCAGTGGCTTGATAGCAGCCAGGCGTGGGAGCGCGACTATAAATGGTGGAAGCATCGTAAACTCGACTTCTGTAAGGAAGTGCAGATGATGGAGAACTCGCTCAATATGCTCAATGGCAAGGCCCTCGAACAGCGTTGTTACAATCTGGCAACCCGCTATGCGCAGGCCAGTATTTATGGTGACTGCTGGTGGCTGCTGCGCGACTATAAGAGTTGCTGGGATTCGGTTCGTGTCAATGAGGTCGATATGGCCCAGAAGGCTGTGAAGATGCTCCAGAAGGCTGCAATGAGCAGCGACCTGTCGCTGAAGCGTAAGGCCCTCTTCGCCCTCGGCTATCGTGAGCTTTACAATGATGTGAAGAAGGGCCCGAAGTATTGGATGGAATGGAAATGGGTGGAGGGTGAATCCACGGAGATTTACCATCGTGACTCGCCTCAGTTCCTTGCTTTCCAGGCCCTTTACAACGAGACGGGAGACCAGCCGCAGGAGGACTATATCCGCAAGTGCGACGAGTACGACGTCTTCCGGAAGTACTACCGACAGCATAGGTAAATTCATTGATTTCGAAAAAAATATCCCGAATTCTGCACGTATTTCAAAAAAACTGCGTACCTTTGCACCCGATTTCCAAAATCGGGATGTAGCGCAGTTGGTAGCGCACTACGTTCGGGACGTAGGGGTCGGGCGTTCGAGTCGCCTCATCCCGACTTGAAAAAACGAGGTGGTCGAGTTATCGGCCACCTTTATTTATTTTCCAAAACAAAAGTATATCATTTTTGGCAAGTTTCTTAGAGATCTGACAAAAATGATATATTGTTTAAACTTAGGTCCAGAATTCCTTTTCGCCTGTTGGCTCCATGGGGCCGTTACATTTGGGGCAGGTGTGCTGATCCCAGATGCGGATGTTGTCGCTGCCACAGTTGAGGCAGAGTCTGCCGACCTCACTCCTATACGATGGTGCCACATCGGCAATAATGCCTCCGACTACAATATTCTGGATGGTTTTGCAGTCTGGGCACGACATAGCCGTGATCTGCTGACGGAAGAGGCCTCGCCCCTCGTAAACCTCAGCCTCATACCCACACGCGGTGCAGCGATATTTCAGTTTCCAAGCCATAAATAGATGTCAGGTGCAAAGATACATTATTTACTCGAAACCGCCAACTGTTTTTCACATTTTGATCGTCCCTCTTGTGTGAACTATAAACGAAAAGTAGACCAAAAAAAGATATAATCCTGACGCGATTTTATCAAATCCTGCCATGATTTTAATAAATCCTGTCAGGATTTTAACAGATCCAGGCAGGATTCTAACTTCACTTAGTACCTTCCAACCTTTTTATAAGCCACTTTCTACCTTTTAGCAGGCTTGAAAGTAACTTTAATTTTGGGCGCCGCGGGTGGAGAGTTTCTTACCGTCTTTAGTCCAAGTGTAGATCCATACGCCGTTACGGCTGGTGAAGGTGTCGCCTGTGACAGAGAGGATTTCACCGACTGATGCAGTGCCAAAGGTGTGAAGTCGCTTACCGTTCACATCGTATGTGATGTAGAATGCCGAACCTTGTTTGATGATGTAGAACGTTGAGCTGTAACCCTTCAGCTCGCCTTGGCTGGTGCTGAGGGTCTTGATCTTTCTGCCGTTTTGATCATAGATATAATACCAAGCCTTTGTCGTCTCTATATAGCTGATGGACTGCGCCCTCAGACCAGTGACAGAGAAGACAAAGACAATGAAAAATAGTAGTCTGAACATTCCTTCACGATTCTGATATAGTCGTATTTATCCGATCTCTTCGCCTAGGCCTTCAGGGTCGCGCTTGAGGCGCTCGATCATCTCGTCGATCTTGCGGAGCTCGCGAGGGATGCGGATGTTCTGTGGACAATGGGGTTCGCACTGTCCACATTGGATACAATGGTCGGGCTGACGATCACGAGGGACGACACGATCCAGCGAGATGAGATACTGGCGACGATGCTTGCGATACTCTCTGTCGCCAATGCCCATGGGCAGCGAACCCTCGTTCTTACATTTATTATAATGTACGAAGATGGCTGGGATATCGATGCCGTAAGGACAGGGCATGCAGTATTTACAGTCGTTGCAGGGGATATTCTCCAGGCTGACAATCTTCTGGGCAATCTCATCGTCGAGATAGCGCATCTCTTTCTCGGAAAGAGGCTCCAATGGACAATACGACAGGAGATTGTCTTTCAGGTGCTCCATATAAGTCATGCCGCTCAGCACGGTGAGCACACCCTCAGGCGTGCCTGCATAGCGGAAGGCCCACGAGGCTACTGACTTCTCTGGCGCATGACTCTTCAGCTCTGTCATCAGATACTGAGGCAGATTAGCCAGACGGCCTCCTAATAGCGGCTCCATGATGACGGCAGGGATGCCTCGCTTCTGAAGCTCGTCATAGAGATAGCTGGCATCGACATTGTTCTTGCTGATTTCGTTGGCGTAGTTCCAGTCGAGGTAGTTGAGCTCAATCTGCACGAAATCCCAATGGTACTTGTCCTGTAGGGCAAGCACCTCGTCGAACACGTTCTTGTGCCCATGGAATGAGAATCCGAGATTACGGATACGGCCAGCCTCGCGCTCCTTTATCAGGAAATCCATGATGCCGTTATCAACATAGCGGCCGTTGAACTCGTCCATACCGCCACCAATGGCATGTAGCAGATAATAGTCGATATAATCGACCTGCAGCTCCTTCATCGAGTTCTGGTACATCTCAATGGCCTTCTCCCGTTTCCAGTAGTCGCGGTTGAAATTGGAGAGTTTCGTGGCGACGAAGAACTCCTCGCGCTTATGGCGTTTCAGGGCGATACCCGTGCAGCGCTCCGACTGACCCTGACAGTAGACGGGTGACGTATCAAAATAGTTCATGCCATGCTCAATGGCATAGTCAATCTGTTTGTTGATCATGTCCTGATCAAACTCGTTATCCTTGTCGGGCTTTGTTGGCAGACGCATCATACCATAACCTAATAGCGATACTTTCTCCTTGGTCTTGGGGTTTTCACGATAGGTCATCTGGCCTACGGGAGGCTCTACCTGGTTCTTGTATTCCTCTGCGGCCTGCTCACCAGCTTTATTGCCGCCCTTGCAGCCTGCCAGCGTGGCGGCTGTGGCTACGCTTCCTGCACCAAATATCTTCAGGAAACTTCGTCTTGATATATTCTTCTCCTTCATACATTAAATCTTTTTGTGAACCTCGTGGCCCTCGACATAGATAGCCGAGAATGGACGTGACGGACAGACATATTCGCAGGCACCGCAGCCGATGCAGGCAGCCTCGTTGATAGCAGGAACCATAGGAGATTCTTCATCGTTCTCATCAAGTTGTACCATTTCGATGGCACCAGTAGGACAGTGGCGGGCGCAGTTTCCGCACTCCACCTCATCCGTGATGGGTACACAGTTCTTCTTGATCCAAACAGCATGGCCAATCTGGATGGACGATTTCTCATCTTTGTCGACCTTGATGATCGCACCTGCAGGACAAACCTCAGAGCAGCGCGTACACTCCGGACGGCAATGGCCCTGCTCGTAAGACATGACAGGCAGCATGAGGTGCATCAGGTCGCTGCTGGGACGGAGCACCTCGTTGGGACATTCCGAAACGCAGAGCTGACAACCTGTGCAGCGCTGGGCGAAATGCTCGAAAGAAAGTGAGCCTGGAGGAGTCAGAGGCGTCTGACGCTGAGGAGCGACCTTGTCCTCAATTTCTGCCAAGCCACCATCCATCAGTTTTTCTTTTTTCTGGGCCATCGCAGCGCCAGCTACCATCGCTGAAGCCAAGAGGAACGAGCGCTTGCTGGTGTCGACGGGGTTAGCCTCACAAGCTTTACTAGTCTTACAAGCCTGGCTAGAACGGCTAGCGGGGCTAGAATATTTCAAAGCACCAAATTTGCAGCTATCGATGCAATTACCACAGACCACACAGCGGCTGTAATCGACGTTGTGGTTTTTAAAATCGATACAGGCGGCTTTGCAGTTCTTTGAACACATGGAGCAGTTCTTGCACTTATCCTCGTCGAAACGGATCTTCAGGAAGGAGAAACGGGCGAAGAACGAGAGAATGGTACCCACAGGACAAATGGTATTGCAATAGGTACGTCCACCTCGCCAGGCCAGTACGAAGAGCATCACAAGTGTGACGGCAGCGATGATGAAGACTGGCAACGACTTCATCCACACATCGACGGAGTAGAAAGCATAGCTGTCAGCACGCTCTGCAAGCACTGCCAACACATTATTACCTAATTTCCAAACGGGCTGGAAGATCATCGTGGCGATTCGTCCGTAGGCACTGTAAGGCGCCAACAACTGGAAGAGGGAGCCAATACCCGCTACTGCTGCAATGATGAACACCACCAGCACAGGGTAGCGCAACCACTTCACTTCCTTGGAATAGCTATAATGATTCTTCTTCCGATGCAAACGGGCGAGGATATCCTGAAAGATGCCTAAGGGGCAGATGATAGAACAATAGATGCGCCCGAAGACGAGGGTCAGCAGCAATAGTGCGACCACAACCACCACGTTGAGCGCCATCACTGCAGGTAGGAACTGGATCTTTGCCAGCCACGAAAGCCAGTGGTGCAGCGTTCCCGTGAAGTCGAGGAACAGCAGGGTGATGAGTACGAAGACCACCACTGCAAGGATTGTTCTGATTTTACGAAGCATAATCTAGAAGTTTTGTTTAGTTTGATGATTTCACTACGAGTATGCTCAGTTCGTAGAGCAGCCATATCGGCAGGGCCACGATAAAGAGCGTAAAGGCGTCAGTCGTTGGGGTGATGATGGCAGCAATTATCAGAATAGCTACAATGGCATGTCGACGCATGGAGCGCATCATCTTGGCATTCACCAATCCCATTCGGCCTAGTATCCAACTGACCACTGGCAGTTCGAAGATGATACCCATTACGAGGTTCATCATCAGCATCGTATCCATATACGACTGCAGGGTCAGCATGTTTGCCACATCTGGGCTCACCTGGTACGTTCCAAGAAACTTCACCGTTAACGGGAAAATCAGGAAGTAGTTCAGCAGCGTGCCCAGCATGAACATCAGGTAGCCGCTGGTGCAGAGCAGAGTGGCGTATTTCCTCTCATTGTCATAGAGCGCTGGTGAAACGAAGTGGAAGAGGAGATAAACGATATAGGGGAGGGCTACGAGCACACCTGCATACATCGCTGTCTTCAGGTGAATCATGAACTGTTCCGTCAGTCCTGTATTCATTAGATGGATGCTGAAGGGTTCCACTCCAAAGAGCCTGTAAGTGATAAAGTCGCTGGTACGGGGTGCCAGTACGATCTCAAACAACTGCTCCTTTAGGCAGAAGGCCACAGCGGCAGCCACCACCGTCACGACCACCGTCCTGATGATCACCGAACGAAGCTCGTCGAGGTGATCCCAGAAGGTCATGGTCGGAGTCTCACTCATCTTTTTTCTCGTCCTTTTCGTCTTTTGTGATATCCGTCACTTCATTCATCCCCTCCTTGAAGCTCTTTACACCCTTGCCAAGACCTTTCATCAATTCAGGAATTTTCTTGCCGCCGAACAATAGCAGCACGATCAGTGCAATGACTAATATCTCTTGCATTCCAAGTCCAAACAACAATAATGTCTCACACATATGTCCTTAGTTTTAGTTTCTTCTGCAAAAATACGAAAAAACTTCGTATCTTCATCATTCGCTATGATTTATTAACATATTATTCAAAATTCGACGTATGGTTCCAATCGTTTGATGACCTCAGGAGTGAAGTCCTTGGAGAGACGAAGATCACTTAAAGAGCGAAGGGGACCATGCAGGCGACGGTAGTCAGTAATGGCTTTCGCCATGTAGAAATTGATATAGGGATGCCGCCTGAGTTCATTGAGCGACAGGGTGTTGACATTCAACAGATGTGGTTTGGCTCCTTCGATGGTCAGATAATCCTTGGCATCAAGGGGGAGACCCTCGATTTCATCGAGTTGGTCTACGCTTACATATCCTCCAAGACGTTTGCCATACTCTATAATCTTTCGGGCGTAATAAGGGCCGATACCAGGTACCGTCTTTAACTCCGTCGTGTCGGCCGTATTCAGCACTATGTGCTCGCCTGGTTTTATCTTTACCTGATAATGGGCCTTCACAGAATCATATTCTTCCTCACTCAATGCCTTGCCACGACGATAGGTTGTGTCACGATAAACGACTTTTGTGCGGACATAGACAGTCTTGGTATGTTCGCGATAAGGCTGTCGACGAATGGAATCGCGATAGTCGCGTTTTTGAGGAAGTGTATCTGCAGGTGTCAGCTCATTTGACTCGTTGTTGCTTCCTGTCATGAAAACCACTATTAATGCGATCACAATCACACTGAGTAGCGTGAGGATAACCTTGCGGTCTGACTTCCTTAAATAAAAAAATTCCCGAATGTAGTTCATAGATTAAGATATTAGTTATTCTGTATCGCACTGTCAGATGATGCCAAACTGATGCATGAGAATCAGTAGGATACAGGGTGGTACGATAAATCGGACACAAAACATGTAGAATTTGAAGTAGGATTTGCTGTTGGAGGTCTCCCAATTGGTAAATTCCTCGCGGACCATCGTTTTCGAAGCAAACCATCCCACCAGGATACTTGTCAACATGGCACCAGCCGGTAGCATTACCTGAGCTGTGACAAAGTCGCAGAAATTCATGAGCGACCTGCCCCAAATCTGAATATCAGGTTTTCCAACAGACAAGGAACAGAAGATGGCTATTATACTGCAAACAAAGGTCAATATCCAGGCTGCCTTTGAACGGTTGATGTGCAGTTCTTCGTGGAAGAAGGCCGTACCTATCTCGTGCATGGAAATGGTCGAGGTGAGCGCTGCGAACACAAGCAAGGCATAGAACATGATAGAGATGACATAGCCAAGTATAGGCATGAAACTGAAGGCCTGTTGGAATATATTGGGCAGGGTAATGAAAATGAGCGAAGGACCACTGTCAGGCTGCACACCTACGGAGAAAGCTGCAGGGAATATCATCAGGCCCGACATGAGGGCAATCAGGAAATCGATGAGTGCTATCTGTGTTGCCGAATGTAACAACTTGGTCTGGCGTGAGAAATAACTGGCATAGGTACAGAGACATGCTGTACCAAGACTCAAAGAGAAGAATGCCTGGCCTAAGGCCTCGAGACAAACTTTACCGCTGACTTTTGAGAAGTCGGGCTTCAGCAGGAATTCGACACCCTCCAAAGCACCAGGCAGTGAGCAAGAGGCGATGACGATGATTAGCAATAGGATCAGAAGCAGTGGCATCAGCAGTTTGGAGGCTCGTTCGATACCATTCCGCACACCTCGTACAATGATGAAATGGGTAATCAGTATAAAGGCCACACCCAAAGCGGCAGGCTTAATGGGGTCACAAGAAAACGTCTGAAAATAGTGCTGTACATAACTGGTGTCGCCTTTCAGTTGCCCTATGGCAGAGGCTCCCAAATAATGCAGGCACCAACCCGCCACCACGGCATAGAAACCCAAGATAATGGTCGAGGTGATAATACCAAGGATTCCTACGAGTCCCCACGCTTTACCACGAGAGAAGCTGGCATAGGCGCGGGCTGCATTCGTTTGTGAATGACGGCCTACGATAAATTCGCTCACCATACCAGGAATGCCAAGTAATAGGATACAAACCAGATAGATGATGATGAAGGCCGCTCCGCCATTCTGACCTGTCATGTAAGGAAAGCGCCAAACATTGCCTAGGCCTACAGCAGAACCTGCTGTTGCCAGCACAATGCCTAATCTGCTGCCGAATTTGCCGCGTTCTGCCATGACTGCCTCCTTCTTTTATAACAAACCCAGCTGATGCAGGAAAATAAACAGAATGCACAGCGGACAGACATACTTCACTAGGAAAAGGTAGAGGTGGAAATAACGGCCGACGCGTAAGGTGCCACAATTGGTAAACTCATCGCGAACCAACTTGTGAGGAACGAACCATCCTATCAGGATACAGGTCAGGAAACCTACTACAGGCAGGAAGATCTGTCCTGTAACGAAGTCGAAGATGTCGAACAGCGGTTTCTCGAAGAAATGTAGGGTGGTGCCCGTCGGTCCTAACGAGAGGGAACAGATGATGCCCATAACACAGCAAGAGACTGTGACGATAATGGCCGCAGTCTTGCGGGTGATGCGGAACTCCTCTTGGAAGAAAGAGGTACTTACCTCATGGAGTGATATAAGGGATGTGAGAGCAGCCAGCGACAGGAGCAGATAGAACAGGATGGAAATGAGATAACCCACCATCGGCATGCTGCCAAAGGCCTGTTGGAACACGTTCGGTAGGGTGATGAAGATCAGTGAGGGGCCACTGTCCGGATTGACGCCTACTGAGAACGCTGCAGGGAAAATCATCAGTCCTGCCAGGATGGCAACAAAGGAGTCGATGATGCCTATCTGAACTGCTGATGAAGTGAGGTTCGTATGCTTCGAGAAATAGCTGGCATAGGTACAGATACATCCCATGGCAATACTTAGTGAATAGAACGACTGTCCAAGGGCTCCCAGGAAGACATCGCTATTGATCATCGACTTGTCGGGCTTGAAAAGGAACTCGATGCCTTGTGAGGCATTGGGGAGCATGCATGAGGCTACTACAATAATCAGTAGAAGAATAAATAAGACGGGCATGAAAATCTTAGAGGCCCGTTCGATACCATCGCGCACTCCATGTTCCACAATCAGATAGGTGGCCAGGAGCATCAGGAAGGTCCAGAAGATTGGCTTTACAGGATCCTGTGAGAACTCCACGAAGTAGGTCTTGAAAAATTCTGGGTTGCCTCCGTCGAGATGGCCTATCGCTGAGGCCCAGATATATTGCAGGCACCAGCCTGACACGACGGCATAATAGCCTGTGATAAGGAATCCGGTGAGCACACTCATATAACCGATATATGACAGGGGGTTCCTGCCGCCCACCTTCATATAGGCTCGTGCAGTATTCGACTGGGCATGACGGCCGATGATGAACTCGCTGATCATGCAGGGAATGCCCAATAACAACACGCAGATGATGTAGATGATGATGAAAACGGCACCTCCATTCTGACCAGCCATATAGGGGAAACGCCATACATTACCCAAGCCCACGGCGGAACCGGCCGTTGCCAGAATGACGCCAAGTTTACTTCCGAAACTTGCCCTTTCCAGTTTTGCCATATGCATTTTACTCATATTTCAGTTGCAAAGATAATTCTTTTTTTAGACATAAGAACAAAAAAACTAAAAAAATATGTCCTTATGTTCTTTTGTCTAAAAATAATTGTACTTTTGCAGCAAAAATAGAAGTAAAGATGCGATTTATCTTTCAATATATCAGAAAATATCCCTTCTCGGTGACTTGTATCTCTTTAATCTGGATACTCTCCCTATTGCCTTTTTTCCCTGAGACACCGCTTGATAATGTGGAGTTTATCGACAAGTGGGTACATTTTATTATGTATGGTGGCACCTGTCTGATTATTTGGCTGGAATATGTAAGGAAACACAAATCACCAGATTACGAGAGACTCTTCTTCTGGGCCTGGCTGGCACCAGTCATGATGGGCGGCGTATTGGAATTGATGCAAGCCTATTGTACTACCACACGTAATGGTGACTGGCTCGATTTTGCGGCTAATAGCACAGGTGTCACACTTGCAGGCATTGTCGGACTAATAGGTACCCTCGTCTATTATCGCTTCCAAAGAGAAAAGGGGTTGGCACGTAAGTGAGAGTTGTAATATCGTTTGTCGCCAGTTACTTCCTTGCCGATGAAATCGGGTTTTTCATAGGGTTCGTCTTCTGAGCTAAGTTCCACCTCGGCAATCACAAGACCTTCATTTTCGCCATAGAACTCATCCACTTCGAAGGTGTGTGCACCGCTTTTCACGAGATAGCGCGTTTTGTCAATGATGCCTGGTTCACAGAGCTGCATCAGATGTTCCGCTTCATCGCGGGTTATCTCTTTTTCAAACTCGTAACGGCTCAGTCCGCCATTTGTGGAGGGGCCTTTAATAGTAAGGTATCCGCGCGCGTCACGGATGCGCACGCGAACAGTGCGACCGTGACTGCTGCAGATATAGCCCTGACGGATGCGGCTACTAGTAAATGCCTGCTCTTTGTAGCGCCCGTCTTTAACCAGGAATTTCCGTTCGATCTCGAAGCCGCTCATCAGCTGACGATAAAGACGGAATAAACCACGAACGCAAGGGCGAGCAGAATCAGCACGCCAAAGATCCAATTAACGACTTTCTTACCGTTGTCTTCAACTTTCTTCTGATAAGCCACCTTCTTCTCGGTTGACTTTGATGCTTTTGCAATTTGTGCCATAATAATGAATATTAAATGTTTGATAATTAATTCTCTTCATCGTTTACAGGAAACTCCATCAGATAGGCTTTGATGAAGTCGTCGATCTTGCCGTTCATGACGGCATCGACATCAGTAGTCTGGTAATTAGTACGGTGATCTTTCACACGACGGTCGTCAAAGACATAGCTGCGTATCTGTGACCCCCATTCGATCTTCTTCTTTCCTGCCTCGATCTTGGCCTGAGCCTCTAAGCGTTTCTTCATCGCACGGTCGTAGAGTTGCGATTTCAGCAGGGTCATTGCACGCTCCTTGTTTTTGGGCTGGTCGCGTGTTTCGGTATTCTCAATCAGAATCTCTTCTTCCTCACCGGTATCTGGATCAGTATACCAATAACGCAGACGTACGCCCGATTCCACCTTGTTCACGTTCTGTCCGCCGGCACCAGAACTGCGGAAAGTATCCCATGACAGTTTGGCGGGGTCGACATACACCTCGATGGTATCATCAACCAGAGGCGAAACGAATACAGAGGCGAAGGAGGTCATACGCTTGCCTTGGGCATTGAAGGGTGACACGCGCACAAGACGATGCACGCCATTTTCACTTTTCAGATAGCCGTAAGCATAGTCGCCACCCTCTATCTGCATCGTTACACTCTTAATGCCGGCTTCATCGCCGTCGAGTAGGTTAGAGATGGTAACCTTATAATTATGAGCCTCTGCCCAACGCATATACATACGCATGAGCATTGAAGCCCAGTCCTGAGCCTCTGTACCGCCAGCACCAGAGTTGATTTTCAGCACGGCCTCCATCGGATCTTCCTTCTGACGGAGCATGTTTTTCAACTCCAGGTCCTCAATGGCCTTGAGGGCTTTGGCATAGTCGTCCTCAACTTCCTCTTCAGTGACCATCTCGTCCTTGAAGAAGTCGAAGGCTAATTGCAGTTCATCGGCCAGGGTACGCACCTCCTTGTAGTCATCAAGCCATCGCTTGATGCCTTTGACTTTCTTCATCTGCTCCTCAGCACGTTTACGGTCGTCCCAGAAGTCAGGTGCCTGAGTCCGAAGATCTTCCTCTTCAAACTCCATCTTCTTCTTGTCTATTTCGAGGTAGCGGTGCAACGCATCTGCCCGCTCTAAGATATCTTTCAGTTGGTCTTGGGTAATCATGCCTGCAAAGGTACAATATTTAATTGAAACCGCCAAATGCTTAAAGATTATTCGGCGTACATCGCATCGATCTCTTTTTTGTAGTTCTCATTCAATACACGGCGTTTGATCTTCAACGTATTGGTAAGCTCACCCTTCTCCATTGAGAAATGGTGGGGTAGCAGGGTGAAGCGCTTGATCTGCTCATAATGCGCCAGTTGCTGTTGCAGGGTGTCGATGCGCTCTTTCATCATGTCATAGATCTGCTTGTCGGCACATAACTGTTCGCGGCTCTCAAACGGGATGTGATGCTCACGGGCGTATTCTTCCAACAGCGGATAGACAGGGATGATGAGTGCTGACACGAACTTGCGCTGGTCGGCAATGATGGCAATCTGGTCGATGAACTTATCCACCAGCAGTTTCGACTCTATCATCTGAGGCGCGATGTATTTGCCGTTGGAGGTCTTGTAGAGATCCTTAATACGTTCTTTCAGGAAGAGCTCGCCGTTTTTTAAGTAGCCAGAGTCACCCGTCTTGAAATACCCATCCTCTGTAAATGCTGCCTTTGTCAAGTCATCACGGTTGTAGTAGCCGATGGTAATCGTTGGGCCCTTCAGTAGCACTTCGCCCTCATCGCTGATCTTGATGTCGATGCCCTCAATAGGGATGCCGACACCACCTACGGTAAAGGGCTCGCCCAAATGGTTACAGCTCACGGTGGCCAGACTCTCTGTCAGACCATAGCCTACCACCATGTTGATTCCGATGGAATGAACGAATTCCTCCACTGTGGGGTTGACCGTTGCACCTGCCGTAGGGAAGAAATGGGCATTCTCCAAACCTAATTCCTTACGAACCAGGGAGAAAACGGTCTTATTGAGCATCTCGTATTCAAAGTGCAGGGCCAACGGCGGACGCTTGCCTTTTGAGAGATAGTCGATATTATGTTTTTTGCCTACACGAAGTGCGTGATGGAACAGTTTGCGCTTAGGTGCACTTGCCTTGTCAATCTGTTCTTGCACACCCATATATACCTTTTCCCAAAAGCGGGGTACGCTTGACATACAGGTGGGATGGGTTTCACGCATTGATTGCTGGACTTCCAGTGGATAGGTGTTGACGATAAGGCGGGCACCCTCCGTCAGACAGAGGATCTTCCATCCTTTCTCAAAGATATGGGTAAAGGGTAAGAAATTCAGCACGCGATCGTCCTCGCCTACAGGAACGCACTTGTTGTTGGCCTCCATAGCAGCATGATACTGTCCACAGGTCAGAATCACACCCTTGGAGTCGCCTGTTGTGCCTGAGGTGTATAGAATGTTGGCGATGTCATCCATCGACGCCTGTGCCTGTAAGGCTTCCACCTCCGTTTGGCGCGGATAATCTTCGCCCAGTTTTAAGAAATCGTCGAAGTACATCGCATTGGGGTCATGGCTGGAGATACGTACATTGTGGTCGAAGACGATGATGCGCTCCAACGTCTGGCACATCGACACCACGCGGAGCGCCTTGTCGTATTGCTCCTGCTCACCAACAAAAAGGAAACGTATTTTGGCGTCGCTCACCATGAACTGGATCTGCTGTTCACTGCTGGTGGCATAGAAGGGGATGGTGACGGCCCGGATGCCCCATGCGCCGAAGTCACAAAACAGATATTGCACGGAATTCTGTGAGAAGACACCAACGTTCTCCTGGACCTTTATGCCAAGGTTCAGCATCGCGTTCGACACCTTCTTTACCATGTCGGAGAACTGATTCCACGAGAACGACTTCCATTCCTTACTGCCGAACTCTCTGTATATCAGTGCTTCGCGATCACCATATTTCTTGGCCTGGTCGAGAATGAGCCGTGATAAATGACTGTTTGTCTGCATATACACTTGGTTTTTGATATTTTAGTAATTCTCCAGTAATTGGACATATGTGTTGATGGCATGCTCTATTTCAGAGATGCGAATGAATTCATTGGCTGAGTGACTGCGTGAAGAGTCGCCTGGCCCTAGCTTAAATGATGGGAAGGGCATGAGCGCCTGATCGCTGAGTGTTGGCGAACCAAAAGGCTTCATACCCATGGCGATACAACGTTGTACCAAAGGATGGGTCTCAGGGATGCTCGACGAATGAAGCCGGAAAGAGCGCGCCTCAAGACGGCACTTCTGCATCTTCTTACGCAGGAACTCAAAGAGGAACTCGTTCTGGTAGTATTCGTTAGTACGCACATCGATGACAAAATGTAAATGGTCGGGAATCACATTATGCTGAGTACCGGCTTCCACGACAGTGACCGTCATTTTTGTAGGACCTAACAGTGGACTGACCTTCCTGAACTGGTAGTCGCGCAGGAAGACGAGATCATCGAGTGCCTCGTAGATGGCATTCACACCTTCCTCGCGGGCAGCGTGGCCACTGACGCCATCCGCATAGCCGTCAATCACCATCAGACCTTTCTCAGCGATAGCTGGCTGCATGCTTGTTGGTTCTCCGACAATCGCCACGTCGATAGCAGGTAAGTGAGGAAGTACGCGGCTGAAACCATCCTGGCCAGACACCTCTTCCTCGGCAGAGGCTACCCAGAGCAGATTGTAGCTGCGGGGTTTATGAAGTAAGATGCGGTAGGCCTGGAGCAACGATACCAATCCACCACCACAGTCATTAGAGCCCAAGCCATAAAACAGGTCTCCTTCGAAAGTGGGCTTATAAGGGTCACGTGTCCATGTGGCGACAGGCTTGACAGTATCCAGATGCGCATTGAGCATGACGGTTGGACGATTGTTGTCCCAGTCAGGACAGCCAACCCACAGATTGTTTCCTTCCCTACCATAGGGTAGTCCCCAATGCTCAAGATAACGACCCATCAGATTGGCGGCATTTGTCTCATTCCTGCTTTCGGATGGTGTCGCAATCAGTGCCTTTAATAGTTCAATGGCATCGTTTGTATAATCTCTGCGTTCCATATCCACATCATTTATGTATTGTCGTTATTCTCATCGTCCCAGCCAGGAAAGCGGGTTCAGGGCAGTATTTCCACGACGCAACTGGAATTGCATAATGCCATCGCCTCCGATTCTGCCAAGCGTTTGACGGGCACTCACTTTCTGGCCGTTGATGACGCTGACGCCATCCAAGTTGGTGTAGACGGTGAGGTAGGTGCCGTGTGAGATGATGACCACCATGGCGCCGTCATAACCGAAGACTGCACTCACCTTGCCGTCGAAAACACTGCGGGCATAGGCGCCTGGCTGACCTTTGATCTTGATGCCCTTATTGTCGAGGGTGATATTACCCTTGACGCCATCGACGGCATACTGACCAAAACGATTGACGATCTTATAACTGCCTGTCAGGGGCATGGGCAAACGGCCGCGGTTACTCTCGAAACTGCCTCCCAGTTTACGATCCTCGGTAGAGACCGTCCAGTCGCTCTCTTCCTTGGCTTTCCGCTTTTCTTCTGCAAGGTCTTTCTCGCGGACCTTAGCCTCTGCAGCTGCCTTCCGCTCTTCTTCCTTACGGGCCTGTTCTGCTTTACGGGCAGCCTCTTCGGCCTTTCGCTTTTCCTCTGCGCTCTTGCGGGCAGCAGCGCGAGCTTCGGCTTTTGCTTTCTCTTCGCGGGCTTTGGCTTCTGCGATGCGACGGGCATTTTCACGGGCGGCAGCCTCTGCTGCAGCTTTCTTACGGGCCAGTTCTTCTGCACGTTTCTTAGCTGCTTCTTCTGCTGCTTTCTTCTTACGCTCTGCTTCGGCACGGGCCTTGGCACGAGCGATTTCCTCAGCAATCATCTTGTCGATACGCGCATTGAGCTCTGCATCTTTCTTCTGTTGCTGACTGATGATGTTCTGTATCTCCTTCTGCTGTTTCTGCAGAGAAGTGACAACATTCTGTTGCTCTTGTTGTTTCCCTTCTAAGGCTTTCTTCTCCTGTTCACCCCGGTAGAGCAGATCGTTTTTCTGACGTTTGGTGGCTGACAGCTCTTCTGCGGCTTTGCCAACCTCGTCCTTCATAATTTCCACAGCTTCGCCTTGTGCCCGCTGGTAGACGGCATATTCACGCACAAAACGCAGCCGTCGGTACATCTGAGAGAAATTGCGGGCACTGAAAATGAACATCAGTCGATTCTCAATACTCCTGTTTCTGTGCATGTAGCGCAGCGACTTCATGTAACGCTGCTTACGGGTGTCGAGTTCCTGCTCCAGCACTTGAATGTGCTTATTCAACTCATCGATATTGTTGTCGAGCCTGCCGATGTCCTGACGGATCGTGTCAATCGTTTTGCGTTTGTCGGCAATCTCGTTATTGATGACCAACAGGTTTTGCAACCGCTGTTTGACATTACGCTCGTTTTCCACGAGTCTCCGCTTCTGTTCCTGAATCTGTTTCTGGATCTTTTGTCGCTCGTTTTTCAGACTCTGCACGGTGACAACAGGCTGTTTGGCCTTGGTCGTTTTCGCCTTCTGAGTCTTTGCCGCAGGCTTCTTGGCTGGTGCTTTTTTCTTGGCAGCAGCAGTCTTGGTGGTAGTCGTCTTTTGCTTAACAGAAGAGTTTTTCTTCTGCTGGGCAGGAACAACCATCACCATGCACAGACAGAGTAGCAGGGTGAACAGACGGTTCATCAGGAACTACAGGGACATGAAGCGGTTCAGGATCTCATCAATCGTTACCTCGCGGTATTTGTTCGACACCTCAGTACGTGTCTCCCAATCGGTATCGTGCTTGATATAGTTGAGCATCATGCCGAGTTTCACTTCCTTGTTCGGGACTGTCACGGTGATCAATGACTTCGTGGGGAATGCCTTGCTATTGACAAGGTCAAAATCCTGATAGTCCCAATTCAACTGGGAAGTGGTGTTGTTGAGCTTGTCCTTGTAAAGCATGTTGGCCATACGAATCTGACCGTCTGCTCTGCTGGCTAACCAGCTATACAGAATCTTTCCAGCCTCGAAGTTAATGACCATATCGTCACCGCTTTCGATCATCGTGTATTGAGCCGTATCAGCGGGCATAGCATCTTTGTTAATGCTATATTTGGCCGGCTTCGAAAGCTCATTCCAGAAGAGGGCCTGCATGGTGTTGAAGTTCAAGCCATTGTTGCGCATGAAGTCCACCTGTACATAGGGCGCCTTCAGGTATTGCTTGTTGATACGGTCCATAATCAGAATATAGTCGGGCGTCAGTTCGATACGTCCTGCCTCCACGAAACCAAAGGCCATCAGCTGCAGACGGATACAGTCGTCACGCTTCATCTTCAGGTTGCCAGTGAGTGTCAGTTTCTGTGCACCTGTCTCCACAGAGAACTTCACCTTTGAGGTGACGAACTTCTGGGTAAGGGCATTCTCCTGCACTTTGCTGATGAAGCCCTTTGTGGCCAACTGCTCAGTGGTCAATGGTTTGTTTTCAACTACGGCCTTCTTCTTAGAGGCACAAGAACTCAAAATAAGCGGCATTACCAGTGCTGCAATTTTCAAAATACCAGTTGCTTTCATTACTTTACGTATTTTTTAAGTTTGATTTTTCGTATTAAGACCTGATTCTCAGGGGATGTTTTCAGAGCGTCCTGCCAGTATGCCAAAGCTTGGTCTGGTAGCTGACAGAAAGAGTAGATGTCGCCTGCATGTTCCAGAATCACAGAGTTGTCAACAGAGTCATTCTTATTTTGCAGGGCTTGGTCGATATAGATTCGCGCTTCGCTATAGCGCTGCTGCATAAACAGTATCCAGGCATAGGTATCGAGGTAAGTGGCATTTTTCGGCTCAGCCTTGATGGTCTTGTAGCTCATCTGCTCTGCTTTGTCGAGCTGCACACCTTCCTCGCTCAGATAATAGGCGTAGTTGTTCAGACAGCCGATATTGTCATCCTGCCATTGTAAGCAGGAGTCATAAGCGGCATAGGCTTCTTCCACCAATCCCTTCTGATGGAGAATATCACCCATGACAGCATAGAAGTCTGATACGATACGCGGATTGCTGTTTTCATTGATCACCCCGATGCCGTTCTGGAAGGCTGATAAGGCCTCGTCAAGTTTTTCTTGTTTGTAGTAGGCAATGCCTTGGTAATAATAGAAGGCCATCTCGTCGGGATTGTATTGACGGGCTGCCTGACAGAGGTCAACAATACGGTTCATGTTTTCTGACTCCCAGGCATTGGCCACCAGCTGTAGCCGTGCGGCAGCGTTGTCAGGAGCAATGTCAAGCACATGTTCCAAGACAGGATTGATACTGTCCTTTGGCATCTTTTTTAAGTCCATATAACTCGCCTGGAGAATCGACATGTCTGCATCAGGCTGCAAGGCGTTCATCTTTCTGAAGAGAGACAGTACCTTCGTGCTGTCACCGCCGTTGGCCTCGCTGGCCATAATCTCCTGGCGGAGCAGATAGATTTTGTTTTCCTGCTGGGTATTGCGACTCAACAACAGACGTTCTAAGAGAGAGTCAGCCGCATGGTTGTCTTCCTTGGCTTGATAATAGTTGCGCAGGGCCATCAGCACACGGCTGTTGTCGGGCTCTTCCTTCAGCACTTGCTCAAACACCGCGAGAGCCTGCTTTTCTTCACCGTTCATCATCAGCATATCTCCATACAACCCTTGATAGTTCAGGTCGTGGGGATATTGTCTGGCCAGTTCAGCAATCTCTGCGATGGCAGCTTTCTGGTTGCCCATCTGTGTATAGCATTCGCTTTTCGCCATCGATAGACGTTCGCTTTTCCCGTCGATATTCTCGATGCGATCCAAAACGGAGATGGCATTGGGATAGTCCTTCACCTGCTGATAGAGTGAGAAGAGCATCTCGAGAAGATCTTCCCGGTCTTTATTGCGGTCATAGAGACGCTCCACGACGCTGATGGCTGTCTTATAGTCCTTCTGCTGTATATAGACCTGCGCCAGTGTCTCCATGTAGGTCTCATTATCGGGATTCAGCTCTGCTGCCCGCTGGAAATGAGCCAGTGAGAGGGAGTCTGCATCGAGGATGTTGTAATATTGCGCCAGGAAATAATGCGCTTCCGAAGCATTCGGATTGATGTCCAGACAATGGCGCAGCAGATCGAAGGCCGCATCGGAATGACCTTTCTCGCGCTCTATGATGGCATCGAGGAAGAATTGGTCGTACTTCCGTTGCTGTTCTGCCGACAGGGGTTTGATGACGGGCGCCTGTGAGGTTTGGACCACCGGCTTCTGGGTTGTGCCACAGGCGCAGAAGGACGTTGCAGCGGCAACGGCCATTCCTATCCATCTGACTATGCTCCTGTAACGATTCATTCTTGTTATTTCACACCAGTATGACCATATCCTCCTTCGCCCCGGACTGTTTCGTCGAGTATTTCAACAGCCTCGAAGTCTGCTTGCTCGTGTCGCGCAATCACCATCTGGGCAATGCGTTCACCATCCTCCACCACAAAATCTTCCTGTGAGAGGTTAATCAGAACCACGCCGATTTCTCCCCGATAGTCGGCATCGATAGTGCCAGGGGAGTTCAGTACCGTAATACCCTTCTTCAGAGCCAGCCCACTTCGGGGGCGAACCTGTGCCTCATAACCTGCGGGCAGGGAGATATGAAGGCCTGTGGGTATCAGACGGCGCTCCAGAGGTTTTAACGTAATGGCCTCCTCAAGGTTAGCCCTGAGGTCCATGCCGGCACTCTGACTTGTGGCATATTGCGGCAGTGGCTGATGGCCTTTGTTTACTACTTTTATCGTCAACATGTTTTCGAAAACTCATTTAATAATGTGCAAAGGTAAGCATTTTATGCCATAGATTGTACAGATTAACACCTATTAACACCGATTTTGGGGAAAATATATTAACTTTGCGCCCAAGTTATGATGAATTGGCAGAAATTAATATCAAACAAGCGTCTCGGACAGGAACATAAGCACCCTGAACGCCATGACGACAGAACGGAATTCAAACGCGATTACGATCGGCTGATTTTCTCTGCGCCTTTCCGTCGTCTCCAGAACAAGACACAGGTGTTTCCTTTGCCTGGAAGTGTGTTTGTACATAACCGTCTTACGCACTCCCTGGAAGTGGCCAGTGTCGGTATGTCGTTGGGCAATGATGTGGCCAGTCAGTTGATGGCCCGTCATCCGGAATTGGAGCATACACTCTTTTCTGAGATTGGACAGATTGTTGCGACAGCTTGTCTGGCACACGACATGGGTAATCCGCCTTTCGGACACAGTGGCGAGAAGGCGATCCAGACCTACTTTACAGAGGGGCCGGGCCGCGACTTGCAGCGGGAGGTCAGCCATCAGTTCTGGGACGATATCACCCACTTCGAAGGCAATGCCAATGCCTTTCGTTTACTCACTCATCAGTTCAAAGGTAGAAGAGTCGGTGGATTTGTCATGACTTATTCCATGCTGGCGAGCATCGTTAAATATCCGTATTCCTCTTCCTCTCCTAGTAAAAAAGGCAAGTTTGGTTTCTTCAATACAGAACGTGACAATTATAGGAGAATTGCCGATGAATTGGGCATTATTTGTCTGTCTGAGGCAGGCGAACCGTTGAAATATGTCCGTCATCCCTTGGTCTATCTTGTGGAGGCAGCCGATGATATCTGTTACGAGATTATGGATATTGAAGATGCCCATAAACTTAAAATTCTTTCATATGAAGAAACGGCCGAACTTCTGCTTAGTTTCTTTGATGAAACGGCCCGTGAAAAGATAAGGCAACGCATCCTTGACGAAGGGCTGACCGACGATAATGAAAAGGTGGTTTATATGCGTGCTTGTGTCATTGGCCTTTTGGAGAATGAATGTGTGAAGGTGTTTGTGGAGCATGAGAATGATCTGCTCAACGGCACTTTCGAAGGCTCGCTCATTGATCATATCGCCCCGCTGCCCTGTGAGGCCTATCAGCACTGCGCAACGCTTTCTGTCAAGCGCATCTATAAGAGCCGTCCTGTCCTCGACGTGGAGCTGTCGGGTTATAAGATTATGGAGACGCTGATGACACACTTCATCGAGGCGGCCCATCACCCTGACCGCTTCTATTCCAAACAGCTCATCAGCCGTGTCAGCAGTCAGTATGACATAGACGCCCCTGACCTGGAAACGCGCCTGATGGCCGTCATCGACTATATCAGCGGCATGACGGATGTCTATGCCCTTGATGTCTATCAGAAAATCTGCGGTATCTCCTTACCAATTGTATAATAAACTAACCACAAATCAGATGAAATCCAAGTATCTGCTCATAGCCTTTCTGTTGACAACCGTCTTACAGGTATCAGCCCAGGAACCGTTGCTTGTTGGTGGCGATATTTCGCTGTTGCCCACATACGAGGCGCATGGCGCCAACTATATGGATCAGGATGGCCAGAAGATTATTGATATGCTGTCGTTCCTCAAGCAACAAGGGATGAATGCCATGCGTGTCCGTCTGTTCGTCGAACCAGACAGGGCCTCTGATAAAGAGAAGGGTGAGGGTGTGCGCCAGGACCTCGACTATGTCAAGAATCTTGGAAAGCGGATTAAGCAGGCAGGCTTGAAATTCATGCTCGACTTCCACTATTCCGACACATGGGCCGACCCCAGCCAGCAGAAGACGCCCTATTCGTTTACGACCGTAAACACCCTACCGACGTCATACATCTATGATTATACCAAAGACTGTCTGGAAAAGCTCAAAGCAACAGGCGCCGCTCCCGACTTCATCCAGACTGGCAATGAGATCACCTGGGGCATGATGTACGATAGTGGCTGCAAGCTTGAGAACAAGAGCGACTGGAGCGGTTATAAAGACACCAACTGGGACAAATTCTCCACAGCCCTGAAGAATGCAGGCAAAGCATGTCGTGAGGTCTGTCCCGATGCCAAGATTATCATCCATACGGAACAGGTTGCCAATACGCCATTAGTGACGGATTTCTACCGAAAAGTGGCACAATATGGTGTAGACTACGATATCATCGGCACCAGCTACTATCCTTATTATCATGGTGATCTGGTGCAGTTGAACAAGACGCTGACAGCCTTCGAGAGCCAGTTCCCCGACAAAAAGATCATGGTGGTGGAAACGGGTTGCGGCTACCGTTGGAAGATGGGCGACAAAGATACCGGCTATACCCTCTCCTATGAAGGTCAGCGACAGTTTACGGCTGATTTGATTGGCACGCTGAAAAAGCATCCGAATGTCAACGGCCTGTTCTGGTGGTTTCTCGAAGCCAATGAATACGGGCTCGACTGGAACACGCAGCGGGTGACTAACGGATGGTATAACGCCAGCCTCTTCGACAACGAAACGGGCCGGGCCTTGCCAGCTCTCTACGAGTTGAAGAACTTTTCTGCTGACGGTTCCGGGTTCAGTAGCATCTCGGTCGACAGTCCGGGTGCCGACGACTGGTATACCCTCGGAGGTCTTCGCAGTCTCTCATGTCCCTCTAGCTCGGGGATCTATATCCACAATGGTCTGAAAGTTGCTGTCAGGTAGATGCCCTTAGCATTTACCCAACTCGTGATAGGAGTAATATTGGCCATCCGTCACAATCACGTGGTCCATAAAGTAGATGCGCATGAGTTCACAGGCCCTTTGGATGGTTTTCGTCAACTCATCGTCAGCATGGCTGGGACTTAGGCTGCCAGACGGATGGTTATGGCAGACGGCAAGGATTGTGGCGTTGGCGAGAACCGCCTCGCGGATGATGATGCGGATATCGACAGCCGTCTCTGTAATGCCACCATGCGAGATGCGCACTTTCTTGATCAGTCTGTAGTGCTGATTCATCAGTAATACCCAGAACTCTTCTACATCGAGGTCTTGCATCAGATGGTGCATGTGCTTGTAGATTCGGGTGGCCGATCCAAGGTCGGGCCGCTCTTCAGGCGTCTCTGCCTGACGGCGCTTGCCTAGTTCGCAGGCTGCCAGGATGGCAATGGCCTTTGCCTTACCGATGCCTTTATACTGCATCAGCTCGTGAATGGTCTTCTTACCTAAGGTGTTCAGGTTGTTGTTGCAGTCGACGAGCACCCGTTTCATCAGTCCTACAGCACTCTCGTCGGTGGAGCCGGAGCCGATCAGGATGGCCAGCAACTCGGCATTGCTCAGTGCTTCCGTACCAAGGTCTGCCATCTTTTCACGTGGGCGGTCTTCTTTTGCCCATTGGGTAATGTTGAGTTTTTCCATATTGATTTAAGTTTTAGGGGTTTGTGTTATTCTTATTTGTAGAACGTTCGTTCAAACGCCTGATATTCGTCTTGCTTCAGGATACACCGTTTCCACCATGATTCAATGAACCCGAGCCCGTAGCCCATCAGCTGGACAAAGGCCGCTGGGATGGAGAGAAGTCCCACCCATAGACTGCGGTTACGGATGCTGGAGTCGATGAAGATGATGAGCGAATACAGCAGCAGCGGCAACAGGGCGAGCACACAGAACACGAAGCCGATGCCCTGATGCATATTGTCAGTAGGTCGCAGGCCGTTGGCATCCAGCCATTCGCCTTCGAGATAGAGGGCGGCTCCCAGTCCAAATAGCAGCAGACAGCCAATGACGCCCAAGGTGAAGACAGTGGGCAGCAGATGCACGAGTTTCAGCGTGCCGGGGTGGCGCTTCATCAGGTTGATGCGGGCGATGCCGCTGTTGTAGACCTGACGGAAAAACTTGCGGAAGTCCGTGCGACGCTTGTGCCAAACCCAGGCGTCGGGGAAGAGCTGTGGACGATGGCCTGCCTCAACGATACGGTAGGAGAAGTCGATGTCCTCGCCAAAGCGCATCTTTGAGAAACCGCCCAGTTCCAGATAGACATCGCGACGGATACCCATGTTATAGGAACGGGGATAAAACTTGTCGAGTTTCGCCTTGCCACCTCGAATGCCACCAGTCGTGAAGAACGAGGTCATAGAGTAGGAGATGGCCTTCTGGACAGGTGTGAAGGAGGGATGGGCTGCATCAGGGCCGCCAAAGGCAGCAAGTTCAGGGGTGAGGGATTTGTCCACAGCCTCTAAATAGCCTTCGGGCAGCACGACATCCGAGTCGAGCACGATCAGCCATTCGCCGTTGGCCCGTTCTGCACCGTAGTTGCGACTCTGTCCGGGGCCGCTGTTCTCCTTGGCATAATAATGCAAAGCAAGGATGCCTGCGTATCGATCGCAAACATCCTTGCAAGGTTTTACCGAACCGTCCTCCACAATAATAACCTCGAAATCCTTCAGTGTTTGATTAGATAGGCTTTCGAGTAGTTCGTCCACTTCGTCGGGACGATTGTATACGGGGACGATGATCGAGTATTTCATTTACTCCTTCACGCGGTTCAGATAGCTGCCGTCGCGTGTGTCAACCTGAATCAGGTCGCCCTCATTGATGAACAGGGGCACGCGCACCTCAACGCCAGTCTCCAGTGTAGCGGGCTTCAGGGTGTTGGTAGCAGTATCGCCCTTGATGCCGGGCTCAGAATGAACAACACGGAGGTTAGTCTTAACAGGCATCTCTGCATAGAGGATGGTACCGTCGGTGGTGTCGCTGACCACTTCCACGATATCGCTCTCCTTCATATACTCATGACCGATCACGAGCTCGTTGTCGATGGGAATCTGCTCGAAGGTCTCCTGGTTCATGAAGATACGACCGCTCTGGTCCTCGTAGAGATACTGATAGGGACGACGCTCGATAACAACATCCTCGAGCTTCTCACCGATGTTGAAACGGCGCTCCAGCACGCGGCCGTCAGAAACGTTCTTAACCTTGATGATCATAATCGTGTTACCCTTACCTGGTTTGCGATGCTGGAAATCGATGCAAACCCAAATGCTACCGTCCATACGAATGGCGGTGCCTTTTTTAATGTCTTGTGAATTAATCATATACCTAAAAATGTTACTTTTTTATTGTTTTCGGGTGCAAAGGTACGAAATATTTATGAAATATGGATTATGAATTATGTTTTTTTCCCAAAAAATTTGTGTAATTCAAAAGAAATGAGTACTTTTGCACCCCAAATCGTTGAAAAAGTAACAAAT